>WNFX01000321.1_pt1 | contig 44895 bp, 38 predicted proteins | sample 5400111 | NCBI WGS metagenome assembly WNFX01 (sample SAMN13153363, study PRJNA577476) | soil metagenome | isolation source: 40 cm soil or saprolite under grassland replicate 1 | place: USA:California | collected 2016-06-15
CTGTTATGAGCATAAATCCTAATCAAGGCCAGAATCCTGACCAGTCAGATCCCTATGGCAGCTATCGAGGCTACACGCCGACGCCACCAACGCCACCTTCCCAGCCCGCGCAGCCGGACCCGGATGATCCTTACAACAGCAAGTGGTATGGTCAGCAGCCGACCGGCGGATATTATGATGCCAGTCAGCAGCAGTACGGCACAGGTCAGCAGCAGTATAGCACGGGTCAGCAGCAGACCTACCAGCCGCCGAGGAGCGCCTACAGCAGCAATAGTAACGATCCTTCGGGTCCGTCGACCATGCAGATGAATCCCAGGCTGGCGGCGCTGCTCAGCAATGCGTTCATCTGGGTTGGCGGCCTGTTCTTCTTTATAGCGGAGAGGAAGAATCGCTTTGTGCGCTTCAACGCTGCTCAGTCGTTCCTCTTCTTCGGCTCCGTCAGCATCGTGTTTAGCGTGCTGAAGCTGCTCGCCATCCTGACGGCGATCCCGCTACTGGGCTGGTTCTTTGCCCTCGTCCTCGGCATGGTGAACTTCGTGTTGATTTTTGGAGCGGCGGTCGTCTGGCTTTTCCTGATGTTGCAGGCGTATACTGGTAAGAAGTTCAAACTGCCGTTCTTCGGCGACTACGCCGAGAGGCTGGTCAATAGGTTTACAAAATAACAAAAGGACGCTGATGTTTCCTCTTCTGGCAGTTTCAGGGGAGAAAATGTCGGAGACGGAAAAATGACACGTATCCTCTCGTATAATATTCTGTGCGGTGGAAGACGGCGCATCGACCAGTTGACCACTGTACTGTGTGCAATGCAGCCCGATGTGATCGGGCTGGCCGAGGCGACCGATCCGAAGGTGGTGGAGGAGCTGGCGGCGCGCTTAGACATGCAGTTCCGTTTAAGCGATCGCGGCAAGAGTTCGAGAGACTGGCAGCTTGCCGTACTCAGTCGGCTGCCCATTCTGAGTACGAGCGTGCATACAAGGCCGATCTTTTCACGCAAGCACTTTCTAGAAGTCAGTGTCGAGGAGCCAGGCGGCAATCCACTCACAGTCTTTATGATTCACCAGACTTCTGATTTTCATAGAGGCTCGGAGAGCAATCGCAGGCGACGCGACGAAGTGCAGGAGATGCTTCAGATCATGCAGGCGCGCAAGGGGACACCGCATCTGGTGATGGGCGATTTCAACTCATTGGCGCCGGGAGATCCCATGCAGGCCAGCGCCCTCCTGCGCAACGCTGTACGCGAGCACAAAGCGAGAAGCAACCGGCCCGCCGCACAGTACTTCCATGCGAACTCGTGGACAAAGTTGCAGCGCAATGTCATAAGAACTGCCGCAGGTACGATGGTGAGCAGCAGGGCAGGAAGCTTCATCATCGATAGGGTAAGTCCCATCTACGCGCGCGGCGGCATCAATCTCCTCTTGCAGGCTGGTTACATCGATACCTTTCGCCGGTTGCATCCAGGTGAGCGTGGCTTCACCTGTCCGGCTGCCGCTCCCTCCGGGCGTATAGACTTCATCTTTGCCAGCCCCGAACTGGCGGAGCGCCTCACAGCGGCCTGCGTCGTCGCGGAAGTGCCGGGCCTGAAGGCCCATGAAGCGAGCGACCATTTCCCTGTGTGGGCCGAATTTAAATGACGAGAGTTACCGGCAGAGAGAAGGAAGAGACCAGAATGATGAGGTAAAGCCGAAATCATTCTGGTCTCTTCACCTGTTTATCTTGCATCCGCTGCGAAATAAGCAGCGCCTGGTCGGACCGGCCAACGAGGCCACGCTCGTCGTAGAGGGATGCGGTTGCCAGTCCGATCCCTCCTGACTGTAAATGGGTATTCGCGTCTAAGCAGATCCACTCACCGTGCGGAGCGCGCACCATATGTACCGTAAGTTCGGGCGGGACGAACTGCCAGGAACGGATATCGAGAGGACTGCTGACCCCATTCACTGAATCCGCAGCAGCGATCAGGCGTTGGGCAGGACTGGTCTCCTCATCGGCGATCAGCGGGTAGCGGAGCCGAGTCCAGGTGGTCGCAGCGCCGACCTGCGTATAATGACCATGTACAAAACGCCACTCGGTCGCAGCCAGAAAACCACAATCCCACTCAGCCGCAATTGTGGAATTGGTCTCGTGCGGCGGGAGAGCGGGAACGACCTCTTCCTCGGTTGTGGGAACGGCTTCGCTGGGAAGGCGCACGCGCCAGGCGGAGGCGTGCATGACTGGACGGCCTTCGTATTCGAGGAAAGCTTCAAGAAGTTCGACGCTACGGCCTGGTCGGACCAGGTGGGCATGGGCGTGAAGGGGAGCGATGGGAATGGGACCGAGGATGTCAATTGAAATGCGCCCAAGAAGCATATCGGGCCGTGGTGAACAGCGTTCTATCTGGCGAACGAGCAACGCGCCGGGAGGACCACCGTGCTGAAACTGTGGGTTCCAGGGTCCCTGTGTATGAATTGTGGCGCGAAATATATCGTTCCCTTCTGGTATCCAGAATGCCTGTGTCATCAAACACACTCCTTATACCCGGTGGTGTTTGCAGAAGATCGCTGAAACGCTGCGGCCCCGCAAACAGCTCACGGAGAATGAGGAGTGTCCAGCGTTCACCGGCCACGAAGCGCCTTTGCCAGCGTGCAATACTGATCGTAGCTCCGTCTTGTCATAGCCTCCCCTGTACTAAAATTGGTAGCGCAAACTACCAGATAGTATACAAAAAAAGAGAGTTGTGTGCAAGGATGATGAACAGGTAAATATAAATATATAGTGATAATTCGATAGTTGTAATTTCATTGAATTTACGCGCCTGTATTTTTATAGTCTATGCTGTTTTGATATAATGTATCTTAGTTGTGATCATGAGATAATTGCGTATGCCGTTACTCAAGAATGAAATTGTTGAATATGTGTCTTTCGCAACATTGAGCGGAAGGTAGGAGCACGAAAAGGTAGAGTACTATGGAAGGAAAATTTCCTGTGGAAGCACCTGCAAAAGAGACATTCGTAGCTGGTGAATTGATGCAGCAATATTTTGGGATGCAAGAGCCAGCGGTCCGAACGCGGATAGTGCGCTGGTGGTACCGTCTGACGGTGCCTACCGGAATGGCGAAGGGGAGTGGTTTTTCGAAGGGGAGTGGTTTTTCACAGGGCATGTTGCTCTGGCGTGAGCGACTTGCCAGCGCCCTTCTTTTCTTCTTTCTGCTGGCCTTGTTGGCGCTGGTGTTACCATTGAGCATCTTCACGATCGATCTTCCTGCCATTCTGGTTGCCGGTCTACTGTTGGTAGTTGCCCTGATCGCGGTCGGGTTCAATCGTGCCGGGAAGCCGCATATAGCTGGTTTGCTCATCGCGACCGGTCTGGGCATGGGCGTGTGTAGCGTGATACTGACGAGTTCTGGCGGCTTAGGGGTAGATACGCTATCTTTATTTGACCTCCTGGTATTTTCTGAATTATTTGTTGCTTCCTTATTGCCAGTAAGGTGGGTCATCCTGGTGGCATTTCTCAATAGTAGTTTTGTGATCGCGGCCCTGATAGTCATGCCGGAGACGCCAGGTCTGGCCTCTGCCATGCGGGCGAGCGCTTATATGATTGCGTTGCGCCCGGTAGCCTTATACTTTATCGTTGCCGGGGTGCTCTGGCTCTGGATCTGTAGCGCTACGCGAGCCATGAAGCGCGCTGAACAGGCCGAACTGATCGCCACGCACCAGTATATGATAGCCATGCAGGAGCATGTAACCGCGCGGCAGAAGCACCTGCTGGACGCGAGTATCGAGCAGATCATGCAGACGCTTGTCCAGGTAGCCAATGGCGATTTCAAGGCGCGTGTGCCTTTGAAGGAGGGTGCCCTGCTCTGGCCGCTCGCGATTGCATTGAATAATCTATTGAGCAGGATACAGCGTCTCCAGCAGATCGAACAGGAGTTTTTGCAGATGTTGCCGCGCTTCCAGAAAGGGAAGCTGGCCGAGTACGAGCTACAGCGCGTGAGGGAAGAAGTGAGGCTGCTGAAGCTCATCATACAGGATGCTCGGCAATCCAATCAATGCATTCATGCTTTGCGTAACGGGACGTTGTTAGATCCGTTGATTCAGGAGTTGAACGGGCAATATCTCTCGCCATTGCCTCCATATACAAGAAATGTGCGCAACACCCCTACATTGCCACTGCCACGCTCAGGAAATGACGACACAACGGTTATCCTACCGGACAGCGACGGAGGCACGTTGTGAGCCAAGAACATAGCGCGGAGGAGCTCCTCGCCGCCCTCGCGCCTCGTCCTGCTTTGAGCGCATCTACACGGGCGTCAGAACATGAGGTTACAGCTATCGAGCTGCGTAACATCTCCAAGTACTTTAAAACCTTTCTCGCCGTCGATCGTCTCTCCCTACGTGTGCGTCAGGGAGAGATCTTCGGACTGCTGGGAGCGGATGGCGCCGGGAAGACGACGCTGCTAAAAATGATGAGCGGCCTCGGTATCCCTACCAGTGGCGAGATAGATGTAGTGGGCTGCCAGGTACCGCGCGATATACGCCAGGTGCGTAGACTGGTGGGCTTCGTGCCGCAGCAGAACATGTTTTACGAAGAGCTGAGCGTCTGGGACAACCTCGATTTTCATGCCAATCTACTGGGGATAGCACGCAAGGAGAAAGAGCAGCGTATCAATAGTATCATGATGTTGGTGCAACTATCGGAGCACAGAGACGCCCTGGTAAAAACATTCTCTTACGGCATGAAGCGGCGTCTGGTTCTTGGACGCGTACTCCTGCATAATCCCCGGCTCGTCTGCCTGGATGAGCCCACAGCGGGGGTCGACATACGGTCGCGCCGCGACATCTGGGATTACATTCTCGCCCTACGTATTTTGGGTAAGACGACGGTAGTGGCGACGAACGCTCTTGAGGAGGCGCTGGAACTCTGTGATCATATCGCCGTGCTCGATCGTGGGAGGCTGATCACACTGGAGACGCCCGAACAGATCAAGCGGAGCTATGGTGATATCGTGGTCGAGCTGGAGATGGCGCATCCCTACACTTCTCTTTATAAACTGCGCGTCATGCCGGGTATACAGTCGGTGCAACAGAATGGGTTGCACCTCCATGTAGTGCTCCAGGATAACAGGCATATTCTGCCGCAGGTCATCACGCTCCTCACGCAGGAGAACGAGATTAAAGGCATCAGTGTGCGTGAACTGCGCCTGAGCGAGATCTTTCCACATCTGGAATTTAGCGTGTCAGCCGAACGCTGATTCGCGGCGCGTGAACATAACAAAGAGGGCCCGGCATTTATAGCCGGACCCTCCTTTGAGGGGAAGGGGAATGGTTTTAGAATGCGCCCAGACCGTTTGGCGTACCGAGGCCCGTGGGGCCGTCGTAGCCAGGCTTCGCTGTGCAGAGGTAAGACGTATTGCACCTACCGTTGTTGCCACTGGTAACGTCGTTCAGGTAAGAACTATGACTGTACAGGTAGGAGCCAGTGATCCGGGTGGCATTGCCCGCCATGGCGAAGATGCTAGCGATGATGGGTGAAGATGCGCTTGTGCCTCCGTAAACGTCCCAACCACTATCGCCGTACGTGGAGTAGACCGCGACGCCCGTATTGGGATCTGCGACCGCTGCTACATCGGCGACCGTTCGGTTGCGGCAGCCACTGTCTTTCTGCCATGATGGCTTGCTGATGTAGCGGCTGCATCCGCTGCCAGAGCCGTTCCAGGCGGCCTCGGTCCAGCCACGGCTGGTATTGGCCGGCCTCAACGAGGTGCCACCAACGGCGATGACGGTGTTAAAGGCTGCCGGGAGCTGGACGCCGTAGCCGCTGTCGCCCGAGCTGGCGGTGATGACGACGCCGCTATGATTGTAGTAGGGAGCGACAGACTTAGCGCTCTGGCTATCTTCCTGGCCACCGTAGCTATTGCTTACCGCTACCGCACCAAGGCGTACGGCGGTATTGACAGAGGTGCCCAGGTCGTTGAAAGAAGAGCTATTGGCCTCGACGAGCAGGATGTGGCAGTTGGGGCAGATGGCGCTCACCATATCCAGGTCGAGCGAGATCTCACCGGCCCAGCCGCTATCGGCTTGAGGATAGCGTGTGCCGCCCTGCTGATCGACCTTCTTGAAGCAGCCGTTGGCCGTTGTGCAGGCGGGAAGACCGAAGGTTGAACGATAGGTCGCCAGATCCGACTCAGCCTTTGGGTCGTCGTAGGCATCGACGATCGCGACCGTCAGCCCCTTGCCCGCTGTCGCTGATGGTAGTTTATACGCATTCTGTAAATTATTCGGGGTCAGGCCATTCGGGGTGTGGGGGACAGGGTGAGGGCCAATACCTGTCGGTTTAAGTTCGATTGCCAGACAGCGCGCAAACCCTTTCGCCGCCTGCGCACAGGCCTGGACCTGCTTATACTGGGCAAGCTTAGTTGTGCTTTCAGATTTTGAGGCGGCGAATGTTGGCGTCGCGTTGGCCAGTGCAGTGAGCAATAAGAGAGCGATAAAGGGTAGAGTTAGAAGAGATTTTCTTAACATATGTTTCCTTTTTTCTTTTTGCGCCTTTGTGAGGCAGGTATATATGGTTATACATGTGTTGAGTGGCGGAGGGATTCTCCTTCATGGGAGAGATGTTTGATCACTTCCCGCTCCCTGTGGTTACTATTATCGGCGGATATATTTTGCAGAATAGGGGAATTCTATCGTTTTCTCGTTCGCGTGCAATATTTTATTTCCAGCCTGAGCGCAAGATACAGAGGCTGGTCGCGGCGCTGGAAGTGGTCGGTGTCCTGTGTGCAGACAGGACGTGACACCTGATGAGGACGCATTGACCTCACTGGCAGGAGTGCGCCAGTTGCTGAATTGTTGCGTAAAGCAGTTTTGGGAGCGTCCCGAACGAGTACGACATCAAGACGCTCTCGTGGCGGTGATGCGCTCCGTGTCCATATGGACCCCAGTTGATGATCGGCATATCGAGCAGCTCGATTGCCGCGAGTGGAAGATTGTACGCTCCGGCTAGAAAGGTCGGACCGGGATCACGCCAGAGTGGCATATTGGCTTTCAGCGCACCCAGGTCCAGGCCCGCTTCGAGGCGCAGGTAGCTCATATCGGAGAGCAGCGGAAAATACTCGCATATGGCGAGCCGTTGCTCTGGATGGGCGTGCGCAACGGCCTCGACCGCTGCGTGTAATGTTCCAGGCGTTGCGCTGACATGAGGATAGTACGGCGGTGCATAAGAGATGATGATTGCCGGACCCTGCCTGCCGCTCAGCTTCCACAGGCGTCGCACGAGGTGCAGACTGCGCTCGCGCTTATCCAACGTGACTGATCCCCACCGTGTCGTCAGCTCGTTATTGACATATTCCTCGCCATATTTATGCGCCGTCTCAGCGTAGAGATCGGCGTATGTCAGGACCGTGCCAGAGCGTGGCGGGAGAGGTTTCTGCAATCTCTGCTCATTGGCTGCCTGCAACCAGCGTCGTTCGGTCTCATCTAAGCGGCGCAGCAGGTGCGCCAGGACGTTCTCTGCGCGTGTACGCAGACGTTGCAGCAGCGTCGTCGGGTCCGTCGTGAACGTGAGCACGTTGAGATAGAAGGAAGCGGCGAAGGGGAGTTGCACGTCGTAGTGGTCCTTCAGGTCGCTGGCGTGCAACGTCACGGGAGGCGCGGTGATCTGGCCCCGGATGCTGTCGCAGAGCTCGTCGTTCATGCTGAGGTCACGTATCAGTTCGGCGGCGAGCAGATTTGCGTCCAGTCCTTGAAAGGGGGCGCCCGCGTGCGACTCGCGCCCGATGCAGAGGAAGCTGGGGAGCAGTTTGCCGATGGTTCCAGTATAGATGTAGCGCTGCGGGTCGCCCGGATACGCGGCGGTCGTATAATCGGTGTTGATAGCTCCGATATAGCGCAGTCCGTACTGCTCGCGTAGACGTAACAAGAGCTGCACCCCTTGCAGGATGCCCGCCGATTCGTTCTCCTCGTCGGGCGTTGCCAGCAGGACCAGGGAGAGCGGGAAGCGTTCCTCCCGCGCCAGTCGACGCATCAGGGCGATGTTGATGGCGATGCCGCTCTTCATATCGGCGACGCCGCGCCCGAACATCCAATCGCTATGATCCTCCCGGCTATCGATGCCTGCCAATGTATCCAGCCGTGTCGCAAGCCCTGTGGGATCGAGCGCCCAGGGTTCCAGATGACCGTAGTCGGCGGTATCGACGGTATCGACGTGTCCCAGCAGCACCAGCGTCTCGGCTGACTGGCCGCGCAGGAAGGCGTACGCATTCAGGCGTTCATGGGGATCTCCCGCGAGGACATCGAGTCCGCTGGCCGTGTAGCGAGCCTCCAGGCCATCCTCGTGCAGCATGTGGAGTATTTCGTGCGCCACCTGGACCTCGCCCGTGCCCGGACTCACGCTGCGTATAGCGACCAGGCGCAGTGTATAGTCGCGCACGGTCTCATACCAGTCGCTGCTCTCTGTATGTTGTTGGGGCATGGCCTTCTCCACAGCGAGGTCTATGGTTATTGTGGTTTGTAGCGGTCCAACTCGCGCTGTAGAGCTTCTAAGCGAGCGTGGAGGCGCAGAATGATCTCGACGCCCTCCAGGTTCACGTCCAGGTCTTCGTGTAGTCTGCGTACGCGGCGCAGGATGGCGAGATCATCGTCGCTGTAGTGCACCTCGTCACCAATCATCTGTACGCCTGGGAGCACGCCAGTTTCGGACAATCGGCGCAGGAACTGCACCTCCACGTGGCTATACTCGGCGGCTTCCTGTTCGCTGCGGTAGGATCTAGAACTGTGGATCGTGATGCGTGTAAAGCGCTGCTCGCTCATTGCTTGTCCCCCTTTCCAGTCGCATCTGTGTCAGTGTAGCCGATGGAGCGAGCAAAGGCTTCGAAAAGCTGGCGCTGCTCATGAGTGAGATGGGTGGGCAACTGGACGATAACTTCGGCGTAGAGATCGCCGCGTTTCTCTGGTTCTTTCATGTGTGGCATCCCCTGTCCGCGCAGGCGGAACGAGCGTCCGTTCTGTGTGCCTGCCGGAATGCGCAGGAGCAGGCGGCGTCCATCGGGAGTAGTTACCGGAGCCTCGCCACCGAGGACGGCGGTAGGCAGCGGAACCTCGACGTGGGTGCGCAGCGTTGTCCCCTCGCGCGTAAATCTCGGATCGGGGACGATAGTTATGTGCAGGTAGAGATCGCCACGTCCCGTGCTGCCCTGGGCGCCCTGGCCCGCGACGCGGATACGTGCGCCATCGGTGACACCCGCTGGGATTTTGACCTCCAGGCGACGTGTACTACCATCCGGCTCCGACAGCTCAAACGTGCGCGTCACGCCCTGGTATGCCTCGGTGAGCGTGACCTCCACGATCGCCTCGACATCCTCCCCGGTCGTCCGCTGGCGCGCGCGTGACGTAAAGCCGCCCGCCTGGGGATTCGAATGGAAGAAGGTCTCGAAGAAGTCCGAGAAGGGCGATTGACCTCCGAAGAGATCTTCCAGGTCCTCCTCCGACATCGTGCGGTACTGGTAGTTGCCGCCCGCGAAATCATTGCCGCCGGTACCTGCACCTGCCCCCTCGCCGGGCCACCGCCCATAGCGCTGGTAGTAGGCGCGCATCTCATCATATTTTTTGCGTTTCTCAGGATCGGACAGAACCTCGTTCGCTTCGTTGATCTCTTTGAATCTATCTTCAGCGGTCGTATCCCCAGGATTTACGTCCGGGTGATACTGCCGCGCCAGCTTGCGATAGGCCTGCCGAATCTCTTTCTGCTCGGCGTTTTCACTCACGCCCAGAATTTTATAATAATCCTTATAATCGACAGCCATGCCCAAAAGTCTCCCTTAATGCATTTCTCACCCGTAGGGGCCTGCCTTGCGCGGGCCCTGGGACCCCATCGCCCAGGCCGTGCACCAGGGCGAGCAGGGCCCGCGCAAGGCAGGCCCCTACGGATGATCGGTTCTTTCATTTATTGTAACACTTCTGAGCGTTGGTTATCTTCCGTTCTTTTGAGGCATCATTGCCTCGTGCGACGCAAGGGATCGCTTCCTCCCCTGACCATGCGTGACCGCCTCCATATGACCGCGCCTGTCCCGGCGGCTGCGACGCCTAGAGAGAGGAAGAGAAAGACAAGGAGCCAGTCGTTCCCCGCAGATGGAGGTGGACCAGAACTGCCGCTCTGGTTGATGATCGCCGCCGCTGTGGGTGTGGGCGTCGGTGGAGGAGTGGGCGAAGGTGTCGGTGATGGCGTCGGCGAAGGAGTAGGGGAGGGTGTCGGCGAGGGAGTGGGCGTCGGTGTAGGTAATAATACGCCGACCACAGACCCGGCATCGGTAGAGTAGGAGCTCGAATCCAGTTCTACATTGCCGATCCACGCCTCCGACCCGGCCTCCACGCCTGTAAGGTACTTAGCGCTGCTCAATCCTCTATTCGAGACAAGGTAATGCAAAAAGTCACTCAAGCTGAGCGCTTGTGCGCCGGTGGCGTTCGTGTTCCGTACAAATGTGTGCACCTGCCAGCCACTACGGGCCCCTTCCCACAACGTCCACGTGGCTCCGTCCAGGCTCACCGTTGCCACTGCTGAGCCAACAGGATGGACGTTGCCCTGTTTATAAAGCCAGAGCATGACCTCGTCTGAAGGATTGTCCGTGCCAGGATTAGAGATCGTATGCAGCCAGAGATCATAGGCAACATTGAATACACTCTGTGGATCGTTATGGGCGAAGCTATACGTCCACGCTGTTTTCACCGGCTGGCGGCTGGATAATTGTAAGGGAAGGCCGGTGAGATTGTCAGCGGTTTGCTTCTGCCAGTGCCAGCCCAGCACGGCGCTATTGTACGACTTGACTGTAATCGGCCCGCTCCAGTTCCAGCTGGTGGCCCAGGCAATGTTGGAGTTGTTGCTGGAGACATCCCAGATGCATTGCTTTCCCGTGCCGGTGCTTGCTCCCCATAAATTGCTAAAGAGGTAGTACTTGCCGATGGGAATCTTTTGACCATTTGTGCACACCTGCGCGGCCTGTGCGGTCTGGCTATTCAAAAGCAATGCTATTGCTAGCGCATAGGTGCAGACAATGAGCATGCCAACTATTCTGATAAAGCGCAAATTTATTGCAGGCATTCGAGGCCTCCCTCAGTTGAAATCGGTACAAAAAAATATAGACTCTTCGCGTCTGCAATGGACACAATAGATAGTTATATCGATTACTTAACGAGGAGACCATCGCAAAGGATACAGATAAATATTATACCAGTTCCTTAACGGAAAAACCATGCAAAAACGGGTGTCAGGCTTCGATTGCTCTTTTATTATTAGTGAGCTATGCCCTTGACATCACTGCTGGCGACAACATACTGTATAAGCGAGCGCTGCTGTAGCGATATGGTGCGCAAAGAGAGGACGTTCTCTCGCCAGCGTACGCGCTGGGGGAGAGCGGCTGGGAGGATTTGTGTCATCAGTTTATTGGTTTGCGCGAGGGGGAAGCTCACTCGCGAAGTGGACTCCGCGCCCGGTCCGGCACGCGCTAGGGTCCCTGATCGGCGCCGGCAGTTATATTGGCTGGCGCGCGAAACGGCTGGTAACGATACAGAATATGGCGCAGGTCACGGGACGTTCGCCGAGTGATCCTTATGTAAAGAGACTGGCGTTTGCCTCATGGAGTAATTATGGGCGCTATGCAGCGGATTTCATGTATTTCCCCCATATGGATATCGGCGGCATCGACGCGACCATACGAGACCTGAGCCAGGGCGGGACGTGGCGGCAGTACGTGGAGCAGTCCTTGCAGCCTGGAAAGGGTCTGATCTTCTCGACGGCCCATTTCGGCAGTTGGGACCTGGCCGGCGCCCTGGTTGGTCGTCGTTATCCCCTTGCAGCGGTCGCCGAGACCTTTAGTGATCCACGACTCAACGCCATGCTACAGAAGCGGCGGCAGGATAAGGGCATCTCGATAATTCCGCTGGAGAGCTCTGCGCGCCGCATTCTGCGCGCCTTGCAGGAAAATCGTCCGGTTGCGTTGGTAATCGACCGGCCCCTGCCGGTGGGCGAGGGAACGCCCATCGAGTTCTTTGGGCGTACCACCTACGTTCCCAGTGGTCCGGCTGCGCTAGCGGTCAAGAGCGGGGCCGCGATCATGCCGGGCTATGTCTGGTATGGGCATCACCATCAATTCTACCTGCGCGCCTTCGAGCCGGTCTTTCCGCGCGCGTGCAAAGGAGCAACGGAGCGCGATGCGGAGGTGCAGCGCCTGACACAGCGCATGTATAATGCTCTAGAAGAGATGGTGCGCGAGTGGCCGAGCCAGTGGTATATGTTTCGCCCATTCTGGCCCGCCGCGTAAGGTCATGCTATTCAGTTGTGTGAGTGAAAGCGCCTGGGATGCTCATCGCAACCCAGCCATAGCATCCGGTTTCCATGGTAGAGATGTGGCGCTTTCACTAGCTGCGGCCCAGCAGCGTTCACAACTGCATTCTAATGGTAAGATAGCAGAAACGAGGACCATGTATTATCTGTTTCGTATCGCCGTTATCATTGCGCCCCGGCTCCCCAGGTGGCTCTCCTGGCTGATCGCGTATATTGCCGGGTGGGTTGCCTGGCTCGTAGCAACGAAGGCGAGGGAGCAGGCAATCCAGAATATGCTCTACATACCTGGCCCTCAGATTTTGAGCAGTAGCGCCGGACGCAGAAGGCTGCAACGCAGCGTGCAGGCAAAGTTCCGTTACAATATGATGAACTACCTGACGCTGTTTTCGCTGCCAGCGCGCAAGCCGGAACAGATTGTCGATAGCATCATCGTCGCTGGTGTTGAGCACCTCAAGGCGGCACTGGCGCGTGGTAAAGGCGTAGTGATCTTCTCCGCACACATGGGGCCATTCGATTATATTGTGCAATGGATGGCAATCAAGGGTTACGATACTACTATCCCGGTGGAACATCTGAAAGACCAGCGTGTGCTGGACCTGATAACGAAGCTGCGTGGCAGAAATGGGCTGCATATCCTGCCTCTGGGCGGCAGCGCGCCGATGCGGATGCTACTTCAGGGGTTGCGCGCTAACAAGATCGTCCTGCTGACCGCTGATCGCACTATCGAGGGACAGAGCAAGGAACTGCCCTTCTTCGGCGCACCTGCACATATGCCTGTTGGCGTAGCACACCTGGCGCAACGAACGGGCGCTACCCTGTTGGGGGCCTTTAGTTGGTACGGACCCGGTGGAACAATTCACGGCCACTTCCTGCCGTTTGCGCAAGAGTACTATGGTGCGGAAGACACCCTGCAGCGCGGCATCATCGCCATGTTGGAGCAGGAGATAAGCAAGCACCCAGAGCAGTGGATGGCTTTCGGCCCGCTATGGACTGAGAGGCCATCCGCGACCTATAAGCCGGGAGTTATGAAGGACTCTTAAGCGCGCGCATCATGCGGCGTGGCGGATCGACGAACCAGCTCCAGGCGCACTGGGCAACGTAGGCGGCGGCGGGAAGATGCTCTGGCGGCGTCTCCTGTCCGCCCGCCCGTACGCTACGTGTGAGGATGGCCTGGCGCAGGTCCTCGCCAGTGCTGCCGGGAAAGAGCGTGTAGGCCGCGCCGATATGCTGCCAGAAGTGGGCATCGCTGCCCCCCGTCTCTGCGAAATGCCACTGCTGATTGGCGGCGCGCACCGTCTCGCGCATCGAGGCGTTGGCCGGCGAAGGATTGTAGATCTCAATACCATCGATAGAGAACCCTTTGTTCAGCAACTCGTCGATCCTGGCGCGGCTCAGGCTCGGGACCAGGCGTCCCAGGGGATGGGGGATAATCACCAGCCCACCCTGCTCCTTGATCGCGTCGATGCTCTCTTCGACGGAGCGCAGGGCCTTCGGCGCGTGCTGTACAAAGAGCCCTAGCAGATGCCCCTGGCGCGTGCTGACCTCGACGCCGGTAATCATCTGAAAAGGCGGATCTTTCCGTTGGGCCAACAGGTCAGCTACGCGTTTTGCCCCTTCAACATGATCGTGGTCCGTAATCGCGATCACCTGCAGATTGTGCCTGATCGCCTGCTGCACTATCTGCGCGGGACTGGCCCAGCCATCGCCCAGGTTTGTATGCATATGGATATCGGCTTTACTATATTCTGTTTCGGGTTGTGTATTCATACGCGTGCTTTGACATCCCTTAAAAATTTAGCGTTTGTGGTATCTATTCTGACTTATCTGCCTTTGACATACGCCTGGGCATAATCTATGATGGTTTATGTAACACATCTTTTAACACTAGCATTATATTATAGAAATGGGACGAGTACTACGTTCTGGAGATAAAGGGTGATCTGATGCATACTTGCATCGTCTTACGAGGTATAAGGCCGAATGAAAAAAGAGGGAAGCGCACAACTACTATGACCAACGAGGGGGATCGGATCGCTTGACACGAAGAAGGCTATACACAAAAAACAAAAACCATCCCACATTATGGCAGGGAGGTAGCAAATGAAGATTGGCATCGTATCACCGTATGATTGGAGTTATCCTGGGGGAGTGCGTGAGCATATTCGGCATCTGGCCGAGCAGTTCATTAACAAGGGACATGATGTGCGCGTGCTTGCGCCTGGGATCGAAACGAAAGGACTATTGAACGAGCAGCGCCTCTTTTTTGGCATGGGAAAATCGGCGCCCCTGCCTTTCAATGGATCAATTGCCCGCATCGCCATCGATCCTATGCTCTCCTGGCGCGTGCGTGATATTCTGCAACGCGAAAAATTTGACATCCTGCACATTCATGAACCCCTGGTGCCGGGGCTTTCGATCACTGCGCTGCGTTTCTCCAACACATTGAACGTGGGAACCTTTCACTCGTTCATGCGTCCTGGCATGACTTCGCCGTATCATCTTGCGTACGCCTCCGCATCGCCGTTTCTACGTCCCTACTTCCGCCGCCTCGACGGGCATATCGCTGTCTCCACCGCTGCCTATGAGTTTGCCTCGCGCTACTTTCCTGCCGATTATCGTATTATCCCTAATGGCGTTGACCTGGAGCGCTTCGACGGCAACGCGCAACCGATCGCTGAATACATGGATGACAAGCAAAATATCCTCTTCGTAGGCCGTTTTGAGAAGCGCAAGGGAGCGAAGTACCTGTTGCGCGCCATTCCTGCGATTCGCGAACATCACCCCAACACGCGCATCCTGTTCGTGGGTGAGGGTCGCCTGCGCTACCATTTCCAGCGCTATGTCGAGCGCCTCGGCCTGCAGGATGTCGTCTTTACGGGCTACGTCTCCGACGCCGATCTGCCGCGCTACTTCGCCAGCGCCGATCTCTTCTGCTCGCCCGCGATCTCCGGCGAGAGCATGGGCATCGTGCTGCTGGAGGCGATGGCGGCGGGTAAGCCAATCGTCGCCAGTAATATACCGGGTTACGCCACCGTCGTCAATTCGGGGCAAGACGGCCTCCTGACGGCACCGCGCGATAGCCAGGAACTGGCGAACGGGATCGGCTACCTGCTCGACAATGAGCCGTTGCGCCGCCACTTCGTCGAAGCTGGTCTGCGCAAGATCCACGAATACGCGTGGCCGCACGTCGCGAACAGCATTATGGACTATTATTACATGCTGCTGGACGAGCGCAGATTCGCGCAGCACACGGGGGGTGTCATGTATAGGAGGCGCTCTTAAACATCTTTCTTATCGGACCGCCTCGCGCTATCAACTTTACAGCTTCGTGTTATCGCAAACGAATACTATAGCGTGGCATAAGGAGAAGCACAGTGAAAATGCCTCATATTGGCTAGCCTGGAGTGGATAACCAGACGGAAGAGCTACTCGTACATGTAATAGAGCCAGTTTAAGTTTGTTCCCTTTAGCGCGTCCTTTTAGGTAGGATGCTAAGCAAACAGGTGATACTGCCTTCCTTGCCAGCAACTTAGAATAGATATGCGTCTATTGTAAGGAGATAGGAAGAATGAGTAAAATATTTGAGAGCATGAGGCTCGCGATGGGGTTTGGCCTGACCGGAAGCGAGATCTACAATCGGGCTTTCGAGCAGGGCGTGTTGATGAAGGATTTTACGAAGGCGGCAGATCTATTCGACGAGGCAGCAAAGAGGGCCAGCGCGGAAGGTAATGCCGAGCTAGCGGCACATGCAGTGGCGAATTCACTTCTATATAGCTACCTGACAAAGAAAAAGGCGCTCTTATTGGAGCGCCTGGTGAAGGCGTTGGGCGGATTGTATGAGATCGAGCGGATCGGCCTGCAGCGAGAGACGATGCTGGCGGCTCCATTGTGCGCCGAGTTGGAGTGTCGCAGGATCGAGGCGCTGATTGCCCAGACACACGATGATGTCGTACGCCTGCGTGATCTCCATAAGATTGCCACTAGCAGGTTCCAGGTTATGTTTCAGCAGGCGTTGATTACCTATGAATACGTCAAGTCGGGTGTGGGGCATGACGAGCGGGCCGACGCGCGTTACTACTATCACCAGGGAATGTACCAGTTTTACGAGGCCATGACGAAAAAGGACCGGGACCCCGCCACGGCTGCCGACGATCTCGCGCTGGCACAGCAGGCGTTCCGGCGCTGTAACGATGCCAACTGGATGCGCAAGGTCACGCAGTTGCTGGATAACTGGCGCATCTCGCGCACCTGCTGGCTCTGTCATCGCGAAGTGCAGGGCTACGAGTTGCACTTTTCGATGTGTCGCGCCACTGTGACGCCTTACACAAAGCACCTGCTCGAGTCGCTCAATCAGGATGTATCAGCCGCGCAATTGGATGGCATGAAAGTCGCCGTCTGCACGCCATGTGGATCGATGATTACGTTCAAGGCGGTGGAAGAAGCCGAGAAGGTGCGCAAGGAGTTGACCGCTAAACTGGATATGGCCTTTAGCCGCATTCAGGAGCTTGAGGAGCGCGTGGATAAAATCCAGTTTGATAACCGGTTTGATCTTTAGAAGGGCTTTTTGAGTTGGCTATGGATAAGCAAGACATACGTACTATCCTGGACTCGCTGGATGTGCAGGTATCGATGGGGCGCATCGACCAGTCTACCTATGAGGCGCTCAAGCAGAAGTGGGCACAACAGTTGCAGGAGATCGAAGCCAGCGAGGGGAACATGGTTCTCGGGAGCAACATTGAGAAGGCCGGTATAGCGGCCACGAATACCGATGGCCTGGCTCCAGAGGCGCATGAGTTGCTTACACAGTCATCCATACCTCGTAAGGAGGAGCCACCGCTGTATACTATTGAGGTCCTGGCCTGTCCTCGCTGTAATGCCCCTGCAGAGGTCAAGAGCGGGCGGGACCTGTCGCAGCCACTGCAATGTCCCTTCTGTGATACCGTCTATACGGTGCGTCAGAGCCAGGAAAACGAGCAGCAATTAAAGAAAGATCTGAAGGCCTGGCTCGATCAGATGATCGTCAGCAGTGGCTACAACGGAGCCAGTGGCGTCGATATCAACGCGCGCCGTTTCATCTTTCGCGAGTCGCTCTATCCCGCTCTGAAAAAAGAGATCGATCGTCGTCTCGAAGCCTTTGAGAATATGTTGGAAGCGCCTCTCGTGCAGATAAAGGAGACGAGGGACTTCCGCGACTATCGGCCCGACTGGAACCTGACGCTGCTGGCGAGAGGCGATAATCAGTGGCTAAAGATGCTCTCCACGCGTGTCTCGGCCCGGCTCCTGCAAGATTTCGCCGTCGCGCAGGAGGATAAACAGCGCCTGCGCCAGCTCCAGGTGCGCGTGCTCAGCCTGATTTACTACGCGAACATTGCCCGGAACCAGAGCGCGCCCGGCACCTACCAGCTTGTACGCAAGAATATCGTCGCGCTGCAAAAAGAGTACCAGGCGTATCTCCAGGAGGTAACGGACGAACACTATCGCTCATATATCCTCGTCCTGGATGCGCGCACGACTGCGGACATCCACCTGCTCGACCTGTTCATCTCCGCACTGGAAGAGGGACGCAATACGGCCCCGGACGCGCTCTGGTTCCAGGTCGGCAACGTCATTGCGCAGCTCGAAAAGGCGCAACGCCTGGCCCTCGCCTGCACCTATAACCCGCTCTATACCGTTCCGCTGCAGCTCGGTATCCAGAAGGACATAACCACTGCGCGTATCTTCCAGGCCATTGTGACGAACTACGGGGTAGCGACACGCAGGCGCGCCGAGGAGTTCAGGCCGTTCTACAGGCGTCTGCTGCGCTACGCCCGGAACCTGGCGCGCATCGAGTCAGCCGAGCACCTGCACTGGCTGCTGACCTCGATCGGGCGCGCCCTGCTGGCACGCGCCGCCGAGGCTCCCCTGCCCGTCGTGAAGGACTGGACGTGGCTGAATGCAATGGTCGATGGTCAGCGAAACAAGATATCTGGTCAGGTGGTGCGTCACTATCATCCCTACTGGATTGCCCAGATGAATTATACTGAGGTCGGCGGCATGTTCGTGAAGAGGGCGAGCGTACGCGAGGGTTTTCTCCTGGCGGATGCCAGCGGGATCGACGCGCCGATCGTCGTAGCCGTCACGGGAAACGATGCCGCGTTCCCTTTCATGCAGGCAGGGCTACAAAATTTTCAGCTCCTGGACCAGCAGATCGTCTCGCTGCCAGCCGTGTTGCCATATGATAAAGCAGAACAGGCAATAAGGGACTACGCCTATGCCCACGAAGCTGAATTGCGCGTTCTGGCTACACGTATGCTCGGCATTCTGTATATACCAGCGGCCTCTATTCGTTATATAGATAAAAAAGGCAGGAGAGAAGTTGTCGTGAGTTGTTTGCGAAACATCAATCAGGACCTGGCGCAGGCGCTGAAGCAGACGCAAGAGTTCTTAGCGCAGGGATACTAATGAGAGCTGGATGGGTGCCGGATGGGGGCAAGCCCCAATACCATTGACTTCACGATGTCGGCAGGAGGGACAAGGGGTGGCGGCGGGGCGAGGAGGGGGCCTTGCGCTTGTCCTCTCGCCAGCCCCAGAACTCATGAAGTCAGAGGTATTGGGGGCAAGCCCCATCCCTACTAGAATGAGAAGAGAGGGAATCTTGCTATGGGATTACTCCATGCATTTGTAAACTGGGGCATTCGCATCATTGATAATACGGATACCGATGTGCGGCGCATCGGACAGCGTTTTGGTTTCACGCCCTTATCCTGGCGGCAGGTTGTCATGGCGAATCCGACGAAGGACGGCATCGCCTGGCGTGTGCCTGATCCCGACGTGCGCACGGCGAGCTCGTTCGCGAATACGCAGGGGGTGCTGGTCAGCGAAAACGAGATGGTCATGCTGCTTAATAATGGGAAGTTCGAGACGGGGGAGCGCGGAGTCCTGCTCTCGCCGGGCCTGTATGATGTGAGCCACCTGCGCGTACGCGACCAGATCGAAGTGATCTGGCTGACCAGCAAGGAGCTTCGTCTGCGCTGGGGTGTTCCCGATGTGCTGACGCAGGATCGCATCAGCGTTGGTGCCAGCGGTTACTACCTGACGAAGATTGAAGATCCAGAAGAGTTCTACTTCAGCGTCGTTGGCAATGCCCAGGTCTACAAAGAGGAGCAACTACAACTTTTTACGAAGAGCGATGTCAACTCCGTCTTGCGCGACCTGATCGCGCGCCGGACCGTGATGGAGTTTCAGAGCGCGCGCCGCGAGCTTGGCGATGCGGCGCAGGAACTGCTGCAGCCGATCTTTAATCGCTGGGGCCTCGAATTTATCGGCCTGACCGTTGAGAACCAGAACATTCCAGGGCAGTTTCGCCAGGCTGCGGCGGGTCGTACGATCGTCACGATGGAGAAAGAGGCGCAGCTTGAGGGCGCGAAGGCGGATGTCACGCTCGCCCAATTGGAGGCGCAGAGGGCTTACTTTACTGCGCAGATCGAGGTCGCCCGCCTGCGCGCGATCGGGCAGGCCAACGTGGAGATCATGCAGAGCCAGCAGAGCATCGGCGTCGATCCCCTGGACATAAAGCGTATCGAGGCTATCGACGCCCTGGCGCTCAATCCCGGCGAGAACGCGCTGATCGACAACCGCCCGCAGATCGTGAACCAGTTGCTGCGGCAACCGCCTGCCGTGCCGTCAGTTCCTCCCACAACGATTACAGGGTCTATCGTACCCGATCCCTCGCTTGCGTCTGCGCTGCCGGCGGGCCATACCAATAGTGGACCGCTTGACGCCAATGCCATAAATGCTCCAGGCACAGGGCAGTTGACGCGCGAGAAGATTCAAGATATGCTGGACAAACTTGACGAGCGCCTGATTCTGGGAGAGATTACCGAGCAGAAGCATTCCGAGTTGTATGCTCGCCTGCAAAAGAAGCTCGCAGAGCTGGCATAAATATCCACGTCAAAGAGGAGGTCAGGATATCATGACTCACATTTGTCCTCAATGTTCGCAGGAAAATATCGATAATTCAACCTTCTGCACCCGCTGCGGATACCGGTTTCCGCAGCAGGACAACACCGAGGAGGTCAGACAGATCCCTTTCGGCAACCACGATCCTGCACCGACCCCTCCTGCGGGTTCGCAATCCCCTCAGCAGGGTTACGCGGAACAGACGACGGGCGCGCTGCCGCAAGAAAACGCACCGTCGCAACCACCTGTGCAGGGTGCATCCTCGCAAGGAAGTGCCCCGGACGCTCCACGCCCGTATGCCCCATCGCGACCACCTGCGCAGGGCGTGCCGCTGCAAGGGAACGTACCATCGCAACCACCTGCGCAGGGTGTGCCGCCAAACTATGCTCCTCCTACACCACCGCAGGGTGCCTCGCCCTTTGCTCCACCGGCGGGAGGCCCTTTCGGAGGGCAGCGAAACGATCCCTATGCCGCGCCGGGAGCGGCCTACGGACCACCCGGATCTCAGCAGCAGAGGCCCTTTCCAGGGATGCAGCCGCCACCAGGGGCGCCGCGCTCTCTAAAATCGCCGCAGTTGAGCTCGATAGACCTGACCGTCGTGCAGCGCGCTTTTGCTGGCAAGGGAACGCCCATAACCCATGCCTCCTGGCTCATCGATGGCGGACAGATAGCTCCCATAGATCTACGCACTGCACTGGTGGAAAAGGTGCAACAGCGCTATCCCAACGAAGTAAAAGCCAGCCCGGAGCGCCTGGCGGAGCGTGACGCCGTATTGGAGGAGCGCGATTACGTCAAGATCGAACGCGCACCCGCCAGCATCTTTATCTATTTTACGCGCTTTGGACCCGACTTCTACATTGCGCGCACCACCATCGTCCAGCCCGCTCTCAGTTATGTGCGGATCGCTGTGTTCGGTCTCCTGTTCCTGCTTATGCTCATCGGCTATGTTCTGGCGGCTGCCATCAATCCTTCTGTGCTCGACATCGGCAGCTTCCTGGGCGCGTTCCAGTTCAAATTTATCTTCTCGCTGCTCAGCACCTTGCTGCTGGTCTTCTTTATCACCCTGGGTCTGCGTTCACTGGTGCTCTGGCTGACTGAGAAGGACTACCTGGGCTTCCTGCGCCCCGGCAGGCTGAACGACTTCCACCTCGACGATGGTGCCCTCCTGGAACACGTTGCCGACAGGTGTACGCGCGAGGCTGTGGAAGGACTTGGGCTGGATGCCGGCGAACTGGCGCAGCCCGCGCACAATTATCCCGTCCGACAGCCTCTGCACCTGATCTAACAGGCTATAGAAACCGCTGGATCAGTTGCCGCTTAACTTCCAACAGTGTAGCATAGCCGTGCCGGGCATACAAGCCCGGCACGAGCTTAACTCAGGGCTTTCCAGTTCTCGCAGGAAGCGGAGATGCAAGGGGCGGCAAGCCCCTTGCCGGAGCGCGAGGTGCCCTCGCACCTTCCCCCCTCTCTCCCGCCGAAGGCGGGACAAGAAGAGAACTGGAAAGCCCTGTGGCGTTTTCAAGATATCTGTACGTATTCTTAGAAATCTGCTATAGTGTAGAGACATTATAGAGGCCCTGTGTTTAGAAGGCAGAATGGTAGTACATTGAGCGAAAAGACGCCACAGGCAGAACCGGAAGATAGGGACGCGGTACCGCCTGGCTATCTTGGTCCTGTTCCCCCTGTCGGTCAGCTTCCTCCGAAGGGCGAGCGCCTGTGGATTGACCGGACGGAGCAGTTGCTGCGCGCCGTCGACATACTCACGAAGGCTGGTGTGGTTGCGATCGATGCGGAGTTTACCCAGGTGCGCTCGCGTACGCAGGGCGACGTTTTGACGACGGTCCCGCGCCTGGCGTTACTGCAACTTGCCGTTGATCAGCATTGCTTCGTGGTGGATACGCTGCGCCTGCGAAATCTGGCTCCCCTGATATCCGTTGTGAGCGATCCTGATATAGTGATTCTGTTGCATGGCGCGGGCGCGGATATGCGCGTCATGGCTGAGCGTGACCTGAATGTCGTTCACTACTACGATCTTGAGGCGACGTGTCGCTCGATCTTCGGGCAGCACGAGTCCTCGCTAGCGGCGATGTTGCAGCGTGCCTTCCACATGCGCCTGGACAAGAGTTTGCAGCGTACGGACTGGACGCGCCGCCCCCTGCCGCCTGCGATGATCGCCTACGCCGCGCGCGACGCCGAGGTGACGCTGGCCCTCTATCACTGGCTGGATGAGCACTATCACGCTATTCTGCAACTGCACGAAAGTACCGATCAGCCTGATCATGTGGCGTCGTGGATCGAGCCATTTTTACGTGGGAGCGCGCCCCTGTCGCCTGAGATGGCGGTGGCTGAGGCGAAGGAGCAACGACTGATTAAGAACAAGGCGCAGATCTACACCGATTGTCGCGCCGCCCTGGCTACCCTCATGCATCCTATGCGCCGCAGTCGTTTACTGCGCCTCATTGCGGACCTGGCGCTGACCCAGATGGCGCCCGATATTATTCCTCTTCTACAGGCTCCTACTATGGACGAGCGAGCCGGCAGCGCGCGCGCGCTGGGTCGCCTGGGAATAAAATCGGCGCGCGATGTCATTCACCCGCTTCTCTCCGATCCCGTGCAGGATGTACGTATGGCTGCATGGACTGCCCTGCGCAATCTGAGCGACAGGGAGCCGCGCCTGCCGCGCGCGCCCACCTCGAAAGCGGCGGACGGCACGCGGAGCTGGACCGTGGGGGCGTCCGACAAATCCAGTACCGAGGACGACTGGAAGGCACGACTGCGCTCGATCATCGATCCGTAAACTACCTTCTGCGCAGCAATCTTCTGCGTGGTGGCAGACGCGTGCCGATCCATACGAGCAGCAGGAAGCCGGAAATAAGGCCGATGCGTCGTATCCGGCTGGCCCAGATCGCCTCCTGCAACGGATCGTTCGCACCCAATCTGAGCAGGTGAACGATGCCGTGCGTAATAGGGGCGAGAGTCGAACTGGCAGACGCCGAGATAAAGATATCCTGGTGCCCGTTGCTGCCGACCACCTCTTCTGTGAGCGAGACTTTGTCCGTGTGCACCTGATCCGCCAGCACGGTAAAAAATTGTTGTATGAGGAGTTTGGCCGCCCCTCTGGTCACAGCTGGACTCAGGCGCGTGCCGCGCTTGTTGATCGTCAATGTAGCCTTATAGGTGAGTGTCGTATTGTCGCCGCTCTCATGGAACTGGACGCTGCCAATTCCGCTGATTGTATCTGGGCCGCCGCTACTCTCGATAACGAAGCGATAGGCGCCCGGCTGTTCGTCCCTGCTGACAGAGACATATCCACGATAGCTGCCTACCAGTGGAGCGTACTTGATATGTATAGCGATACTGTAGCGATCGTCGTCTACCCGCTCCAGTTGTTCCAAGCCAGGGATGCTGCTGCGCAGCGTCTCCTGGTCCTCCAGGCTCTGCCGGATCTCGTCGGACTTCGCTTGAAAGGTGTATGTGCCTTCTATATTCATGGTCTTGATCCTTTATGTACAAAAAGATAAGCTCGGGGTGACTCTTCAGGTCTCCCTGCCCGGACTCCTCGCCGCGAAGCGGCTCACTCCATTCCTGTGGTGGTTGGCGGGCTGGCGGCCTGAGCCGCCAGCCCGCCAACCACCACGAATCGCTTGCGAAGCGCCTTTGGCGCTGATGAGTCCTGAAGAGTTACAGCTCGAGATAAGTTGTTGTCATTATAGGGGAGATGGAGGGTGGGTGCAACCTGTGGTGGGGGGAGTAGGCGAATCGGCGGGTCGCATCGTTGGTAAGAACAGGACGATTCTTGCGATGTTACCTTGACAAGGAACTTGATAGCTTCTTCGCGATAGTTATCAGAACTTTTCTGTGTTATTATAAGCGCACTATTCGCAATGTAGACATATTCAAAAGGCGTAGACTGTCCAGTGTAGGAGATTAGATATGGCGGTTCCAGATTACCAGAGTCTTATGCTTCCACTCTTAAAAATCGCTAACGATGGAAGCGAGCATAATCTCAATGAAACCATAGAAACCCTGGCACAACAATTTGACCTCAGTGATCAGGACAGGAAAGAATTATTACCTAGCGGCAAGCAACGAAAGTTTGATAATCGTGCCCACTGGGCACGTACCTATTTAGTGAAAGCCAGCCTTCTTCAAAGCACTGGAAGATCGAGATTTCGAATAACAGAACGAGGGATCAAAATATTAACGAGTAATCCCATGCACATCAATGTAAAGTTCTTGAAGCAATTTCCTGAATTTAGGGAGTTTATTCATGGCAAAGACAACGTGGCAAGTGAAGATGCCAGTATACCGCAAGAGATCATCGAGAAGACGAGCCAGACACCACAAGAAATCCTAGAAACAAGTTATCAAGGTCTGAGGCAAAACCTCGCTCAAGAGCTACTAGAGCGTATTAAAAGCAGCCCACCAAAGTTTTTTGAAAATCTTGTTGTTGATTTACTCATCGCGATGGGATATGGCGGCTCTAAGAAAGATGCAGGACAGGCCGTTGGTCAGGTTGGGGACGGAGGAATAGACGGAATAATCAAAGAAGACAAGCTAGGGTTGGACGCTATTTATCTCCAGGCAAAAAGGTGGGAAGGAACCGTCTCAAGACCTGTCGTTCAAGGTTTTGCAGGAGCGTTAATAGGCAAGAAAGCACGAAAAGGAATACTCATTACTACTTCAAATTTCTCTCAACAAGCGATAGACTATGCTGCTGGTATAGAAAACCTGAAAATCATTTTAATGGGTGGCGAACAGTTAGCACAGTTAATGATAGATCACGATGTGGGTGTTACAGAAGAGTCGAGATATGTCGTTAAAAAGGTAGATCTTGATTATTTCAGCGATGAATGACGCCCAAAAACCGGGGTAGACAAAGCCTGCCGAGTACGCTATACTAACAGCCGTATTAAAAGCGTGAGGAGGAGGACGGGTCTTCGCCCCACCTCTATGAGGAGTTTCGATGAAAATCATATTACTACAAGATGTTGAAGGTCTGGGAAAGGCTGGCGACCTGAAAGAGGTCGCGAATGGTTATGCCCGTAACTACCTCTTGCCGCGTCGCCTGGCGGCTGGGGCGACCCCCGGCCTGATCGCCAACCGCGCGCAGCGCATCGCCGCCGAGCAGCGCAAACGGGAGAAGCTGGCCGAGCAGAACCGGCAGCAGGCGGAACGCCTGAACAGTGTGACGCTCACTTTCAAGGCGCGCGTCGGCACCCAGGGCCGTCTCTATGGCTCGATTACAAGCCAGGATATCGCTGCAGCATTGCGCGAAGTCGAGAATATCACCGTTGATCGTCGCTCGATAGAACTACCCGATCCCATTCGTACCCCTGGCTCGTTCACCGTGCCTGTGCGGATCGCAAGTGGGCTGGAGCCAAAGATCACCGTCAACGTCGTTGACGAGTCGGCGAATGTACCTGCTTAACCCGAGAATCGGCAGTACATATCAGGCGAGCAATTGCACACTCGCTTAGGCCGGAGCCGCCATGCCGCGCTGGCTCTACTATCTAATGATATTGGCCGTCGTTGCCCCTATTCTCGCAACTGCTTCACAATCTTGCCATAACGCGCGGAATCTGCGGCAGGAGGTCGGAGGCCAGCAGGCCAGCGTGGCCGATCTCGGCGCTGACGTTATGCGCGGCGGCGGTATGCAGGTAGACGCCGGCGCTGGCGGCCTCGAAGGTTTGTAGGCCCTGGGCGAGGAAGCCGGTGATCATGCCCGCCAGGACATCGCCGGTGCCAGCGGTAGCGAGGGCCGGATTGGCGTCCCAGTTGAGGCGCGTGCGCCCATCCGGGTGAGCGATAATGGTGCACGCGCCCTTGAGGACCAGCGTCACCTGCCACGCCTTTGCCCTGCTGCGCGCCAGTTCCAGGCGGTCGATATTGCCGCCCGAGACCTGCTGGCCACCGATGAGGCGCCCCATTTCGCCGGGGTGCGGAGTGATCACCGTATCGGGAGGCAGCAGCGTCCACCAGTGTTCGAGCGCCGAGAGATTGTTCAGTCCGTCAGCATCGATCAGGAGCCTGGGCCGCTCCTTGTTGGGATGATTGCGCAAGTGTTCCAGAAGCTGGAGCAGCACCTCGCGCGTGTTGGCCGACTGTCCCAATCCTGGTCCGGTCAGCACCGAACGATAGCCCACGAGGTGTTCCTTGAGCGTCTTCGCGCGCTCGAAGCTCTCCACATCTTCGCCCGGTAGGAGCAAGAATGTTGCCTCATGGAAAGAGCAGGCGTAGATGGGCAGCATCTTTTCTGTGACTGCCATGGTGATCAGACCAGCACCGACGCGTGCCGAGGCCGAGCCCGCGAGATAGGCCGAACCAGGATAGGGAGGCGAGCCACAGAACAGCATCACCTTGCCGAATGTCCCCTTATTGCTATCGAGCGAGCGCTCAGGGAGCAGACTGCGCACGAGCTCGCCTGTCAGCATCTCGGTCTGGATGTTACTGCCCATCTCGGGCGGCAGGCCGATATCGCCGATGTAGAGGTCGCCGATGTAGTCACGTCCGGGGAAGAAGAAAAAGCCGATCTTGGGAGCGGCGAGTGTAATGGTGATATCGGCGTGTATGGTGCCGGGATCGACCTCGCCCGTGTCGGGGTTGAGTCCGGTCGGCAGGTCGATTGAGACGATGCGCAGGTCGCTGCGTCTGGCACACTCCTGCTGCACGCGTGCCAGGAGGGCGCGCATATCGTCGGGCAGCGGGCGTGAATGTCCGGTCCCCAGCAGCGCGTCGATGATGTAGTCGGAACTTTGTATGAGCGCTTCCAGTTCGGTCGCCGTCTGTGCCTCGTCTACCTCTTCGCCACGCACGGTGAGCCGCCGCTCTTTCCAACGGTAGAGGCTCACGAACGCCCCCGCCTGCTCAAGGTGCTGAGCCATGACGAGACCGTCACCACCGTTATTGCCCGGACCTATCAGAAACAACACTTCGAGGCCGTTCATAGTATGATGCGGCAAGAGATGAGCCTCGAAGATGTCGGCGGCGCTCTTCCCCGCGTTCTTCATTAATATCTGCGACGAGAGGCCATACTGGCGCTCGGCCTGCGCCTCCAGTGCTCTCATTTCATTGACGGTAACGATATACATAAGGCTCCTCCCGGCTGACTTTTCGGTATAATTTAAGATGTAGTACGCTATGTATTTTACCTGCTCTGAGCGAAAAAAAGTAGGGCTGGCCCCCTATTCCAGCATAGGTGCATGTGATATACTCATTGCCATGAAACTGGCGCTTAAAATCACACCACGGCGCAGCACGCAGTACGCGCATATGACCGCAGTGCTGGCCGCGCCCGAGCTCCTGGCGAGTCCCGTCGCCGCGTCGATACGCGAGATAGTGCCGACCATGCTGGCGGGACAGCACTACCTGCTAGTTGACGGTGACGACGAACACCTCTCATCTGTTAACACGTTGCAGGTGCTTTCAAGGTTGGGGGCAAGTAGCGAGATTTATGAATATTTCGAGCGGATCGGGACCGTGCAGGGCCCCCTGCTGAGACCGGTCGAGCCGCAGTTCGCGCCGTTTGTGCCGCTGGAGATGGCCGAGGCGCGGCGCTATAAGGGCAAGACCAACGAGGTTTTTACACGCGTTCTGCTCAACGCTGCGCTCTTCGCAGGGGGCTACGCCGAAGAGTTTACGGAACGCCTGAGGATACTCGATCCGCTGGCGGGCGGTGGGACGACGCTTTTCCTCGCCCTGGCCTACGGCTACGACGCATTCGGCGTCGAACTTGAGCGGCAGGATGTCGAAACGACCGCCGTCTTCGTCAAGCAGTACCTGGAAGGCGAGCGCATCTCGCACAAGGAACTGGACGAGCGGGGGCGCAAGGCCGGGCGGCGCTACCAGTTCGAGATCGGCCCCAAAGGCGACAGGCACTATTTCGTCCTGGCACACGGCGATACGCGCGAGGCCGGACTGCACATGCGCGAGATACCGGGCGGCCCACGCTTCCACGCCATCATCGGCGATCTCCCCTACGGCATCCAGCACTTCGGCGAGCTTGCGTCCTGGCTGAGCGGGGCCCTCACGGAGTGGGGGAAGCTGCTGCTGCCCGGCGGGACGCTCGCCCTGGCGTGGAACGCGACGCGCATCGACCGTGCGGAGATGATCGCGCTGATCGAGCGCTGCACCGATCTACGCGTGCGCAATGAGCCCCCCTATACGCAGTTCGCCCACGCCGTAGATCGGGTGATCAAGAAGCGCGATATCGTGATCGGCGTGCGCGCGTCGCGGTAGAAATCGGGATGTGACAACAATATATGATGCCTATACAACGGTGCCTTGTTCGCATATAATGATAGTGACTTGATCTACATATTTTTGTCAAGCATAAGTAATAACGCCCGTTTGTCGAGATGGGTCGTAGAACAGTGCTGTCTGCGATGTCATAACAACTTGCAGGTACCAGAGGGCGCTTCACGCCCGGTCGGTGACGCAAACTATGAGGAGTAGATTATGAACAGTCTCCCAAACATACTGAGTATCAGTCGGCTCATCGCCACGGCGGCGGTATTTGTGTTAGTTTTGATCAACCAGCCATGGGCCTTCCTGGTGGCGACACTGCTGTTCTTCCTGGCGTCGATCACGGATCTGCTGGACGGCTACCTGGCGCGTCGACTGAAGGTTGTTTCCTCGTTTGGTGTCTTTCTTGATCTGACCGCCGACAAAGTATTTGTTTCCGCGATCCTCATTGCCCTGGTACAGATCAAGCTGGTGCCTGCCTGGATCGTCGTCATCATCGTATCGCGCGAGTTCCTGGTCACGGGCCTACGCTCGATGGCGGCGGCGATGGGTAAGGTCATACCCGCTGGCGTGTGGGGCAAGCAGAAGACGTTCATTACGCTGGTCGCGATGGGCGCACTGCTACTGGCCAGGGGACTGGGCGCGCATCTCCTCACACTCTTCCCGCCGATGCTGCTCTTCAATAGCCAGACCCTGACCATCCCCGAACTGATGCAGTTACTCGCCGATGTACTGCTTATTCTCGCAACGATCTGGACCGTTTTCTCTGGCGTCGAGTACACGATTGGTGCCCTGCCACTCTTCCAGCAAGGTAGACAGGGGACCAGGCAATCGAATGCCTAGCGAGCGGATTTGTCGGCGCCAGCGGGTTCGGCGGTCGGGACGCTTACCTTCTGTCCCAACTTGCTCTCCGTTCCAGCCAGCAGGCGACGGATGTTGTCGGCGTGGAAGAAGATCACCAGCCCTGGCCCGATCAGCATAAAGGCCAACTGGGCAAGGCTGACCTTCGCGAAAAAGGTTGGATCGGCGAGGCCGACAAAGAAAAATATGACGCCGCAGATCATGATCGTCAGCGCGCCCACGATAGAGCCGAGCGAGACGTAGCGCCAGATAGCCATAGTGCTGAAGGTAGCGATGGCCGCGAGCAAAGTAGTGAATGGCGAGAGGACGAGAACAGCTCCAGCTCCTGTGGAGACGCCGCGCCCACCCTTGAAGCCGATAAAGATCGGGAAACAGTGTCCCAGTAGCGCCGCCAGCCCGGCGAGGCTTGGTCCCCAGCCCCCATTATAGAGGAACGGGACGAGTGTGGCGATCAGCGCCGGCCCAATCCCTTTCGAGAGGTCGACCAGAAAGACGATCAGGGCTGGGCCGTTGCCCAGCGTACGTCGTACGTTCGTCGCGCCGGTTTTATGGCTCCCGTATGCGCGGATATCGAAATCTTTGCCGCGCAGCAGCTTGCCCATCCAATAGCCAGAAGGAATAGATCCCCACAAGTAAGCGATAATTGCAGTGAGCAAGAGTGAACCGATGATTCCAGGCATCGTAGCCTCCTTCGTTGCATGACGGCCCCAGGTAGAGACCAACCTATCTATACTCATCAGGGACTCGTGCTTTGTCATTTGGCCCCATTATAGACGTTTTTGCTGGTGATAACAATAGTTGTGTTAGGGAGGCCAGGGTAGGGAATGTGGGTATTTGTGAGCGTACCGGTCGCCGCCATGGGGCTTTTATAGGCTCCATTGCCCATTCTGCCGCCAGAGAATGTTGTCTGTAAAGCGCTTTGAGCCGATGCAAACGATAACCTGGAACAATGTACCGGGCTGCGTGTCAGCCTGTTCTGCGAAGGTATCGGGATTGCATATATCGATGCGCTCGGGTGTGATGAGCGGATTGATCTGCAACAGATTCGCTATCGCCTGTTTAACGGCGGTGGAACGGCGTTCCCCGCTCTCGATCAGCGCTTTTCCATGTAGGAGCGCCTGGTAGATGAGTGCGGCGGCCTGCCGCTCTGGGAGCGAGAGGTTGACATTGCGGCTACTGATGGCCAGACCATCGCCCGCGCGTGCAGTGGGCAGGACGCTTATGCGTGCATCGATATTGAGATCGTGTATTAAATGCTGGACGACCATGACCTGTTGCGCATCCTTCTGTGCATAGTACACGACATCTGGATGTATGAGATGGAACAGCTTGATGGCAAGTGTAGCGAAACGTTGTATTTTTTCTCGCTCGCCCAGGCGCGCCAGTATTGCCCCGGTAGGAGTCACGCAGGTTGTGAAATCGGAGGGATACATATCCTCAAGACGCGGTATGAAAACAACGTCGATATTGTAGTTGTTGAGCACGTGCAGGTTGCGTTCAAGGTGCTGCAAGTACTGGATCTGTGTCGCGCCAGTATCAGGCTGGCATATGTTGCCTAAGAGTCCGACAACGGTGATCTCACACGAGCGCTTTGCTGCCTGGATGAGCATTTTATGACCATCATGGAGCGTAGTACTTCTGATGGGCACAAAGCCGACGGTACCGCTCGCGAGCCACCCGCGAGCGGTCTCGGTCATCTCCTTCAGATTCTCGATAATGCGCATAGCCCCTTCTCCATGAGAACGCCGTGTTCGCCAGCGTTCATATTTCTACACACATTAAAAAAAATTCATTGAAAAAATTACACGATGATGCAAGCGAACATAATTTCTGCTTGTTGTAGTGTGCACGACGTATAGCGCCTGAAATTGTAACATGCTATACTACTGTATACGCTTTACTATAGGCGTAAGGAGATCAGATATGCATAGAATTGGACAGGTCGTAAAACTTCTTAGTCTTGGCCTCCTGGGCGGACTACTCGTTTTACTGCGCTACATTTTGAAAACTCCTCAACCTCTTGAAAGTGCCCTACCCGGCGAAAGTCATATATATAAATGGACGTATGGACACGTCTATTATAAAGCCCTCGGTGCGCGCGATGCTCCTCCTCTCGTGTTGCTCCATGCCCCTGGTATCGGCGCCTCAGCCTACGAGATGCGTCATATTGTCGCAGACCTGGCGCGTAGCTATCGTATTTATGTGCCAGATCTGCCCGGCTTTGGGCTTTCAGATCATCCCGATATCGACTATTCTGCTGATACCTATATTGCATTATATCAGGATTTCCTACGCGACGTCGTAGGAGGGCCAGCGGAATTGCTGGCCAGCGGTCTGAGTTGCAATTATGCTGTCGCCGTGGCCATCAATGTGCCAGAACTCTGCCTCCATTTGCACCTTCTCTCGCCCATAGCCTTGTTCCAGCGCTCCGGGTCGCGTCTCTGGCTGCAAGGCCTTACGCGTTTTTCCCTGTCCGGCCTATTGATTTACGCATTGTTAACGCCGTGCGTAATCTTGCGTAGAGTGATTGCCTGGCAGTATGCGTTGGACGAGAGGCAGCTCTCCGACGACGACCTCGATTACGCGTTCGCTGCTGCGCACCAACTCGGGGCTCAGTATGCTGCCCTTGCCTTTATAAATGGTAAATTAGGCCTGGATGTTTCGCGGCAATTGGAGGCTCTGCAGCGACCTGCGTCGCTGATCTGGGGCGTTTCCGCCCTGCGCCGCGTGCAATCCGTTGTGCCGCAGTATAGAATTGCGCCACAGGTACAGACGCTATCTCTGCCCGATGGCGGTCGCTACGTGCATGAGGCGTCACCACACGAAGTCATCGCGGCTATTCTACGCTGGCACGAAGCGTCAGAGCAAGCGCACGATCATGCGCGAACCGCTCAGATTGAGACGGATGGCGCGTTTCAGGCACCATTACCCGTTTCATCGACGACGGTCCCCCCTGAAAACGCGCCGTCGACAACGGCACAAAATAATCTACGGGCTGAGGTTACACCTCCTGTTGAAACGCCTGGAAAGCGTGAGCAGGCCGATGGGCAGCCTGAAAATGCCAATATCGAGGCTTACTGTCTGAAGTGCAAGCAAAAGCGCGCGATCCAGAATGCTAAAAGGACCGAAACCAGAAATGGGCGTAGCGCGATGGAGGGCACGTGCCCGGTCTGTGGGACGAAGATAATGCGTTTTGTGTCGGCATGATCTGTGGCGCTCTAAGGCGCTCTAAAGAACCTATTCACCTGTGTCGATAGAGTTTCTCAGGCCCACTAAATCTGGTGGCTGGCAGCGTTCTTTAGATCAAGATATAGCCGGGAGGTGAGGAATATTGCAGGGCGTTTCAATGTTACTAGATAAGTACTGGCGAATATACACAAGGGGGGATGAAAGTGGCGAAAAATCTCTTGACGTTCCGTATTTCACAACGTATAATCACCCTCATGTGTATTGAACACCTGCGTTTGGCCGATGCCTGAATGTGTCAGAAGCGTCAGAGACGCAGGAGAACGCGGCCTCAATCTGTGCGGCAGCGAACAGGAGCAACTTCCAGGCGTCATCACCTGTTTCGCTGCCTGTCAAGGTGTTCGTCCTCTTTTCCAGATGTGCGCGAGAAGAGGCTTCGATGGATGGGGTGAATGTGAAGTTTTCTTCACGGAGAAAACCCGCAGTGGACGCGAAATGAAAAAGTAAAAGAGGAATGGATGTAGTGGTAGACAGAAATGAAGGCATATATCTGGAAGATGCCAACAATAAGTCGCGAGTCTCACTACCAGGAGGAAATTTACAATGAGTATTGGTGGACAGAGTGATGCAAGGTCCGATCGAAAGGTATACCGCCTGACCCCCGAGGGCTTTGCCAAGAAAAAAGAACGTCTGGAATATCTGCGCACGGTCAAGCGCAAGGAGATCGCTGACTATATTCACGAGGCCAAAGAAGCTGGTGATATCAGCGAGAGCAGCGCATACGAGGACGCGAAGAACGAGCAAGCGAAAGTCGAAGGCGAGATCATCGAACTTGATCGCCTCATGGCTTTGGCCGAGATCATGACGCCAGACATGCATGACGAGGTAGATGGTCCACCCTCTGTGCGTATTGGTATGCAGGTGGAGGTCGAGAGCGATAGCGGCGCGAAGCGCACTTTCAAGCTTGTCGAAACATTCGAGGCCGATCCGAAAGCTGGTCTGATCTCCGACCAATCGCCTGTTGGCAAGGCGCTGATGGATCACGTCGTTGGCGACGAGGTAAGCGTAGCAACTCCTGGTGGAGTCACTTCTTATACTATTCTTGCTATCCGTCCCATGCTTTAATACTACCCCAGGACATGAGTTATCCCGGTAACTCTTCAGGTGGCCTCTTGACTCCTCAGCGCCTTTGGCGCTTCGCAGGTGGTTTGGTGTGGGTGGCGGCGTGGCGGCCCCAGCCGCCACGCCGCCACCCACACAGGAATCTGCGAGCCGCAGAGCGGCGAGGAGTCAGAGAAGAAGGGGTCCTGAAGAGTTACCGGGATAACTCATGTCCTTGATTAGATGATGAAACAGGGCTGTTGCAAAGTCGGGAAGAGAGTGAACAAAGCGGGGGTCAAGGGGGCAGCCGCCCCCTTGCGGAGCGCGAGGTGCCCTCGCCTTTCCTTCTTTTCCCTGCCGCCGCAGGCGGCAACAAACGACTTTGCAACAGCCCTGGATGATGAAAAAGAGATTGTTGACACTTTTCGTTCGCAACAGTAATATAGAAGGATGCCATAACAGGAAAGCCAGCGGGTCTGTGCTACACAAAAGGCTATGGTTGGTTAAGGAGTGACTCAATTGTTAACTTTCGAAGACGTGACTGGATATTTCCTGAAGGCGGCAAGTGGCCTCGCGCTGACCACGCATCCTGAGTACTGGAGCAATGCGCGCACGCTCGAACGCGAGTTTGCCTGTACCTGCCACGCCGGAAATTGCGAGGAGGTGGAGCAGCACAGCTCTTGCAATATCTCGTTTTCCTGGGGGCCACTTGACACAGTACTGTCGCTGGAAGGACCGTCAGGTGTGTGTGACTTCTTCCACGAGCCTGACCCTGATTGCCCGCATCTGCACACCGACGCGATCCCTCCACTTGTGCTTGATCTATCATATAGTCTTACCCTGCTCGGAGCCGATATCTCGGAGGAGACGCTGCTCAGCCTGACGCAGATGCTCAGACTGCGCGCGAGCGAACATAGTCAGCGCACGGTCGAGACGCGTCCCGGCGTGAGCATGATTCTGCAGGATAATCGTCTGCGCCCGGAGACGCTCACACTACAGCAGCGGGTGGAACTGCCCATCTGGCATCCCGATGGCATGCGCGGGCTACACGACGATATGCAAATGCAACGACGGGCGGAGCGCCGCTTCTACGATGAGGAAGAGGAGGAGGAGGGCGCAGAGGTGCTTGCCGATAATCCGCGCCCGGAGGAGTGGCTGCCGCAGGTGTTGGTCGAGGTGTGCCAGGATATTCTGCACGTGCTCGCGGCCCTCGATGCCAGCATCTCGTATCATCCACTGGACAACGCATGAAGAACATCCAGGCGTAGTTAATACATACTGCCGGGCTTGCGTCTCCTCTCGGTGGGTAGGAGCATATCGATGGCGTCGTCGATCGTTACCACGCCTTCGAGGATGCCGTCCGCGCTCACCACGGGTATAGCTAGCAGATTGTATTTCGCCATGGTCTCGGCCACGTCGCGTCCGTCCCGATCTGGTTCGACCGTGGTGACGTTGGTATCCATCAGTTCGTTGAGCCTCTGTGTCGGCGCTGCGACAAGTAGATCCCACAGTTCGATGACACCCAGAACCTGGCAATCGTCCCGCGTTTCACCGGCGACGCAGTAGATGTAAGGGAGGCGGATATCGTTCTCCTTGACATTGACGCGCACCTCTTCTAGCGCCTCTGCAACCGTCTTGTCCTGGCTGAGCGCGACGTAATCCGTGGTCATCAGTCCGCCAGCCGTGTCTGATTCGTACTCCAGCAATTCCTGCACATCCTCGGACTCTTCGGGATTCATCAGGCGCAGGAGTTCCTGGGAGCGGTCTTCGGGCAGGCGGGCGAGGAGGTCGGCGATCTCGTCCGGCCCCATTGCCTGTAGAATGGCGGCGCCGCGTTCGGGCGGCAGATTGGCGAGGATATCGCGCTGCAGGTCCGTATCGATCTCTTCCATCGTGTCAGCCGCTGTCTCGTTATCCAGCCCCTCAAGCAGGTGCGCGCCCTGAATGGGCGTGAGCTGATGGATGATCTGGGCGATATCAGCCGGATGCAGGTTCGCCAGGTGCCTGCCGGAGACGCGGGATAGGGGCGAGGCCGGGTCCTGCTCCTGCCTGAGCAGCTCAATGCGCTCCCAGGGGATCAGATTCGTGGGCGCGCTGCTCGCATTGCGTCTCTTGCCCAGCAGCCATGCGGGCGCGATGCGGCGGATCAGGCCGAGGTTGCTGTTATCGATGCCCAGGAGCCGCCAGTCGTCGTCGAAGCATACATCGTTGACGCGCACGGTCTTTTTGCGTTTGATGTCAATAACCTGTTTGTCCAGTACGTCCTGCGCCAGGCGTATATCCTGGTCTGAGGGCGCGAAGGGCGTCAGTTCGGACGTGGGAGTGCTCAGGCGCAGCAGCTCGTCCTGCTGCCATGCTACCGCGACGAGAGGAACGCGCCAGAGCCGATCCTCTTCATCCTCCACAAGGAGCGCGTCGGGATAGACCGTGCTCCCCACGTCTTCTGGATTGAGCAATACATCGATAAGTTTGCCCAGGCGCACATCTTGCTGCTCCTCTACGGGCGTTCCAAGCAACTGACTCAAGTACAACATAATTTCTACATCTCAATAGGCGATTCAGGTAACACAGTACTGGGTTCTAGTTCGAGAAAAGTCGCCCGCTCCTGCCGCTCCTGGCCGCTCTTCACGCATGCCCCGATGAAATCGCGGAAGAGGGGATGTGGGTTCGTGGGCCGGCTCTTGAATTCGGGATGGAACTGCGAGGCGACGAACCAGGGATGGTTCGCCAGTTCGATTATCTCAACCAGACTATTGTCGGCTGAGCGACCACTTACGACCAGGCCGTGACTCTCCATGCGCTTGCGAAACTCGTTGTTGAACTCATAGCGATGGCGATGGCGCTCAAAGACGATCGCCTCCCCGTAAGCTTGATAGGCTTTCGTGCCAGGGGTGAGGCAGCAGACCCAGTTGCCCAGGCGCATCGTGCCGCCTTTATCGGCAATCTGGCGCTGCGTCAGCATCAGGTCGATCACAGGATAGGGACTCTGCGGATCGAACTCGGTGCTGTTCGCCCCGGCCATGTTCAGGACGTTGCGCGCGAGCTCGACGACCGCCACCTGCATGCCCAGGCACAGGCCCAGGTAAGGGATCTGCTGGCGGCGCGCGAAGTTGGCCGCCTTGATCTTCCCCTCTATGCCGCGATGCCCGAAGCCGCCCGGTATCACGATCCCCGCCACATCCTCCAGCACCTCGGTATACGCCTCGCCCATCTGCTCCAGCGCCTCCGAATTGATCCACTTGATGCGTACATCCACATCGTGGAACCAGCCGGCGTGGTCCAGGGCCTCGGCGACCGAGAGGTAGGCGTCGTGCAGCTCGACATATTTGCCAACGAGGCCGATCATCAGTTCGGGGCGCGGCGTTTTGATCTTCTCTACCAGATCGTGCCATTCGCGCATCTGCGGTTCCTGCTGCTTCAGACCAAGCTCCTGTACCAGGAACTCGCCCAGACCAGCCTCTTCCAGCACCAACGGAACCTCGTAGATGGTGTCGGCGGTTAGCAGGGGAACGACGGCGCGTGCCTCGATATTGCAGAACAGCGCGATCTTCTCGCGCAGATCGTCGGTCATGGGATAGTCCGAGCGGCACAGAATTACGTCCGGCTGAATGCCGACGCGTAGCAGTTCTTTTACGCTGTGCTGCGTTGGCTTGGTCTTCAGTTCGCGCGTCGCACCGAGGTAAGGTAGCAGCGTCACGTGCAGGTAGAGCACGTCGTGTCGTCCCACGTCCTTGCGCATCTGGCGAATGGCCTCCAGATACGGCTCGCCCTCGATATCGCCGACCGTGCCGCCGACCTCGACGATCACCACATCGGCGTCCGAGCGCCGCTCCACCGCGTGGATGCGCTCCTTGATCTCATTGGTAATGTGCGGAATGACCTGGATGGTCCCACCGAGATACTCTCCGCGTCGCTCCTTGCCGATAACCGAGGCATAGACCTGCCCGGTTGTCACATTATTGGCCTGGTACGCCGGTTCATCGGTGAAGCGTTCGTAGTGCCCCAGGTCGAGATCGGTCTCTGCGCCATCGTCGGTCACAAAGACCTCGCCATGCTGATAGGGAGACATGGTGCCAGGATCAACATTGATATATGGGTCCAGTTTCATGAGCGAGACGGAGACTCCGCGATTCTTGAGGAGACGCCCGAGCGAGGCGACACTGATACCCTTACCCACCGACGAAGCCACACCACCGGTCACAAAGATAAATTTTGACATAGAAAATCCTCCTTCATTCGGAGCCTGACCGTTATGCATGTAAAAATTAACTATTCAGGTGCCTCCTCTTGAGTAGAGATGGGGCTTGCCCCATCCGGCTGGGCCAGCATGATCCGGCCCGAAACACCGTCTTCGGTATGAGTCATCCCGAATGTTCCAAACATGCGCTTGATACCCTCAAACCGCTGGAACGGTTCAGGACTCGTCAGCGCCAAAGGCGCTTCACAAGGGGTTTGCTGTGGTTGGCGGGCTGCCGGCCTGGGCCGGCGCCCGCCAACCACAGCAGGACTCATGTGAGCCGCAGAGCGGCGATGAGTCCGGTAAGAGCAGTTTTGTGAACTTTTTCAAAAGTTCGGGATGACTCATATATATGTTATTTTGCTGTAAGTAATACAATCTGCGTTTCCGCAGGAACATTCGCATGCGTGACACTCAGCTTCGCCTGCGGCTCGATGGACTCGACGCCCATCTCGCGGCGGAACTTGCTGAGAGGATCGGGTCCTTCTTCACCAGCGACGCGATAGTGCATCGGGATCACGATACGCGGCTCTACCTGGCTGATGATCTCTGCCGCCTGTGCCGCATTGATCGTATGTTGACCGCCAATAGGGAGTAGTAACACATCGGCGTCGGCGACTTCTTCCAATTGTTCCTCTTGCAAGATATGACCCAGATCTCCCAGGTGGCAAATGACCAGGTCGTCCATGTGGATGACATAGATCGTGTTACGCCCATGTTCCTGCCCATGCTTAGTATCGTGGTAGGAGGCGATGCCGGTGATCAACACATCACTGATCTCGTACTCACCAGGCCCACGCACAACACGCGGATTACCACCGACGGCGGCGAAATTGTTGTGGCCTGGATGGTTGTGACTGATGGTGACAATGGAGGCGTTGACCTTGCTCAGCAAACGGAGTGCGTCTCCAGGTGGAGAACTTTGCTGAGGAGAGAAAGGGTCGGTAACTAAAGTAGCATTCTTGCCACGCAGTACGAAGCAGGCGTGGCCCAGCCAAGAGATTTCCATAGCTGATATTTCGCTTCTCTCACATAAGTTCGGGCGGGGACCTATGTCCTCGCCCGATAAATATTGTACCATAGGGATAGGCGATCTACAAGGGCGTAGCCCGTTTGACAAAAAAAGGGAGACGGGCAGTTCTGCCCATCTCCTGTTTCTTTCGCACACGCTACTCGGCGGAAATTAGTAGCGATCACTACGGTAGCCTGAAGAGCGCTCGCGGCCCTGGTAGCCCCTATTGCCCGTGGACTGGCGCTCGCGTGCCTCGCTCACGGTAATAGTGCGGTTGCCCATCGTGCTGCCGTTCAGGCGCTCGATAGCTGTGCGCGCATCCTCATCGCTCATCTCGATAAAGCCAAAGCCCTTGCTTCGTCCCGTCTCGCGATCGGTGATGACTGTGCTAAAGGTGACCGGTCCGATCTGCTCGAAGAAGTAGCTCAGATCCTGGTCGTTTGTCTGGTAGGGGAGGCCCCCAACGTAAAGTCTCATTCGTTTATGCTCCTGTGACATCTCTCAATGCATTGACGCTCGTAGAAACCGTTTCTCACAGAAGCAATTCAAGTATTTTTGATGTCATACACTTATGTAAACACTCGGGGCGCGAGGGTTATTCCCATCTGAAAAACAGATTCGACGGATCGGCGCGACTATGGTATAATCTGGCAGAAATTGTAACTGTTCAGGACTCCTCAGCGCCTGCGGCGCTTCGCAAAGGGTTTGTTGCGGGTGGCGAGGGGGCGGCCACGGGCCGCCCCCTCGCCACCCGCACAAGACTCCTGCGAGCCGCGCAGCGGTGAGGAGTCAGGACAGGGACCTGAAGAGATACCAGGAAAGCGAGGAGAAGCTCTTGCTCCAACAGTGGATTCCAGCTATTCGAGTCATACAAATTATTATCTCTATAGCTGTGGTTGTATTCATTCTGTTACAGGCGCGTGGTGCCGGCCTGGGCAGCATCTTTGGTGGCAGCAGTGCGGGCTCTGTCTTCAAGACGCGTCGTGGCGTTGAGCGCCTGATCTTTAATATCACCATTGTTCTTGTGGTGCTGTTTGCTCTCATATCCGTTCTTGATGTAGTTATCCGTTAATAACGCTGGCAAAGATACTACTGCATGATGCATGGGTGCGGCAACAAAAGTCTAAGTTCACTTTATAAGCGCATAAGCGTGAGGCTGTGCGCTCGTATTATTATTGCGCTATGTTGTCTATCGCTCGTGTCCTGTGTTCCCTTCGTAGCTGACCAGAGCGGGGCGACGGTGGTGCAGCAGGCTCCAGCGGCGAGCCTGACGTATGTAGCACTCGGGGCCTCCGACACCTTCGGTATCGGTACCGATGACCCGCAGAGCCAGAACTGGGCCTCTGATCTGGCAACCATGCTGGGCAAGCGTGTACATTTCATCAATCTGGGCATTCCCGGCATTGATCTGCACAGCGCGCTCGGCGTCGAGTTGCCGGTGGCTCTCGATTCCCATCCCGGTCTGGTGACGGTCTGGCTGGCCGTAAACGACCTGGCCGATAAGGTATCCCTTGCGAGCTATACCCACGATCTGAATCTGCTGCTGACCCGTTTGCAGGCAGCGCATCCTCATCTGAGCATCGCGGTCGCCAACGTGCCCGATCTGACGCTGCTGCCGCACTTCCAATCCTACGACAAACAGGCGCTGCGCACGCAAATCCTGGCCTATGACGACGCCATTGCCAGTATCGTCGCTGCCCATCACGTATTGCTTGTCGATATCTACCAGAGCGAACTGGCTCAACATCCCGAGTATATCAGCGGCGATGGCCTTCATCCCAACGCCCTCGGCTATATGCGCGTGGCGGAGATCTTTTACCAGGTGTTAAAGACGAAGGCGCCATGACTCAGCTCTTTGGGATTTCAATCGATACGCTGACCATTATTCTCCTGACGATCGCCGGCCTCATCGTCGGCACCGTCCTGCTGCTGGCGCTCGGTAACAAGATCTTCTTCAAGATCGGTGTGCGCAATATTCCACGCAGGCGCACACAGATGATCCTGATCGTCTTCGCCCTGATGCTCTCGACGACGCTGCTCTCCAGCGTGCTGACGACGGGCGACGTGATGACCGCGGCGGTGCAGAGCGTCGCCGTGTACAACCTGGGCAACGTCGATGAGCTGATCGAGGGTGGACGCGCCCCGATTGGCCTCTATCCCGATGGCATATATTACCGCGTCGCCGCCAGAGCGAGTCGCAACCCCGATTCTAACATCGCCGCCGTCAGTGCAGCCCTGCGCGAACAGGGCCTCCTGATCGCGGACGAGACGTCGCGTCAGGTACGCTCGCAAGTGACCGGGCTGGGAGTGATTCCCGGCACCGAGGGCAGCTTCGGCGGCATGCAAAATATTGTAAGCAAGAAGACGATGACGATCGCCGCCCTGCAACCAGACGAAGTTTATTTGAACCAGACACTCGCGCAGTTGCTCAACGCGAAGGCCGGCGATACAATATATGTCTACTCGCAGCGCTGGCAGAGGCAGCGGTTTGTTATGCGCGTGGCGGCGGTCGTCAATAATGCCGGTCTGGTGGGCGATAATTCGTTTCTGCTGGCACGTCCGGACTATTTCCGGCGCATCGAGCACGATCCTGACGGCATCTCGCAGATCTTTATTGCCAATCGCGGTGGTGGTGGCCTCAGCGGCCTGGGGCTGTCGGATAGTGTAGCGGATACCCTGCATGACTGGATTCCCCGCTACGTGCACGTTATCCAGGTCAAGCAGCAGGGCGTGCAGGTCTCGCAGAACGCCGAGGATATATTTTCGCGCATCTTTGCCCTCTTTACGCTCTTTGCCCTGGCGATCGGCCTGCTGCTGATCTTCCTGATCTTCGTCCTGCTGGCGGCTGAGCGGCGCGCGGAGATGGGAATGGTGCGCGCAATCGGTGTGCAGCGGCGACACCTCATATTGATGTTCCTCTTTGAGGGCGCCGTCTACGATCTGCTCGCGTCGTTCGTTGGCCTGCTCATTGGCATACTGGCAGGCATAGGGCTGCTGCAACTGCTTGGTCCCATTCTGCTGCGCTTCAATTTTCCGCTCAAGTTGACCTTCCAGCCGCACAGCATGATTATCGCCTACTGCCTGGGCGTGATCTTCACCTTCTGTTCGGTGGCCGTCTCGTCGTGGCTGGTCAGCCGTATGACGGTGGTGGAGGCCATGCGCGACCTGCCGGAGCTGGGCCGCTCTACGGCCACGCCAGGAGAACTGTTAGCACGCCTGCTCCAGTTGTTGCGCCAGGGGAGCGGCGCGTTCGCCCAACGCAATGCGCGTCGCGTGCGCCGCGTCTTCTTCGAGATGATTCCGGACATCCTGATCGGGATAGTCGCTACACTGGTACGCCTGGGCTTGCTGCCGCTGCTGGCGGGCCTCTGGCTCTTGCAGTACGGACTACAGAATACCGAGATTCTCCCGTTCTCGCTGGGCCTTTCGCTCATCGTCGTCGGCGGCGCGCTGGCAATCAAGGCCCTGCTGGAAGGTCTGTTCATGCTGGTTGCCTGGCTCCGTCGCCGTGAGCAGCCCCTGGACCGGCGCAGGGTACTGCCTGGACTGTTCGCAGCCGTGGTAGGGCTGGCGCTGATGGCCTACTGGGCGCTGCCGTTCGATGTACTGGCGTACCTCGGGCTGCCGCGCTTCCAGGGCGGCATCGAGATCTTCTTTATCGCGGGCCTGATGATGGTGCTGGGAACCGTCTGGGCGCTGATGGCTAACGCCCGCCTGCTCGTCAGTCCATTGCTGGCGCTCTGTGCGGGCTTTCCGGGCCTGTATGCTATGTCCCGGCTAGCCTCGGCCTATCCGCTGCATCGCCGCTTCCGTACGGGACTGAGCGTGGTGATGTTCAGCCTCGTCGTCTTCGCGATGACCGTCATGGCCGTAATCACCAGCGCCATGCAGAATACTTACGTCAATATAGATGCGCAGACGGGTGGTTATGACATCCAGGCCACGGCCTACTTCAAGCCTCTGCCGAACCTGCGCACGTCGTTGGTCCAGCACGGCATCAATCCCAACGCATTTTCGGCGATCGGCGTGCGTACATCGACCGCGGTGGGCGTGATTCAGCCCGATGCCAGCACGCCGCGCTGGTCCCTCTACCCGGCGCAACTGGTCAGCGGTGGTTTTCTACAGGGCTACGGACTGCACCTGACGGCGCGTGCGAAGGGTTTCGCCAGTGATAGCGCCGTCTGGCACGCCTTACAGACGCATCCCAACTACGCGCTGATCGATAGCAGCGCTCTGCCTCCCAATCCAGATATCAACTCGTCGGTCTACGATCCCAATTCTCCGCAGGCAGCCAACGCGAGCGTGCCGGCCACACCGCCGGGGATAGATCCACACATAGCATTCGCGCTGAGTGGCGTCTACCAGGGCGATACCAGCTTCCCGGCGGTCCCCATCTGGGTCGTAGGGTCGCAGCTTCAGCAGTCGATGAAGTTGACCATTATCGGCGTTGTGGATAATAGCGACGGTGCGCACTTCGGGCTCTATATCCAGCCAGGAGTAGCCAGCCTGGCCAGTATCGGAACAGGCGTCGATCCAGCGCAGCCGGAGGCGCAGACTTATTACTTCAAGGTAGCGCCCGGACAGGACAAGCGTGCGTTGGCCCTGGCGCTCGGTTCCGCCTACCTGGACAATGGACTGGAGACCACGGTCCTGGAGGATGCTATCTGGCAGGCACGCGGGCCGCGCATCCTGTTGAGCAACGTGCTCTTAGGGGTCGTGGGTATGACCTTGCTGCTCGGGATCGCGGCGCTGGCAATCACGGGGACGCGGGCCGTCGTCGAACGGCGCCAGCAGATTGGTATGCTGCGCGCGTTGGGCTGCGGAAGACGCCTGATCCAGGGCGCGTTCCTGCTCGAATCGTTCCTCGTTGGTGCTCTGGGAAGCATCCTGGGCATTGTGCTTGGCCTGATATTGGCGAACAATGTCTTCGCCGCCAACTTCTTCGAACAATACCAGACCGGGCTGACCTTCAGCATCCCCTGGCAGCAACTGGGCATCATCATCGGTGTCTCGTTCTTCGCCTCGCTGCTGGGTGCTCTGCTGCCCGCGTGGCAGGCTGGTAGGATCGCGCCCGCCGAGGCGCTGCGCTACCAGTAAGCTCTATGAACCTTTTCACTTGGAATTCAACACTGAACTGGGTATGTTTGGTTTTCTTGTCCTGACCGATAATACGGTCTGGCCCGTCGATAGGGAGTTTTTCACGTTTCTTCATGATCTCTACCAGGCTGACATCGCAGGCCTCGGCCAGGATTTCGACTGCTTCAATCAGGGTTTCACGCCAATAATCGGCCTACGCATCTAGATAAGGAAGTTCTCAGGTGCTCGATGAGGAGGGGATACTAGAGTAGCAGGGTCTGGCGTTTCCTGCGCACCTCACATGAGGAAGATAGGCATCGTCTTTGCTCAGGTCCTTCTCCTTGAGAGGTACAGACGAGCCAGTGACGTGAGATGCTGCTCTTCTGTCACATGTTCCTCAAAAAGGAGAACGCCCACCAGCGTTGGCTCCTCATGCCATTGACCTCATGAACGCAGACAAGGGCAGCTTCTGCACCTTAGTGCAGGCTGGCATCTGCCCATCTGGTACCGGCCATGACTGGTGCTCATTCTCTGCTGCGAAGAAGCGGTTTCAAGATGCGCTTGTAAAATCTCAATCATTACTATACACTTGTGATATACCCTGTGGTTGTCAAGCAAGATGAAAGGAGGTGGAGTGAGCCCATTGCTGTTGTCCCTGGCTTTCTTTTGTCCTTGACTTTCTTTCGGGAATGGAATCCCCCATCATTATTTTCAAGGAGGCAAACAATGGCTGATATCGTCAAGAGTCCTCCTCCGGCCCCTGAGATCCCGCCCCGTGGAGGCCTGTGGGGCCGTTTGGAGGAGCAGTTCGGACTCCGTCAACTCATTTGGGAGTACATGACCCCAGTGGAGACGAACAGCATCTGGTATCTGCTCGGTGGGGTCCTCGCCATTGCATTGGTGCTCGAGATCCTCACGGGCATGCTGCTCTCG
>WNFX01001159.1_pt1 | contig 44895 bp, 45 predicted proteins | sample 5400111 | NCBI WGS metagenome assembly WNFX01 (sample SAMN13153363, study PRJNA577476) | soil metagenome | isolation source: 40 cm soil or saprolite under grassland replicate 1 | place: USA:California | collected 2016-06-15
CGTGATCGCCGCCGACCACAGCCTCAACGACACCACCAAGCACGCGGACGTGCTGCTGCCCGCAGTGGTCCACGCGGAGACCCGTGGCACCTTCACCGACTGGGAGGGCCGGGTCCAGGAGACCCATCCCGCTGTGCCGGTCGGCGGTGCCGCACAGGCGGTCTGGGAGCTGGCCGACCAGCTCGCCATCCGCCTCGGCACTGATCTCGGCCTCGCCAGCTTCGACCGGGTCGCCGCCGAGACCGAGCTGGCCCGGGTCACCCCGGACCCGGACGGCCTCACCCCTGTCGCCCTGCCCGGTGGCAAGAGCAAGGGCGGGGGCGAGGCTGTCCCTGCCGACGACGGGCTCGCCCTCATCACCTATCCGCTGCTGCTCGACGGCGCTTCGATGCTGGCGCGGGCGTCCGACCTGAACCGCGCCACCGTGCCCGCGTTCGTCGAGGTGCATCCGGACGACGCCACCCGGCTGCACCTCCACGACGGCGGCACAGCCGAGATCACCGCCGGCAAGGACAGCTTCGGCGGGGACCGCAAGGCCACCCTGCCGGTGCGGGTCAGTGCCCAGGTCGCCCCCGGCTGCGCCTTCATCCCCAGCAACCAGCCGGACCTGTCGCTCGGGGAGCTGCTCGGCCCGGCCCCGGCGCTGCGAATCGCGGTCCGCGCCGCCAAGGAGGTGGCCGCCTGATGGACGCGACGCTGTGGGGGATCCTGATCATGCTGATCAAGGTTGTCGCGGTGTTCGCCTTCCTGATGCTGTCGGTGCTGTTCATCATCTGGCTGGAACGCAAGGTCGTCGCTTTGATGCAGACCCGGATCGGACCCAACCGCGTCGGGCCGATGGGGCTGCTGCAGAGCCTCGCCGACGGCATCAAGCTGTTCTTCAAGGAGGACATCCGGCCGCTGTCGGCCGACAAGCTCCTGTACCCGCTGGCGCCGGTGTTGATGATGGTGCCGGCGTTCCTGTCGATCTCGGTGATCCCGTTCGGGAGCCACTTCGGCAGCCAGCCGGCGCAGCTCACCGATTTGAACGTGGGCCTGCTGTTCGTGCTCGCCATGGGCAGCCTGCAGGTCTACGGGGTGGTGCTGGCCGGATTCGCGGCCGGGTCGAACTACCCGCTGCTCGGCGGGGTGCGCTCCTCAGCGCAGATGATCAGCTACGAGCTGGCCCAGGGGCTGTCGCTGGTGGGGGTGTTCATGCTGGCCGGCACCCTGAGCGCCGCCCAGATCGTGGCCGCCCAGCACGGCGTCGCGCACCTGCACCTCGGCAACAGCGACATCCCGGTGTTCCCCAACTGGTACCTGCTGCCGCAGCTGCCGATGTTCCTGGTGTTCATGATGGCCGGCATCGCCGAGACCAACCGGGCCCCCTTCGACCTCCCGGAGGCCGAGACCGAGCTGGTCGGCGGCTACCACACCGAGTACTCGGGCGTGAAGTTCGCGCTGTTCTTCCTGGCCGAGTACCTCAACATCATCACCGTCTCGGCGGTGGCCACCACGCTGTTCCTCGGCGGCCCGGACGGGCCGATCGTGCACGGGTTCCTGCCGTGGCTATGGCCGATCCTGTGGTTCATCGCCAAGATCTACCTGTTCATCTTCATGTTCATCTGGCTGCGGGCGACGCTGCCGCGGTTGCGCTTCGACCGGCTCATGGCGATCGGCTGGAAGCTGCTGATCCCGGTCACGCTGTTCTGGATCGCCGTCACCGCCGTGCGGCTGGTGGTGGACCTGTCCCGCTTCCGCAGCGGGCTGCTGGTCGTCTCCAGCGTGCTGCTGGTGTTGCTGCTGCTGTCGTTCCTGCTGCCATCGTCGCGTCCCAGCGCGGCCGACGAATCCGCGGCCCCGGGAGGTTCCGCCCCATGAGCATGGCCACCGAGCTGATGAAAGGCCTGTCGGTCACCTTCCGGAGCATGTTCCGGAAGCCCAACACCATCCAGTACCCGGAGGAGAAGCGGCCGACCCAGCCCCGCTTCCACGGCCGCCACGTGCTCAACCGCTACGACGACGGGCTGGAGCGCTGCATCGGCTGCGAGCTGTGCGCCTCCGCCTGCCCGGCCGACGCGATCTACGTGCAGGGCGCCGACAACACCCCGGAGGCGCGCTACTCGGTGGGGGAGCGCTACGCCGCGATCTACCAGATCAACTACAACCGCTGCATCTTCTGCGGGCTGTGCATCGAGGCGTGCCCGACGCGGGCGCTGACCATGAGCACCGAATACGAGCTGTCCTCGCCGACCCGCCAGGGGCTCGTCTACGACAAGCCGCAGCTGCTCGCCCCGGTGCCGGCCGGCGCCAAGCCACCCCCCCACACCGACGCCACCGACGGCGAGCCGACGATCAGCCGCTACGGGCCGTGGGCGTCGGTGTCGCAGGAGTCCACCGAGCCGATCTGGGCGCTGCTGCGGGAGCAGGAGACCCGCCAGGGCGACCGCGAGCTGCCTCCCGACGAGGTGGTGCCGAGGTGAACACGGTCATCCTCGCTACGACGACCGCCTCCGACTGGGCCGAGCTGGTCACTTTCGTGATCCTCGCGGCGGTGTCGGTCGGCAGCGCCATCGGCATGGTGCTCAGCCGCAACGCGGTCTACTCAGCGCTGCTGCTGGTGATCAACTTCTTCTGCCTGGCCGGCTTCTACGTGCTGCTGCAGGCGCAGTTCATCGCGGCGGTGCAGGTGATCGTCTACGCCGGGGCGATCATGGTGCTGTTCCTGTTCGTGCTGATGATGATCGGCGTCGAGCACGAGGAGGCCCTGAAGGAGACCATCAAGGGCCAGCGCACCGCAGCGACCATCCTCGGGGTCCTGCTGCTCGCCGGGGTCGGGACCGCCGTGGGCACCAAGGCGTTCAGCTTCGCCAACGGCTCCGCTCGGCTCACCCAGGTGAACGCGAGCGGCAACGTGCAGGCCATCGGCCGCCTCCTCTTCACCCACTACGCCTTCGCGTTCGAGGCGACGGGCGTGCTGCTGGTGGTCGCCGCCGTCGGCGCGCTGGTCCTCGGGAGGCGGCGTCCATGAGAGTGCAGCCCAGCGCCTACCTGATCCTGTCGGCGGTGCTGTTTACCATCGGCGTGTTCGGGGTGCTGATCCGGCGCAATGCCATCGTGGTGTTCATGTGCGTGGAGCTGATGCTCAACGCGGTGAACCTCACCTTCATCGCCTTCTCCAGGATGAACGGAGGCCTCGACGGCCAGGTGCTGTCGTTCTTCGTGATGGTGGTCGCCGCCGCCGAAGTGGTGGTCGGCCTCGGCATCCTGGTGGCCATCTTCCGCAAGCGCTCGTCGACCAGCGTCGACGACGTCAACCTGCTCAAGGGGTGAGCCGAGCCTGAACCCGACTGGAGCGATCCGGCTGCTGTGGCTGCTGCCGCTGCTGCCGCTCGCCGGCTTCGCGGTCAACACGCTGATCGGGCGGCGGCTCAAGCTGCTGGCCGGCTGGCTCGCCACCCTGCTGGTCTTCGCGGCGTTCGCGGTCGCCGTGGCGGCGCTGCTGGAGCTGCTGTCCAAGGACGCCAGCTCCCGGGTCGCGGTCCTGCGCGGCTACGACTGGTTCAGCTCCGGGAACCTGCGGATCGCCTTCGACCTGCGCTGGGACCCCCTGTCGGCCACGCTGGCGCTGGTCATTACCGGGGTCGGCGGCCTGATCCACCTCTACTCGATCGGCTACATGGCCCACGACGAGCGGCCCGGGACGTATTTCGCCTGGCTGAACCTGTTCGTCGCCGCCATGCTGATCCTGGTGCTGGCGCAGAACTTCCTGGTGATGTTCCTCGGCTGGGAGGGGGTCGGGCTCTGCTCCTACCTGCTGATCGGGTTCTGGTTCTATCGCACCGACGTGCCGGGCTTCGAGGGCAACGGCGTGCCGCTGGCGGCCAAGAAGGCGTTCCTCGCCAACCGGGTCGGGGACGTTGGCTTCCTGCTGGCGATGTTCCTGATCTTCAGCAAGGTTGGCAGCCTCGACTTCGACCAGGTCTTCGGTAAGGCCGGAGCGGCGGGGGGTGCGGGGATCGTGGGCGGGACCGCCACGGCGATCGCGCTGCTGCTGTTCCTCGCCTGTACCGGTAAGAGCGCGCAGATCCCCCTGTATGTGTGGCTGCCTGACGCGATGGCCGGCCCGACGCCGGTGTCGGCGCTGATCCACGCCGCCACCATGGTCACCGCCGGGGTGTTCCTGGTGGCCCGCACCCACGTGCTGTTCGAGGCCTCCCACACCGCCACCACCGTGGTAGTGGTGCTCGGCGCGCTCACCGCGCTGCTGGCCGCACTGATCGCGCTCGCGCAGGACGACATCAAGAAGGTCCTCGCCTACTCGACCATCTCGCAGCTCGGCTACATGTTCATCGCCGTCGGGCTGGGGCCGATCGGCTACGCGGTCGGCATCTTCCACCTGGTCACCCACGCCTTCTTCAAGGCCCAGTTGTTCCTCGGCGCCGGGTCGGTGATGCACGCCAACGGCGACTCCACCGACCTCAAGGAATACGGCGGGCTGCGCAAGGTCATGCCGGTCACCTTCGTCACCACCATCGCGGCATGGCTGGCGATCATCGGCTTCCCCATGACCGCCGGGTACTTCTCCAAGGACCAGATCCTGGAGGCGGCTTGGGAGCACGGCGGCGTCGGCATGTTCGCCTACGTGGTGGGGCTGGTCACGGTCGTGCTGACCGCCCTCTACATGTCGCGGCTGGTGTTCCTCACCTTCTTCGGTGCGCCGCGCTGGCCGCAGGGCCGCCGTCCGCACGAGTCGCCGCCGCTGATGACCCTGCCGCTGCTGATCCTTGGCGTGCTCGCGCTGGTCGGCGGGGCGATCCTCGGCCCGTCGATCGGGTCGGGGCCGCTGTACCGCTTCCTCACCCCGGTGCTCGGCAAGGCCGGCGAGGGTGGCGCCAACACGGCCCCGACCGCGCTGCTGCAGGTGCTCGCGCTGGTCGCGCTGGCGCTCGGCGCGGTCGTCGCCTGGGGGATCTATGGCTCCGGCCGGGTCGACTGGCCGCGGCTGCGGGAACGCTACGCCGCCGTCTGGCGGCCGCTCGCCGGCAAGCTCTACGTCGACGAGCTGTACGAGTTCTTCACCGTCCACCTCGGCCGCGCGCTCGCGGCGGTACTCGCCGTGTTTGACCAGCGCGGCATCGACGGTGCCGTCAACGGCGTCGGCGAGGCAATCCGCGCCGGCGCCCGCGAGGGCCGCTCGGCCCAGACCGGCCTGGTCCGCACCTATGCCATCAGCCTGCTCGGCGGCGCTGTCGTCCTGCTCGGAGTCCTCGTCCTACGGAGTTCCTGATGCCTCAACAGTCCCTACTCTCATGACCTTGATCCATTGTGGGGGGAGCAAGCTCCCCCCACGGCCCCCCTGCCTTGTCCTCCGCGCCTCGTAGGAGCCGATTCCCTTGCTACTGACCGTCACCGTGTTCGTTCCCCTGGCGGGGGCGCTGGTCCTTGCGGCGCTGCCACGGCGATCGGCGGACGACCTGGCCCGCTGGGTGGCGCTGGCGGCCAGCCTGGTCGCGCTCGGGTTCGCGGTCGCGGTCGCCGCCCGCTTCAAGGTGGGGGAGGCCGGCTTCCAGCTCGGCCAGAGCGCCAACTGGGTCCGCACGCTGGGCGTCAGGTACCACGTCGGGGTCGACGGGGTGAGCCTGCCGCTGGTGCTGCTCACCACAGTGCTGACGCCGCTGGCGATCATCGGGTCGTGGCGCATGAAGGTGAAGCTGCGCGGCTACCTGGCGCTGATGCTGGCGCTCGAAACCGCCATGCTGGGCGTGTTCGTGGCCCTGGACCTGCTGCTGTTCTACGTGTTCTGGGAGGCCGTGCTGGTCCCCGCCTACTTCCTGATCGGCTACTTCGGCGGCGAGCGGCGCGTCTACGCGGCGGTGAAGTTCTTCCTCTACACCCTGCTCGGCGGGCTGATCATGCTGGTCGGGATCATCGGGCTCTACTACCTGCAGCGCAAGGCGACCGGGACCGCCACCTTCGACTACGAGGCGTTCCGCAACCTGACCAAGGACCCGGTCACGCAGCGCTGGCTGTTTCTCGCCTTCTTCGCCGCCTTCGCGGTCAAGACGCCGCTGGTGCCGTTCCACACCTGGCTGCCGGACGCCTACACCGAGGCGCCCGCGACCACCACCGTACTGCTCGCCGGGGTCATGTCGAAGATGGGGGTGTACGGGTTCCTGCGGTTCTCGCTGCCGCTGTTCCCGGACGCGGCCAAGTGGTTCCAGCCGCTGCTGCTAACACTGGCGGTGGCCGGGATCCTGTACTGCGCGCTGGTGGCGGTGGCGCAGCGCGACTTCAAGAAGCTGGTCGCCTACTCGTCGGTGTCGCACCTCGGCTTCATCGTGCTGGGCATCTTCGCCTTCACCGTGCAGGGCCTGCAGGGCGGGGTGTTCTACATGGTCGCCCACGGGCTCACCATCGGCGGGCTGTTCTTCATCGCCGGGATGCTGGAGGAGCGGCGCGGCACCACCCGCATCGACGAGTTCGGCGGGCTGCAGCGCTCGGTGCCGCACATGGGCGGGGTTATGCTGGTGATCACCCTGGCGGCGGTCGCCCTGCCTGGCCTGGTCGGGTTCGTCGGCGAGTTCCTGACCCTGCTGGGCGCCTTCCTCACCAACAAGCCGTACGCGGTGGTGGCCGTCGCCGGGGTGATCCTCGGCGCCGTCTACATGCTGTGGGCCTACCAGCGCATGTGGCAGGGGCAGATCACCGACGACGAGAACGCCGTCATCGCCGACCTGACCGTGCGCGAGTGGGTCGTGGTGGTGCCGCTGCTGGCCGCCATCATCGCGCTCGGCATGTTCCCACGGCCGCTGCTGCAGCGGGTGGAGCCGTCCGCGCAGCGAGTCACCAACACTGTCCAGTCGATCCGGCAGCCCTGAGGACCTGAGGAGATCACCACCGTGCATCTGCTGGCCCAGACCACCGCGACGCCGCTGGTCTTCCCCCCGGTCGACTGGCGTGCGATCGCCCCCGAGGTGACCCTCGCCGCCGCCGGGGTGGTGCTGCTGCTGGTCGTCGCCTGGGCACCCAAAGCACGCCGTGGCTTCCTCGCCACCCTCACCCTCATCGGGCTGGCGGTCGCCGCCGCCTTCACCGCCTGGAACTGGAGCCGCACCTCGGTCGCCTTCGACGGCGCCATCTCCCTCGACGGCATCACCCGCTACGCGCGGCTGATCCTGCTGGCGGTGGGGGCCCTCGCGACCCTGATGGCCGCGCAGGAGGGCGCGCGTGACAAGGAAACGCCGCCCGAGGTGTTCCCGCTGCTGCTGTTCGCGCTCACCGGGATGATCGTGCTGGCCGCCGCCACCGACCTGCTGGTGGTGTTCATCGCGCTGGAGATCCTGTCGCTCGCCCTCTACATCATGGCCGGGGCGACGCGGCGGGCGCGAGCGCAGGAGGCGGCCATGAAGTACTTCCTGCTGGGCGCCTTCTCCTCGGCGTTCCTGTTGTACGGGATCGCGCTGTGCTACGGGGCGACCGGCACCACCAGCCTGCTCGGCATCGCCCGTGCCAGCAGCGACCCGACCATCCACTCGACGCTGCTGCTCGCCGGGGTGGCGATGCTCGCGGTCGGGTTCTGTTTCAAGGTGGCGGCGGTGCCGTTCCACATGTGGACCCCGGACGTCTACCAGGGCGCGCCGATCCCGGTGACGGCGTTCATGGCCGCCGGGACCAAGGCGGCGGGCTTCGCGGTGTTCCTGCGGGTGTTCGCCGGGGCGCTCGGCGGGCTGGTGCTCGACTGGCGGCCGGTGATCAGCGCCGTCGCGGTGGTCACCATGCTGGTCGGGGCGGTGCTCGCGCTGGTCCAGCCGGACCTGAAGCGGATGCTCGCCTACTCCTCGATCGCCCACGCCGGCTACCTGCTGATCGGCCTGGTGGCCGGGGCGACCGTGCCGGAGGGCGTCTCGGCCAGCATGTTCTATCTGCTCGCCTACGCCTTCACCGTGATGGGCGCGTTCATGGTGGTGCAATGGACCTCACGGACGGTGGAGGGTGAGGGCGAGGAGCGCTCGTCGCTGGAGGACTACCGCGGCTTCGGGCGGCGCCACCCCTGGGCCGGGGCGCTGCTGGTGCTGTTCATGCTGTCGCTGGCGGGGATCCCGCCGCTGTCCGGGTTCTTCGCCAAGTACTACGTGTTCCAGGCCGGCGTCAACGCCGGGCTCACCTGGCTGGTGGTGGTCGGGGTGGTCAGCTCGGTGATCGCCGCGTTCTTCTACCTGCGCGTGATCGTGATCGCCTACCTGCAGGAGCCCGCCGAGGGTGTCGCCGACCCTGCCGCTGGCGGGCGCGCCCCGGTCCTCGGGGTGGCGCTGGCGATCGCCGCGGTGCTCACCGTCGCCATCGGCCTCGCGCCGCAGGTGCTGGTCAGTGCTGCGCAGACGGCCGGAAAGATCCTGGGTTAGGGATGACGCGGCCGCTTGCTGAGGTCAGAGAGCAGCTCGCTGGGATCGAGGCGAGTGTCCGCGAGGGTCTGGAGCGGGTCGAGGCGGCCCTGCGCGACGCCGTCTCCACCGCCGACCCGTTCGTCCAGGAGGCCGCCGGCTACCTCGTCAGTGCCGGTGGCAAGCGCTTCCGGCCGACCCTGGTGCTGCTCAGCGCCCATCTCGGCGACCCGGGCAAGCCCAAGGTGACCGGCGCAGCGGCCGCAATCGAGTTGACTCACCTGTCGACCCTCTACCACGACGACGTCATGGACGAGGCCGAGGTCCGGCGCGGCGCCCGCTCGGCCAACGCCCGCTATGACAACAAGATCGCCATCCTCACCGGCGACTACCTGTTCGCCCGCGCCTCCGAGCTCACCGCCGACCTCGGCACCGAGCCGACCAGGATCCTCGCGCACGCGATCACCCGGCTGGTCCAGGGCCAGATCCGCGACGTCCGCGGCCCCCTCGACGGCCAGGACCCGGTCGAGCACTACCTCGGCGTCCTCACCGACAAGACCGGCGCCCTGATCGCCGCCGCCTGCCGCCTCGGCGCCCAGCTCGCCGGCGCGCCTCCCGGGATCGTCAAGGCCCTGACCGAGTATGGCGAACGAGTCGGCGTCGCCTTCCAGCTCGGTGACGACCTCCTCGACATCACTGCCGAGGCCGGCGTCGCCGGCAAGCAGCCCGGCACCGACCTGCGCGCCGGCCTCCATACCCTCCCCGTCCTCTACCTGCTGCGCGCTGGCGGCCCCGACGCCGACCGCCTCACCCGCCTCCTCCACGCCGCCTCCGCCCCGACCAGCCCCACCGCCGAAGGCGCCGTCGAGGAAGCCCTCGCCCTGCTCCGCTCCTCTCCGACCTTCGCCGAGGCCCGCCGCGCCGCCGAAGCCGAGGTCGCCCGCGCCAAGTCCGCCCTCACCCCCCTCCCGCAGGGCCCCGCCCGCCTCGCCCTGGAAGCCATCGCCGACCAGGTCTTCGACCGCGACGTCTAGAGCCCGAGTGTGAGCTCGCCATGGCCGAGGAGGGCGCGGAGGATTTGGCGGCCGTCGGTGGACAGCGGCGCCAAGCCGGCCAGGTGCCACGATGTGAGGACCATCAGCGCCGGGCCGAGCACGGGGTTGTGCAGGAAGGCAATCATCCCGGCCAGCCCGGTTCCTCCCGCGAACAGCGGACCTGCCAGCGCCACCAGTAGCAGGCGGGAGGCGTCCAGGGGCGGGCGGATGATCGATGCCTTCCAGCGGCCGAACTGGAGTGCCCCGCAACGCCGGTCACGCATGAGCCTGCGGAGGACGTAGAGGTGTCCGGCTTCGTGCAGGCCGACGCTCGCGACGACCAGCGCTGGCAGGGCTGCCAGCGCCAGGGCGACGCGCAGCGGCACCCCAGTGCCGGTGACGGGCAGCGCCAGAGCGGCGGCCGTGGCTGTGGCGACCAGCAGCGGCAGGCGGCAGCGCCGTGCCACGGCGAGCACGCAAGCGGCGGCGACACTCATCAGCGACCAGCCCTGGACGAGGACGCGCACCTCGCGCAGCAGCCGCATCGTTCGCAGCCCCTGGTCGTCGCCCGCGTGCACCGCCTGCCACCACCCGGCCACGCGGACCCTTCGCGGCAGGTCGACACGCACGACGCCGTACGAGAGCAGCTCCCGCAAGCAGAGCACGCCGCCGTCGCCGTCGCCGAGGGCGGCGCCACCGGCGTCGTCGTCAGCGAGCAGGCGGTGCAGGACGGCAACTTGGGCGGGATCCAGCTCGAAGCGCCGGCCCTGCACCTCGTCGGTGAGATACCCCTGCTCAAGGTGGACGGTGACGCCCGGGTTGATGCGAGCTACCGCGCCAGCGCCGTCCCGGTGGTCATGCAAATGGTCAGGCAACCAGATCACGCTCACGAGCCCGGCCGCCGAGCCGGTAGGCAGCCGTTCCGGCCAGGACGACGACGACCGCGGCGATGGCCGCGGGTGGACCGCTGCCGAGCCCTGACCGGCCCATTCCCCACAGCAGCGCGCCCGCACCGAGGGCCGCGACGCCTGCGGCGGCCACACTCGAAAGCGACTGCTCCTGGGAGACCGGGAAAAGGAGGCCCGCCAGCGAACCCGCGACGAAGACGACTGCCATCTGCGGCAGCACCGACAGCAGGACCCCGCTCTGCCAGTTCGCCAGCAGCGCGGCCAGCCCGGACACGCCCGCCACCATCAGGGCCCACCAACCCGTCGTCGCAGCGAGCTTCGGCGCCACCCACGCGCTGGGCGACCCGGGCGAGGAACGGTAGAGCCAGTGGTGCGCCCAGGTCGCGCCATACCCGCCGACGCCGACCTCAGCGGTCAACAGCAGCAGCAAGGTGAGCTCCGTTGGCCAGGCCCCGCTGTGGCGGCCGCTGAACAGCGCGGCGGCAGCGGCGGTGCCGAGCAGCAGCCCGCTGACACTCGCGTTGTAGGGGAAGCGGATCCACTGCCGAGCCTCCAGGTCAACCCGCACGAGCCGCTGGATGCCAAGCGGCGGCAGGCCGACCGCCACCTTCAGCGCCGGCGCCGTGCTGGCTGGCCGGACGTCCAGCAGTGCCCACAGCAGCGAGCCGGCGATCCCGACCAGCACCAGCAGCCCGCCCAGCGCCAGAAGGGCGTGCGCCGGGGTGCCGACGAGGGGCAGGCTGAGCGCGACCACGCCGCGGCCGACCACCGCCGCGGCTGGCAGCTCCACCTTGAACAGCACCAGCACCTGCTGGCCGATCGCGACCACCAGCAGCAGGGCGACGACCGATCGCGCCAGTGGCAAGGGCAGGCGCAGCATGCGGGCGATCAGGAGCACGCCAGCCTGGTACAGCACGGCGCAGGCCAGCGAGCCGAGCAGCGCGAACAGCACCAGGCCCAGCACAATCCGTGGGACGACAGGCCACGGCCAGCGCCCGAGCCGAAGCGTCATGACCACGGCGGGTCCCGACAAGGCCAGCGCAGCACCGATGGCCAGCACGTGACCGGGCGCCTCCAAGGCAAGGCGGCGCCGTCCTCGGCTGAGCGGCTGCACCGCGAGCAGGTCGCCAAGCGCCGTCCTCGGCGGGGTGATGCTCAGTGTCACCACCGTGAGCAGCCCGGCCAGCGCCACGGCGGACATGAAGGCGGCGAGGAGCAGCCGGTCGGTGGCCAGCCTGACCGTCGCGGGATCAAGCGGCGGCAACGCGGTGCGCAGCGTCGACAGGCCCAGGATCCACCAGCCGGCCGCGGCGGCGACCACCACCGCCGCCAGCACGCGAGGAGGTGCCGCGGATCCGTCGAAGGTGCGGCGCAGATCGTTGCGCCAGCAGCGGAACACCGCCACCGCGACCGCAATGGTCTCCTCAACCATGGTGGGCACCGTTGCGGATACCGTCGCGGGCCTCGCCTGGATCGCCGTCGTCGCTGCCGCTTCGGTTGCGGCGCAGCAGCAGCGTTGGCAGCCACAGCAGCAGCGCCAGGCCGGCGATCCAGGCGAGGATGCTGGGACCGCCCAGCGTGAGGGTGAACAGCTCCGGGGCCCGTCCGGGCCTGGTGGCGAACAGGCCCGGGATCCAGATGGTGTTGTGGCTGGACACCGCATACATGATGGAGGCCATCGCCGCGATCCACACGATCGCGACGGCGCCGATCAGCGCCACGACGAGTGCACCGACAATCCTGAGCTGACGCATCGTCACACCCTCCAAACTCAACAAGCCTTGGCGACGAGACTGCCCGCGACCGGCGCCGGCTCCCCGCGCAGCAGGCGTTCCAGCGCCGCGCGGAAGGCGCTGGTCGCTGGTTCCAGGCCGGTGACAGCGAGGAACACTTCCTCCAGCGACGGCCGCCCATGCTGCTCGCACAGCGCCGCTGGCGCCCCGGAGGCGACCACCCTGCCGGCGGCGAGGATCGCGACCCGCCCGCAGTACTCCTGCGCGGCCCGCAGGTCGTGGGTGGCGACGAGGACCGCACCGCCGTCGCTGGTGAGCAGCTCGATGATGGTGCGCACCATGACGGTCGCCTGCGGGTCCAGGCCCTGGAACGGCTCGTCCAGGATGAGCAGGCGGGGGGCGTGCAGCAGCGCGCCGACCAGCTGGAGCTTTCGCTTCATCCCGTGCGAGTACTCGCCGAGCAGCTTGCCGAGGGCGGGCCGCAGCCGGAAGGCGTCGACCAGGAAGTCGCGGCGCTCAGCGCTGCTCGTCCGGTGCAGACTGGCCAGCAGCGCGAGGTATTCGCGCCCGGTCAGGCTGGTGGGCAGCGCGAGGTCGTCGGGGACGAAGCCAGTCAGTCGCTTCGCCTCCGGGGTGCCGGCGTCGGCCCAGCCAATCGTGATCGAACCGGCCGTGGGCTCGACGACGCCGGTGATGCTGTGGAGCGTGGAGGACTTGCCGCTGCCGTTGGGGCCGAGGAGGCCGAACACCTCACCATCGCCGACCGAGAACGACACCTCGTCGACTGCGGTGAAATGGCGGTAGCGCTTGCACAGTCCACGGACCTCGAGGGCTGCAGGGAAGTCCTCCACGATCTCCTCCTATCCTTTCCTTAGAAGCAGCCGACCCTGATGGTGGCGTCCCACCAGTTCGGCGCGTGCTCCTGGACGCTCAGGCTCCCGTTCCAGCCATCGTGGCCGTTGGACACGCATAGCCACGTCAGGTAGGCGAGGGTGATGAGCCCAGCGACGATCGCGAGCGCGACGACGACGACCACGATGCCGGGGCCGATCTCGCTGTCGTTCCACCGCTTGGCAACCGCCCGCGAGTAGATCAGCTCGCGGAGATCGGCGAGTGCGGTCTGCACGGCGATCGTGCCGCGCAGCGCCCCGTCCTCCAATCCGTGAGCGACGGCAACACTCATACTGATCCTCCTTCTAGTACTGCAACGGATGTCGACGCGCTGGCCGCGGGCGGAGCGCCTCGCGGCTGGTCGTTCCCCTCACCTCCGTTCATGACTGAAAGCCGTCGACTGAAGTGCTCATCAACCCCCGAGCCAGAGCACGCATGGCCTTCCTGGGGTGAGGGGCGATGAGAACTGCGCACAGAACACGGTTCCGGCTGCGGCGTTGAACGGCCCGAACCGGTAGTGCGGTAGCGCAAGCAAGCCGCCGCCGCACTCCACGGGACTGTGCGCAACGGCGGGCGGCCCGGTGACCGTCAGCGTGAACACGCCACAGATGAATTCCTGCGGAATCGGCGGAATCGCGAACGTCTCCACGTCGACCGTCCCGCCGCCTACTGCCACCAGGGTGATACAAACACCTCCGGCGCAGGCCGCCTGGGGGAGTGGCGCGGCGGACGGTTCGGGCGCGGCGTGCGCCGGGCTCGCCAGGACCACGGTGAGGCTGGCAAGCAGGAACAGCCCGAGCGCCAGACGTCGTACCCGTCCGGTCATGCGGGCAGATGCGTTCATCAGGACCTCCAATCCCATCCCTGTACAGCGGCGACATCGTGGCGCGAGTCTGCTGGCAGATCGCTGGCAGATCGCTGACAGGGGGTCGCTGGGAGGCGGCACGGGCTCCCGGCGGCGGGGCTATGCGGGGCGGTCTGTCGTGCTTGGGGGGAAGGCGAGGTCGGGCGCAATCCGCAGTGCCTCAGCGCGGAGGGTCCGAGCACGGTCGCGATGGCCGAGCCGCTCCAGGACCTGGCTGAGGCGGTGCGCTGCCTCGGCGTGCAGCAGGCGGCGGTGGTGCTGGCGGGAGAGCGCGAGGCTTTGTTCCAGCGCCTCGGCGGCGTCGCTGAGCTTCCCCTGCCGCTGGTCGAGGACCCCGCGAGCGTAGAGCGTCTCGGCGACGAGGCGGCGGTGGCCGACCGCTGTCGCGATGGCCATGGCCGTGTGCAGGCAGACGGCGGCTTCGTCGAGGCTGCCGAGTTCCCCCAGGACGGCGCCCAGCCGCCGCAGGGTCAGCGCCTCCCCGACATCCTCGCCGTGCCGACGCACCAGGGCGAGGACCTCCCGCAACAGTGCCTCGCTGTCGCGAAGGCGGCCGGCCTGCTGGAGGGCGTCGGCATGGCCGCGCATGGCGTAGGCCTCGGCCCGTGGGTCGCCGAACTCGCGGGCGAGTTGCAGCGCATCGTCGAAGCATGCGGTGGCCGCATCGAGCGCGTGACGATCGAGTTGCACCGCGCCGAGGGTGGCAAGCGTGTAGGCGGCCAGGAAGCGGTGCTCGTCGGCACCGCGGGTGATCGCGAGGACGTGCTCGAGGCAGGCGGCTGCCTCGTCGAGCCGGCCAAGCTCGCGGTGGTAGGTCAGCCCCAGTCCGTAGAGGCTTTCCAGCTCACCTGCTGCGTCGTCAATCGTTCGGCTCATGGCCAGTGCGGTGTGGTAATGCGTGATCGCGTCGTCGGGGCGGCCGGTCCCCGCATAGGCATCGGCGAGGCCACGCTCGATCACCGCCAGCAGTGCCTTGTCCCCGAGTTCTTCGGCGGCGCGGACAGCCAGCTCATAGGTTTCCAGGGCTTTGTCGTAATGACCGCGGTCGACCGCTAGAACGCCCAGCCCGCGGAGCATCGCCGCCTCACCGTCGCGGTGCTGGCCGGCGCGGGCGGCGTCGAGGGCCACTTGGTGGGTGTGGTGCCAGTCGTCCCAGTGGGCGCGAACTTCGAAGAAGGCGGCCAGGACGCGGGCCAGCCGCCATGCCTGCGACACGGCGCCGACCGTGACGGCGTGGTCCACCGCCGCGACGAGGACGGCTCGCTCGGCCGCAAACCACCTCAGTGGGTCGTCGCGGACCATCGCAAGGGTGCGGTCGGGACAGGTCCTGCCCAGCTGGCCGGCCAGTCGCGGTCCGTCGGCTGGGGCGGGGGTGCGGGCCTCCAGACGCCCGGACGCCACGGCCGCCAGCGTGGCGCAGGCCTCGAGCGCGCGCTTGCCAGCGACGCGGCGACGCGCCGCCGGTTGCAGCTGGAGCAGCTCCCGGGCGACCAGGCGGGTGAGGTCGTGGAAGCGGTAGCGCAGCTGCCCTGCGGCATCCCGTCCCGCCACCTCCAGCAGCTGCTGGTCTACCAGCCGCTCGACGGTGTCCTGCGCGGCGCCGGGTTCCACGCCGAGCGCGGCCGCTGCCAGCCAGACCGCGAAGTCCCCGGACCACAACAACCCGAGCAGTGCCACGGCTTGCTGGTCGGGAGCGGGTAGGTGGTGATAGCTCAACAGCAGGCTGGCGCGGACCTCGAGGTCCCCCGCTGTGAGTGCGTCGAGCCGGCTGCGCTCGTCCTCCAGCGCGACGGCGAACTCTGCCAGCGTCCAGTGGGGCTTCGTGGACAGCTTGGCCCCCGCAATACGGACCGCGAGCGGCAGCAGCCCGCAGAGCCGGGCGATCTGGTGCGCGTGGGTGACCTGGGGTGCCACCCGCTCCGGTCCGACGATCTTCTCCAGCAGCGTCACGGCCTGCGCCTGGGTGAGGGAGTCCAGCCGCACCGTGCGCGCGCTGTCCAGGCCACCAAGCGGCCAGCGGCTGGTGACCAAGGTGGCGCACTTGGCGCCGGTCGGCAGCAGCGGGCGGACCTGGGCCTCGTTGGCGCCGTTGTCGAGCACCACCAGCAGCCGCCGGTCGGCCACGACGCCCCGGTATAAGCGGACCCGCTCGTCGACGCCGTCTGGGATGGTGCTCCCGTCGATGCCGAGGGCGCGCAGGAACTGGGCCAGGACCCCACCCGAGTCGAGCGGCCGCTGTTGCACACCCTGGAGGTTGACGAACAACTGGCCGTCGGGGAAATGCTGGCGCAGCTGATGGGCGACGTGAACCGCGAGGGTCGTCTTCCCGATCCCACCCTGGCCCATGACCACGGCGACACCGCCGACCGGCACGCCAGCCGGCGTCAGTGCCTGCAGCAGTTGGGTGGTCGCCGCCTCCCTGCCGGTGAAGTCGGCCAGGTCGCATGGCAGCTCGGCCGGTGTCGGCGGCGGTGTCGCCGTCGGCACGCTGGCGGGACCGTTGACCGCAGGCTCGTCAGCCTGCGCCTGCACCCGCACCTGGTCCAGGTCCAGGGCCGGGTCCCTTGCCAGCACAGCTTGTTCTAAGCGCATCAACCTGGGGGATGGCTCCAGGCCGAGTTCGTCGACCAGCCAGCGCCGCGCCCTGCGGTAGACCTCCAACGCCTCGACCTGGCGCCCGGAACGGTACAGCGCAAGCATCAGCTGGCCCTGCAGCCGCTCGCGTGACGGGTGCAGCTGCACCAGCCCTTCCAGCTCCGCGACGAGCTTGGCATGCCGGCCAAGCCGTAACTCGGCGTCGATGGCCTCCTCGGTCACGGTGAGGCGCTGTTCCTCCAGCTTCGGCACGAGGGTGCTCTGCAGCAGGTCGGACGGCACGCCCTCAAGGGCAGAGCCCTTCCACAGCGCCAGCGCGGCGCGGAACGTCAGGGCGGCCCGCTCCAGCAGCCCCTCGGCCAGGACATCCCGCGCCTCCTCCACCAGCAACCCGAAGCGGTGCAGGTCCAGCTCTCCCGGATACACCACCATCTGATAGCCCGAGGGCCGAGTCAGCAGGCGCCCGCCAAGCGCACCCGCACCGTCCGGTCCCAGCCGGCTCAACGCTTTGCGGAGCCGCATGACGTGGCTCTGCAGGGTCCCCCGCGCGCTGACCGGTGGCGCCGCCGCCCACAGCGCATCCACCAGCTGACTGTTCGAGACCAGCTCGTTCGCCTGCAGCAGCAGGCACGCCAGCAGCGCGCGCTGCTTGGGGCCCTCCAAGGCCAGGACGTGCCGATCCCGGACGACCTCAAGCGAGCCGAGAACTCGGAAATCTACGCTGATACGCTCATTTCCTACCATCGTCGGGCAGGTATGATCGAACACAGATAGTCGCCTGGCAAGTCACTTGTTCTGCGGACACGGATTCTGCGGACACGGACTCCCCACTGATCGATCGCGCCGGCTTACGGCGTCACTTCTCGGCTGGTGCCTGGTATGCCTGGTTATACTTGCTTGGGTGGTTGTCCTATAGTTGTCCATCAGGGCTTTCACGCTTGCCAACCAATCCGTGACCAACCGGAGTTACGTATGGCACGACCTGAACGACCTGTAGATCCGGATGACGGGCCGCTGGCCCGCTTCGCGTTCGACCTCCGCGAGCTGCGCCAGGCCGGCGGCGGCATCGGCTACCGGGAGCTGGCCAAGCGCGCGCACTTCTCCCGCACCGCCTTGTCCCACGCGGCCAGCGGCACGGAACTGCCGAGCCTCGCGGTGACCCTCGCCTACGTCGCGACGTGCGGCGGCGACGTCACCGCATGGGAGGCACGCTGGCACGAACTCGCGTCCCAGCTCCGTCCAAACCAAGCCCCAGCAGCGTTGCCACCGCCACCGCGTGGCGGCTCCCGTTCCCGCTCAGGCCGCCGCTGGCTGCTGTGGCTCGCCGCGCCAACGGTGGTGAGCTTCGGCCTGATCGTTGTGTGGCAGATGGCCGGCAGCGCGAACCACCCTGCCAGGCCGCGTGCCGCCGCCGACCCGGCCGCGTCGGCCGCCAAGCCGGCCCAAGCGGTGAAGCCCCGCCCGCTGGTTCCCGGCGACGACGACAAGTTCATCGCCGACATCACCATCCCCGACGGGACGATGGTCCGCGTCAACCAGCCCTTCACCAAGACCTGGGAGATCCAGAACACCGGCTCAGTCCCCTGGCGCAACCGCTACCTCCAGCGCCAGGGCCTGTCCCAGGGAGCAGGCCTGTGCACCTCCACCGACCGGGTCAGGGTCGCCGACACCCTCCCCGGCCAGCACGTCCAGATCAGCGTGATCCTCCGCCCCCCCAAAGCCCCCGGTTCCTGCCAGGTCTACTGGAAGCTGGTGGACATCGGAGGCCGCGAGTTCTTCCCCAGCAAACAAGGCCTCTACGTCACCGTCAACGTCGCCGAGTAGCCGAAGCGCCCGGGGGTGGGCCGGCGGAGAGAGAGTCCCGGACCCACCGTCCGCTCGATCTCGCCGCCGGCCCATGCCCCGCCTGGCTGGGGTGGGGGATTAGGCGCCCCAGCCAGGCGCCTCGCCTTCCGCCAGCGCAGGTTGGCGCTGATGGTCCTGGGCCGGTGCCGGTACCGGCTGGCCGGTGCCCGCGAGGACCACGAACCACCTCGGGAACGCGTCGATGATCGGGTACAGCGCCACCGGCACCGCAACCCCATGCTGCTGACTGGCCTCACAGAGCGCCGCCAGCAGCCACTTCGTCCTCACCACCGCAAGCCCAACCTCGTCACGACTCACCCCACGGCGGAGCTTGGCCGTCGCCTCCTCGATCAGGTCAACTACCAATCTCCGAACCTCCTGCTCGACTCGTGTGCCAATTGGGCCGTTCACGGTTCGAGAGGAAGGTAGAAGGCCGTGATGACCCCAATACGGAACCTCATTGCAAGGTGGTAATCGGGTTCCGGCGCCAACGGCGAGCGGTCAGAGCATCGCGAGCTGCTCGCGGAGTGCCTGGGCGACCGGAGAACTCTGTAAGCGCGGATCCAGGGCGTCGGAGAACTCGCGGATGCGTTTCACCACGCGGACGTAGTCGATCTGGGTCGCGATCGCCAAGCTTTCGCTGGCACTGCCACACGCACTATCGAGGTCGCCGGACAGGCCGAGCGCGCTCGCCCGATTGGCAAGGATGACACTCCGAAGCTTCAGCGACGAAGTAGGCAACTCCCCGAGTGCCTGGTCGAGAACGGCCACGGCTTGCCGGCCCCGGCCAAGCTTGACCAGGCAGGCACCCTCGTCGCTGCGAATGAATGCGTCTGAAAGGAACCCCATCCAGGGTGGCTCGTCTGGACGCCGGCCTTTGTCGTACCAATCCTGGGCCTGTCCGAGCGCCGATATGCACTCGGTGGAATGGCCGAGGCCAGCGTGTGCGTGGGCGGTCAGGAGTGCCACCCATGACCGCAGTGAGAAGAGCTGTGTCCGGTCTGCCCGGCCTGCTGCGCGGGCGGCGAGCCGTAGCGCGGCACGCGGGTTGCTGTTGCTGCCATAGGCGTTCAGGAAGCTCATCCCGCCGAGCGCGTAGGCGGCCAACTGGTGATGGTCGGTGGCGTCGGCGAGTTCGAGCGCTCGGTGATAGTAGCCGCGAGCCGAGGTGCGATCCTGACGGTCCTGGGCGTTGATGACGCCAGCGAGGCGAGCAAGCCCCGCCTCGATCACCGCCAAGTGGGTGCGGTGCGCATCTGTGTTCGCGACCGACCGGAGTTGCTCGACGATCGCAAGCTGGCCCTCGACCTTGGGCAGCAGGGTCGCCGCTGGGATCGTCCAGTACGACCGGTGCCAGATCGAAGCGACTGCCGCAGAATCCTCCACGGCCTGGTCATCGAGGTGAACTGCGGGTCCAAGAGTCCGTAGAAGCCGTTCAATGCGATCGGCGCCGAGTACCTGCCATGCAAGCAGGCCGTTTGCGAGTTTTGACGAGAGTTCGATGAACTGCCGCCGCCGCACGTCACCGTCCTGTTCCTCGTCGGCGCTCTGCTCGCTGTTAGGCGGGGTGAGCTTAACCTGAAGCTCCGCGGCGCCAGCGACGATCTCGACAGTGATAGCGTTTGGTTCTGGGTTGACAGCGGGCCGGTCAGCCACGCCGAGCAGTACGGCAGGATCAAGACCTAAGAGTTTGCCGAGTTTGTGAGCGGTCCGCGCGCTATCAAGGCGAAGCTGGCCGGTTTCCAGCTTCGTCACCCAACTCTCCGAGCGGCCAATCTCAGAGCTGAACCGGAGTTGCGACCAGCCCTTGCGTCGGCGTGCCCGCTTGATCAGCGATCCGACTGTATCGGCATCCTCAGTCATAGTGCTCTTATACGCTTTAGTCCTGCACGAGGATAACGCGCTATATCGGCTAATTCCTACCAGCCGAGCTGATCAGGTGTAAACCGTTTCTGTGGTTGGTGGTGTCGCGTGGCTCGGATAGGCTCAGCCAGAACTGGACGCAAGAAGGAGGATGCGGTGAAGCGGCGCGACGCCCTCAAGGCTGTCGGTGTCCTCGGTGGAGGCTTGGCCGTCGCCGCAGTCGCTGGGCCGCTCGATGCTGATGACAGCGGTCGGCTGCTCGCCGCGCTCGCAGATCCGGAGCGGAACCTGTCTGAGCGGGTCATCTGGCTGCTGGAGCGCGACGATGCGACTGCTCAGCGCCACGACCGTTCTCCTGCGATCAGCACACGCGTCCGGCACGCCCGACAGCACCTCCAAGCCGCGAGGCAACTGAGGAGCGCCGCCATCCGTCCGGACTGGCAACAGCGCCTCGCGGTGGTCGAGGCACAGTCCGCCCGCCTGGCCGGTCGCCTGGCCGCCTTTTGGCTTGGTGACCACGTCATCGCCGCAACCGCCTACCGGACGGCTCTGGCCGCCAGCGCCGACACAGGTCCTCATGCGGCGACGCTGCGCGCCTATGTCCTCGGCGGCATGGCCTTTCTCGACAGTCAGGTGGGGGACCGCCGCGCCGCCGTCGGAACCGTCACTCAGGCGCTGGTCGTCGCCGAGTCGAGCCAGATACGAGGGTTGCGCGCTTGGCTCGCCTCCACCGCTGCGGTTGTGCATGCTGGTGTTGGCGACCGCCGCGCGTGCGCCGATGCCCTCTGCCAGGCAGAGGACCTGTTCGCCCTCCACGGTCCCGATGATCCACCGTGGGCCGACGCCTTCACCTACGGGCTCCTGCTGGAAGATCGCGCTTCCTGCCTGCTTCGGATCGGCCAGCCCCAACAAGCGCTCGACACCCTTGACGCTGCCGAGCGCCTTGTGGCCCCCCACCGGCAGAGTCGGCGTGCTGTGATCCTCGGCCATCGCGCGGAGGCCCTCGTCGCCGCCGGAGAATTCACCGCTGGCAGCCAGGTGGCCACCGATGCCCTCGACCTCGCGGCGAGGGTCGGCTACGGGCGTGTCATCAATCAGGTCTCCACCTTGCGACGCGACCACCACGTCGGCCGCGGTCATCGTGTGCCGCGTTCGGCGTCCAGGTCGGCCACGATTCCCGCTGGTTCAACGCCCTGATCGGGCAAGGCTCCAAGCAGCTCGCCAGCTGGTTCGGCGGGAAGGTGGACCTCTAGTGTCAGCTCGATCTCCGGCATCTTCGAGTCTGGGAGACCGAGTTGAAAGGCGATCAGTTCGCGCGCGGTCGCCTCAACCTGATCGAGCCGCGGGGCCTGCGAGTGGCATCCAGGCACGTCTGGAACCTCGATCGTCCACCACGTGCCCCAGCGCTCGACGATCACTCGGTATGGGTCGGTCATTTTCGTCCTGCTCCGTCGTCCTGTGGGTGCTCGTGTGGGAGCATCCCATGTCATGAAATTGGGCAAGCATTCGACGCGCTGCTCGATGGGCGTTGTGAGTTGTCCGGCGCGGCGTCAGGTGGTGGTGAGCGCCAGGAGGCGGTCGAAGATTTCCTGCGCCGTGACGCCTGAACGACCTGGATGGATATGGACGAGGTGGAGGGCGCCCTCCAGGTCGTCGGCGATGCCGTAGCGCACACCCTGGGGCCAGAGGGGGCGGATGACCTCCAGGGCTCTGGAACGGAGGACCTCGTGCTGTTCGGCGGTGATCTCGAACTCCTCCCAGCCGTCGAGGGACATCTCCGAGGGCTCGCGGTCGTCGAAGCGGATCAGCCGGGCGGGCACCTCGGGGTCGGCCAGCCGCTGCTCGATCTTCCAGGCGTTCAGGTCCGCCTCGATCAGGAACCGGTGGGCGGCACCGCTGCCTGAGACGGCCCGCAGGTAGTGGAGGCTGCTGAGGCGCTGCTCGCCCTCGACCTCGATCGGGTGGCGTTCGGCATGCGACCTGGCCCAGACGGCGACCTCGACGGCGGCTGTGGTGGGCACTGGGAGCGCCGAGAGCGGCTCGGGGGCGATGCTGGCCATGGGGCCGGGCCGCTCGGTGCGGGGCAGGGTGGTGAGCTGCTTGGCGACCTGCGCGTAGTCGATGCCTAAGCGGCGAAGTTCTTGGGCGTTGTCGTGCCAGAACATGGCGACCAGCAGGTGCTCGGTGCCGACGTAGGAGTCGTGCGTGGCGGCGGCGATGCGGAAGGCGTGCTCCAGGGCAAACTGCGCTGGCTGGGTGAACTCGGGGCCGGTGGCCTGCTCTTGGCCGGATGGGCCCTCGGGCTGCGGGTAGTCGGCGATCAGGGCGGTGGCAACCTCTACAGCCTGTTCGGCGGAGATGCCGCAGGCGCGCAGCAGGGCCGGGCCGCCGGCATGCTCGTCGTCCCAAAGGGCGAGGATCGCGGCCAGCAGGTGCGCGGTGTTGAGGTGCCCGTGCTCGCGGCCCAGCTCCCGGGCGATGTGGAGGGCCTTGCAGCCCTGCGCGCTGAGGTACCAGCCGGTCATCGACATGGCGCCCTCCCTTCAGGTTGAGGCGCGGCCGAGGAGGCGGTCGAGGATCTCGCGGGCCTCCAGACCGGACTGGCCGGGGTGGATGGATACAAAGTACTTGGTCTTTGCCTTGTTGAAGTTGAAACTGAACTGGACCCCCTGGGCATGGAGTTCGCTTGTGATGACCTCGCCTACCCGGGGGTGGATTATCTCCCAGTCATCGGGTGTGATGTCGAAGTGCTCCCAGCCCTCAAGGGGCATCTCTTGCTGCCGCCAGTCGTCGCGTTTGAGCAGCTCAGCGGTGGCTTCGGCGTCGGCTAGCCGGTCCAGGAGCGCTTTGCGGATGAGGCCCAGCTCTCGCAGGAGCTTGTCGGCGGCGCCGTCCATTGTGAGTGCGAGCAGGTAATGCAATGTGGCGATGCGCTCGTCGCCCTCGATGGGGTATTGCTGGGCCTGCTGGCGGGTCCGTTCTGGAAGGTCGGCCACGAGGGGGGTGGGGACCGCTACGGCCTCCAGCGGCTCGATCGCGACGTCCGCGAGAGGGCCGAGGCGCTCGGTGCGGGGTAGGGTCGCGAACTGCTCGGCGACCCGGGCGTAGTCGATGCCGAGGCGGCGCAGGGGCTGGGCATTGTCATGCCAGAACAGGGCGAGCAGCAGGTGCTCGGTGCCGACGTACGGGTCATGGGCCGCTGCGGCGATGCGGTAGGCCTGGTCCAGGCTGAAGCGGAGGGCAGGGTTGGGTCGAGGCTCCTTGACTTGGGGAGCGTCGGCCCGCGCCTCGGCGCTGGGCTGGTATGGCAGGGTGGCGGCCACGTCGCGGGCCTGCCCGTCGGTGAGGCCGCAGGCGCGCAGGAGCGCGGGGCCGCCCGCCAGCGGGTCGTCCCACTGAGACAGAATGGCGGCCAGGAGGTGGTCGCTGCCGAGCCACCAGTGCTGGTGATCGTGGGCGAGGGACTGAATCGTCCGGAGGGCCTGGCATGCCTGTTCGCTGAGGTACCAGCCAGCTATGGACATAACACCCTCCTTTCCGCTCGCCGGACAACAGAGTGGCACAGTCGGGCTAGCGGCGAAACTCGCACACAGTGTGCGAAGTGCTCGCAAGGTTCATACGTCTAGCATATTGCGATTGTCCAGCGAATCAGTGGACTATCGTGGGCAGGAGGTGGTTCGCTCATGGGGAGCGGTTCGGGTGGGACAGTCCCGGTGATTGCTGGGAACAGGAATGGGGTCAAGGGCGGGAACGGCCATCGGTCGGCGGTCGCGCCGATGCCCAGGCTTGAGGGGGCGGTCGTGGTGGCGGAGCCACCCGGCGACGGGCCCGGGTACTGGGCGGGAGCGCCCAGCGCGGTGCTGGCGGACGGCGTCTACTACCTGGCCTACCGGTTGCGGCGGCCGATTGGGAAGGGACGGGGATTCGCCACGGTCGTCGCCCGTTCCGAGGACGGGGAGCGGTTCGAGCCGCTGCTGGTGGTCGACAAGGACGAGTTCGGCGCGGAGTCGCTGGAGCGCCCCGCACTGGCGATAGCTCCCGATGGCGGCTGGAGGCTCTACATGAGCTGTGCCACGCCGGGAACGCTGCACTGGCGGGTGGATGTGCTGGAGGCCGCCAACCCGGCTGGGTTCGACCCGGCCCGGCGGCGTACCGTCCTGCCCGGGAACGAGGCGACCGCGGTCAAGGACCCGGTGATCGTGTGGGCCGGTGGGCGCTGGCACCTGTGGGCCTCCTGCCACCCGCTGGCAGTGCCCGCCGACGCCGACCAGATGGTCACCGCCTACGCCACCAGCGCCGACGGCCTCGACTGGAGCTGGCACGGCACCGCCCTTACCGGCCGGCAGGGGAGCTGGGACGCACGCGGGGTGCGCATCACCAGCGTCCTGCTGAACGGGTCCCGGTCCGTCGCCTACTACGACGGCCGGGCGAGCGCGGCCGAGAACTTCGAGGAGCGGACTGGCCTGGCGGCTGGGACGGGCCCGGGGGCGTTCCGGCAGATGGACCGCCAGCCGCTCGGCTCGCCGCACGGCGCTGGCGGCCTCCGCTACCTCAGCATGGTGCGGCTCCCCGACGGCGGGCACCGGCTCTACTACGAGGCGACCCGCCAGGATGGCGCCCACGAGCTGCGCACCGAGTACCTTGCGCTCTCAACCTGAACTATCTGACGCGGACGCTACGACTCCGCCTCCTCGTCCTGCAGAGCGCCGCCGCGAGCGATCCAGTCGGCGAAGGACCGCCCGGTCTCCTGCTCGAGGAGGCGGATGTCGTCCGCGAAATAGGTCAGCAGCTGGCGGCGCTGCGGCCTGGTCAGGGGCGGCTTTGGCCCTGCCTCCCGCTGCAGCGCCGCCAGCAGCGGGGTGCTCGCCTTGCGCCACAGCTGCGGGGGGAAGAAGCGGCCGATCGCCGCGCCGACCCGGATCGACGTGCGCAGGAGCTGGTTGGTAGTAGTCGGCGGGACATAGGTCGAGACGTTCTCGAACGGTGCGCTGGTGACCAGGTCCGGGGCCACGCCGAGGAAGGCGCAGATGCCGTTGAGGGCCTCGCGTGGCTGGTCCACCAGGTACCGGTAACGGAGCAGGTGGACCTGCTCGCGCGGGAACACCGTGTAGAGGTGGCGGAGCTGCTCGCCGTAGCGGCCGAGCGCGAGGTAGTGCCAGAAGGGGGCCCAACCCGCCGCGATGCGGCCATCCTCCTCCGCGCAGGCGGCCAGGAAGTCGCTGAGCGGCTCCAGCCCGTCCGACCACAGGTGCGCCCAGTTCGAGTAGGCACGGTCAACGGGGTCGCGCAGGACCGCGATCAGCCTGGCATGCGGGACGCGCTCCCGAATGCGCTGCTTCGCGTCGAAGTCTGCCAGGTAGAACGGGGTGCTCTCGCCGCACAACACCCCCGTCGGAGCGTCGGCGAACAGCGCTTCGTAGTCGTCCTGCCGCCAGAACCACTCGCCGTAGCTGTGGGCATCGCCGGGCCCGCCGCCCCAGCGGGGCGGGCGGCCGTCGCAGATGAAGAACTTCGGCTCCTTGACCGGCGACATGAACAGCTGCGGATGGAGGGCCAGGGCCACGTGCAGCGCGGTCGTCCCCCCCCTCGGCGCGCCGATGACGAAGAAGTCCGGTAGTGCCATGTCGGTTCCCCCGAGTCCCCCAAGTGTGGTCAGAGCAATCTAGCCAATTCTACTGAATCTATTCGATAGAGAAAGTGGAGATTCTATCGTTGCCGAAGCCGGTTCTGACCTCGTCCGGGACCGGGTCTTTGAGCAGGCGCTGCTGCTCCGGCCGGGTCACGTAGCGCCACAGCCGGCGCTGGATCTCCATCGCCGCGATGAACGCGACGGCGTAGACCGCGACTGGCCGCTCGTGATACTCGCTGAGCAGGCTCACGGGAACGGCATGATCGCGATCAGGCTAAGGAAGAACAGGTTCCGCACCAGGATTGCCCGGTTCACCTGCGCGACGATCCCGAAGATCCGGTGGTGGGCGAGCCAGAGTTGCGCCAGCACGAAGAAGCTCAGCGCGTAGGCCCCAAGCGCCGGGAGCAGGCTGTGCAGCCCCTCGGTGAACGCCTTACCGTGCAGGCCCGATGGCAGGCGCAGGTCCAGCGTCAGCAGCGTGAGCGCGATGGCGAACACAGCGTCGGAGAACGCCAGCACCCTGTCTGCATCAACCGGTCCACCCCAGAGCGTGAACTGCCACTGGCGCTGCCGTTCCTGCGCCGCACGCTGACGCCGCCACCACCCCCCAAGACTGGTGATCATCTCGGTCTATGGGACGAAGCAGGCGGCGGCGCGCTCCACGTCGTCTTCGTCGTTGTAGAGGTGGAAGGAGAGGCGCACGCGACCGGCGCGGCCGGCGGCCTTGATGCCGGCGGCGTGGAGGCGGGCCAGAACCTGGTCGTCGCCGGGGAGCGAGACGATCGCCGAGGGGATCACGGCTTGCCCTGCGGGCGCGGGCAGGTTGAGGCGTGCGCGGAGGGTGGCGGCGAGGGCGGTGACGTGCTGGTGGATGGCGTCGATGCCGACGTCGAGCAGCAGGCGCAGGGCGGGCTCGGCGCCGAACCAGCACGGCCAGGCGGGGGAGACGTCGAGGCGGCGGGCGTCGGGGGAGAGCCGCAGCGGCGTGCCGTAGTAGGACTCGCTGACCTCGGCGCCCGCGTACCAGCCGGCGGTGTGCGGGGTGAGCAGGGGCAGCACCTCGGGGCGGATGGTCGCGTAGCAGGTGCCGCGCGGGCCGGCGAGGAATTTGTAGCCGCTGGCGATCAGGACGTCGCAGGCGGGCCCGTCCAGCGGCAGCCAGCCGGCCGCCTGGGTGGCGTCCAGCAGCAGCCGGGCGCCGTGGCGGTCGGCCGCGCGGCGCAGCGCCGCCAGCTCGATGACCGTGCCGTCGGCCGACTGCACCAAGCTGGCGGCCACCCAGGCGGTGTGGTCGTCGACCGCGCCGATCAGCTCGCCGAGCGGGACCACCCCCCACCGCCACCCACTCCACTGGGACGCCGGCCAGCGCCGCGAACATCTGGCGGCACGCCCGCACCGGGGCGTCCCACCCGTTCGGGTCGCAGTTGCCGTCGCGCCACTCCTCGAGGTGGCTGGCGAGGGCCGCCAGAGATCGGGTTGAGGGCAGACCGCAGGTCGCGGTGTTCAGGTATCCCCGCCGGCCAGGGAAGCGGCGGGCAGCTTCTGCAATGGCAATCGGCGCCGGAGCAGGCGTGGGCGAGGGTCGGGCAGGCGGGGCAGAGGGCGCGGTCGGACCGGTGGTCGTCATGCGCCCAGGGTGCCCTGCACCCGGCGGTCCCGCATCGCGCCTTGTCGGAGGCGCCGCTCGGGAGATGCAGCAGCCGACCCTGGAGCTAGCTTGTTCATTCGTGCGAAAACCGCCATTGACCTGCGGATTGGTGTTGGCTGGCTTTGCCGCACCTGGCATAGAATGCGTCGCGACTGGGGGTGTGCCCGGCCTTGGGCCGGGTACGAGCCCACTCCAAGGGCGGAAGCTTAGGAGTCCGATGACCAGGTACTTCCAGGCGTACGGCACGCTGGCCGGGTTGCTGGTGCTGTCGGTCGGGTTCGTGGCCGTGGCGTTCGGCGCCAACTGGGCAATGCGTCCTAACCGGCCCAGTGCGGCGAAGCTCACCACCTATGAGAGCGGCATGAACCCCATCGGGTCGGCCTGGTCGCAGACGCAGATCCGCTACTACGTGTTCGCCTTCCTGTTCGTGATCTTCGACGTCGAGAGCGTCTTCCTGTTCCCCTGGGCGATCGTGTTCCAGAGTCTGGGCGTGGCCGCGTTCTGGGAGATGGTGGTGTTCATCGCCGTGCTCGCCGTCGGCCTGCTGTACGCCTTCCGGAAGGGTGTCCTGAAATGGGTCTAGTCGACTCCGTCGAGCTGCCACAGCCCATCAAGTTTGTCTTCAACTGGGGCCGCAAGTACTCGCTGTGGGTGTTCAACTTCGGCCTCGCATGCTGCGCCATCGAGTTCATCGCCACCTCCATGGCCCGCCACGACTTCATCCGCCTCGGGGTGATCCCCTTCGCCCACGGCCCGCGCCAAGCCGACCTGCTGGTGGTGTCGGGCACCCTCACCGACAAGATGGCCCCCGCCCTGCAGCGGCTCTACGACGAGATGCCGGAGCCGAAGTACGTGATCTCGTTCGGCTCCTGTTCCAACTGCGGCGGGCCGTACTGGGACTCCTACTCGGTCACCAAAGGCGTCGACCAGATCATCCCGGTGGACGTCTACGTCCCCGGCTGCCCGCCCCGGCCCGAGGCGCTCCTGCACGGCATCATCAAGCTGCAGGAGCGCATCGGCACCGAGTCCCTCAAGGAGCGCTACGCGCGCGACGAGCTGCAGCCGATCGTGGTCGGGTCCGAGGCGGAGGCCGGGGTCGCCGGCGCTGGAGTGGCCCTGAATGGACGCTGAGGCACTACGGGACCACCTCGTCGGCCAGTTCGGCGAGGACGTGATCAGCCCGGAGATCTCCTTTGGCTTGCTGACGGTCACAGTCACTGTGGCCGACTGGCGCAGGGTGGCCGAGCGAGCACGCCAGGACCCGGAGCTGGCCTGCAACTTCTTCGACTTCCTCTGTGGGGTCGACGAGGAGGAGGCCGGCATCGGCGTAGTGCTGCACGTCTATTCCACCAGCCACCGCCACCACCTGCAGGTCCGCGCGGTGGTGCCGCGTGACGGCGGGCACCTGCCGACCCTCTACGACCTGTGGGCGGGCGCGAACTGGCACGAGCGGGAGACCTGGGAGCTGTTCGGGGTGGTCTTCGACGGCCACCCGAACCTCGCCAAGCTGCTGCTGCCCGAGGAATTCGAGGGGTTCCCCCTCCGCAAGGAGTTCGCCCTGCTCGCCAGGGAAGCCAAGCCCTGGCCGGGCGCCAAGGAACCGGGGGAATGAGGTGAGCGCATCGTGACCACCAGCAACGGCAGCGGTAGCGGCGGCACCGAACCGCGCCCCCCAGCGGTCGGCGCCGCCGCCTTCCAGGCAGCCGACGGCACCGGGGTCGGGATCATCGTCCGGGAGAAGGCCGACCGGGCGCTGCACACCCAGGACATGACCCTGAACGTGGGGCCGCAGCACCCGGCCACCCACGGAGTGCTTCGCGTTATCGTGACCCTTGACGGCGAGATGATCGAGGACGCCCAGCCGGTCATCGGCTACATGCACCGCGCCTTCGAGAAGCTTGCCGAGTACCGCGACTACCGCCAGATCATCGCCCTGGTCAACCGGCACGACTGGGTCTCCTCCATCTGCAACGAGCTGGGCGTCGCCCTGGTGGTCGAGAAGCAGATGAACCTGGAGGTCCCGGAGCGGGCCACCTGGATCCGCATGCTGATGGCGGAGTGGACCCGCATCCTCAACCATCTGATGTTCGTCGGCTCCTACCCGCTGGAGCTGGGCGCGATCACGCCGATGTTCTATGCCTTCCGCGAGCGGGAGGAGATCCAGGCGCTGATGGAGTGGATCACCGGCGGCCGCCTGCACCTCACCTACTGCCGCGTCGGCGGGCTCAAGCAGGACCTGCCCCGCGGCGCCATCCAGATGTCCCGCGAGCTGGTCCCCAAGATGCGCGCCCGCATGCGCGAGTACGAGGACCTGGTGCTCGGCAACGAGATCTTCCAGGCGCGCACCAAGGGCATCGGCGTGCTCCCCGCCGACGTGGCCTGCTCCTACGGCGTCTCCGGCGCGCTGCTACAGGCAGCGGGGGTCCCGGAGGACGCCCGCAAGAGCGAGCCTTACTGCTTCTATGACCAGGTCGAATTCGACGTGCCGACCGGCCGCAACGGCGACTGCTACGACCGCTTCAGCATGCTGATCGCACGGATCAAGGAGTCGCTCAAGCTCATCGAGCAGATCCACGACCGCATCCCGCCGGGGCCCGTCAACGTCAAGCTCCCCAAGATCGTCCGCCCGCCCGAGGGCCACGCCTACGTCCGTTGCGAGAACCCGCTCGGCCAGCTCTCCTATTACATGGTCTCCCACGGCGCCAACACGCCGTGGCGTTTCAAGATGCGCACGCCCTCGTTCAACAACATCTCCTCGTTGCCGTACCTGCTGAAGGGGACCCTGATGCCCGACATGATCGCGGTGATGGGATCGATGTTCTTCATCGTGGGAGACATCGACCGGTGAACACCGTCCGGGACTGGCTCTCCCATTACTGGGTGCTGATGCCGGTCAAGGTCGTGGTGGTGCTGCTGGTGTTCCTGACCTTCCCGCTGCTCGTCGGGTACATGGAGCACAAGGTCATGGCCCACATGCAGGCGCGGCTCGGGCCGATGGAGGCGGGCCGCTTCCACGGCGTGCTGCAGTTGGTCGCCGACGGCATCAAATTCGTGCAGAAGGAGTCCATCATCCCGAAGGCGGCGGACAAGTGGGTGTTCGCGCTCGCCCCCGCCGTGGCGCTGATCCCGGCGATCCTGCTGTTCGGCTTCATCCCCTACGGGCCGAACTTGACGCCGATCCAGTCGGACGTGGGGCTGTTCGTGGTGCTGGCGCTCGGCAGCGTCAGCGTCATCGGCGTGCTGATGGCGGCTTGGTCGAGCGCGAACAAGTACTCGCTGATGGGCGGGGTCCGCGCCGCCGCGCAGCTGATCGCCTACGAGCTGCCGCTGGTGCTCACCTCGGCAGCGGTGGCCATGCAGGTCGGTTCGGCCAACCTGACCGAGATCGTCGAGCGCCAGAACCACGTCTGGAACATCGCCTACCCGTGGCAGTGGATGGGCTTCTTCATCTTCGGCACCGCCGCGGTCGCGGAGCTGACCCGGCCGCCGTTCGACATGCCGCTGGCCGACTCGGAGCTGGTCTTCGGCCACCTCACCGAGTACACCGGGCTGCGCTTCGCCTTCTTCCTGCTGACCGAGTACGCCGGCATCGTGTCGATGTCGGCGATTGCCGCCACCCTGTACTTCGGCGGCTACAAGGGGTTCGTCATCCCGGCGGGACCGTGGTGGCTGGCGGCCAAGGTGCTGGCGCTGTCGTTCGTGGTGATCTGGCTGCGCTCGACCTACCCGCGCCTGCGCGAGGACCAGCTGCAGGCGTTCGCCTGGGTCCGGCTGGTGCCGATCTCGTTGCTGCTCATCCTCGTTGTGGGCTTTACGAAGGTGGGGTTCTGATGCAAGCGGTCAAGGGGGTCGGGCTGCTCAAGGGGCTCGGCGTCACGCTCCGGACGATGTCGCGGCGTGCGGCCACCGTGCAGTACCCGCACGTCAAGCCGAACCTGCCGGCCCGCACCCGCGGGGTCATCGCCCTGATCGAGGAGAACTGCACCGTTTGCATGCTCTGCTCGCGCGAGTGCCCGGACTGGTGCATCTACATCGACTCCCACAAGGAGGTCGTGGCGCCGAAGGAGGGCGGCCGGGCGCGCACCCGCAACATGCTCGACCGCTTCGCGATCGACTTCGCGCTGTGCATGTACTGCGGCATCTGCGTGGAGGTGTGTCCCTTCGACGCCCTCCACTGGAGCCCGGAGTTCGAGTACGCCAGCTACGACCACGACACCCTGACCCACGAGATGGACACCCTGCGGGCCTGGTCCTATACGGTCCCGGCGCCCGACCCGCTGGAAGAGGGCGCGGTCGTCCCCAAGGAGGTCGAGTCCGCCCGCAAGAACTACGAGTCAATGGCGGCCAAGGCGAAAGCGGCTGCCGAGGCCGCCCCTCAGCCAACCGCCGCGCCTGCTGCCGGTTCCGCCGCGGCCTCCACCGCGACGGCTGCCGCCTCGGCTGGAGCGCCCACCGCCCCCGCCGCCGGGGGCCCCCCCGAAGCGAGCCTAGCAAGTTCGGAGGGGGGCGCGTCCGGGTTATCCACAGCCCCTTCGGCGCCGAAGGCTGACGTGCACGTGGAACCGGGCATCGACCAGGAGATGTACGACAAGCTAGTGGCCGCCGGGGAGCCGGAGCGGACCGCCCGGGCCAAGGCCAAGGCGTCCTACATGCGCAAGGCCAAGGCTGCCGCTCGCGCCGCCGCCGAAAAAGGAGAAGGCTGAGGTGACCGGGCAGGAGGTCGCGTTCCTGATCCTCGCGGTCATCGGTGGGCTGGCTGGGGTGCTGGTGGTGACCACCCGCAACATCGTCCACGCGGCGCTGTACCTGGTGGTCGCGCTGGCCAGCGTGGCCGGGATCTACCTGCTGCTGGCCGCGCCGTTCGTGGCGTTCGTGCAGGTGATCATCTACGTCGGCGCGATCGTGGTGCTGATCCTGTTCGGCATCATGCTGACCCGCTCGCCGGTGGGGCGGCGGGTGCTGGACAACAGCGTGCCGGCCCGCCTCGGCGCCCTGGTGATCGGCGGCGGGATGTTCGCCATGTTCACCGTGTTCCTGAGCCGTGCCTTCAGCGGCGCCCGCATCACCAACCGGGCCGCCACCGCCACGGCCGCGCTCGGGACCTCGATTTTCAAGAACTACGTCCTGCCCTTCGAGGCGGTCAGCGTGCTGCTGCTGGCCGCGCTGATCGGCGCGATCGTGCTCGCGCGCCGCGACTGACCCCCTGAGACTGGAGACCGATGCCATGCCGCTGCTCTACCCCCTGATCTTCGCGGCCTTCCTGTTCAGCGCCGGGGTGTACGGCGTGCTGGCGCGGCGCAACGCGGTCATGGTGCTGATGAGCATCGAGCTGATGCTCAACGCGGTGAACATCAACCTGATCGCCTTTAACGCCTACCTGCAGGACAAGCTGCTCGCCGGGCAGGTCTTCGCGCTGTTCGTGGTGGCGGTGGCCGCCGCCGAGGTCGGCATCGGCCTGGCGATCGTCCTGCTGATCTTCCGCAACCGGGAGACCGTCAATATCGACGAGGTCGACCTGCTGCGCTGGTGAACAGACCCTATTAAGAACTGAGGAGCCGGACTTGGAGAAGCTCGCCTGGCTGATACCCGCCCTGACGATGCTGTCGTGGGCGGTCATCCTGCTGCTCGGCAAGCGGCTGCCGGGCAAGGGCGCGCCCGTCGGGATCCTCGCGGTGGGGATCGGCTGGGTCCTCTCCATCGGGCTGCTGGTGCAGGCGGCGCGCGGCCTGACGCCCTACCACTGGAGCGCGGAGTGGGCGCCGATCGGGAGCGGCTTCAGCATCCCCATCGGCTTCACCGTGGACGGGCTCAGCGCGGTGCTGCTGTTCGTGGTCACCACGGTGTCGCTGTTCGTCCAGGTCTACTCGGTCGGCTATATGCGCGGCGACGAGCGCTACACCTTCTTCTTCGCCAAGCTGTCGCTGTTCACCGGCGGCATGCTGATCGTGGTGCTGGCCGACAACCTGCTGCTCCTGCTGGTCGGCTGGGAGATCATGGGGGTCTGCTCGTACTTCCTGATCGGCCACTACTGGGAGGACGTGGCCAACTCCCGGGCCGCCATCAAGGCGTTCCTCACCACCCGGGTCGGGGACCTCGGCTTCATGGCGGGGATCTTCGTGTTTTTCTGGGCGGCTAAGAGCTTCTCGATCGCCACCATCGTCGACGGGGTCCACTCAGGGCGGATCTCGGCCACCACCGTCACCCTCGGCGCGGTGCTGCTGTTCTGCGGCGCGATCGGCAAGTCCGGCCAGTTCCCGCTGCACACCTGGCTCCCGGACGCGATGGCGGGCCCGACCCCGGTGTCGGCGCTGATCCACGCGGCCACCATGGTCGCCGCCGGTGTGTTCCTGGTGGCGCGGACCTACCCGGTCTTCGCGGCCTCGGGGACCGCCCTCAACGAGATCGCCATCCTCGCCAGCATCACCATGCTGATCGCGGCGCTGCTGGCCCTCATCCAGGACGACATCAAGCGGGTGCTCGCCTACTCGACGGTGTCGCAGCTCGCCTACATGATGGCCGGGCTCAGCGTGGGCGGGTACTCGGCCGGGATCTTCCACCTGTTCACCCACGCGTTCTTCAAGGCGCTGCTGTTCCTCGCGGCCGGGTCGCTCATCCACGCGGTCCACTCCAACAACCTCAGCGAGATGGGCGGGCTGCGGCGGGTGATGCCGTGGACCTTCTGGACCTTCCTGATCGGCGCGCTGGCGCTGGCCGGGATCTTCCCGCTGTCCGGGTTCTGGTCCAAGGACGAGATCGTCACTCAGGCGTGGAAGGCAGGCTTCGGCGGCGGCGTCGAAGGGGTCGCCGTCTCGCGGGGCGTCGCCGAGGTCGTCTTCGTGGTCGGGATCATGACCGCCTTCCTGACCGCCTTCTACGTCGCGCGCATGCTATGGCTCGCGTTCGGCGGCGCCTACCGCGGCCAGGGCCACCCGCACGAATCCGGGCCGGTCATGGTCGTGCCGCTGGTGGTGCTGGCGACCGGGGCGGCCCTGGCCGGCTTCGTGGGCTCGCCGCTGGCCGGCACCGACAACTTCGGCAAGTGGATCGCGACCCCGCTGCTGCCGAGCGAGGGCGCGGTCACGCTCAACCTGGCGCTGGCGCTGGGCAGCACCGCCGTGGCGCTGCTCGGCCTGGGCTTCGCCACGGTGTTGTACCGGCGCGGGCTGCCCGAGCGGGAGTACCTGGAGGCGATCCCGCCGGTCTATTCGCTGCTAGCGAACAAGTACTACCTCGACGACCTCTACGAGGGCGTGCTGGTGCGGGGGGTCACCGGAATGCTCGCGCCCGCGACCTACTGGTTTGACCAGCGGGTCATCGACGGGCTCGTCAACGGCGCGGCGCTGGGGACACGTCGGTTCTCCCGTGGGCTCCGCCTGGTCCAGTCCGGGCAGGCGCAGTGGTACGCGGCCGCGGTGTTCCTCGGTGTGCTGGGTTTGGCGGTGCTGGTGACGTCGTTTGTCAGGTAGAGCGGTTATAAGTTCTTGGGTTCGTAAGTTCGACATGGAGGAGCGGGCAGCGTGAACTGGTTCGACAGCTCGGCCCTCAGCCTGGCGGTCTTCCTGCCGCTGGCCGGCGCGCTCGTGCTCGTCGCCATCCCGGGCGGCCGGGATGGCCAGGGCCGCGACGGGCTGGTCAAGGGCGTGGCGCTGCTGGCTACGCTGCTCCCCCTGCTGGTCGGGGTGGGGATGCTGGCGCGCTTCGACTACGGGGCCGGGCGTGCGATGCAGTTCGAGGTCAAACGCTCCTGGATCGCGGCGGTGGGCGCCAACTACCACCTCGGGGTCGACGGGATCGCCCTGCCGCTGCTGGTGCTGTCGCTGCTGCTGAGCTTCCTCTGCGTGGTCTACTCCTGGACCAACCTGCCGGCGCCGGGGCGGCCCCGGGCGTTCCTGGCGCTGCTGCTGGTGCTTGAGACCGGCATGAACGGCACCTTTTCCGCCCTGGACCTGATCCTGTTCTTCGTGTTCTGGGAGCTGGTCCTGATCCCGATGTACTTCATGATCGCCGTGTGGGGCGGTCCGCGGCGGGATTACGCCTCGGTGAAGTTCATCCTGTACACGCTGATCGGCTCGGTGATCATGCTGCTCGGCTTCCTGGCGCTGTGGTACCGCAGCGCCCCGGACGCGGCCGGGCGGACCTTCGACATGCTCGCGCTGCAGAGTCTGGGCGGGACCCGCTTCGCCGGCACCTTCGGGACGCTGGTGTTCGCCGCCATCGGGCTCGGCTTCGCGGTCAAGGTGCCGGTGTGGCCGCTGCACACCTGGCTCCCGGACGCCCACACCGAGGCGCCAACGGTTGGATCGGTGCTGCTGGCCGGCGTGCTGCTGAAGATGGGCACCTACGCCTTCGTGCGCATCGGCCTGTCAATCCTGCCGGACGCGGCCCGCACCTGGGCGCCGGTCCTCGGGGTCCTCGGCGTCATCGCGATCATCTACGGGGCGCTGTGCTGCCTGGCGCAGCGGGACATAAAGCGGCTGATCGCCTACTCCTCGGTGGGGCACATGGGCTTCGTGATGCTCGGCATCGCCACCCTCACCCCGATCGGCATCAATGCCGCCGTTTTCGGCATGGTGGCCCACGGGGTCATCACCGGGATGCTGTTCTTCCTGGCCGGGTCGGTGCACGAGCGCTATCACACCCGCGACATCACCGAGCTGGGCGGCGGCATGGCCACCACCATGCCCCGCCTCGCCGGCATCTTCACGCTGGCCTGCATCGCCTCCCTCGGGCTGCCCGGCCTGGCCGGCTTCTGGGGCGAGATCCTGGCGCTGCTGGCCGCCTGGAACCCGGCGAGCGGGTTGTCGCTGCCGCTGTTTCGGACCCTGTCGGTGGTCGGGCTGGTCGGCACGCTGCTGACCGCCGGCTACTTCCTGTGGCTGCTGCAGCGCGTCAACCTCGGCCGCCACCGGCTGGTTCGCCAACCTGTTCAAGTAAGAGGAGACTCCTGGTGATCGACTACCACGCGATCCTGCCGGAGCTGCTGCTGGCGGGCACGGCGCTGCTGGTGCTGCTGGTGGACCTCTATGTGGAGGACGCGCGCTCCAAGGTGATCGCCAACTGGCTGTCGCTCGCCGGGGCGGTGGCGGCCTCGGTCGCGCTGGCGACGCTGGTCGGCAACGGCACCCGCAGCACCTTCGGCGGGTCGTTCGTGGTCGACAACTACGCCCTGCTGTTCAAGGGGCTGTTTCTCGGCTCGCTGATCCTGGTGCTGCTGATGAGCCAGCGCTACGTCAATCAGGGCATGGCCTACCAGGGAGAGTTCTACTTCCTGGTGCTGTCGAGCTTCGTCGGCATGCTGCTGATGCCAAGCTCCCGCGACCTGCTGATGCTGTTCCTGTCGCTGGAGATCGTCTCGGCGACCGGCTTCATCGCCGCCGGGTTCCGCAAGGGCGACGCCCGCTCCAACGAGGGTGCGCTCAAGTTCCTGCTGATCGGCGTGCTGTCCACCGCCGTGATGCTGTTCGGCATGAGCCTGGTCTACGGCTTCACCGGGTCGCTGCGGCTCGACCAGATCGCCGCCAAGCTCAGCACCCTCGGCAACGAACCCGCCGTGGTCATGGCCGTGTTCCTGGTGATCACCGGTTTCGCCTTCAAGGTCTCGGCCGCGCCGTTCCACTTCTGGGCGCCCGACACCTACGAGGGCTCCCCGGTGCCGGTCGCCGCCTACCTCTCGGTCGCCTCCAAGGCGGCCGGGTTCGCCGGCCTGCTGCAGGTCACCTTCGTCGCCTTCCCGTCCTACTCGCGCTATTGGGCGCCGGCGTTCGCGATCCTGGCGGCCTTCACCATGCTGATCGGCAACGTGATCGCGCTGGCCCAGACCAACATCGTGCGCCTGCTCGCCTACTCCTCGGTCGCCCAGGCCGGCTACATGCTGGTGCCGTTCGCGGTCGGCTCCAACGGCAGCGCCCCCGCCCGCCAGGAAGCGTTCCAGGCGGTGCTCGTCTACCTGCTCATCTACGCCTTCACCAACCTCGGCGCCTTCGCCGTCGTCACCCTGGTCAACCAGCGCCAGCCCGGCAACCTGATCGCCGACTACGCCGGCCTCGGCCGCCGCAACGGCCCCCTGGCCCTGGCGATGAGCTTCTTCCTGCTCTCGCTCGCCGGCATCCCCCCCGCCGCCGGCTGGTACGCCAAGCTGGTGGTCTTCAAGGCAGCCATCAACGGCAACCGCCCCAGCCTCACCGCCCTCGTGGTCTTCATGGCAGTGATGACCGTGGTCGCCTTCTTCTACTACTTGAGCATCGTCGGCCGCATGTGGCTCGCCGACCCCCCCGCCGATGCCCCCGAGGGCCCCATCACCACCTCACCCGCCCTCGGCCTGGCCCTCGCCCTATCCACCGTCGGCGTCGTCGTCCTCGGCATCGTCCCCAACCTGCTGGTCCAGTACGCTCCCGTCTCCACCCTGGTCGCCAGCCGGTAACCCCTTCAGCAGCCTCTGACGGAACGACTATGAGCCGAGTCGAGGTTGACGACGAGCTCTGCTTGATCTGCCCTTGCTTGTATTGATTGTTCCCGGATGTCCGTTGGGGTTTACTGGTAAGCAAGTGCGGATGTCATGACCAGGAGGTGGCGGGTGTCCGGGTCGCCGGTTCGACGGGCAGCGTTGGGGCTTGTGATCGCGGTGGTGGTGTTCGCGGCGGGGTGCACGCCGGGGAAGAAGGCGGGGTCGTCCTCGGGGACGGTGACGCTGAAGCTGGAGGCCAATGCTGTCAAGGGTGGGAAGAACGACGCGGAGGCGAGCTGGATCACCGACTTCGCCATCCCGAACTTCCAGAAGCAGGAGTCGGCGCAGGGCCGGAAGGTAACCGTGCAGTATGTCGGCTCGGGCGCCAACGACGAGGACTACAAGACCCGGCTGGTGCTCGACCTCAAGACCGGCACCGGCGCCGACGTGGTCGACGTGGACGGGCCCTGGATCGGGGAGTTCGTGCAGGCCGGCTACCTGAAGCCGCTCGACCAGGTGGTGGGGCCGGAGGTCGACAGCTGGGACGGCTGGGCGCAGATGCCCAAGGCGATCAGCGACATGGCCACCATTGACGGCAAGCGCTACGGCGTCCCGGTTGGGACCGACGGGCGCGTGCTGTACTTCAACAAGAAGCTCTTCCAGCAGGCCGGGCTGCCGGCGGGCTGGCAGCCGAAGAGCTGGGCCGACGTCCTCACCGCCGCCAGGCAGCTCAAGAGCAAGCTCCCGGGTGTGACGCCGCTGCAGATCAACGCCGGCACCGCTATGGGCGAGGCCACCACCGCGCAGGGCTTCCTGCCGCTGCTGTACGGCACCGGCAAGAACATCGTCGACCAGGCCAACGGCAAGTGGGTCGGCGACACGCCCAACACCCGCGCGGTGCTGAACTTCTACCAGCAGATCTACGGCGGCGGTTTGGGCGACAAGAACCTCCAGCTCCGCGCCGACGGCCGCCAGCGCTCCTTCGAGGAGTTCGCCGCCAACAAGGTCGCCATCCTGCTGGAAGGCGACTACTTCTGGCGCAGCGTGATCAACCCGGTGGGCGGCGTCGCGCCCATGAAGGATCGCGACCAGGCGGTCGGCTGGGCGCTGATCCCCGCCCAGAACCCGGGTAGCGGCCTCGGCGGGCAGAACTTCGTCAGCCTCTCCGGCGGCAGCGCCCGCATCGTCAACCCGGCCACCAAGAACGCCAAGGAGGCCTGGGCGCTCCTTCAGTACCTCAACTCCAAGGACGCGCTGGTGAACTGGGAGAGCCGCGGCGCCCGGCTGGTGTCCCGCAACGACGTCAACCAGACCTCGATCAGCGACCCGCTGCTCCAGTTCATCGCCAGCAAGGTCCTGCCGATCACCGCCACCCGGCCAGGCTCGGCGCAGTACCCGCAGATCTCGACGGCGATCCAGACCGCTACCGAGAACGTCGTCTCGGGCCGCTCCAGCGCGGCGCAGGCCGCCCAGCAGTACGAGAAAGCACTGGAGAAGGCTGTTGGCGGCGCCGGCTCCGTCGAGACCGGCTCCTGAGCCGCCCGTAGGCCCGGGCCAGGGCCAGGGCGCCACGGCGGTCCTGGCCCGAGCCCCGGCCCCGGGCGCGGCGGTGCTCGGCCGGAGGGCGGCCGCGGTCTTCGTGGCGCCCGCGTTCCTGCTGATCGCGGTGTTCCTGGCCTTCCCGGCGCTGTGGACCCTGTACCTGGGGATCACCGACTACCGCCTGACCGGTCTCGCCGCCGCGAAGCCGCAGGTGGTGGGCGCGGCCAACTACACCCAGGCGCTCACCGACCCGCTGTTCCGCGGCTCACTGTGGATCACACTGCTGTACGTGCTCGGCTCGGCGATGATCGGGCAGTCGTGCCTCGGCTTCGCGCTGGCTTGGAAGCTGCGCGACTGGCGCTCGCCGCTGCGGCAGGTGCTGGAGGCGCTGGTGATCCTCGCCTGGATCGTCCCCGGGTCGGTGGTGGCGTTCCTGTGGATCGCGCTGTTGGACGGGCAGTCAGGCACCCTCAACGCGATCCTCCCCGGCCAGGTCGAGTGGCTGCTGCAGTTCCCGCTCGCCTCGCTGATCGTGTTCAACATCTGGCGCGGCACCGCCTTCTCCATGCTGCTCTACGGCGCGGCGCTCAACGCGGTGCCGCCTTCGCACCTGGAGACCGCGCGGCTGGCCGGGGCGGGCGGCTTCCAGCAGCTCCGCGACGTGGTGCTGCCGACCATCCGCGGGCACGTCCTCACCAACCTGCTGCTGATCAGCCTGTGGACCTTCAACGACTTCACGCCGTTCCTGCTCACCAGGGGCGGGCCCAACTTCCGCACCGAGGTGCTGCCGATCTACCTGTTCCGCAACGCGATCAGCGCCGGGGCGCTTGGCTTCGGCGCCGCGATCTCAACCATCATGCTGGTGATCAACCTGGTGATCGCGCTGGCCTACCTGCGCCTGCTCGGGGAGCGCCGCCGATGAAAACGACGACTGGAACCGCGGTGCGCCCGCTGCTGCGCCGGCTCGGCTTCTACCTGTTCGTGGTGCTGGCCGCCGGGTACTTCGCGCTGCCGATGGCCTGGCTGGTGCTGACGCCGTTCGACAAGACCCCGTCGCTTGCAGCCAGGCTGTCGCAGCCGACGCTGGCCAACTTCCGGGACGTCTTCAAGAACCCGCTGGTGCTGACCTCACTGCGCAACTCGCTGCTGCTGGCGCTCTATACCATGGTGGTGGTGGTCGCCAGCGCGACCCTAGCCGCCTACGCGCTCAGCCGGGTGCGGCTGCCAGGCCGTGACCTGCTGCTGTATGTGCTGTTGCTGTTCTCCTCGGTGGTGACCGGGACCGCCGCGATGGTGCCGCTGTTCCTGCTGATGTTCGACCTGCACCTGATCGACACCTATCTCGGGGTGACGCTGGCGCTCACCGGCGGGCTGCTGCCCGCGGCGATCTTCATCCTCAAAGATTTCATGGACGCGATCCCGCCGAGCTACGAGGAGTCCGCGCGGGTCTTCGGCGCGAGCCCCTTCCAGGTGCTCCGCGACGTGGTCGCGCCGGTGGTGCGGCCGGGGCTGGCGGTAGTGGCGGTGTGGACGATCGTCAACGTGTGGGGCAACTTCCTGATCCCGTTCATCCTGCTGCGCGACCCGAACCTGGCCCCGGCTGCGGTGGTCAACTTCTCCTTCTACACCGAAGGCGGCCAGCCCGACCTGCGGCTGATCTCGGCATTCTCGCTGCTGTACGCGATCCCGGTGATCGTGATGTACCTGTTCGTCAACCGCCGCTACGGGTTCCGGTTCTACGGAGGGCTGAAACGCTGATGGCAGCTGTCGTCCTGCAGGGCATTACCAAGCGGTTCCCCGGCACGGCCGGGGTGACGGCGATCGACGGGCTGGACCTGGAGATCAAGGACGGAGAGTTCTTCGCCCTGCTCGGCCCCTCCGGCTGCGGCAAGACCACGCTGCTGCGGACCATCGCCGGGCTGGAGGCGCCGACCGCCGGGACCATCGAGATCGGCGGGCGCGACGTCACCCAGCTGCCGCCGGGCCGCCGCGACGTCGCCATGGTGTTCCAGGACTACGCGCTCTACCCGCACATGACGGTGGAGGACAACATCGCCTACCCGCTCAAGATCAAGCGGGTCGCCAAGGACAAGCGCCGCCGCCTCGCCGCCGAGACGGGTGACAGCCTGCAGCTCGCCGGGACCATGGAGCGCCGCCCCGGGCAGCTATCCGGCGGCCAGCAGCAGCGGGTGGCCTTGGCGCGGGCGGTCGCCTACCGGCCGAACGTGTTCCTGTTCGACGAGCCGCTGTCCAACCTGGACGCGCGGCTGCGGCTGGAGGCCCGCGGCTTCCTCAAGCGCCTGCAGCGCGAGCTGGGCATCACCACCGTCTACGTCACCCACGACCAGTCCGAGGCGTTGGCCCTGGCCGACCGCATGGCGGTGATGGAGGCCGGGCGCATCCGCCAGCTCGGCACCCCGGTCGAGGTCTTCCATCGCCCCGCGAACCTGTTCGTCGCCAGCTTCATCGGCTCCACCCCGATGAACCTCCTGCCCGCCAGGGTGGAGGGCAGGGCGCTGGCGATCGGACCCGCCCGCCTGCCCCTGCCGGAGGGTACCGCGCCGCATGTCCACGATGGCAACGAGGTGGTCCTCGGCGCCCGGCCCGAGTACACCGCGCTCCACCCGGCCGAGGCGAAGGCTGCGCCGGCGGGCGGGATCGCCGGACGGGTGGCGATCCTGGAGCACCTCGGCACCGCCTACCTGGTCTCGGTGGAGGCGGAGGTCGAGGGCGGCGACGGCGTGACCGTCCAGGCGACCGTGCCGGAGGGCGAGGCGCCCGCGATCGGCGCCCGGGTCGTCGCCACCCCGGACCCAGCCCGCGCGCTGCTGTACCGCAGGGGCGACGGTGAGCTGGTTGGCGCTGGCGCCGTGACTGGCGCCGAGGCCGGAGCCGGGACCGCGAGCGCCGGATGAGGATGAGGTAAGGGCGCCGGGGTGAGCCGGACCCGCCACCGCGGTCGCTTGATCGCCGCTGACCAGGCCGAGGCGGCCTACCGCTACCTGCCCTTCGAGGTCCCAGCCGGCGCGGGCGCGGGCGCGGTGGCGGTGCGGCTCGGGTACGACCGCACCGGCGCGGTGCTCGACCTCGGCGTCTTCGACCCGGAGCGCTTCCGTGGCTGGTCAGGCGGCGCGCGGGAAGGCTTCGTCATCACCCCTGCGGCTGCCACCCCCGGCTACCTCCCCGGCCCGCTGCCGGCGGGGGAGTGGCGGGTGATCCTCGGCCTCTACCAGGTGCCCGAAGCGGGCGTGGACTTCACCGTCGAGGTCCAGGTGGAGGCCGCGGGGGGGAAAGCCGGGTCCGGCCGTTTGCGGCCACCGCCGGTCCCCGAGCCCGGGCCGCTGCCGGCGCGGCCTCCGTCCCGGCGCCTACCCGCCCTCCCGGGACGGCGCTGGGTCGCTGGCGACCTGCACGCCCATACCCTCCACTCCGACGGTGCCCTCACCGTCGACCAGCTCGCCTGCCTGGCGCGCGCCCGGGGGCTGGACTTCCTCGCGGTCACCGATCACAACACCGTGAGCCACCACGCCGAACTGCCCGCTGCGACCGCCCGCACCGGCGTGCTCCTCCTCCCAGGCCAGGAGGTCACCACCCCGACCGGTCACGCCAACTGCTTCGGCGACACCGGCTGGATCGACTTCCGCCAGCCAGCCGACCACTGGCTCGCCACCGCCGAGGCCCACGGCGGCTTCCTCTCGATCAACCACCCCCTCGCCGGCCCCTGGGCCTGGCACCAGCCCCTCTCCCGCCCGACCCCCTTGACCGAGGCCTGGCACGGCACCTGGGACGGCTTCGACCCACTTCCTCTTGCCTGGTGGCGAAGAGCTGGTGGCGTCCCGATCGGCGGCAGCGACTTCCACCGCCCCGGCGAGATCCTCCAGCTCGGCACCCCAACCACCTGGGTAGAGGTTGAACCTAAAGTTCAGCTTGATCCTTACACTGATGTCGAGGGTTATGACTTGTTCGACGTGCTCGACGCCCTCGCCGCCGGACGAGTCGCCCTCGCCGCCACCCCCACCGGCCCGGTGATCCTGCGCCACGCCGACCAGCTCCTGGTCGTGGACGCTGCGGGCACCACCCTCCACGCCCCGGACGCCCCACCCCGCGCGATCACCAGCGACTTGCTAGCTGTTCCCGCCGGCCCCGGCCCCTACCGCCTTATCCGCCCAACTGGTACCACCGTCGCGTTTACTCCTTGATCCAAGGTAGATATACTTGCGAGAAGTCGATATCAAGGAGGTGGCAATGAGCCGCACACTCATCGATGTGGACGACCACGCGCTCGCCCGAGCCGCGGCGGTCCTTGGCACCACCACGAAGGTCGAGACCGTCAACCGCGCGCTGCAGCTGGTAGCGGAGCATGTCAACCGGCAGGCCCGGCAGGCTGAGCAGGATCGGTTCAGTGATTTTGTCGAACAGATCGCCGACGCACTCGCCGAAACGGATGTCAGGACCGAGGCGTGGCGCTAGGAGACCTCTACCTGGCCGATAAATCAGCCTGGGAGCAGGCCCGATACGACAAACGAGCCTTGGAGCGTCTGGTTGAGCTTCGTGATGAAGGCCAACTTGCGACGTGCCTCGTTTCCACAGCGGAAATGCTGTACTCAGCGCGGAACGTCGATGCGTTCGCCCGCTGGCGCCTTGACCTGGCATCGCTGTCCTACCTGGAGATGACTCCGGCGGCTGAGCGGCACGTGATCGACGTCATGTCCGCTCTGGCTTTGCGCGGGCAACACCGCACGTCGATCCCGGATCTGATACTGGCCGCGATCGCGCACCTGCACTCCGCCGTGGTGTTGCACTACGACTCCGACTACGAGCGGATCGCCGAGGTCACCGGACAGCCGCAAGAATGGATCATCCCGCGAGGAACCGGTGACAGGAACAACTGAGCCGTCAGCCCAAGGGAGCAGTGGTCATCGGGAGGCGGGGGTCGATCTGCTGGGTCGCCCAGGTACCGCGGACCCAGGTGTGGGCGGGGTCGTCGCAGAAGGCCATGGTGCGTTGTTCGGCGGGACCGGCGAGGACGTTGAGGTAGTAGAGGTCGTAGCCGGGGGCGGCGACTGAGGGGCCGTGGTAGCCGCGGGGGATCAGCACGACGTCGCCGCTGCGGACCTGCTCGGTCAGGTCGATCTCGCCATCGGTGGTGTAAAGGCGGTGGAGGCCGAAGCCGTCGCGGCTGGGCGCAGAGCCGGTGTGGGCGACCTCGAAGTAGTAGATCTCTTCGAGTTGGGCTTCTTCGGGGAGGCGGCACTGGTCGTGCTTGTGGGGCGGATAGGAGGACCAGTTGCCCTCGGGGGTGAGGACCTCGACGGCGACGAGTTTGTCGGCCGGGAAGGCTGACGGCGCCAGGAAGTTGTTGAGCTGGCGACTGGCCTGGCCGGCGCCGCGCAGCTCCACCGGGACCTCGGCGGCTGGGCCGTAGGCGGGGGCGAGGCGGCGGGTGGCGACGGCTGTGGGGAGCGCGAAGCGGCCGCCGTGGTCGCTGTGCAGGCGCGCTTCGGCGTCGATCGGCAGATAGGCGAAGTCGCTCAC
>WNFX01000328.1_pt1 | contig 44770 bp, 47 predicted proteins | sample 5400111 | NCBI WGS metagenome assembly WNFX01 (sample SAMN13153363, study PRJNA577476) | soil metagenome | isolation source: 40 cm soil or saprolite under grassland replicate 1 | place: USA:California | collected 2016-06-15
CTAAACTTAACCACAGCCGGTGCAGGAATATTAAACCTGCTTTCCATCGTCTACGCCCTTCGGCCTCGACTTAGGTCCCGACTAACCCTGGGAGGACGAACCTTCCCCAGGAAACCTTGGGTTTACGGCGGCCAGGAATTTGACCTGGCTTATCGCTACTCATGTCTGCATCCTCACTTCTTAACGCTCCACCCCGATTTCCATCTGGGCTTCGATGCATTAAGAACGCTCCCCTACCAATCCGACCCGCCGAGGCGGGTCGTCTTCCAGAGCTTCGGTATACCGTTTATCGCCAATCATTATCGGCGCGAGATCGCTCGATGAGTCAGCTATTACGCATTGTTTAAATGATGGCTGCCTCTAAGCCAACATCCTCACTGTCTAAGCAACCTCACATCCTTTCCACTGAACGGTATTTGGGCACCTTAGCTGCTGGTCTGGCATGTTTGCCTCTCGCGCGTGAAGCTTATCCCCCACGCCCAGCTATCACGGGGTTTGATTAGTCTTTCGCTCCTACCCACAAGTCATCCGAGAAATTTTCAACTTTCACCGGTTCGGACCTTCACACGGTTTTACCCGCGCTTCATCCTGCTCATGGGTAGATCACCTCCGCTTCGGGTCTACTACCAGCGACTAGGTTCGCCCATTTCGGACTCGCTTTCGCTTCGCCTCCAGCGCAGAACGCCTTAGGCTCGCCACTGATAATAACTCGCAGACTCATTAAGCAAAAGGCACGCCATCACCGGTTGCCCGGCTTTGACACCTTGTAAGCACATCATTTCAGGTACTATTTCACTCCGCTCACAGCGGTTCTTTTCACCTTTCCCTCGCGGTACTTGTTCACTATCGGTCGCCAATTAGTATTTAGGCTTACGCCGTGGTCGGCGCAGATTCATACGAAGTTTCACGTGCATCGTATTACTCAGGAAATCCCTAGGCGTGCTCGAGTTTTCGGTTACGGGCCTTTCACCCTCTCTGGCGCAGCTTTCCAGAAGCTTCACCTAACCTTTGCACTACCACATCGGGCTCCTACAACCCCCCCGCCACTTCAACACCCAAATTTTGGACAGAATTGACAAAATGAACCGAATTGCATTCAGAAAAAATCACCTTCTGATTTCTGCATAATTCTGTACATTCTGTCCTCTCTTCCAGTTTTGGATCCTGAAATGGCGAGGGTTTAGCCTGTTCCGCTTTCGCTCGCCACTACTGACGGAATCTCTTTCGATTTCTATTCCTCCGGTTACTGAGATGTTTCACTTCACCGGGTGTCGCGATGCTTCTGCTATGAATTCACAGAAGCTCGAGCAAGTGTTATCTCGCTCAGGTTATCCCATTCGGAAATTCACGGGTCAAAGCGTGTTTGCCGCTCTCCGTGACTTATCGCAGCTTACCACGTCCTTCATCGCCTATTGGCACCAAGGCATCCATGATGCGCTCTTTGTAGCTTGATCAATCTGTTTCCAGCCCCAGTTTTAAAGTGTGGATCTCCTTCGCGGACTACAGCCACGCCTTAAAACTGGAGCTGGAAGATTCTTTGATAACTGAAACTCTCCGGCTGAAGATCTTAACCTTCAGCCGCTTTGATTTCAGACTCAGCTCTTAAAGTTGTACTTTCTTACTACCCTGTATGTAGATGTCAAAGAACCAGCCCCCGACATTCGTCGGGGTCATCATTCAGGTACATTTCAGACCACAAAAAAACTCAATCTCGGACCCGACAAAAATGCGTCCCCGCACGCCGAAGCCTCGGCGAAGGCGGATCCGCTTTTGTTTGCCGGGACAAAATTGAGTCCAATTTGCAGTCCCAAATGTACGTAGAACGACCCCGAACGCATTCGGGTCCCGCTTCCAGCGGGATCAACAAAATAAGCGCAGATCAAGGCGTCGTCAACGCCCGTTTGCGAGATTTGCGCAAGAATTTCTTCCCTCGCATGTAGCGATTTTCAAGGGCTTACGCAAGCACCTGGCCGCGAAACCAAAAGTCGAACTGTGGCACGCTCGTAAGCGGTTACGTTCGACATACAGTTTGCGCGGTTGCATCGGCCACGGTTAGCATGCGGACATGCAACGCAGCGATGGCCGCGCAGGTGACCAGGTCCGCGACGTGAGTTTCGAATTGAACATCGCGCCATATGCGAGTGGTTCGGTACTAGTGGCGATGGGCAACACTCGCGTGATTTGCGGGGTGATGATCGAAGAAATCATTCCGCGCTGGATGAAAGAGTCCCGCGCCGGCGGGATGACCGGCGGCTGGCTCACGGCGGAGTATTCGATGTTACCGTACTCGACGACGACGCGTAAGCCGCGCGACATCATGAAAGGCCGGCTCGACGGTCGTAGCACAGAGATTCAAAGATTGATTGGCCGCTCGTTGCGCGCCGTTGTCGATCTTGAAAAGCTCGGACCGCGCACGATGTGGGTCGATTGCGATGTCCTTCAAGCTGATGGCGGAACGCGAACAGCTGCGATTACAGGCGCGAGTCTCGCGGTTGCGCTCGCGTGCCGAAAATTGGCGAAGGACAAAAAGGTTGATGCGCCACCGATCAAGAAATTAGTAGCGGCGGTGAGCGCGGGGATCCTCGACGGAAACCCGCTTGTCGATCTTAATTATGAAGAAGACAAAGCGGTCACGGTCGATTTCAATCTCGTCGCAACCGAGGATGGCGATTTTGTTGAAGTGCAAGGCTCGGGCGAGGAAGCGACCTTCGCGCAATCGCAACTCGACGAAATGCTCGTGCTCGCTCGGAAAGGAATTGCAGATTTGATCGCGGCGCAACGCGCTGTGCTGGCGCGGATTATGGTTTCACCGCCGGAGACATGAATTTTCCAAAAGATTTGGTCTGGCTGTTAGCAATCCCTGTCGCAACCTTAGTTGTAGTGATTCTCCTTGGTTTCGTGATGGCACACTGTTTGCGTTAAGACGAGGCGACGTTCATGAAAAAAGCGCTCATTACCGGCATCACCGGTCAGGATGGAAGTTATCTCGCCGATCTCCTTCTCGAAAAGGAATACGAAGTCCACGGCATCATTCGCCGCGCGAGCACGTTTAACACTTCGCGGATCGATCATCTTTACGCCGACCCGCATATCAACGGTGTCCGGATGTTTCTCCACTACGGCGACCTCGCGGACTCGGTCAACCTGGTGAAGCTGCTTTACGATTTAAAACCGGATGAGATTTATCATCTCGGTGCGCAAAGCCACGTCCGTGTCAGCTTTGATATTCCGGAATACACATCGGATGTTACCGGCGTCGGCACGATCCGAATTTTGGAAGCCATTCGCGAAGCAGGACTGCGGTCGCGGTTTTATCAAGCTTCGAGCAGCGAAATGTTTGGCAAAGCGCAGGCCGTTCCGCAAAACGAGAAGACGCCATTCTGGCCGCGGAGTCCGTACGGGGTGGCGAAAGTCTTTTCGTATTGGGCGACGGTGAACTATCGCGAGAGCTACGGATTGCACGCGAACAACGGAATCCTGTTCAATCATGAGAGCCCGCGGCGCGGCGAAACCTTTGTGACTCGCAAAATTTCACGTGCCGTAGCGGCGATCAAGCAGGGACTGCAAAAGGAATTATTCCTCGGCAACTTGGAGGCGAAGCGCGATTGGGGTTACGCGCCGGAGTACGTGGAAGCGATGTGGCGAATTTTGCAGCAGGACGCGGGCGACGATTTCGTAATCGCGACTGGCGAAGCGCACACTGTTCGCGAATTCGCGGAGGCGGCGTTTGCACATGTCGGTCTTGATTGGAAAAAGTACGTGAAACATGACCCGCGCTACGAAAGGCCGGCCGAGGTCGACCGGCTGATCGGCGATTCGGCGAAAGCGAAAAAGGTTCTCAGTTGGGAACCCAAAGTCCGATTCAAAGACCTGGTTCGCATCATGGTCGATGCAGATATGGAATTGTTCTCGCGCGAAACGCCGCGGAAACATTTAGGAAAACTTCCGTAGTAACCCTCACCTGCCGCTTCGCGACTTCCCCGGGATCGCGACCGGGTGGAGCGCTGAGAGGATCGAGGTGAGGAGAACGAACCTAACGAATCACACCCAGCGCGTGATTGGTCTCTGCCATCTGGCTGGCAGAATTCAACTCAGGGACAACGGCGACCAATGGAGATTGAACAATCGAAACCTGCGCACCCGGGCCCACCTGACTGTAAAGATTGATGATGTCGGTCGAGCGCATGCGAATGCAGCCGTAGCTCGCTGGCCGTCCGATGTTCCGTTCTTCCGGCGTGCCGTGAATATAAATGTCGCGACGAAATGCATTCGCGTTTTGAGCTTCGCGTCCACGCAGCCAGATGATTCGCGTCACGATCGGGTCACGACCGGGCGCGTCCACCGGAATCACTTCCCCGGTCCGACGTCGATCTTTGAAAACAGTTCCGGCCGGAGCGCCGTCTCCGATTTTGTCTGCGATTTCCAATTCGCCGAGCGGCGTGCCGAAACTTCCAGGCCGATCGCCCAGTCCAAATTTGGATGTCGAAATCGGATAGGTGGCGACAAGATTTTCTTTCTGGAGCAACGCCAGCTTTTGATCGCGGACACTGACAACGATGTGATGCTCGGTGTCGCGTGGTGCAGCGCACGATGCGAGAATTAGCGCGGCGCCGAACGCGAACGCATGCCGTCCGACGATCTTAAGTTTGCCCATGTCGATCCTAGCCGCGCTCAAATCGGAAGAATTCTTCCGCAGTTGCGGTTGTTGTGCCAGCGATTTCTTCTAATGAAACAACACGGGCTTTCGCGATTTCTTCCGCGACCAATCGCGTGTATGCGGGTTCGCACCGTTTTCCTCGAAACGGCACCGGCGCCAGATAAGGACAATCCGTTTCGACCATAAATCGATCGATCGGCACCTGCGCGGCGACTTCGCGCACTTGTTTACCGTTTTTAAAGGTGACGATTCCGGTAAAGGAAACGAGGTGACCGAGATCGAGAACATCGTTCGCCTGATCGAGCGTGCCGCCGAAACAATGAAAGACGCCGCTGACTTGCCGGCCATAATCGCGCAAAATCTCGAGCGTATCGTCCCAGGCGTCGCGTTGATGAATTACGACATTGAACTTCAACTCGACTGCGAGATCGAGCAGTTGCTCAAATAACTCCGCCTGCTTCGATTTGTAAGCGCCGTCCTCAATGCGGGCTTCGACTTGTTCTTCCGTTTCGCTCTGGAGCGCGTTGAAGACTTGAACATGTTTCTGTTTCGCCGCTTCTATGCTTGGTAAACGGTGATAATCGAGACCGATTTCGCCGATCCCGACCACCCGCGGATTTTTCGCAAGCTCACGCAACGGCGTGATCACGTCCTCTGCGGCTTGGAGCGCGTAAGTCGGATGAACTCCGATCACCGCGAAAATGTTCGGATATTTCTCGGCAAGCTCGACCGCGCGCCGGCTGCTTTCGACCGAAGTGCCGATGGTGATAATCCGCGTCACGCCGGCCTCAGTCGCGCGACGAAGCACATCGTCGAAATCGTTCGCGAAATCGGGATAATCGAGGTGCGCGTGTGTCTCTATCAGCATGGCGTGCGCGAAAGGAAAAAATTCACCATTCGATGATGGTGCTTGCCCAGGTCAGACCACCACCGAAGACGACCATCAAAACATAATCGCCGTGTTTGATGCGGCCGCTACGATTCGCTTCATCCAGAGCGATCGCCACGGCGGCCGCGGAAGTGTTTCCGTACTTGTCGAGATTCACGTAGAAGCGATCGAGCGGAATTTTCAATCGATCCGCAATCGCTTCGATGATGCGTAAATTCGCCTGATGTGGAATAACACACGCGATGTCGTCGGCTGTTAGACCGGCGTCCGCCAAGACTTTTTTAGACGCGTTAACCATCGCAGTAACGGCTTGCTTGTAAACTTCTTTGCCGGTCATGTGAATGGTGTTGAGATGCAAATGCGCATTTTCAGCCGTGATCGGGCAGCGTGAACCGCCGCCGGGCATGAATAAAATTTCGGTGAATTGTCCGTCGGTGCCGATGTGGGTGCTGATGACGCCATGGGCGCTGCCGCGATGACGCAAGACCGCCGCACCGGCGCCATCGCCGAACAACACGCAGGTGTTGCGATCCGTCCAATTTGTAATCGACGTTAATTTTTCGGCGCCGATCACGAGCACGGTGTCGTGCGTGTGCGAGGTGATGAATTGCTGGGCGATTTCGATTCCAAAAAGAAAACCGGCGCATGCGGCGGAGATATCGAGACAAGCGGCGTTTTTCGCGCCGAGTTTTTTCTGCACGAAACAGGCGGTCGCGGGAAACAGCATATCCGGCGTGGCCGTCGCGACCAAAATAAGATCGACATCTTCCGGCTTAACTTTCGCCTGCTCGAGTGCTTGCAACGCCGCTTTCGTCGCCATGTCGCTGGTGAGCTCGTCTTTTGCAGCGATGCGACGTTCTTTGATGCCGGTGCGGGTGGTGATCCATTCGTCCGAGGTATCGACCATTTGTGACAAATCCGCGTTGGTCAGGCGCTTGTGCGGCACGTAACTGCCGGTGCCGATGATGGAAACCGTTCGGCGCTCTTTACCTGACTGCGGTCGCGGGCTCGAGCGAGGTTGTCGTTTCATGATAACGGCGAATCTCCTCGACGATATGCGGGTTGAGTTGATGTTCAATCGACTCGGCCGCGACCCGGAGCGCGTTCTTGATCGCGAGTGGTGTGCTGGCGCCGTGAGCGATGATGCAAATGCCGTTAACGCCGAGAAGCGGACTGCCGCCATAGTACTCGTAGTTCGTTTTGTCTTTGATCGCCAAGAACGCGTCCTTGGCCAGAAATGCGCCGGCCTTGCGTCTGGGTGAACGCGTTAATTCGTGTTTTAACCATTTGAAGATCGCGACCGCGATTGATTCGCACGTTTTCAAAATCACGTTGCCGACGAATCCATCGCACACGACCACTTCAACGGGATCTTCAAAAAGATGACGGCCTTCAATGTTACCGCGAAAGTTGAGTGAAGTTTTCTTCAGCATCTTGAAAACTTCTTTCGTCTTTTCCGTTCCTTTCACGTCCTCCTCGCCTAACGAAATCAAACCGACTCTCGGACTTTTGTAACCAAGAACGTGGCGCGAATAAGCCGAGCCCATGATGGCATACTGCACAAGGTGTTCGGGGCGCGCGTCAACGTTGGCGCCGGCGTCGACCAAAACAAAGACGTTAAACTGCGTCGGAAGAATGGCGGCAATTCCGGGGCGGTCGATCCCTTCGAGCGTGCGCAACTTGATCATGCTTGCCGCGACTGCGGCACCGGTGTGCCCCGCGCTGACGATTGCATCCGCTTCGCCATGTTTCACCAAATCAACCGCGCGGCTGACCGATGAATGTTTTTTGCGGCGAACAGCCGACCATGCTCTGTCGCTCATGTCCACGACTTGCGTCGAATGCACGATGTCGATCCGGCGGTCGTTGCACCGGTGCCTCTTCAACTCTGCCTCGATCTGAGCCGTATCGCCCACTAGAAAAAGTTTTTCGATGTGAGCGTAGTCGCGGAGCGCCATGACTGCACCCGCGACAAGATGGAGCGGACCGAAATCGCCGCCCATCGCATCCAGAGCGATCTTCATTGAAGACAAATTTTGCGAGCTTTAGTCGCTCTTTGCAAAATTAAATTTGAGTCGCGTCCGAGGCGCGCGCCTATCCTTTGCCTTCGACGGTCAGCACCTGGCGGCCTTTATAATAACCGCAGGAGGGGCAAACAGTATGACCGGCGACCGTGCTGCCGCATTGTGGGCATTTGCTAAATTGCGGGCGATGCCAGCGGTTGGCCGCTTTGCGCGTGCGCAGCCGCATCTTGGATGTTTTGCGTTTGGGGACTCCCATGTGAGCGGACTAGAAAAGCAGAGTTTGTGAAAAACACAAACGCGCTCTCATTTTTTTAACTTCAACTTATCCAGCGCGCTCCAGTCGGACTTTCGTTTCGTCTTTGCTGCCGCGACTGTCGCCGGCGCGGCTTTGCAGACGCGTCCGCCTTCGCGGTCACAGCGCGGATGCGCTGGCAAATTCAGCAAAATGTCTTCCCGCATGAATGGTGAAAGATCAACCGTCTCCGGACCGTGCAATTCGGTGTGGAGCGCGAATGCGGGAACGTTGATATCATAAACGAATTTCTCGAGGCAGGCGACACACGTCAGGTCGATCGGTTGTTTGAGCGAACCATTTGCCCAAAGCGACCCTTCTGAAACTCCGATGTCGATCTTGTATTGCATCGGTCCGACGCAGCGAACGCCTTCTGATTCGAGCTCCGGGATTAGACAATCTTCCTCGCCTTCGAGGTGCAATCCTTCCGGCGGAATCTGTTTCAGATGAACTTTCACTCGCGGAATTTTTCGGAGTTTATTTTTTGAATTTTTTCCCGAGCACGTTGGCGACCGGACTTGGAACAAATTTCGAGACGTCGCCGCCGAGTCGCGCGATTTCTTTCACCAGTCGCGAGCTCAAATAAGTGTATTCCTCTTTCGGCATGAGGAAGATGGTTTCCACGTTGCCTTCGAGTTTCCGGTTCATGAGCGCCATTTGAAATTCGAATTCGAAGTCCGAGACCGCGCGGAGGCCGCGGATGACCGCGCTCGCTTTTTGTTCGAGCGCAAACTCCACCAGTAGCCCATCAAACTGGGCGACGCGGACATTGTCGAACTTGCCGACGGTTTGTTGTAACAGATCGAGCCGTTCCTTGAGCGAGAAGAGCGGCTGTTTCTCATCGTTGTGCGCGACCGCTACGATGACTTCATCAAAAAGTTTTCGGGCACGCTCGACCACGTCGAGATGGCCGTTCGTGACTGGATCGAAGCTGCCCGGGTAGATCGCGCGTTTCATTTCAGCCGAAATTCAATCATCAAACCGCAAAATCAAATCCGGTCGCCGCGGCGACACGGATTCGCGGTGACGAACATCTGATGCATTCATTTGCCGAACGGTGCGCGAAGCGGGAGATTGGTGTCCCGGCTCCATGATGAATCCGTCCACTTACAAGAACATTGCGGTGGCCAGCGCGTTTTCTCCGCGATTCGAACAAGTGCTCTCGGAAGCGGGACGGATTCGGGAACGATTCGGATCAACCTTGAATTTGATTTACATCGGGGAGCGCACCGACGAGACAACAAAACAGTTCCAAGACATCCTTGGGCGCCTGCAGTTGCCGAGCGATTCGCCGGTTCATTATGGTCAGGGAGATCCGGCCGATGGAATCCTGCGAGCCATCGCGGAGAATGATGTCGATCTTATCGTCGCCGGCGCCTTGGAGAAAGAGACCGCGCTCCATCCGTTTCTCGGGAACGTCGCCCGTCGACTATTGCGTGAAGCCAGCTGTTCAGTTCTTCTTTTTACGAATCCGGAGCTGAAACCGAAGCCGCTGCACCGCATCGTTTTTGTCGTCAATTATTCCGACCACGCGCAGCGCGCCTTTCGGCAGACGCTAAAGCTCGCGGAGGCCGAATCGTGTGAGCGGCTCTACGCGATTCGCGTTTACACGACGTTCGATGAAGTCCGCGCCGCCATGTTTGTGGACAACGGCGACGGCACACCGCGACCGCGCACGTTTGAAGAAGAAGAGGCCGATTTGGAAAAGTTCGTGTTGGCCGCGGGCGAAACCGAGGTCCCGATCGAAGCGCGCTGCATTCGTGGCAACACCGGCTTTGCTGCATCCGACTTCGTGAAAGCGGTGGAAGCCGATTTGCTGGTGGTGCCCGTGCATAAAAGCGAAACGTCGGCTGAACGTCTGCCGAACCATCTGGCGTGGATCGCAGACGTGATCCCGTGCAATCTTTGGCTCATTCGCTGAATGAGTCTCTGTCATTCCGACCGAAGTGGAGGAATCTCTAACTATTTCTGAACTGAAACGTCTAGAGATGTCTCGACTCCGCTCGACATGACAATTGGAGTGAATTCCGCGCCTGAGTTTCACGCCTACGGCCCGGCACATCTCGCCGTCATTTTTTTTACGATCGCGATTCCGTTCCTGTTAGCGACGATTGTTCGCCGCACCAAATCGGAAAAGACCGAGCGAGTGATCATCGCGATTCTTTCGACGCTGCTTGTTCTCAATTACGTGGCCTATCTGATTTTTGTTCGCGCTCACGGCATGACCAACTGGCTGCAAATGTTGCCCCTCCAAATGTGCGACTGGGGAATGGTCGTTGTGATCGTTGCCATGTGGCGCAAAAGTCAGTGTTGGTTCGAGGTCGCCTATTTCTGGGGAATCGGCGGAACATTGCAGGCGGTGCTCACCCCAAATCTTCGCTACGGATTTCCCGATCTTCGTTTCTTCGACTTTTTCATTTCGCACTGCGGCATCATTGTCGGGGTGGTTTTTCTGATGCTCATTCGAAAGTACCGGCCTTACCCGATGTCGATTGTGCGCGTCTGGCTCTGGTCGGAACTTTATTTCGTCATCACGCTGATTGGAGATTGGTACACCGATTTCAATTACGGATTCCTTTTACACAAACCGGAAGCGTTCTCGGTTTTGAATTTTCTTTCCGACTCTCGGCCGCTTTATCTTCTCCAAATGCACGGCTTGGCGCTCATTTTCTTCCTCGTTCTCTATGCGCCATTTGCGATTGTCGATCTTGCGCGCAAACTGCAAACTTCTCGAACGGCATGAAGTCTTTTCGCGTAGGCAAAGTCACCGTTGGCGGAAAGCGCCCCGTGTTCATTCTCGGTCCGTGCGTGATTGAGTCGGAGAAGTTTGTTTGGCAGATGGCGAGAGGCATCGCCAAAATCTCCGCGGCGGAAAATGTCGATCTTGTTTTCAAAGCGTCCTACGACAAAGCGAATCGGACTTCAGTGAAATCTTTTCGTGGAATCGGCGCGCGCGAAGGTTGCGAGATTCTGGCGGCGATTGGTCGGGAATTGAAAATTCCGGTGACCACGGACGTGCATTCACCGGATGAAGCCAAGCTCGCCGGCGATATGATCGATTTGTTGCAGATCCCCGCGTTTCTTTGTCGGCAGACCGATCTTTTGAAAGCGGCGGCGCAAAGCGGCCGTGCGGTTAATGTGAAGAAGGGACAATTTCTTGCGCCCTGGGATGTGAAGAACATCGCCGGCAAATTAACGGCGTTCGGCTGTAAGAAATTTTGCTTTACTGAGCGCGGCACAACTTTCGGCTACAATAATTTGGTCGCGGACATGCGCTCGCTCTACTGGATGCGCGAGGCTGGTTATCCCGTCATCTTCGACGCGACGCATTCCGTTCAACGACCGGGCGGAGCAGGGGACAAAACTTCCGGCGACAGCGCACTGGCACCAGTCCTGGCGCGCGCCGCGATGGCCGCGGGTTGCGACGGCATTTTCATGGAAGTGCACGAGAATCCGGCGCGCGCGTTGTCGGATGCGGCCAACCAAATTCCGCTAAAGGATTTGCCGAAGCATCTGCGCATGTTAAAGGCTATTCATGCTGCCGTTTCGTAACGGTCGCTCCGAAAATTGGGGCCTCGCTGTTTGCTTATTGACGATCTTGGTTTCGTCGCTTGTGCCGGCGATTGCAGCTAAACCGAAGGGCAAAAAGGAAAAATTGCTGAGCGCGACGCCGAGCGCTTCGGCGGGCGAGCAAAGTTTAACGAATATTCCGCTACCGATCGGGCACGAAGCCAAAGGTCTTGTCCTTCCTGACTTCGATTTGGAAGGCCACTTGCGCGGACGCTTTGAAGCGATGTCTGCAAAACGCATCGATGAAGAGCATATCGGCTTTCACGCTTTGAAGATCACAACTTACACCCCGGAGAACAAAACCGATCTCACTATCGAATTGAGTGAATCGGTCCTTAATTTGAAAACGCGGATTCTCAGTTCGAGGGAACGGACTACCATTCAACGCGCGGATTTCAATATCGCGGGCGATTCGGTGGAATTCGACACCAACACGCACACCGGCAAACTGGTTGGCAACGTGAAGATGGTGATCACGAGCCAATCGCAATTGTTAGGCAATCAAAACGAGTGAGCAGGCTCGGCGCAATCCTTCTCGCTATTTCTTGCGTTTGGGCTGCTCAGTTGCCGGGACAATCGGCGAATTCGTCCAGTCCGTCGCCGGCCGCGGCGAAGAAAGAGGAAAAAAAAGAAAAACGGTCTTCGGACAAGACAAATCCATTGCTCAGTGGAATTAAGGGCACGTCAACAAACGGCCCGGTCACGACTGAGATTTATGCAGACGACGCTTTTTTTGATTCTAATAAGAACGTCGGCGTCTTCAGCGGTCACGTGAAAGTGGCCGATCCGCGCTTTACTTTGCAGTCCGAAAAATTAACCGTTTACATCACGAAAGGCCAAAATCAGGGATTGGAAAAAGCAATCGCGGAGGGAAATGTGGCGGTAGTGCGTGATCGGCCAGATCCGAACGGAGGCGCGCCCGCGCGCGCGGTCGGCCGTTCTGACCAGGCGACTTATGTTGCCGCCACCGGCAATGTCGAGCTGCGCGGAACGCCGCGAGTCCAAGAAGGCGTGAACACGCACATTGCCACGAGTCCGGAAACGACCATGGTCGTGAATCAAAATGGGCAATTGACGACGCACGGGCCGAGCCGCACTGAAATTCGCCAGGAACCAAAAACTGACGAACAAAAAAACGAAACCAAGGCCACGCCTTCACCAAAAGCACCCGGCACGCCATGATCGGCCAAACTGCAGCTCGTTCTGGTTCTCCAGTTGCGACGCCTCCTGAAGCGAAGATCGACAACGTCCTTGCCACCGAGCAGCTCGTAAAAATTTATAGCGGCCGAGCGGTCGTCGATGGAGTCAACATCAACGCTCGCGCCGGCGAAATTGTCGGATTGCTGGGCCCGAACGGCGCTGGCAAGACGACGACCTTTTACATGATTGTTGGGCTCGTTAGGCCAAACAGTGGTCGCGTCATTTTTTCCGGCACCGACGTGACCAATTATCCGATGTACAAGCGCGCGCGGCTCGGGATGGGTTATTTGCCGCAGGAAGAGTCCATTTTTCGCAAGATGACGGTCGAGCAAAACATCATGGCGATTTTGGAGACGCTGCCGTTGAGCAAGGCGGAGCGGAAGAACCGCTGCGAACAGTTGCTCCATCAATTCGGAATCGAACGCATCGCGAAAAATCAGGCGCTGACGTTGAGCGGGGGCGAGAAACGCCGGCTGACGATCGCGCGTTCACTCGTCACCAAGCCGAAACTGCTCATGCTTGACGAGCCCTTCAGCGGCGTCGATCCAATCGCGGTTTACGATGTGCAACAGATCATCGTGAATTTGCGCAAGCTCGGCCTCGCGATTTTGATCACCGACCACAATGTGCGCGAGACATTGTCGATCGTGGACCGCGCCTATTTGATTTACGAAGGCCGCGTCGAAAGCGAAGGCACGAAAGATTTTCTCATCAACGATCCGATCAGCCGGCAGCTCTATCTCGGCGAGCGTTTCAGGATGTAATGACGAAGCACGAATGACGAATCTCGAAGGAATGACGAAACCGGAAGCACGCTGACTTGTTTCGTCGTTCAGGTCGCTCTTCGCTGCCTCCTAGCACTTCTTTTCGCCGTCATTAAATAAACTGAGCGAACTGTTGATCGCGCCTACGTTTGACCTTTTTTGCGTCAAACTGCGCGGCGCCGTTTCGATTCTGCGCATGCTCGAGCTCAGCGGCTGACGCGGCAGTGACGTGTGACAAGTGACGAGAAACAGCAGGATTAATCTTGTCACTCGTCACTTGTCACTTTTCACTCCTGCTCGATGAAACGGCCGTCGACCTGGGTCATCATTGTTGTCTTATTGCTTGGCGTTTTGTTTTTGCGCGAGCCGCGCTTTCAACGGTCCGAGGAACATTTTTTGCGCTGGCTGATCCGCCATTCGCAACCGGCGGCCAAGGCGGTGCCGATCATAATCATCGAAACGGGACGCGAAAATCCGCCTCTACCGCTCGAGACCGCCTTGCTCCTGCAGGGCGCGCTTGAATTCAAACCGACCGTCATTGCGATCGAACCCGTTTTGCAGTGGGGCGAGCGCAGCAAAGATCAGGAGCAAATTTTTGTCGATCAGGCGATGCGGGTTCCAAAGCTGGTGCTTGGCGCGGAGTTGACTGCCACGCCTGACCCGGATGTGCCGGTCGCTGAAATACCGGGTTTCACTCGAGTCACCGGTCGCCGTGGAGATCTTCCGGAATTTTCCGGGATCGAGCATCAACCTGGCGAAGATGTTCGGATTCTTTCCACGCTCGGCTTCGTCAACTTGCCGGAAGAAATCGCCGATGATCTTCACGTGCCGTTACTATTTCAGTATCGCGGTGAAGTGATTCCGTCGTTCGCGCTTCAAGTCGCGCTTCTTTGGATGCGTCTCACCCCGGGCGAAGTGAAGATCGACATCGGATCGGCAATCACACTTCCGAACGGAACCAAAATTCCAATTCGTTCCGATGGCACACTCTTGATCAATCCGCGCATGGTTCAGCGCGCACGTCACGTCACGCTCAACGAATTGTTGCTCGCGGCCCAACAGCACGAAAGCGGCGCGGCCACTGCGATTCGACTCGAAGATATGCGGACCCAGCTCGTGTTGGCGCGCGTGGAGACGAACGCGCCCGATCTTTTCGCCGCAGCCATTGGTGCGATCCAAACAAATTCATTTGTCCGGCGCGTCAGCTGGATTTTCGATTGTGCAATGGTTGTTCTCGCCGCGGCGTTGAGCGGGGCAATAAGAAGGTTCTCGCGCATCGATCTGATCATCGGAGCGATCGCGTTTTCCGCCGCATATTGTTTGATCGCGCTCGCAATCATTTCGCGTTTTTCAATCTGGATCCCAGCCTGGTTGCCGCTGGGAGCGACTTGGATTTCGGTCTTGTTTGCGATCATTCTTCCAAAACTAAAGGACTCTGTGCGCACCGTTTCGATCGCTGCGCCGCCTCCGGCTCCATGACGCAATCGAAAGAGTCAGTTGAAGCGCGAGTCGAGCGGTTGCATGCGCAGGGCATCATCGACATGCATTTCGATTTGCCGATGGACTTGTACGAAAAGCGCGCTCAGCCAAATGTCCTCGCCACGGAATTTTTGCCGGAGTTCGAAGCCGGCGGTATTGGTCTGATCGGTGCGGCAATTTACATCGAAGACCGATATCTTCCGGAGCGCGGGCTGCAGGTAGCGCTTGACCAAATCGCGAGGCTTTACGCCGAAGCTGAGCAATCGAAGCGCTGCGTCGTTTGTCGCACACACAAGGAAATTTGGGGCACGCTCGATTCCAAAAAGATCGGCTTTCTCATCACCCTGGAAGGTGTCGAGCCACTCGGCGACGATTTGGATCTGCTGCGCGCATTTTATGAACTTGGTGTTCGCGCAATCGGATTGACGCACGCGCGGACGAATGCCGCTGGTTACGGCGGCATCTTTGCGGCCAGCGGCTCATCGCCGGAAGGATTAACGCCCTTTGGTCGCGAACTTGTCCGCGAATGCGAGCGACTCGGTATTATTGTCGACCTTGCCCACATCAATCCAGCGGGCTTCAAAGAGATTGTCGATCTCACAACCAAGCCGCTGGTTGTTTCGCACACGAACGCCCGACAATTTTACGATGTTGAGCGCAACATCAGCGACGAGCAGATCAAATTGGTCGGTCAGCGCCGAGGCGTGATTGGTATTAATTCAGTTCTGGTCAGTCCCGCACAAAAGGAGAGCACGCTGGATTGTTATGTCGATCATATCGAGCACGTGGCGAATCTGATTGGCCTCGATTGTGTCGGGATCGGCTTCGATTTCTTCGAATTCATTTATCGGCAATGGCCGGAATCAAAGAAGAAATGGATGGCCGAGAAACTGACGACGCCGCATTTCATTCCTGACCTGACAAATCATTCGCACGCGCCAAATCTCACTCGCAAATTGATTGAACGCGGCTTCGGCAATGATGACGTCGCAAAGATTCTGCGCGGAAATTGGCTGCGCGTTCTAGGAGAATGGCTGTAGAGCGCTAAGAGCGAAGTTCACTTGAAATTCATCAATCTGACGCGCCGAACTGAGATTGGCGCCAATTCGTACTATTTACAGGCTGGCGGACGTCGGCTCATTCTCGACTCGGGGATGCACCCGAAGTTTGAAGGGGAGGAAGCGCTGCCGAATTGGAAAGCGCTCGGCGACCGCCGGCTCGACGCGATTATTGTTTCCCACTCGCATCAAGATCACATCGGCACGTTGCCAGTCTTGATGCGGCGGCAACCGCAGGCGCGCGTGTTCATGACCGAACCGACGACGGAAATCGGCAGTGTGTTGCTGCACAACTCAGTCAATGTGATGACGCGCCAACGTGAAGAGTTTGGCACCACCCTGTACCCGCTCTTTACCCATCGCGAAATCGATCGCGCTGCCGACCAGTGGCAATCGTCTACGCTGCGCCAGCCTTACACGCTCTCGGGAGAACGAGCGCCGACCGGCGATGCTGAGACGCTCACGTTCGAATTTTTCGATGCCGGACACGTGCTTGGCTCAACTGGAATTCTCATTCGCGCTGAAGGGCGCACGCTGTTTTACACGGGCGACGCTAATTTTGATGATCAAACGATCGCGCAGGCTGCGGTTTTTCCCGAAAAGAAGATCGACATCCTCATCATGGAATGCACCCGTGGCGATACGCCCATGCCAGCAACGTGGTCGCGCGCGGGGGAAGAACAACGGCTCGGGCAGGCGATTGAAAACGCATTCGTGCGCGGAGGTTGCATCCTGATCCCTGTGTTCGCGCTCGGAAAAACGCAGGAAGTGCTGGCGATGCTGTACAAATTACACCGGGAAAAAATTCTCGATTTTCCGATCTACATCGGCGGACTCAGCTCAAAGATCAGCGACATTTACGATCTGCACGCGCAAATGGGACGGCGCCAGCTTCCGCGTCTGCAATTGATGGATGAATTGCGCCCGTTTGTTTTGAACGCCGAAACCATTCACGAGGCTCGAACACGGGCAGGACGTGTTTACGCGCTTTCCAGCGGGATGATGACTCCAAAAACGCTTTCCAACATTTTCGCGCAACGAATCGTCGATCAACCACGGCATTCCATTTTCTTCGTTGGTTACGCTGATCCGGAATCGCCCGCCGGAATTTTGCGGAACGCCCTGCCGAACGAACAGGTGACAATCGATCCAGACGAAGGTCCGCAGCGCGTGCGCTGTCACATCGAACAATTTCAATTCAGTGCGCATGCGTCGCGCGAGTCACTTATTGGATTCGCGGAACGGTTGGCGCCGAGAAAAGTTTTGCTCATCCATGGCGATCCTTTGGCGGTGGAGTGGATGCGGGCGCGCCTGGCGTCCGATTTGCCCAATTCAGAAATCATCGTGCCGACGCCGGGAGTTGAGTTGGAATTGTGAAATTGAATTTCGACGTTGGAGCGGGTCATCCCGAGCGGATGAGAGGGATCTCACATCGTGTCGATGGTCACGCTCATTAGTTAGTGTGATCAATCACCCACTGTGAGATTCTTCGCTCCGCTCAGAATGACAGCATGAAGATCGCATCCTGGAACATCAATTCGCTCCGCAAACGTCAGGACCGCTTGTTCGCGTGGCTCGAAAATACCGAGCCCGATATTGTTTGTTTGCAGGAAACGAAATGCACCGATGAACAATTTCCGGCGCTGGCGCTGCAATCCGCCGGTTACGCCGCCGCTTATCACGGCGAGAAATCTTACAACGGCGTCGCGATCCTTTCGAAAACGAAACTGACAGATGTTCGCGCGTCGCTTTGTGATGAAGTTGTCGATCCGCAAGCGCGCGTGATTTCGGCAACGATCGGGAATTTATGTATCTATTCCATTTACGCGCCGAACGGCCAGGCGGTCGGCTCGCCGGCTTACAAATATAAATTGAAATGGTACGCGCGATTGCGTGATTGCCTGGCCAAAAAGAAGGATGTCGCCGGACCCGCCTCCGGCGGGCAGCTCCTTCACAAGAAACGACCTGCTACTTCCGAAGAGCGCGACGGAAGGAGCTGGGCGACCCAGCCGGACGCGAAGCGGGTCGATCTCGCCACGGGACGAGTCCGTCCGAATGGCGGGCTTGTGGTTTGCGGCGATTTCAATGTCGCGCCGCAAGATGTCGATGTTCACGACCCACAGCTTTGGCGGGGCGCAATCATGTGCTCGGACGGCGAGCGCGCGGCGTTTCAGCAGCTTTGCGAAATCGGTTTGCGCGATACGCTGCGATTGCACCCGCAGGAGCCCGGCGTTTTCACCTGGTGGGATTATCGAATGCTTTCTTTGCAGAAAAATCGCGGACTGCGCATTGATGCTGTCCTGGTTAACGAGTCGCTCGCAAAGAAATGCACGGCCTCCGGCGTCGATCGCGAGATGCGCAAGGGCAAAGATCCTTCCGATCACGCGCCGATTTGGGCAGAGCTTAAATTGTGACTGCGGCCTGAGCTCACGATGAAAATTCCGCTTCGCGTTTCCAATCCGCCCTCGAAGCCGCTGCTGATTTGGGACGGCCAGTGCCATTTCTGTCGGCGTTGGATCGAGCGCTGGCGTGAAATCACCGGCGGCGCGGTCGATTACGCAACATCCCAGGAAAGCGCAGAACGCTGTCCAGAGATTCCGCGCGAACAATTCGAGCGCTCTGTGATTCTTGTCGAGAGCGACGGCAGCGTCTTTTCTGGAGCTGAAGCCGTCTTTCGATCATTACGATGTCGATCTTCCAAAAAGTGGCTCGCCTGGAGTTATTATCATGTCCCTGGTTTCGCGCCGATCTCCGAAAGCGTTTACAAAATTATTTCGCTCAATCGCCGATTTGCTTCGGTAATCACGCGACTTCTCTGGGGCAATGACGTTCGCCCGCCAACTTATTTTGTCGCGCGCCGCTGGTTTCTGCGCGCGCTCGGTTTGATCTTTCTGATCGCGTTCGTTTCGCTCTGGGTCCAGATCGACGGGCTCATCGGCTCGAATGGAATTACTCCAGCGCGCGAATTTCTCCCGGCAGCCCGCGCTCAACTTGGCGATCGCGCATGGTCGATCTTGCCGACGCTTTGCTGGTTCAACTCGAGCGACGGATTTCTTCATTTTCTTTGCGGCGGCGGAGTCGCGTTATCGCTGCTTCTGATTTTCGGAATCGCGCAGGCGCTGTCACTCGTTGGCTTGGTTGCTTTTTATCTTTCGCTCACAATCGCCGGCCAAACATTTCTCAGTTTTCAATGGGACATTCTCTTAATTGAAACTGGTTTCCTGTCGATCTTCGTCGCGCCATGGCGACTTTGGCCAAAGCGCGGAACGGATCCGCCCGTTTCGCGCGCCGCGATTTTTCTGCTCAAGCTCCTGCTCTTCAAACTCATGGTCATGTCCGGCATGGTAAAGCTCACCAGCGGCGACGATTCCTGGTGGGACCTGACCGCGCTTGATTATCATTACTGGTCGCAGCCATTGCCGACTGTGATCGGTTGGTGGGCCGATCAAAGTCCTGAGTGGTTCAAGAAATTTTCGGTCGCATTCTGTCTCGTCGTGGAAATCATCGTTCCGTTTTTTATTTGGACACCTCGGCGATTGCGATTGCTTGCGTGTGGTCTGTTGATCTTTCTTCAGATTACGATCGCGGCGACGGGCAATTATTGCTTCTTCAATCTACTCGCGGTCGCACTTTGTTTGCTGCTCGTTGATGACGTTGTGTGGCGCCAAAAGAGTGCGACGGTCATCCGCCTTCGCGAAGCTACGGCGCGACAGGCAGACCGCCGCGACGGGTATTCGGATCGATTGTCGACCTACGTCGCGGTGGTTGTCATTGTTCTCACTTTGCCGCTCAACGCGCAGCTGATTTACAGCGCGTTCAAACCGGAAGCGGAATGGTCGCGCCTGCTCGGATCCGTTTATGCGCGAGCTGAATCTTTCCGAATCGTAAACGGCTACGGTCTTTTTCGCGTGATGACGAAAGATCGGCGCGAGATTGTGATCGAAGGCAGCGCCGACGGAATCGATTGGCAGTCTTACGAATTCAAATGGAAGCCGGGCGACGTCATGCGCGCGCCGGGTTGGTGCGCGCCGCATCAGCCGCGGCTCGACTGGCAAATGTGGTTCGCCGCGCTCGGGTTGTATCGACAGAACCCGTGGTTTGTTCAAACGGTGATTTCTTTGTTGCACGGCAAGCCGGAAGTCGCGGCGCTGTTCGAGCGCAATCCATTTCCACAAAGTCCGCCGCGTTACGTTCGCGCGACGGTTTATCGCTACCGTTTCACGACAGCGGAGGAACACCAAGCAACCGGCGCTTCGTGGAAACGTCAGGAGCTTGGCGAATATTTGCCGGGCGTTTCGCTCGAAGACGTCCGCTAAGATCGCTCCGAGCCGGAGTGGCACGGCTCCCAGCTCGGTTGAGGGACACGTCGTTCGCGGATATATTTTGCAGCGATGCCGAAGGAAGAACAGATCGTGATGGAGGGGACTGTGACCCAGGTTTTGCCGGGCACGATGTTCCGGGTCGATCTCGCCGGTCAGCGTAACGTGCTCGCACACATTTCGGGCAAAATGCGGAAGCATTTCATCCGCATCGTTCCAGGGGACAAAGTCTCGGTCGAGCTTTCACCTTACGATCTGACCAAAGCCCGGATCATCTTTCGGGAACAGTAAGATCGACATCCGGCGCGCGATTTGCTCAAGATCGGAAGCGCGCGGATAGTTCCGGTAACGAGATTTAAATGGAGACCACCATGGCTGAAGAAAACAAATCACATCGAGCATCCGCCGCGGCGGATGCGCAGAACAAATTCGAGAGCAGCAAAATGCACGCACGTAAAGCGGCCGAGGATCTACGGGGCGCGGCCGGCGCGATTGCCGGGGAATACCGCGGCAAAGCCGAGCAAGCCTGGAACGAGGCCCGCGGTAAAGCTGAGCAAGCTTGGACGGACGCGCGTGGCAAAGCCGAGCAAGCCTTGGGCGATGCGCGAACGCGTGCGCGAACGTTTCAGGACGATGCCGAAGAGTACGTCCGCGAAAATCCGACCAAGGCAATCTTTACCGCGCTCGGCGTGGGATTTGTTCTTGGACTGATCTTCCGGCGCTGATCGCGATTTACTGAATGGCTGGCGAAAATTCGCCGTCTCGAAGTCGAACGCACCAGACCGGTTTCATCGGCAGTTTGGTCGCGCTCGCGAGCGCGCTCGCGGATTTTTTCGAGAGTCGCGCCGAACTCTTTGCGACGGAATCAAAGGCGGCGCTCGTTCAGTTTATTTTGGTCGCACTTTGCCTGGTCGCAGCGCTTTTATTTTTCGCGTTCGGATACGTCTTTCTCCTCGCGACCGCAGTTGTTGCGATCGCGCACTTGGCGAAAGTCTCATGGCTGTGGATAGCCTTGGCTGCGGCCGGGCTGCATTTGTTGATCGCGCTGATTTTTCTGCTGATCGCTCGCAACGGAATTAAGCGCCCGCTCTTTCGCGCGACCACCGCCGAGCTAAAAAAGGATCGTGAATGGCTAAAAAATCTGGAAACAACAAATCAGACGCGGAGTTAAAAGAGCAAATCGCGCGATCTCGCGAAGATCTCGCGCTCAGACTGAACCGTGTTCGGGAGGAAGTTGATTTGCCGCGGAGAATTCGTCGTTCCGTCCGGCGCGAACCAGTCCGGTGGATTGTAGGTGCGATTGCGGTTGGTTTGCTGGTGACGGCCGTTCTGACCCGCAAGAAAAAAGTCATTGTCGATGCAAAGGGCGGCACCAAATCCAAACATCCGCTGTTAGAGGCGGGATTTGTTTTGGGCGCGTTGCGGATTGCCGCGAGTCTGCTCAAACCGGTGGTCATAAACCTTGTCGAAAAGAAGCTCCGGAGCTATTCTGGGCGCGGGCGTTTTGGGCCGAAAGGCTTTTGAGTTTACGCGCGCCGTCGTGCTGCATAAGAATCGCGGCGCGTTATGTCCTCAACATCGATGGAAAGCTCTCCGAGTTCACACCCGCTGTCGCATGTCGATGAATACCTGGCCATCGGACAAAGTGCCGGTGTCTCGGATATTCATCTTGGCGTAAACGCGCCGCCGCTCTGGCGGCTGCATGGAACACTGCAACCGATTTGGACCGACGCACCGCGTCTCACGTCGGACCAAACGCTTGCGCTCGCAGAAGGTTTTCTCTCGAATCTGCACAGAACGCACCTGAACGAGCGCGGCGATGCCGATTTTGCTTACGCGAATAAGCTCGGCCGATATCGTACGAGCGTCGTGCGGCAGCGTCTCGGCGTCGATCTCGTCTTTCGCATCGTCAACACAAAAGTGCGCACGATGGATGACCTCGGGCTGCCCGAGCATCTCAAACTTCTTACGCGCTATCAAAATGGACTGATCCTCGTCACTGGTTCGGTCGGCAGTGGGAAATCGACCACGCTCGCGGCTTTGGTGGAGCAAGTGAACATTGAGCGGCGCGAGCACATCATCACGCTCGAAGATCCGATCGAGTATGTGTTGGAGCCGAAAGGTTGCCACATTACCCAACGCGAGGTGCACACTCACACGCGCTCGTTCGCGGCTGCCCTGCGGGGGGCACTGCGCGAAGATCCAGACGTCATCATGGTTGGTGAAATGCGAGATTTGGAAACGATCTCGCTCGCGATCACCGCCGCCGAAACCGGCCATTTGGTCTTGGGAACGCTGCATACGGGGAACGCCTCGCGCACGCTTGATCGATTGCTCGATGTTTTTCCACCCGATCAACAGGAACAAATCCGAACCATGGTGAGCGAGTCGATGCGCGGCGTAATCAGTCAGCAGCTTATTCCGCGCACCGACGGCGAGGGCCGTGTTCTCGCCCTGGAGACGCTCACAAACACGCCCGCCGTCGCAAACGTCATTCGCGAAGCGAAGACTTACATGCTCCCCGGAATCATTCAGACCGGCAAAAAGCAAGGCATGCAGTTGATGGACGATGCACTTGCCGATCTTAACGGCCGCGGCTTGATCAGCCCAGAAGAAGCTCTTGCTCGTGCGGATCAAAAGCAGGAAATGCGAACGCGGCTCGCGAAATGACGAAGCACGAATGAAAAAACCCGAAATAATGACGAGGTCCGAAATTCAAAACGTCTGGTCACCGCTTTCGTCATTTGGGTTTTGTCATTCCTTCGTCATTCGCCATTCGGATTTCGTCATTTAGTTATGGCTTCCCTGGATCAATTTCTAAACGTCATTGTCGATCAAGGCGGCTCGGACTTGCACATTGGCGAAGGTCAGCCGCCAAAGATGCGCAAGCATGGCGATGTCGCGCCGATTCGTGAGAAGCTGCTCACGCGCGATGAGACGATGCCGATGTTGCGCGAGGTTTGCGGCGAGGGGAACTGGAAAGTTTTCGAGGAGCGGGGCGACCTCGATTTCGCCTACGAAATGGACGCGGCTTCTCGTTTTCGCTGCAATTATTTCAAGCAGGCGCATGGTTATGGCGCAGTGTTTCGATTGATTCCGGCGAAAATCGCGACGCTGGAGCAGCTGGGCATTCCCATCGTCGCCAAAGAATTTGCGCATCTGCGCGGCGGGTTGGTCCTCGTGACCGGTCCGACCGGTTCCGGAAAATCGACAACGCTGGCGGCGCTGATCGATTACATTAACGATAATTTCTCGCGGCACATCGTCACGATCGAGGAACCGATCGAGTTCGTGCACGACAACAAGCGCAGCATTATCACGCAGCGGGAAATTCCGGGCGATTCCGAATCTTTTCCGGTCGCGCTGAAAGCCGCGTTACGCGAAGACGCCGATATCGTTCTCGTCGGCGAAATGCGTGACCTGGAAACGATTTCACTCGCACTGACCGCTTCCGAAACCGGCCTGCTTGTTTTTGGAACGCTTCATACCAACAACGCGCGCAAGACAGTTGATCGAATGGTTGACGTTTTTCCGGTGGCGCGACAACCGCAGGCGCGCGCGATGTTGGCCAATTCGTTGCGCGGCGTCCTCGCGCAATTGCTGTTGAAAAAGGCGGACGGCTCGGGTCGCGTGGCGGTCAACGAAATCCTGGTCGCGAATGCTGCTGTCTCTGCGATCATTCGCGAAGGCGCGACCCAAAAACTTCAGGACGTGATTGTCTCCGGCAAAGGGCAGGGGATGCAATTTATGGACGACGCGATTTTCGCGCTGTTGCAAAACGGAACGGTCACAGCGCACGAAGCCTTCATGAAGGCGATCGATAAGAACCGGTTCAAGCAATTCCTTCCCGCTGAGGAAGAACATCTTGGCGACGCCGCCGGTGCGGTTCCTAACGACGAAAAACGGCTCCCCGGAAATTTCATGAGGCGGGCGGCGTCCCGCAACCCGACTCGGCCGCCTCGTTGACAAGGGAAAACGCGGGTGATAGTTTCGCCGCACTTTGGCGATAATTTTCGCCCAAAGCGTGATAACCGAGGCTAATAGAGGATTTGCACTCGCTGTTAAATAGTCAGGTTTTGGTGCTGAACCGCCTGTGGCAGGCGGTCAACATCTGCACGGCGCGGCGCGCGTTCTCGCTCGTCTATGCTGGGCACGCGCATGTCGTCTCCGCGGACGACGCAAATAATTTTTTGACGCATGATTTTGAAGGCTGGCGCGATTTTTCAACGGACGCGCCCGATCACGAACTGGTCCAGACGATTTCGTGGAAGATCCGTGTGCCACGCGTGATCGTGCTGCTCTTTTTCGATCGGCTGCCGAAGAAGGAAGTGAAGTTTACGCGCCACAACGTTTTCGAGCGCGACAAGAACACCTGCCAGTACTGCGGCGGCGCTTTTGACCGTAACGATTTGAATCTCGATCACGTAGTGCCGCGCGATCGTGGCGGGAACACGACCTGGGAAAACGTCGTTTGCTCGTGCATTCCGTGTAACACGCGCAAAGGGAATCGTCTTCCGCAAGAGGCGCAGATGAGTCTTATTCGCAAACCGAAGCGGCCGAAGTGGCGGCCGTTCCTGCACGTGACGTTTACGGCGCCGCAGCACGAGAGCTGGCGACACTTTGTCGATCTTGCTTACTGGAACGTTGAGCTAAGCGACTGATTCTTTGTAGCGGCGCGCTATGAGCGCTGGATGGCGGTCATAGACCGCCGCCACAATTATCTTGTCGAGCTTGCGATCGATTGATTCTGTCCTGCAATCGCGCGCAGAATTGGCTGGGGATAAACACCAAACCAGATCGTGGCGATGATCAATAAAACGATCACGGCGCGTGAGAGGCCGCTCACGTTGATCGCGTTGTTGTTCGCGCTCGGCTGCCAATACATCGCGCGGACTACCTTTAGGTAATAGTAAAATCCGCACGCCACGGTTACGATTCCAACCGCCACCAGCGTGGTTTGTTTCTGGGCAATCGCGGCGACGAAGATGAAAAACTTTCCGAAAAATCCGACGGTAAATGGAACGCCAGCGAGCGACGCCATCGCAACCAGCATCGCGAATGCGAGAAGCGGCGCGCGTTTCGACAAGCCATCGAAATTAGAAATCTCTTCGCCGGTTTGTTGCGCAACAACGATCAGGATTGCAAAGCTCAACAAAGTCATCAGCAGATAAGCCGCGAGATAAAATGTGACAGCTCGGCCATCGAAGCAGGCAACGCCGATGAGCAAATAACCGGCGTGCGCGATGCTGGAGTAGCCGAGCAGACGCTTCAGATTGTTTTGTGGGAGCGCGGCAAGATTTCCGTAAGCAACAGTAAGCAGTGCGATAAGAACAATGAGCCGTTCGATGTTCGGTAGCATGACAAATGGTTGGAGCACGCGCAGAAGGACGACGAAACCGGCGGCTTTGGATCCGACGGAAAGAAATGCAGTTACCGGCGTCGGTGCGCCTTGATAAACGTCCGGCACCCAGGTTTGAAACGGAACGGCCCCAATTTTAAAACCGAGCCCGACCAACACCAACACCGCGCCGAATGTCGCCCCGTAATTGTTGATCTTGCCGGTGGAAAACGCCGCGGCGATTCGTTGCAGATTGGTTTCGCCGGTCACACCGAAGATCCAGGTGATTCCGTAAACCAGAAACGCGGTCGAGAGTGCGCCGAGGATGAGATATTTCACACCGGCTTCGAGCGCGGTTGCATTTCTTCTCGGAAAACTGACGAGCACAAAAAATGAAATGGTGACGAGCTCGATGGAAACAAAGATGAGAATGAAATCGATTGCCGAGACCAGGTACATTAAACCCGCGCAAGTCAGGAGCGGCAGCGAGAAAAATTCGCCGAGGTTCGAAGCGTGATCAGCTGTGCTCCGCAAAACCGGCGCGTAATCGATCATCATTACGAGCACGACGATCGTGGTTACGAGAGTGAATCGTTTAAAAAATATCGACAATGGATCCGCGGTGTAAAAATTCCAAAAGCCATTCGCCGGCTGAGCCGACGACTCTGAGGACAAAAAGAAACTGGCGATTAACACGGCTGCGAGCCCGATGATCCCGGCGTAAGCAAAGATTTTCTTGTCGATCTTGGCGGCAAAGGTTTCGAAGATTAGAATCGCGATGCCGAGGACGAGCACTGCGATCTCGAGATATGGCGCGCGGATCGCGATCATTTGGTCGCGGTGAAATAAGTTCGAAACGTCGGCGTGACCATGCGCACGAGCGTTTGCGGAAAGAATCCGAACCAGAGCAAACCCGCGATCAGCAAGGCGACGGGAACTTTCAAGCTGGCGCCAAGATCGACAAGCTTTGCCCAGCGCTCATTCATTGTGCCCATGAACGTCGAGCGGTAAGCGCGCAACATGTAAACGGTAGAGATGACGACGCCCCAAAGGGCGAGCACCGTCGCGATTTGGAAAATGTGGAAGCGTTGCATCTCCCATCCGTTTCGAATCGCGCCGAAGAAGATCATGATCTCCGACGCGAAATTGGCGAAACCAGGAAGTCCAATCGCGGCGAACGCAGCAAAGCCGAAAGCGAGGCCAGCGAACGGCATCACCTTGGCAAGACCGCCGAGATCGTCGAACAGCAAGGTGCCGGTGCGATGGCGAATTTGACCGGCGACGGCAAAGAGCAACGCGATCGACAGACCATGAGCAAAAATGAGTGCGGCGGCGCCAATTGTTCCGAGAATGTTGGCACTCGCGATGCCGAGAAAAATGTAGCCCATGTGCATCACGCTTGAGTAACCGAGCATCCAATCAAGCTGCTTCTGCGCGATCGTAACAAGTCCGATGAAGACAATATTGCCGAGCAAGAGAATCGCGATCAGATACATCCAGTAATGCGCGCCGTCCGGCAGCATTGGAATTGCTAAACGCAGCAAACCGTAAAGGCCGAATTTTTTTAAGACACCCGCGTGCAACATCGCCGCGGGCGCGGGCGCTGATGCGTAAGCTTCGGGCGCCCAGGAATGAAAGGGAAAAAGCGAGATGAGAACGCCGAAGCCGATCAACAACAAAAGATAAATGTGGCGTTGCGTCGGAGCCGCAATCGCGTGCGCAACCGCGGCCGCTTGCAATTCTCGAATGTCGAAAGTTCGCGCTGTCGTTGGAAGACTTTGGTAAAGCAAAATCAATCCGATCAGTAAAACGAAACTGCCGAGTGTAAGATAAATTGTGATTTTCCACGCGGCGGCGCTGCGATTGCCGGTCCCCCAGATTCCGATGAGAAGAAATGTCGGGATCAATGCGAGCTCGTGAAAGGCGTAAAAGAAAAATAAATCGATTGATGCGAAAGCGCCGATCGCGCCGCCAGAAATGAAAAGCAGGCAAGCGTAGAACGCGCGTTCGTTGTCGTCGATCTTACCACTGAACCAAACCGCGGCGACAGTGACAATCGTGGCGAGCAAAAGCATGAGCAGACTCAAACCATCGATGCCGAACGCGAAATGAATTCGCCAGTCCGCGGAAACAAGAAACGAGCTGACAAACTGAAAACCGGCTGCGACTCGATCGAATCGGCTGAGAACAACCAGTGTGACAAACAGATTTGAAATTGCTGCGACGAGCGCAGTCAGCCGCGCGGGCGCGCCGACGATGATTGCGATCGCGGCGATGATCGGGCAGAGAACGAGAAAGAGAAGCATCAGCGGAAAATAGTGAAGTAAATGAGCGCCACGATTCCTAACCCGAACAGAAATGCGTAGGCCTGAAGATTGCCGACCTGGAACAATCGTAACAGCGCGCCGAGGCCGAATGTGCCGCCACTTGCGCCGCGGACGGCGCCGGCGTCAATAATCCACCGATCAAAGAAAGCCGCGACGCGCGCCAACAGTTCCTGAGTCGCCCCGATCATCCACTCGTAAAATTCGTCGATGTAAAAGCGGCGTCGCACAAGATCGACATGCAATGGATCGCGCTCACGATTGCGGTAAAGCCAAACGGCGATGCCAACGCCCAAAATCAGTGCAACCAGCGCCAGCGCCGGTACGGTGGAAATAGTTTCTTTTTCATGCGGCACGACGAGAAAATTTTGCGCGACGCTCTCCAACCCGGCGATGAGTGCGAATAGGGCCAGAACGAGTAGCGGAATAATCATTACCAGCGGCGATTCTTTGCCGGTGCGGGCGGCATCGCCGCGCGGTTTTCCAAAAAAGACGGCGATCACCGCGCGCGAAACATAAAACGCCGTGAGAAATGCGGTCGTTAGGCTGATGACAAAGATCGACATGTTGCGTTCGTAGGCGAGGGCGAGGATCGCGTCTTTGCTAAAAAATCCGCTAAAGGGTGGACAACCGATCAGCGCGAGCGCGCCGACCGCGAAGGTGGCGAATGTAATTTTCAGTTTTTGGGCGAGGCCACCCATTCTCCAAATGTTCTGTTCGTGGTGAAGGCTGACGATGACTGATCCGGCTGCGAGAAAGAGGAGCGCTTTGAAGAACGCGTGAGTGAAAAGGTGAAACATCGCCGCTTCGTTGGAGGTAAGTCCAACCGCGATGAACATGTAACCGAGTTGGGAAATCGTGGAGTAAGCGAGAATTCGTTTGATGTCGGATTGCTGCGTCGCCATTACCGCGCCGAGCAATGCGGTGATGGTTCCGATCCAGGCGATGACAAGAAGCGCGGTTTGCGACGCCTGAATGAGAAACGCAACGCGGACGAGAAGGTAAACGCCCGCCGCGACCATTGTTGCGGCATGGATCAATGCCGAAACCGGCGTTGGGCCTTCCATCGCGTCCGGCAACCAGACGTGGAGCGGGAACTGCGCAGATTTGCCAACCGCGCCGCAAAAAATCAAGAGCGCGGCAATTGTGAGGTAGCCGGGGTTGCTCGTGATTTTGGAAAGATGCGCAACGATGTCGTCAAACACGACCGAACCGGTCGCCATCCAAACCATCAGGATTCCGATCATGAACCCGAAATCACCGACGCGCGTTGTCAGAAACGCTTTTTTCGCGGCATCGGCAGCGGAATCGCGCTCGAACCAATGGCCGATGAGGACATAGGAAGTGAAGCCGACCAGTTCCCAGAAGATGAACATCATCACGAAATTGCTCGCGAGCACGATCCCGAGCATGGCGAACATGAAGAGCGAGAGCGCGGCGAAGTAACGCGACTTGCCGTCGTCGTCTCGCATGTAGCCTAACGAGTAGATGTGGATGAGCGACCCGACTCCGGAAACGACCAGGAGCATCAATCTGCTCAGGTCGTCGAGAATAAAAGCAAACGGAACATTGAAGACACCGCGGATGTCGATCCACGTTAAATCCGCGGCTGAGATGTCGTCTTTTCCAAAAATCAGACAGCTACAAACGAAACTTCCGAGAACGGCCGCGACCGAGATTGCACTGCTGATATTTTTCCAGCGACGCGTGAACAAAGAAATCACCCCCGCCGAAGTCAGCGGCAGAAGCAAAACTAACCACGGAAGCAAGCTGTTGATGGTGAAGGTCAAAATTTTAAACTGGTGATGTCTTCAACATGCGTTGTTTGCCGCAAGCGAAAGAGCGCTACTACAATGGCAAGTCCGACCGCGACCTCGGCCGCGGCCACGGTGATGACAAAGAAAACAAAAACGTGTGCGTTGTAATTTGGGGCGCCGCTTGGATCGACATGAAAGCGCGAGAACGCGACCAGCGACAGATTGGCGGCGTTCAGCATCAACTCCAGGGCCATCAAAATGATGATGACGTTGCGTCGCACCATCACGCCGGCGAACCCGATCGTGAACAAAATGCCGCTGACAATGAGGTAATCGCCCAGCGTAACCATGTTAGCGGCTTTCGCGTCGGCTCAGCATCACGGCGCCGATGGTTGCTACTAAAATGACTATGCCGATGATTTGGAAAGGCAGATTGTAATTGTCGAAAAGCAAGAGACCGATTCGGTGGACATCGTCCGTTGTCGATCTTGCCAGCGGTGGAAAGGTTTGCTTCGCGACGCTAAGCCTGCCGACCACAGCGAAAATTTGGACCATTAGGGCAAGCGCAACCGCCAAACCGCCGCCGGACGCGACCCAGTTAATTTTTCTCAACTGTTCAGCCCGCAAATCAAGCAGCATGATAATGAAAAGAAACAGCACCATGATCGCTCCCGCGTAGACGAGGACTTGGATGATGCCGATGAAGTAGGCGTCGAGCGACATGAACAGCGCAGCCAGCGCCAAAAACGAAACAACCAGACTGAGCGCGCTCGCGACTGGATTGCGGTTGATGATGACGGCCGCGCCGAACACGAGCATCAGCAAAGCAAAAATCCAAAACAGGAATGCTGACATATCACGATGTCGATCTTGCGATTACTTTTGCTCGTTCCATTTCAAAACGACTCCGTGCATCACGCCGCCGATCTCGAGTAGTTTGTCTTTGTGATGCATCATCTCTTCGCGCGTGAAGCCGGTAATGGCGTAATCTTTCCGCAAATAAATCGCCTGCTCCGGACAAACCTCTTCACACATGCCGCAGAAAATGCAGCGCACCATGTCAATATCGAATTCCTCGGGATATTTCTCCACTTTGGCGAAACGATCGTTCTTTGAAATTTCGCCGGGAATAATTTTGATCGCGCGCGGCGGACAAATGAATTCACAGAGCTGACAGGCGACACAGCGAACGCGACCGTCGGTGTCGCGCACGAGCGCGGGCGCGCCGCGGTAATGCTCGGGCAAGTTGGAGTCCCACTTCTCCTCCGGGTATTCCATCGTCACTTTCGTCCGGCGAAAAATCATGTTTTTGAAATGCTTGATCGTGATCAGCAAGCCGGCCGCGATCGTGGGCAAAAACATTCGCTCGCGCCAATTCAGATTCGGTCGTGGAACGGTGATCGCCATGATCAGAAGCCCGAATGACGAATGACGAATGACGAATGAATGACCGAGCACAAACGCGACGTGGCCTCATTGCGACAAAGTGTTCTTCGCGCTTCGTCATTAGGATTTCCTTCGGGCTTCGTCATTAGGGTTTCGTCATTCATTGGGGAGATACGCGAGAATGATCGCGACTATAAAAATATTGACGAGCGCGATTTCAAAAAAGAAAAGCCAGCCCAGACGCATGAGTTGGTCCCAGCGAAAGCGCGGCAATGTCCAGCGCACCCACATGAACAAAAAGATTAGTGCGGCAACTTTAGCGAAGAAGACCGCGATGTTGATCAAACCAAAAATCCAACCGTGCGAGCCATCAGGAATTCCTGGAAAATGCCAACCACCAAGGAACAGCGTCGTAATGATTCCCGAGCCAGTGATCATGGCGATGTATTCCCCGAGAAAAAATAAACCGAACTTCATTGACGCATATTCGGTGTGGTAACCGCCGGCAAGCTCCTGTTCGGCTTCGGGCAAATCGAATGGGAGCCGGTTCGTTTCCGCGAGGACAGCTATCATGAAGACGAGGAAGGAAATGAACATCGGAATAGCGAGCAGCCATTTTCCGAGATTCGTCCAGTCGCCGGCAAATGGCGCGATCAACCAGCCGTGTTCGATTTGATATTGCACAACACTCGTTAGGCGGAGATTTCCAACGAGCAGGAAAATTGGAATGACCGCGAGGCCGAGCGAAAGCTCATAGGAAATCATTTGGGAACTGGAACGCACGCCGCCGAGAAACGGATACTTGGAATTGGACGCCCACCCGCCGAGAACGATTCCATAGACACCGAGTGAGGCGATGGCGAATACAAACAAAATCCCGACGTTGATATCGGCGATGACCATCGGCACGCCGAACAACGTGCTGCCAAATGGAACGACCGCGATAGTGATGACCGCTGGGACCATTGCAAGACATGGCGCGAGCCAGTAGTAAAGTTTGTTTACGTGCGCCGGCGTGAATTGCTCTTTCAGCAAAAATTTTCCAGCGTCCGCAATTGGTTGCAGTAGACCGGCAGGACCGACGCGATTTGGTCCGAGTCGGTCCTGAATCAAGGCGCTGACGCGACGCTCCGCGTAGACTGCGTAATTCATTAGTCCAAGCACGAGCACGAGAAGGCAGACGATTTTAAGCAACGACGTGCCGATAAAAAAATAATCCATTGTCGATCTTGTATTAGCGCCCGGGCGGCCGCTTCTTCTCCGCTTCTTCGATGTCCTCGGCTTTCGGATCGACCGGTGGTCGAGGCGATTTGCTTTTCTCAATCACATCCACGCCGAGGTCACCGATTTTACTTAGATTAAAGCCGGCGAACGGCGGGATCTCTGCGCTCATTTGCCGAAACACATCTTCGATCGTGTAAATGCCGTTGCTGCCGCCAAGGGCCTGGAGCAGATCGCGTAAAATCTCCCAATCGTCGCGTGCATTTCCGGGAGGGCGCACCGCGCGATTCAATCGTTGCAGGTGCCCGTCGCCGTTGATCATCGAGCCGCGTTTTTCGGCAAACCCCGAAGCGGGCAGGAGAACAGTCGCGTGTTCGTTGGCGGCGTTCGACAAAATGTCCATCGCAACAAACGCCGGCATATTCGTTAGTTGTTCGGCCGAAATTCCGAGCTTGATTGGATTTTCACTGAGCGCGAGGAGCACTCTGATTTCCCCGGATTTGGCTGCTTTGGCGATCGCAGAAAGTTTTGCACCTGGTTTTTCGTCCAGTCTCAGAATCAAGCGGGCGCCGGTCGCATTCGGGTTTCGGTCTTTGCTCAGCAAAATGTCGTCGCCCTCGCCGAAGCGCGGCACGATGTCGATGTAACGGACGCCAAGCAGCTCCGCGATTTTACGTGTGAGCCAAAGTTCTTCGTTGGTCATTCGGCCAGACGCGATGATCGCGATGTTTGCGCCGCTGAATTCCCTAAGCTGCAGGGCAGCGTGCGCGATCGCCTTCTTCCAATCAACCGGCAATAGTTCCTTGCCATCAAGAATCTGCGGCTCGAGTATGCGGTTCTCCGCTTCGAGATATTTGAAGTTCAATCGACCGTAATCACACATCCAGCACGAATTGACGTGATCGTTCTCGCGCGGCGTTTGTCGATAAACGATGTCCTCGCGCGTGCCGATGAGGGTGTTGCAGCCGGTGGCGCAACTGGTGCAAATGCTTTTCGTTTCTTTTAGAAACCAGACGCGCATTTTGAAACGGAAATCGGTGGAAGTAAGTGCGCCGACCGGACAAAGATCGACCGTGTTCAGTGAGTAATTGTTCTCGAGACGCTTGCCCGGATGGGCGGTGAGGACCGTGTGACTGCCGCGGTCAACAAAACCGAGCACATCGTCCTTGGCAATCTCGTTGCAAAAACGAACGCAACGCGAACAAAGAATGCAGCGCTCGTCATCGAGCGTAACACGCGGGCCAAGCTGCACCGCTTTTGGCTTTTTCACTTTGTTTTCGAGAAAACGCGAGCCAGCCGCGCCATATTCCACACTGAATTCCTGAAGCTCGCATTCGCCGGCTTGATCGCAGATCGGACAGTCGAGCGGATGATTGATGAGGAGAAATTCCATCACGCCTTTGCGGCATTCCTCGACCAGCGGAGAACTTGTGCGCACGCCCATCCCTTCGGCGACGTCCTGCGCGCAACAGATTTGTGGGCGCGCCATCCAATTGATGATCGGTTTCCCGTCGGCGCCGAGCTCGGGTTTGCGATCGGGACCGATTCGCGGCATGCCCATTTCGATCAAACACATGCGGCAATTACCAGGCGAGCTGAGTTTTTTGTGATAGCAGTAGCGCGGCACGTAAGCACCGGCCTGGGCGCAGGCTTCGATGACGCGCGTGCCTTTCGGAAATTGATGCCACACGCCGTCGATCTGGACGTTGAACATCGGCGTGGTTAAATCAGGCATATCTAAGGAGAGCAGGAAGACATTTACGAATCAGGAACGCAGAAAAACAGGAAATTCATTGATGCAAATCCACGCCGGAGTCAGTTGGCGCACGCTCACGGCAGAACCGCTTGATCGTCAAAGGAGCCGTCGCAAAATTAAGAAGCAAACCATCTTGGACATTCGTCGCTTTCAGATAACTTCGGCCGACCGCGAAGTGAACATCCTGCAGTTCACTAATAGCTTTTAGTTCGACGATGATCTTTCCTTCGACGAGAAAATCGAGACGATGTTCGCCGATCTGATGATCGCGATAGAATAGCGGCACCGGGTGCTGCCGAATAAATTGGATTCCGGTCAAAGCAAATTCAACTGCGAGCGCCTCTTCGTAGATCGATTCAAGAAAGCCAGGGCCTAACTCGCGATGCACTTGGATTGCAGCGGCAATAACCTGTTCGGTAATTTCTGAGTGCCTTAGAATTCTTCCTACTTTCCTGCTTTCCTCATTCATTTTGTTAGATTACCGCGTCGGCACCGGCTTTTTCCCAGCCGGGATCGTGGGCGAGGGGACTGGTTGGAATTTGTTCGCGCTCGGTCAATTCCTCCGGGGTGCATTCCGGTGGAAGCGGCGGTGGAAAGGATTTGCGAGCGTGAGCGGCAAATTCCTCTGGAAATTTTTCGACGAAACTCTGGGTCGGCCAGGCACAAGCCTCGCCGAAGGCGCAAATAGTTCGCCCGGCGATATTGTCGCCAATTGTCTTAAGAGTAGGCGGATCTTCCGTAACTCCGCCGCCGTTCAGCATGCGCTCAGTAATTTTTTTCATCCAAAGCGAACCTTCCCGGCAAGGCGTGCATTGCCCGCACGATTCGTGGGCATAAAATTCGTTGATGTTGTTGAGCGCCCAAACCATATCGCGTGAATCGTCGAGCACGATCACGCCACCCGATCCGGCCATCGATCCCGCCGCCGCGAGGGAATCAAAATCCATCGGCAGTTCGTCGATCGACATCTCGACCTCAATTGTCGCTCCATCCGGCTGTTTCTGTTTGATTTTGAAGCGCTCATCTGCGCGCAAAACCTTGGCCGAGCTGCCTCCCGGAATTACGGCTTTTAATTGTCGGCCCCATTTCAGTCCGCCCGCCATTTGGTAAATCAATTGCCCCATTGTCACTTTGCCGACTTCGATCTCGAAATAGCCGGGTCGCTCGACGTCGCCGCTCACGCAAACGATGCGTGTGCCGGTATTGTTCGATCGGCCAAGCTGCGCGTACTTCGCGCCGCCCATGGCGATGATGTGTTTCACCGCGCAAAGCGTCTCCACGTTGTTCACGATCGTCGGGCACATATAAAGCCCGAGCACGGCGGGAAAGTAGGGCGGCTTGATCCGGGGATACGCGCGCTTGCCTTCAAGCGATTCGATCAGGCCGGTTTCTTCGCCGCAAATGTACGCGCCCGCCCCCCGATGAATGTAAACATCGACATCGAACCCGGAGCCGAGAATGTTTTTGCCGAGAAAGTTGTGCTCGCGCGCTTCTTCGATGGCGCCCTCCAGGATCTTCGCCCCTTCCGGAAACTCGCCTCTTATATATGTGTACGCCGTCCGGGCGTTGAGGGCGAAACAGGAGATAGCGATCCCTTCCAGCAACTGGTGCGGGTCCTCATGGATGATGTAGCGGTCCTTAAACGTCCCCGGCTCCGATTCGTCCGCGTTGCAAATTAGATAGACCGGCTTCCTCTCGTCAGGCTTGATGAAACTCCATTTCACGCCACAGGGAAATCCGGCGCCGCCACGTCCCCGCAAACCCGATGTCTTCACTTCGTTTACGATGTCGACGCGCGACATTTTGACGGCTTTACGCAAATCTTCATAACCGCCGTCATCCAAATAGGTCTTAATGTCGGTTTTCCAATTTTTGCGCCCGATGTTTTTGAAAATGATCCGGTGCTCGAGCGGATGCGGCTCCGGCCGATTCACGATTCTCGATTCACGATTCACGATAAGATCGACAACTGAACTTGGGTCGACATTCTGGCGTAGCTCGTCATTGATCATGCAAACCGGCGCCGTGCCACAGCTCGCCAAACATTCGACAAACTCGATGCTGTAATTTCCATCAGGGCTCATCGAAATCGGCGTGTGTCCCGCGCCTGCGGGATCGATCTTTCGCTGAATGCCGGTGGCCGCGCACAGGTTTTCCATCACCTGATAACCTCCAGCCATCGCGCAACTGAGCGTGCGGCAAACGCGGATGTGCGTTTTCCCTGCGCGCTTCTCTCGCAACATCGGATAAAACGTGACCAGCTCGAGAATGTTGATCGGCTGAAGTCCAAGCTTGGTTGCAATCCAGGTCACCGCTTCATCGTTAATGAAATCGAAATGTTCCTGCCAAAGATGCAGCAATGGCAGCGCCGCGCTTCGTTTTTTATCGGCCGGATAATGGCCGATAGCTTCATCCATTTTTCGCTCCAACTCGGCGGGAACGCGTGTGCTCGTCGAGTCCACGGGCGAAAGGATTAGTCAGTTAACGTGCTCTGCTTTTCTGTGACCTTGTCGTCTTTGAAAACGATCGTCACCGTGTCCTGGCCCTGCCGGTAAACGTAAGTCGTCTTTTTCATGATGACGAAATCCTTGTTGTCGAGTTCGGTCGGCGGTCCAAGAATCGATTCCACCTGTTTCTTCGACATTCCCTCGGCCACTTCGTCGACGTTGGCTTTGGTGATGCGCTTGCCGACGCACGAAAGCTCAAGCACGAGTACGAGCACGAGCACGAATCGAGAAATAAATCGTAGAATCGGCATATTCATCTGTCGCATTCGCCCATGACAAAGTCCAGACTTCCGAGCACAGCGGGAACGTCGCTCACCATGCAGCCCGGAAGTAATTCCGGCAATATGCTCAAGTTCACAAACGATGGCGCGCGGATTTTGAGACGATGCGGGACGCCGCCGCCTTTGCTGTTGATGTAAAAACCGAGCTCACCCTTCGGATTTTCAGCCGCGAAATAAATTTCTCCCGGTGGCGCATCGAGACCTTCCGTCACGACAATAAAATGGTGAATCAGTTCCTCCATTTTTGTCATCACGTGCGATTTCGGAGGCGTTACATTTTTCCAATCGGCCACGTTGATAGGACCGATCGGCAACCTTTCAATCACTTGCCGCAAAATTTTTACGCTTTGCCGCATCTCCTCGATCCGCACCAGGTAGCGATCGTAGCAATCGCCCGCGCTGCCGATTACCACTTCGAAATCGTATTGTTCGTAATCGAGATAAGGATGTTTGCGCCGCAAATCGTGTTCAACACCGCTGCCGCGCAAAATTGGACCTGAGAGTGCGTAAGCGACCGCACGCTCTTTGGAGATGACGCCGATATCTTTCGTTCGATCGACAAAGATGCGGTTCCGCGTCAGCAATTTGTCCATCTCGTCCAACGCCGGGCCGAACCGATCGAGAAAGTCGCGCAGCATCGGCAGGAATTTCTCCGGGAGATCTCGAATTTGTCCGCCGACACGGGTGTAGGAAGTCGTGAAGCGCGCGCCGCTAAGCAACTCGCTCAGGTCGTAAATTTTTTCGCGCTGCGTGAACGAGTAGAGAAACACCGTCATCGCGCCGAGATCGAGCGCCATCGCGCCGAGTCCCATTAGATGCGATGAGATCCGGGAAAGCTCGCAGCAAATGACACGGATCGCTTTGCCGCGCGCTGGAATTTCCCAGCCCATCAATTTTTCGACCGCCATCGCGTAGGCCACGTTATTCGCCAGCGGCGCGAGATAATCCAGCCGGTCGGTGTAAGGCACGAACTGGTTGTATTGCATGTTCTCGGCGATTTTTTCGTCGCCGCGATGCAAAAATCCGACGTCCGGCATCGCTTTGGTGATGATCTCGCCATCCAGTTCGAGCACGAGTCGCAACACACCATGCGTCGCCGGGTGCGACGGGCCCATGTTGAGAATCATTTTCTCGCCGATGTCGTGATCGGCTTCGCGCAGCTTCGCTTCTTCGGCGGCGACTCGCGTCACGGGATCGGGTGATTCAATTTCGCGAACGGTGAATGCCATAGATCGACAATCCCGAAATAATCGGGACTCGCGAACTGTTTTTTCGGAAGTTCTACTCGCGCGCACTGCGAAGCGCGATTAACTAGGAAAACGAGATGAAAAGAGTCGCACTTTTATTTGCAGGACAGGGGGCGCAGGTCGTCGGTATGGGAAAAGGTCTGGCCGAACAATTTCCCGCTGCGGCCGATTTATTTCGGCGGGCCGACGAAATTCTTCGCCGAAAATTGAGCGACATCGCGTGGAACGGCCCGATCGAGGAGTTGACCAAGACTTCGAATTGTCAACCGGCATTGTTTGTCCATGGACTCGCGTGCCTGTCGATCTTGCGTGAATTGGCCGGGAATTTTCCGATTGGCGGCGCGGCCGGCTTGTCGTTAGGCGAAATGACGGCGCACGCTGCGGCTGGAACTTTCGATTTCGAGAACGGCCTCAAGCTCGTCCAAAAACGGGGCGAATTTATGGATGAAGCCTGCGCGACGACAATTGGCGGAATGGCGGCGATGATCGGCGGATTGGAGAACGACGTTCGCCAGCTCGCCGCCGATGAGGATGTCGATGTTGCCAACATCAATGCGCTGGGACAGATCGTTATTTCCGGTGACCTGGCGAAGGTGGAAGCGGCGGTTGGTGTCGCGAAGGAATATGGCATTCGCCGCGCGACGATGCTGAACGTGGCCGGCGCGTATCATTCGCGCTTGATGCAAAGTGCTTACGAAAAACTCGGCGGAGCGCTTCTTCACGTTGTAGTGAAGCCGCCACGTTTTCCTGTGATTAGCAATGTGACCGGCAGGGAAGTGGCAACGCCGGTTGAAATTCGTCGGACGCTGCAGGATCAAGTCACCAGCACAGTCCGCTGGGTCGATTGCATGGAACGGCTTGTAAATCTCGGCTGTGATTTGTTCGTCGAGCTGGGCCCGGGGGGCGTTCTCGCCGGTCTGCTCAAGCGCACCCGAAAAGATGTCGACGTTATGTCGGTCAGTGACGTCGAATCAGTGCGCGTCTGTGTGCGGAAAATTTGCGACTCCAGTTAATTCGAAAACGTTTGGAAACCTGTTCGCAAAGCACCAGTTGCGGCAAAGGTGACGGATGCGACAGGATCGACAATTCGGTTCGCGCACCGTAATTTTCCTACGTGAATTTATCCGAGCGTGTGGATTCAGAATTGAAGGCGGCGATGCGCGAGAAAAACGCCGTTAAGTTGGGTGTTCTGCGCATGCTCAAATCCGCGCTCAGTTATGCGATGATCGAAAAGTCAGGCGCGCAGAGCGAATTGAGTGACGCCGATGCGGCCCAGGTGATTCGGAAACAGGTCAAGCAACGTCAGGATTCGATCGAAAGTTTTGAAAAAGGCGGGCGTCCAGAGCTGGCCGCGAAAGAAAAAGAGGAATTATCGATCTTACAATCGTATTTACCGCAAGCGATGAGCGCTGACGAAATTTCAAAAGTGGTGCGCGAAACGATTGCCGAAGCTGGCGCCAGTTCCAAAGCGCAGATGGGCGCGGTGATGAAAGCGTTGCAGGCCAAAGTGGCCGGACGCGCCGACGGCAAGACGCTCAGCGCCGAAGTTCAGAAGCAGTTGGGCTCGTGATTCGTGAATCGGTTTGACGATTTGACGATTTAACGATTTCTCCATGCTTACCGCCATCATCGTCGCCGCCGGCAGCAGCGAACGAATGGGATTCGACAAATTGTTTGCGCTGGTGAGCGGCAAGCCGATCATTGCTCATACGATCGCTGCGTTCGAGCGCACGAGTTGTGTCGAAGAAATTATTTTGGTCGGCCGCGCCGATGGCCTTGCCGAATTGCGAAAGATCATCGGCCAACCGACAAAGGTGAAACAGATCGTCGCCGGCGGGGCAAAACGGAGCGATTCGGTGCGTGCCGGACTAGATCACTCAAATCCAAAATCCGATTTCGTCGCCGTGCACGACGCCGCGCGGCCGATGATAACGCCGGAAAAAATCACGCGTGTCTTTGAAATTTGCCGGACAACCGGCGGGGCGGCCGCGCTCGCCGAGCCGATCAATGACACCCTCAAACGCGCCGATGTCGATCTTGCCGTCAAGGAATCAGTCGATCGCAACGGCGTTTACGCCATGCAAACGCCGCAGGTTTTTGCGAGAAAATTGCTGGAAGAAGCTTATCGCGTCGTCGCAAAAAAGAATGTCTCAGTGACCGACGAAGTTTCAGCGGTCGAACTTCTCGGCCACAAAGTCGTCCTCGTCCCGAATCACGACTTCAATTTCAAAATCACTTATCCGCGCGACCTGCCCCTCGCCGAATTTGTTTTACAGCAACGCGCATCACTTCCGCCGAGCTAGGTCAGCATCGGGTCGATCGGGACGAGGGGCCGGATAAGCTCGACGACAGCGGGGACATCTTTGGTTTTAAATGGGTGGCCGTGGCGCTTGAGCTTCGTGTTTTCTAATTCGCTGACCCGGAGAATTTTTCCATGTTTCCAAATCCAGGCGTCGGAATTGTAAGGACCGACGCGGCGCGGATTAGTCCAGGTGTGGATCGACAGCAAGCGATCGTTGACCGCGGCGGCAATGTGCATCGGGCCGCTGTCGACGCTGATGACAAAACGCGCGACGCGGATCAGTCGGATTAACTGTAAAAGTGAAGTCTGGTTGGTGAGCTCGACGCAATTCTCAGCGACGTCGATGTTGCGGTTCGTTTTTCCAACGACGACCACGCGGGTTGGCGCGAACGCGCGGCAAATTTCCTCGATCACGCGGTTGGTCAATGATTTGCCGTTTCCGCGCGCGAACGGGTGCAGCAAAATAAATGGCGGAAACTCGTCGAACCGTGGCAGCGTATCACCCGTTGGTAGTGGACAGCGCAACGCGTCGCCAATTTGAGCGCCGGCGAGCTCGGCGAGTTTGAGGTACCGCTCAACCGCGTGTTCGTGCCGATTCACCTTGGCGGTGCGGCTGTAAAAGAAACGCGAGCCTTCCCGGCCGTCGCTCATTCCGTAAACTTGTTTCGCGCCGCTGATCCGGGCGATAAACGCGCTCCGGAGCAGTCCCTGAAAATCGAGCGCGAGATCGGGCCGCAGTTTTCTGGTTTCTTTGAGCCACGGCATCATGCTAACCGGCGCGCCGAGTCCGCTAAATTCGCGGCGCGGAAAGACGTGGACGTGATTCACGTCGGAGTTTCCCCGCAGCAGCGGCGTGAATTCCGGATTCATCACCCAAGTGATTGTCGCTTTCGGATGGGCATCGCGAATCGCGGCCACTGCCGGAAGCGTGTGAACGATGTCGCCGAGCGAGCTTGGTTTGATAATCAAAATCGAATCCATGGTTTCACCACGAAGGACACGAAGGTTAATTCAGACGAGAAAAAACACACAACGGAATTCAAAATTGTTGAGCCGTCTGAAAAGTTAGACTGATTGGATATGGCTTGCTAGCCACCGGTCACTTGTTACTTACCTTCCGATGGCAAGACGTTCCGCTAGCAAACGGGGCAGGCCGGCGTCGATGATTTTTTTCTGCGCGGTCGCGAGATCGTATTTTACCCGCCGTTGTTCGACCACCGCACCGTCGATGTGATAGATGCAATACGCGGCACGCCAATCAGCATCGCGCGGCTGGCCGACGCTACCGGTGTTGATAAAATATTTTTTGCTCGAATCGATGTGCAACTTGTCGATTCTCTGACGTTGCACGCCTTCATCGCGAATGAAAGCCATCGGCACATGGGTGTGGCCAAAAAAACAAACGCTTGTGTGCTGATAGGTGAAGCTCGCAGCGGCATCGAGGTTGTTGAAGACGTAACCCCATTGCTCGGGCGTATCGAGGGTCGCATGGACGATCGTGAAATCGCGCACCTGTCGCTGCAATTTCAGCGCGCGGAGCCACTCCTTGTCCGCGTCGGTCAAATTATCGCGCGTCCATTGAATCGCGGCCTCGGCCATTTCGTTGAAATCGCGCGACGATTCGACCAGCGACGCCTGCTCGTCGTGATTGCCTTTGACGATCGGACAATCCAATTGGCGGATGCGCTCGACGCATTCGTGCGGGTTTGCGTTGTAACCGACAACGTCGCCGAGACAAACGAAATCGGTGCATTTATTTTCGCGCGCGTCGGCGAGCACGGCCTCGAGCGCTTCGAGATTGGCGTGAATGTCACTGAAAATAGCGAAGCGCATGGACGACACGTTAAAAGAGTTACCAAGGTTACAAAGTTAAAACGGGCGATCAATCTATCGACGATGTAACAATGTGACGATTTTAGTGTTTTAACATTCCCCTCAGGGAATCCGTTGGTCCAGTGGGAGGTTCAGTTTATCTTCGAGGAACTTGAGGCGCTTGATCAAAGTCGGTAGACGTTCCTTTTCACCTTCGTCGTAAAGCGCTCGTAAACGCTCGTAAGCTTCACGTTCGCGCCCTTCGCATTGCGAAAGCTCGTATGCCGAAAACCGTTTGTCGTAACTTGGCGCGCCCGGCAACACGGCCGCTTTCGCGAAAAATTCCGAGGCGCGGGCGTGATCCCCAAATTTGTCGCGATAAAGTCGGGCGAGCGCTTCGTAGAGCTGCGGTTTGTCGGGATTATTTTTGATTCCGCGCTCGAGGAAATCTTTCCCGAGCGCGAAATATTCGCGTTGCGCTTTCACTCGCAGCGCGAGCCGCGATTGTGACGGGTCGTTCATTGCTGCGGCGCTGGCATTCCAGGCCATATGCCAGGCGGCCATGTCCCAAAACAGCGGGACGTGCGGCTGTAAAGTTGTGACTTGCCGAAACAGAAACAGGACGCGTCCCCATTCGGTTCGTTCCCAAGCCACGTGCGCGTCGATGAAGAGGAAATCCGCCAGCACCGCGCGGAACCCGCTGAGCGCGGCGACGAACCCGAGCTGACCGATTTTTTCGCGCAGATCGAGATTTACGATATCGGCAAACTCCGATTGACGATGTTGGAGCGAGAGCGCATGCTCGGCCGGAAGTTTCATCACCCCAAACGCGAGAAGCATTGCGAGCGCGAAGAGAAGGCGACTCATAATTCTTTGCCGTAAAAAACGAACGTCGCCGCCAATGTGTAGATGACGGTGTAAAAAATTCCAAGCAGGGCTGTTTTGGCGAGCAACGCGAGCGGGATCGCGACACCGGCGACAATCTCGTCGACTAGATTGAAGGCCTGAAGATCAGGAAAGATCAGCGCGACGAGCGCGAGAAAGGCGCGTGTGAGCCAGCCGGCGCTTTGTTGCTCCAGCCAGTATTCGCGCGCGGTCGCCTGGAGATGGCCGATGAAATAGACGAACACCGTCACCACGATCGTAAAAATATTTGTGGTCGCGAACGTTGATACAAACAGCGTCAAAGCCGCGAGCAAGCATGCCTTCAGATAAATGACCGCGACTCCCGCAAGGATGTCGATGTTGAATCCCGCGGCGCGGACTGCGTTCAAAGCGTCATCCACCTGTTCGCGTGGCGCGCCGCTCATTTGGCGCAACGTTTCGTTCAGCACAGTTTGTTCGCGCACGTAAAGAACCACGACGAACAACACGCTCATCAGAGCGACGCTGATCGCCAGCAAAAGAAGGACGCCGAGAAGTTTGCCGAGCAAATATTCGAAACGCGGCACCGGTTTTGCCAAAATCGTGTAAACAGTCCGGTCTTCGATGTCTTGCGGGATCAGGCGTGCCGTTGCAACGATGGCGAGGAGCGAACTGAAGATCGACATCGCGCCGAGCGAGACGTCCTTCAGGATTTGGAATTCTTGCTGAAAGCTGAGCCGCGCCATGAAAACGGAACTGCCGATCAGGACCAGCGCGAATATGAGGAGAACGTAGAAAACTTTTTGGCGCGTTAACTCGGTCAACGTGTTCGTAGTGATCGCGAAAATCCGCGCCGGCGAGAATGTGGAATTCCGACCAACGTTCGCAGCTGCGTCGCTCATTGCCGCGAGCGATCCGAAGTCGCGTCTAGAAAGAGTCGCTCCAGCGTGGTCGTCGATCTTCGGCGCTCGATCAATTTGGCGTTGGAATTGGCGGCAAGTTTTTCGATTTCTTTCACGAGCGCATCGGACGCGTTTTCCAAAACGAGCTCGCTCCAGTTTTCAATCGCGATCAACTCTTCGAGCCGCCCTTCGCGAACCAGAGTGCCGCGCGCGAGGATTCCGACGCGATCGCAGATTTCCTGCACTTGGGTCAGCAAATGCGAGGACAAGAGCACGCTGACGCCGCGCTGTTTAAGCTCGACAATGATACTGCGGATGTCGCGCGAGCCGGCGGGATCCACGCCGGCAGTTGGTTCGTCGAGCACGACCAGCTTCGGTTCGTTGATGAGCGCTTGAGCGAGACCAGCCCGTTGTAGCATTCCTTTCGAGTACGTGCTTAATCGTTGATCACGCGCTTTTGTTAGGCCGACAAGCTCGAGCAATTCACGAACGCGATCTTTCAGCCGTGAACCGTTCAGCCGGCAAAGTTTGCCAAAAAATCGCAGCGTTTCTTCGCCGGTGAGAAATTTATAAAAATAAGGATTCTCCGGGAGAAAGCCGACGGCTTCCCGGCTTTCCACCAGCGAACTGTCGCGCCCAAAGATTTTTGTTCGTCCGCGCGTCGGCGAAACGAGGCCGAGAATAATTTTTAGCGTGGTGCTTTTGCCCGAGCCATTGGGTCCGAGCAGTCCGTAAACTTCGCCTGGTTCGACGAGGAGATTGAGATCGCGCACGGCCACGATCGATTGGCGATGAAAGGGGACCGGAAAAACTTTTGTCAG
>WNFX01000370.1_pt1 | contig 44766 bp, 35 predicted proteins | sample 5400111 | NCBI WGS metagenome assembly WNFX01 (sample SAMN13153363, study PRJNA577476) | soil metagenome | isolation source: 40 cm soil or saprolite under grassland replicate 1 | place: USA:California | collected 2016-06-15
CTCGTGGCCGCGGCCGGGCCCGTCGACGCCGTCGTGGCCGCGGATACCCCGATGCTGGCCCTGGCCGCGGTCGTGGCGGCACGCCTGGGCCTGGCGCACAACCCGGTGGAAGCGGTGATCGCCGCAACCGACAAGACCCAGCAGCGGCGCCGCTGGGCGGACGCCGGAATCGCCCAGCCGGCGTTCCGGATCGTGCCCGCCGCCGCTTCGCCGGATTCGCTGCGCCAGGCAGCGGCGCGGGTGGGGTATCCCTGCATGGTCAAGGCGGTGTCGCTCAGCGCCAGCCAGGGGATCCTGCGCGCCGGCGACCCCGCAGCCGCCGTGGCCGCAGCCGGGCGGATCCGGCAGATCCTGGCCACCGCGGGCCGGCCCGGCCATGAGCCGCTGCTCGTCGAGGAGTACGTGCCCGGGCAGGAGCTGAGCATCGACGGCCTCCTGGACCGCGGCGACCTCACGGTCACCGCGGTCTTCGACAAGCCCGGCACCCCCGAAGGCCCCACCTTCGAGGAAACCGTGCTGATCACCCCGTCCCGGCTGCCCGGGCACGTCCTCGCCGCGGCCGTCCGCACCGCCGGGCAAGCCGCCCGCGCACTCGGGCTCCGGTACGGTCCCATCCACGCCGAGATGCGCATCGACGAGCGGCACGGCCAGGCCAGGCCCGTCATGCTGGAACTGGCGGCCCGCTCCATCGGCGGCCTGTGCTCACGGGCGCTGCGGTTCGGCGGCGGGCAGAGCCTGGAGGAACTGGTACTGGCCAGCGCCCTCGGCCGGCGTGTGTCACCACGCCGCCTGCCCGGGACCTCCGGCGTGCTCATGCTCCCTATCGAGCAGCCCGGCGTGCTGCGTGCGGTCGAGGGCCGCGCCGAAGCCGCCGCCGTGCCCGGCATCACCGGCCTGACCATCACCATCCCCCTCGGCCAGCCCGTCCATCCGCTCCCCGAAGGGGACCGGTACCTGGGCTTCGTCTTCGCCGAAGGCAAGGACTACCAGCAAGTCGAGCGCGCGCTCGCCACCGCCCGCCAGCGGCTGCGCGTGGTGATCCGCTGACCGCGCCGACCCCGGCGCGGCCCAGCCGGCTGTAACCCTCGCCGGACCAGGACCCTGCGGCCACGCGCCAGGCCCGCAGCCCGCCAGCCCTGGGCTGCCGCGGAGGGCGGACTCGCCGGCCTGCCGTTCATCTTCAGTGTGGCCGCACGCGGACCCCGGTGAGCCTGGAAAGGCGCGCTGCGAAGGCGGGACCAGACACCAGCCACGGGTGACCGCTTCGCTGGGCACGCTCGCTGGTGTCCCAGCCGGCAACCTCTGCCAGCGCGCGCAGGCGGACGAGGGCCTGGTGCCATCGCAGTGACCCCGGATCGATGGCGACGCCGCTGTGACGGCGGTAGCGGTGCTCGAAGCTCCGGGACAGCATCCGGCCCGCCGCGCCTGCCACTGGCCGCAACGGTGCCGGCACCAGCACGGGCGGGTCGGTCAGTATCACCGTGGTGAAGGCGACGTCGTAGGCCCGCGCGCCGAGCAGGGCCGCGCTCCAGTCAAGCACGGTGGCCGCTCCGCCCGGGCCGGCCAGCAGGTTGAACGGGTGCAGGTCGCCGTGGCAGATCACCTCGGACGCGACGGGCGGCGGGTTGGCGGCCAGCCACCGGCCGACACCGGCGAGATCTTTCCGGTCGTGGGCTTCCGGCAGCGCCCGCAGGTGTTCGAGCAGGCCGGCCACGGTCGGCCAGGCCAGTGTCCAGCTGGCCGCGCAGCGGCCCGGGGTCGAGACGGTGGAGTTCGCTCATCGTGACGGCCAGCGTCTCGGGGATGGTGGTGGCCAGGCGGGGCAGCTGTGCGAGCGCCCTGGTGCCGTCGAGGCCGGCGAGCAGCGGAGTGCCGGCGGCCCGGTCCATCACCATGAAGGCGCGCCCGAGCCCATCGCCGGGCCCGCCGGCGGCCCGGACCTTCGGCGTCGGGAAGCCACGGCGCGCCACCTCGGCCTGAACGAGCGTTTCTTTGCGCGCCAGTGCGGGGTCGGGCATCACCCGGGCGACGAGGTCGCCGTCAAAGCCCGCAGGAGCGCCGGTGAGGCGGAAGGCCAGCAACTCCGCCCAGAAACCCCCTGTCAGCGGCTCGGGTGGCGCGGCAAAGTTGAGACGCGGGTTGCCAGTGGCAGTGCGCAGCACCGCCAGCAGGCGCTCGGGGAGCTCATCAGTCATAGTTACAGTATTTACCGTAACGGTTTTTATCGGTAGTGTTTATCCGATGGCTGATACCCAGGCTGTGGAGGCGGTGGAGCTCACCGTCGATGAGCTCGCCCGGCGGGCGCGCCTTCCGGTCCGCACCATCCGCGAGTACCAGACGCTGCGCCTGCTGCCTGCGCCCCGCCGGCAGGGCCGCATCGGCGTCTACGGCCAGGCACACCTGGATCGGCTGGCCGCCATCGGCCGGCTCCAGCGGCGCGGCTACTCGCTGGCCGCCATCAAAGATCTCTTCGACGCAGGTGACGCCGGCGGCCTCGCCGCCCTGCTCGGGGTGGAGCTGGGTGCGGCCGCGCTGGATGAAATGCCGCTGCGCCTGACCAGGGCCCAGCTCAGCAGCCGTGTGCCCGGACTGTCCGCCGCCACGCTGGAGCGCGCGCGGGCGGTGGGCCTCATCCAGCCTGATGGGGCCCAGCATGTCCTGGTCCGCAGTCCCGCCTTGGTCGCCCTGGTGGCCCACGCCGTCGGGGCCGGCCTGCCCGCCGACGGCGTGCTCGACCTCATCGGCGCCCTGCGCACAGGCCTGGGCGAGCTGGCCGAGGCGGTCACCGGCCACGTCGTCGACCACGTTCTGGAGCCCCTGCGGTCACAGGGGCGCGCGGACGCGTTCGCGCCGGTCCTGCGGCGGGGCCGGCTGCTGTTGCTGCAGGGCCTGGCCAGCATGTTCGCCGACCAGCTCGGCGAGGCACTGCTGGCCCGCGCCGAGACCGACCCGCTCCGGGGCAGCGTACTGCGTGCCGCCATCGGGGAGATCCGCGTCGGTGCCGTGGCCGACGCCGCCGGGCACATCGAGCACCGGAGCCACGCGTGACGGTCGCCAACCAGCAGCAGGCTGATCACTGGAACGGCGAGGAGACCAGCCACTGGGTGACCCACCAGGCCGCTCACGACCGGATGCTGGCACCGTTCACGGACATGCTGCTCGCCGCCGCCGTGCTCCGCCCCGGCGACCAGGTCCTCGAATCGGCTGCGGGCTGATCGTGTGCGCCGGCAAGCGCCCGCCCCGCGGCCGGGAGCCGCGCCGGGCCAGCGCCGTCCCGCTGGCCGCCGCCGCCTGATCACCCGTGACGGCACGCGCCACACGCCGCCAGGCAGCCAGCCGGCCACGGATGAAGATCGCGCCGTGTCGCGCTCGGGCGGCTTAGTGGTCATCGCAGGCCAGTTCCCCGTGCCAGGCTTCGCGGCCTTCCCGGATCGCGAAGTAGGCGACGGCCAGCGCAGCGATCGGGTCGGCCCACCACCAGCCGAAGGCAGCGAATAGGACGAGCCCGGCCAGCGTGGTGGCCGCGAGGGTCGCGCAGAGCATCGTCTCGGCGGCATCTGCTGTGACGAGCTGGTTGGGCAGGGCTCTGCCGACCTGCCGTTTGCGCCAGCCCAGCAGCGGCATGACCAGCAGCGAGCTGACGGTAAGCCCGATCCCGGCAAGTGAGCGCTCAGGGCGTGCCTGCGTGCCGAGGTCTATGGCGGACGTGATGACCACATACGTCGCCAGGACGTAGAACGTGACGGCGATGATCCGCAGCACGCGCCGCTCGGCGTGTTCATCCACCGGTCCGCCGGCCAGCTCGGCGCGCAGGCGGCGCAGGACCAGCGTGGCGGAGACAAGCTCGATGACCGAGTCGAAACCGAAGCTGGTCAGGGCCAGCGACCCGGCGATGATGCCCGCCGTGCCCGCCACGCCCGCTTCGATCAGCATCCACCCGACAGAGAACTGCTCCAGGCGAATGGCTCGCCGGTGCAGGCCGCGCTGCGGGCCAGCGCTCGCCGCCGGCGTGGTGTCCTTCACTTCGTGCCGTCGCCTATGGCCAGCAGCTCATCCGGTGCGTGATCGACCTGCAGGGTCGTGGTCCAGACCGAAGCGCTCGCACAACAGCTGCTCCAGATCGCCCCGGACCTGGTGCCCGGGTTGCTGCCGGGCGTCACGGGTGCCGCATCCATTGTGGCCCGGTTGAGGTTCAGTCGGCCTCCCAGGCGGCGAGCCGCCGCCGGTCCAGCGGCCCGCGGGCCATCCTGCCCATCGCGGCCATTACGATCGCCAGATAGGTTACCGCCACCATGGCGGCAGTGATCGCCTGGGCGGTGATCTCGTTCGCCGGCCAGTGGAGTAGCCGCGACCGGACCAGACCGGTCCGCCCACACGTGCACGGTGCTGCCCGCGCGGGCACCGGGCGGTGCCGGAACCGTCCCCGTGCGGCGCCGCCCGCCGTGCGGCGACCACCCAGGGCCGGGACGGCGGGAATTCCCATCGCGTAAAGCTGTGCTCACGGGTACTGGGGCAGCCCTGCAGGTCACCCGGCATGGATTATCTCCGGCCGCGTCCGATCAAGTTCGGTTTAATCAGCTGTGGCTGCGTGGCTGGCCAGCGCCGATTCCATAGCTGCGCAGGAGTTGCGCCACTTCCGGGCTGGGCGGTTTGGGGTCGTCGGCCGACAGGGTGATGTCCGCGGTGGAGGCACCGGCGTCGATGAGGGCGCGGATGGTGGCGGTCCAATCGGGGGCAGTGTTGTCGACGTGGGGGAGGCCGCTGCCGACCTGGGCCCAGTTCAGCGGGGTGCTGTCCCAGGTGGTGTCGCGCGCCTCGATGTCGGCGCCGCGGTCGAGCAGCAGCCGGACGACTTCCGCGCTGCCGGAGAGTGCGGCGGCGTGCAGCGGGGTGGCGCCGTCCTGGCCGCGCTCGTCCAGTGGGAACCCGGCATCGAGCATGAGGCGCACCGCCTCGGCCTGGCCGTGGCCGGCGGCGTCGACAAGCCCGGCGTGGCCGTCGTCGCCGAGCAGGCCGGGCAGACCTGGCGTGGCCAGGAGCAGCCGTTCTGCGTCGGCCTGGTTGCCCTGCCGGCAGGCGAGCAGGAAGCGGTCGGCGTCGGTGGTGTCATCGCGGGCGCCGTGCTGTGCCAGCAGGTCTGCGATGTCGGTCCTGCCCTGCCGGATGGCTATCCGGTACGGGGAGTTCCCGTCCTGATGGGGCGCGTCAGGGTCGCCGCCGGCGTCCAGGAGCAGCCCGGCCAGTTCGGCCGGGCACCCGGACTGCGCTGCGGCGGCGACCGGGGGGATGGGCGGCTCAGAGGGTACTCCATCGCCGAACAGATCACCGGGCAGCGGCCGGCTGGGGTCGGCCCCCGCTTGCAGCAGCAGCCGGACCGCCTCGGTGTCGCCGGTGCTGATCGGGGCGGCCAGCGCGGTGGTGTGCTGCACGTTGTGCGCGTGGTCGAGCAGCAGCCGCAGGCTCTGGTGGCCGTCGTCGGCGAAGCAGGCCAGGTACAGGTCGTGGTCGTCGGGCGTGGCGCCGCGTTCCAGCAGCAGCCGGGCGATGGCCGGGTTGGCCGCACCGGCGACCGCGCAGCGCAGCGGCGTCCAGTCGCCCTGCCCTCCGGCTCTCCTGGCCGCGGGGTCAGCGCCTGCGGCCAGCAGCAGCCCGGCCACGGCCAGCAGCCCGTCCGCCCGGCGCGGATCCAGGCGGTGCCAGCGCGAGGCGCAGACCGCGTGCAGCGGCGTCCATCCCCACCGCGGATCGGGCCGGGTCGCCCGTCCCTGGTCGTGTTCGAGCATCTGCCGCACCCGGCCGGCGTCGCCGAGGACGACCGCGGTGCGGAAGTCGTAGCCGGCGATCTGCGGGGTCGCGGCGAGCATCCGGGCGGCCCGCCCGGTCCAGTCCCTGATGCTGGCTTCCAGGAAGGCGTCCACTTGCTCGGCGAGGTCGCTGCTGCGGGCCTCCACTTCGGCCTTGAGCCGGGGCCAGCTCGCGAATCCGTGCTCGCGGGCCACGGCGAGCTGCGCGGCGGCCAGGGTCATCGAGTCGGCTACCGCCCCGATCCTTGCGGCGGCTGCCTGGTCACCGGAGCGGGCAGCGCGCAGCAGGTCCCTGGCCCGGTGCCGGAGCTGGTCGATGTCGGGTCGCGCGGGAAGGTTCGTCATGACGTCTCCTTGCCGGCCTGCGATCCGCGTGCCAGGCGCGAAGGAGATCGTCTCTTCCAGTGCCAGGAAAACAGAGGTGGACTCGGTCCTGCCCGCGGACCCGGAGGCGCCCTCCCGCGCCTGCCGCCACCATAACCCGTCGTCACCACGTGCCGCCACTACAAGCCAGGCCGGCAGGCAGGCTGGTGTGCGGTCGCCCAGTTGCCACCGTCGGCCGCCAGCGGCCAGTCGTCGCGGACCCGCTGCCCGCCGCGCATGGGCGTCATGGCAGGCCGCATGCTGAAGGCAAGCCGGTGCGTGCCCTATCGGTTGCGTGCCTGGCCGGTGATGTGTGCACAGCATGAACGTGACCACGGCGGCGTCGAAGCTGGCGTCCGGCGCGGCCAGGTCGCTAGCCAGGCCGTCGGTGACCATCACGGCAACGGACGCGATCCAGGCGGCGGCCATCGCGATCTGGCGCAGCCGGTGCTCTGGTTCGACCGCGACCACGCGTTCGACGGCGGGCGGATAGTGGCCGAAGCTCGCCCCGGTTCCGGCGCCGACGTCGATGACCTGCCCGGTCAGCCCGGCCAGCAGCGATCCGCGGCGGGTGGCCATCCCGCCGGCCTCCATGATCTGGCTCCAGCCGGGGGAAGATCCGGGCGAAGGCCGGGTTGCTGACGCGCGCTGCCTGGGAAGGGATGGCTGTCACCATTTACTCTGGGCCCGTTGCTGTCTGTGCGTCGGGTCGCGGCGCGGCCTGCAGCAGGGTGCCGAACTCGGCGATGCCGATGCTCAGCGCGCCTTTCCGGGGTCAGCAGCGTGCCGGTGACCTCCGGATGACGGCGAGCCCATGCCCGCGCGCTGCGGGCGGTGGCGAAGAGGTTGATGTACCCGCAGGCGCAGTCCGCTGACGGGCGCCGGGCATCGGCCGCCGAGCCGGCGAACACCCCCAGTCGTCCGCGGGTCCCGGCGTGCCCCGGCCGCCGTCGGCGTGAACGGTGCTGACGCGGCCGGTGCCCGGCTCGGCCTCGGTGATCGTGACCGGGCGGCCGAGCATGGCCGACATGCCCGGCGCGTCGATCGCGCACATCACCTAGGCGGCCGGCCCGGCCGCCCAGCTCACCCGGATCGGCGCGCTGGCCCTCGATCCCGGGTCACGGGCCCGCCGGGTGCTGATCAGCCTCCAGGTCAGCATCCCCGGCCATCAAAAAGGAACTTGAGTGCTACATCAGCCCCGAACGGCCGCCGCGCCGCCGGCGCGGCAAGGCGGCCAGCGCGGCGTGCTCGTTCTGCGGCAAGCCGCGCGGCGCCGGGCTGCAGCTGGTCGCCGGGCCCGGCGTGTACATCTGCGCCGAGTGCATTGGGTTGTGCAACGAGATCCTTGCTGGAGACGAGGCCGGCATCGTGAGCGGGGGCGGTCCAGGAGCGTAGAGCCGCCCCTGGTCCGGTTACCGGCTGTTCCCGCCGAGGTCGGCGACGGCGCGGGCGAGCATGTCCTCGACCAGGAGCCGCTCGGAACCCCAGTCGTCGCGCAGGTCGTCGAGGAATCCGATGATGGTGACGACGTCGGCCCACGGGTGGTAGGCGGCGCCGGCCGCTTGCTGCCACAGGGCGGTGAACCGCTCGGCCGTTTCGGTGCCGAAGGTCAGCAGGTTCACCCGGCAGTGGGCCACGTCGGCCGCGGCCGGTCCGGTGCAGGCCTCTTGCCAGTCGACCACCCCGGACACCGTGCCCCGTTGCCACAGCACGTTGCCGGGGTGGAAGTCGCGGTGCAGCAGCACCGCAGGCAGGCGGGGCGGGGGCCCGTGGCTGATCTCCGCGGCGCGTTTCCATAGCGCCGGGTAGCGCGCCCAGCCGGGCGGCCGGTAGCTGGCCTGCGGGTGCGGGGCGAAGCGCCGGAGCACCCCAGGAGGCGGGAGCGGTGCGGCGTGGATGTGCGGCAGGACCCCGGCCAGGCGCCGCAGCCAGGAGTCCACATCCGATGGCCACCAATCGACCCGGCCGGGCAGCCGCGACATCAGCACGGCGGGCACCCCGGCCCCGGCCCCGGCCGGGTCGACCGCCAGCAGCAACGGGGTCGGCACGCCGGCACACCGGGCGGCGCTAAGTGCCCGTGCTTCACGCTCGGCGATGTCGGGTTCCTCGGCGTTGAGTTCCGGCCGGACGTAGCGGCGCAGCACGGCCTGGCGGCGCTGCCCTCCGTCGTCGGCCTGGACGGTGAGCAGGTGCACGGCCGAGGACATGCCGCCGCGCAGGGCCCGGGCCGAGATCACAGGGCCGCCGAGGCGGGCGCCTGCCCAGGCCAGCGCCTGCCGCGGCGGCCGGGAGCGCAGCAGCCGCCTGGTCGCATCGTCGTCGCAGAACCCGTGCGCGGGTGACCTGCCTGCCGGGCTGTCCCCGGCAGGCAGCTGCCCGCCGGTCACCAGCCGTCCTGCGCGCCGGGCAGGTCCAGGACCCCGGCCCGCCGCATCCGACCGATCACGTCGGCGCGGCGCGGATGCGCGTCGGCGTCGGCGAGCCAATCCCGCCAGACGGGGTAGCGGCCGCGGTCGAAGCCGCGGAACGCCTGCTCGAAGCTGTCATGGACCGACCGCAGCGTCCGGTCGCGTTCCTCCGCAGTTTCCGGGCAACGCTGATAGACCGCCGTCCAGGCCAGCCGGTCCCGGCCGCCGAAGCTCGCGTGCCAGGTGTGCAGGTCGAAGGCGATCACATCGCCCGGTGCGGTGTCCGCGACATAACCGGGGATGCTCGCCCGGTAGGCGGCTGCCTCCGCGTCGGTCCGGACGCGAGGCTGGCGGCGTTCGTAGGCGGTGAGCCTTGCGTTCTGCTCCGGGTGGTGCGAGCCGGGCATCAGCCACAACGCCCCGCTGCCGGCGGTGAGCCTATCGAAGTAGGCGGCGAACTTGACGCCGCGCACGCCGATGCCGTCGTCGGTGTGCCAACCGGCCTCGGCGAAGTACAGGACGCCCTCAGGACATTCGGGAATGACCGGGCCGCCGAGCAACTGCTGCGCGGCGTCGATGAAGCGCGGGTCGTCGCAGACCAGCGACGTGCTGACCGGCGTGCGCCGACAGGCCATCGGCAGGTAATGGCCGCTGATCCCGTCGATGACCCGCTCGTCGTAGGTGGCGGCGTACGCGTCGCGGATCGCGGCATCCACCTCGGCGCGCAGCGCGCTAGCGCGGTCGGCGAAAAAGCCGCTGAGCACGGCGAAGCCGAAGGTACGGAAGTGGCCGGCCTGAGCGGTGGTGAGCATAGGGTTCCTCCTGAAAACGGTTGCCGGGACGGTTCGTATAACCAGTCCCGGCCGGAGGAGCCCGGCCGCGCGCCACCGAGCGCAGGGCACGACGAGCGGCGCCAGGTCAGTAAGTTCAAGTCAGGTGCATGCGGACAGAATACGCCCGGCGGCGCGCGACAAGCCCGCCCTTCTTGCGGGGGCGGCGGGCCCTTTCGGTACGCCGCGCACCTGTGGTGTGGCCCACCACCTGGACGCGGGAAATCATGTTGCGGGCTGGCTGCGCCGGCTGACGATGACGGCCATGGCCACGCGATCGGCCCGGCGGGACTCGGCCGCGGAGCTAGCCGCTATGTTTGGTGCACGCCGCAGCCCAGGCCGAAGGCCGATCATCACACCGAACGCTTCGTCCGTTTGCTCAGCGGGTTGTTATCCGGTGGCCCGGCGGCGGACCGGGGCATAGAGTGCCTGCGGCGCGGGGCGCCGCTGGTTCGCGGGAAGGGCACATCCCGCCCGCCTTCGGATTCCCACCCTGCGATCAGTCTCCTTCCGGCCTCGGCATGCGGACGCCAGGCAGCGGAAAGGAGGCCATCATGCGGTCACGCGATCTTCCGCCTGACCCGAGCCTGGAGCACCTGAAGAACCAGGGCCCGGTGGGCGAGTTCCACCCCAGGTCGGCCGCCGTCACCGGGGACCCCCGTGCCTGGCCGGGTTCTGGCTGGCCGACGCGCAGCTCGTCATCGCCCGCCAGTACTGTTTCGCCTCCTGGGCCCGGCTGCGGCGCAGCATCGCGGTGGTGATCCTCCCGGTTGCCTCGCCCCGGGAGCTGGCGCGGGCCTTCGAGCTGATCGGCGCCCGCCGGGCGCCCGCGCTGGGGCAGGACCGGTACTTCCTGCAGCTGGCCCGCCGGTTTCCCGACGACCGGCCGCTGACGCTAGTCGCGGAGCCGGACGGGCAGTCGTCGACGGACAGGGCACTGCCGGGTTCGGCGCCGAGCCGGGCCAGCGCGAGCTCGAAGATGCGGCGATCCGGTTGGCGACGCCGGCCTCGCAGGACAGCACGACGGCGTCCACCAGGCCGGATACGCCGTCGGCGGCCAGCCGGCCCTGCATGAACGTCGCCGGGTGGGCGAGCAGCGCGCCGAAGACCGCGACGGCCAGGGCGCCGCCGACCTGCCGGCTGGTGTTGAACACGCCGCTGGCGGTCCCTGCCCGGTGTGGCGGAACGCTGTTCAGCAGGAAGGGGTCGGGGCGGCGCCGATCAGCATCATCGGCAGGAACACGACCCCGGTGCCCAGTGCGGACAGGCCCCGCAACTGCTGAAGGTACAGGCTCATCACGAACGGCAGCCCGTAGTACCCGACGATGAACGCGAACCCGACCGCGACGGCGACGGATATGGTGCGGGAACGGAACAGGTTCAGCGGCATCGGGTGGGTTCCGCGCGCCTGGACCATCAGGGAAGCGGCCAGCGCCACGATGGCCACCGCGAAGGCGGCGATCACGGCGTGGGCTGCGAACCCGTCGGCGCCGGCCTGGATCGCCCCGTAGGTGAGGCCGCCCGTCGCCAGCACGGCGGTCACCTGCCCGGCCCAGTCGAACGGCACCGTGCGGTGCGGCGAGTGCGCAGTCCGGGCGAGCAGGACCAGCGCCGCCGTGCGCCGGCCTGCACGTTGTTGAAGAAGATCATCCGCTAGGTGGCCAGGCTTAGCAGCCCGCCGAGCAACGAACCGGAGGATGACGCGATGGCACCGCCCATCGCCCACACCGCGACCGCGCGCGCCCGCCGGGCCGGGTCCGGGTACGCCTGGCCGACGAGGGTCATCGAGGAGGGCATCATCACTGCGGCTGCCGCCCCTTGGACGAACCGGGCCGCGATCAGCGCCGTGCCCGATGGTGGGCGGGCGACGTTCACGATCACCGCATCGAGCGTGATCATGAAGAAGCCGAGCAGGGCGGCCGCCAGCGTGAAACCCGAGCTGGAACCGCCCCGCTTGCCCCAGTCGGTGCGCCGGGTCGCGGCGAACGGCGTGGACACGGAAGTTCTCTCCTGCGCGGTGCCTCATCCGCGTCGGCCTGGGGCGGGGGAGCCCGCGCGTGATCGCGGCGGCACATCCAGGCAACCAGCGGTCACAGCCGCGAGGGAGGCGCCGTTGATCGGGGTACTGACAGCCCCTCCCTCCCCGCGGGGAACCTGCATAGCGTGGGGAAACATGACCGGCAGGAACGGCACCCTGGCCAAGACCGGGCACCTCCTGCCCGTCGCGGCGCGCCAGGATCGGGCTGCGGGTAGGCGCTCCCAGCCGCAGGGCAGGGCGGCGGGCGGCCGGGTCGTGCCGGGACAAGAAGGCGGCGCTTACTGGCATCCCGATCGGGTGATACATGCGGCTCGAACGGGAATTTCGGCTGTGCTGTGTGGAATGCGCGAATGTCACGGCCGGCCACGACGCTTGAGCCAGGCACCCGCATGCAGGGTAACGCCCATCAATCAGTAAGGAGACTCTCATGGAGATCCAGCCCAGGCCGCCGACCGCGAAGGGCCCGGCCGAGTGGTTCACCGGGGACGTGTGGATCGACGCCATCGCCCGCGGTGAAGAACCCTCACGCGTGCGTGCCAGCACCGTCCGGTTCACTCCCTCTGCCCGTACCGCCTGGCACTCCCACGCCGTCGGGCAGACCCTGTACGTCACCGAAGGCAGCGGCCTCGTGCAGTCCCGCGGCGGCGACATCACGGAAATCCGGGCCGGTGACATCATCTGCACGCCGGCCGGCGAGTGGCACTGGCACGGCGCCGCACCCGGCCACTTCATGACTCACCTGTCCATCACCGAAGCCGTCCCCGGAGACCAGCGACCCGAGGCGGACTGGGGAGAGCGCGTTACCGACGACGAATACGACAGTCGCTGACCGCGGCCAGCAGGCTGACCGCGCACAGCGGGCTGCGACGCCGGGAGCGGCATCCCTCCCCGCTGCAGCCCGCGGCAGCGCAGATAGGAAGAAGCTCCAGAAAGGAACTGTGACGTGCAGAAGCGTGGGCTTGGCGCCAGCGGCCTGGAAGTGTCGGCTATCGGGCTCGGCTGTATGGGCATGAGCCAGAGCTACGGCCCGCCCGGAGACAGGCAGGGGATGATCTCCCTGATCCGGGCGGCCGTGGAGGCCGGCATCACATTCTTCGATACCGCCGAGGTCTACGGCCCGTTCGTCAACGAGGAACTCGTCGGTGAAGCCCTGTCGCCTTCCGGCGAGGAGGTGGTGATAGCCACCAAGTTCGGGTTCCGGTTCGACGCTGACGGCCGCCAGGTCGGCCTGTCCAGCCGGCCCGAGCACATCAGGCAGGCAGCCGACGCCTCGCTCAGGCGGCTCAGGACCGATGCCATCGGCCTGCTCTACCAGCACCGGGTCGACCCGGACGTGCCCATCGAAGACGTGGCCGGGGCAGTGAAGGACCTGATCCAGCAGGGGAAGGTGAGGCACTTCGGGCTTTCCGAGGCCGCCGCGCTGACGATCCGCCGCGCGCACGCCGTCCAGCCGGTGACGGCGATCCAGAGCGAGTACTCGCTGTGGTGGAGACGCCCCGAAGCCGAAGTGCTGCCGACGGCCGCGGAACTCGGCATCGGCTTCGTCCCTTACAGCCCGCTCGGGAAAGGCTTCCTGACCGGAAAGATCAACGAGAACACGGCGTTCGACCCCTCTGACATCCGCACCACCATCCCCAGGTTCACCCCGGAAGCCCGGTTCGCGAACCAGGCCCTTGTGGAGCTTCTTCGCGACATCGCAGCACGCAAGAAAGCCGCCCCCGGCCAGGTGGCACTCGCCTGGCTGCTCGCCCAGAAGCCCTGGATCGTCCCGATCCCCGGCACCCGCAGGCTAGAGCGCCTCGACGAGAACATCGCAGCAGCCGAAATCGAGCTAGCGCCCGACGATCTGCGTGAGATCGAGGACGCCACATCGAAGATCAAGGTGCAGGGAGCCCGTTACCCCGAGCACCTTGAGCGACTGACCGGCCGCTGACCTACGGGCCGCGCCGGGCTGGCTGGGGTGCTGGTGATCACTTGTCACCTGGGCGCGTGCCGGGACCGGCCGGGCCGGAACTGCGCTGGGCGGCTCCGCCGGGCTGGGTGTCGCTGCCAGCTGGCCAGGAACTTGAGTGCGTCGTGGGCCGGGTGCCGGGTTCGGTGCAGTAGGCGGTGAGCGTCAGGCCGGTATCGGCGGGCAGTTCCATCGCCTCGAACACCAAGGTGAGGTCGCCGACGACCGGGTGGCGGAAGTCGGCCGAGCTGGGGTCGAGGAAGCGGAACCTGGCGAGGTTGACCGGCCGGTTCGGGCTGTAGAAGGCCGGGGAGTACAGCGCCTGGCCGAGCCGGTTCGCGTACAGGATGTCCAGTCGGCCGTTGCGGACGAATGCCGGCGCTTCGGTCATCGCGATTCCGTCCAGCACCTCGTCCGAGGCGCCCCGGGCCCTCCCGCGTTCGAGCTGCGTGTAGTAGTCGATGCCGACCCCGGCGAGCATCGCGGCCTCCTCCCGGCGCTCCAGGAGGTAGGCCCCGGCCAGGCCAGCGGCGCCCGCGACGCGGTCGACCACAGCGGGATCAGTCGCTCGGTGGTGCCTGGTTCTGCACCGGACGTGGGTCCTGGCCCGGCTCAGCGGCCTGGTCCCGTCTCGCCGAGCTCTCCGCGGGACGCGCGGCACCGAAGAAAGGAAAGCATCCCATGCGCGGAGCTGTCATTTACGCCCCCGGCGACGTGCGCTTCGAGGAGCGCGACGACCCGAAGATCACCGAACCGGCCGACGCGATCATCCATCTCCGCCATCTGCGTGTGCGGTTCTGACCTATGGGACTGGCGCGGGATCAACCCCGTCACCGAGGCCCACCCGATCGGGCACGAATACTGCGGCATCGTCGAGGGGACCGGCAGCGAGGTGACGACGATCAAGCCCGGCCAGTTGGTCATCGGGTCGTTCTTCGCCCTCCGACAACAGCTGCCCGAACTGCCGGGCCGGGTTCCAGTCCTGCTGCCAGCACCGTGAGTACGTCGGCGCTGGCGGTGCCCAGGCCGAACTGCTGCGCGTCCCGCTGGCCGACGGCACCCTGGTCGCCACTCCTGGCCAGCCGGCCGGGGAGCTGTCCCCAGCCTGCTGGCCCTGTCGGACGTCATGGGCACCGGCTGGTGGCGGCGGTCGCTGCGCGTCCCGGCAGCGCGCCCGACTGCCAATTTTCCGGGCGGTCGCCGGATGAGGTAGTGGTGCCTGGCGGCTGTACTGATCGGCGCTGGGTGCGTGCCGGGTAGCCCGGTGATCTGGGGGCCGACGGGTCGATCTGGCGGCGCTGTGCCGGGTTCGCGAGGCGGCGCGGCAATCGCGCTCTACCGTCGGTAGAGTGCTGGTCGTGGCTGAGGATGACACGAGCATCAAGGTGTCCAGACGGACCCGGGAGCGGCTGGCGCGGCTGGCCGCGGAGCGGGGCACGACGCTGAAGGACGTGGTGGAGGAGCTGGCCTCGGCGACGCCGACGGCGGCGGAGCTGGCCGAGCGGGAGCAGCGGGCGCGGGCGGTGCTGGCCGAACATTTCGGGGCGCAGGTGACCGACGCTGAGCTGGCTGCGTCGGCGAGGCTGCGGGCGGTGATCGCCGGGCGCCGGCCCGCGGCGTGATTGCCTGCATGCTGGACGACAGCGCGGTGCTGGCGCTGGGTACCGGGTATCCGGCGCTGTCGGGCCTCATCGTCGACGCTGCAGCCGAAGGCCGGGCGTGTTGGCCATGCCGGCGTTCTGCCTGTGCGCTGCCGAAGCGCTGCGGCCGGGCGTCGTTGAGCATGTGGGGATGCTGCCGGTCGATATGGAGCCGCTGGACCTGTCGGCCGCGATTGCGGCGGGCCAGCTGATCAGCCACGGTGTTGACTGGCGGATCCAAGGTTTCTGCCCCTCGCCTACTTGCGGCAATCAATGCGCTAATGGAATCAGGAAGCCCTTGATCACGTCATCCGGGTCAGATCTATTCGTGTCTAGTGCTAAACGATAAATTATTTGCTCAAACTTTATTTTTGATTTACCATCCAGTCAAGACTTCTCTGTCTGCAGGCTGGGAGGCGGTCGTGATGGATGCCTGCCGTACTGACGACGCGGACCGATGCCAGTTGGCCCATTACGCGCATCGTCAACAGCGCTCCATCGACACGATCCTTACGCCCCAACGTTGGCAAAGGCGCTACCGGTGGTGGACCGGACCTGCCGATCCCGAGCTTGCGAAGAACCTGCTGATCTTCCGGGGGCTGATCGGTGAAGCGGCCGAGCTGTGCGAGCGTGGCCGCCTCGATCAGGATGAGCGCTGTCGGCTGGTCACTGCAATGACTCTGCCCGATCAAAAGACCAGTTCAGAGGCGGGGCCAGTTCAAGCCGCCACGGACATCCCCGACGAAGGGATGGGTCCAAATCAACGCGGCCGCGGGAAGCCGGGTGGAAGCGTCCGAACCGAGGCCCCGGCGCTCAAGGTGGTGCTCGCCGCCCGGTTCCAGCTTGAGCAGATGCTCCTTGAGCTTGCGGACCCGACGTATCTCACCGGTCGCCTGGCCGGCCTGTACGGCGAGGGTACGGGAACCTACGTCACCTGGAAGGGCATGTTCGGCGACAGCTTGCCGGCCCTGCTGGACCCAGGCGACGCAGCTGCCCGCCGCCGGGATGTGCCGGATGTTGCAGCAGCTGGCAAGCCAGTCCAACAGGCCACGCCCTGTTGCACCTGTGCAGCAGTCATCAATCATGAGGTCGAACGGACACGGTTGCAGCTGATACGCTTGCTGCGGCAAAAGGAAGCCGAGGATCAGGTCACACGTGCCCGACATGAGCTGATCGACCGGGCTATGCCCAAGACCATATGCGTGGTCTTGGTGATAGCCGCCGTATTTGCTGTCATATCGTTCCGGACCTTGAATTATGGCCAGCTGCTTGTGCTGGCCATGGTCTCCGGCGGAACCGGTGCCGCGCTCGGTGGCCTGATCAAGCTCAGAGACCAAGTCCAATGGGGCACGCAAGCACGCAGGTTCTTCCCCGCATTCATCTGCCAGGTGCTGATCGGCTCCATCGCCGGCACGCTGGCCTTCCTGATATCTATATCCCTAGCAGGCGCGATGCTGGCCACAAAAGACGCCAGTGTTGCCATAGAAGCCAGAGTTGCCATAGAAGCCAGAGTTGCCATCCTGGCCCTTGCCTTGGGTTTTTCCGAAGCCGCATTCCTGAGCCTACTTACTCGATTCACTGATCCTAAAATCACATAACGGCTGACGCGTGCGGTGAGCCCTTCATCCTGAGTTCGGGGTTATCCGGCATATGCGCTGATCGCGGGCGGCGTGTCGGCTTGGGACACGGTGAAGCCCCTGGCAGATGAAGCGATCACCACAATCTCCTTCGTCTGTCCTGACCCGGGTCCAGCAGATGTATAGCGCGATAGTTCACGAATCTATGCGCTGACGTGCAGGGATGCGCCGTCATCTAGGCATGCGCCGTCATCTAGGCATGCGGCGTGTATCTAGAAGCCGGCATCATGCCTGATCAGGGCGATGGCCATCGCGGCCGCTCGGGCGCGGCACGCTTCTGGTGATCGGCCGGTCTGGTAACAAAGCTGCGGCTCAGAAGGTGTGGGGTTCCCAAACGGGGTATAGGGGACTGACCTGCGGGTTTGCCTGCGGCAGTGGTCGTGCGGCTGGCAGCATCGCGGGCTTGTGACACTACGAATGCTTTACCTGATGTTCCTCCGGCTGGCCAGGTGGATGGTGCTGCTGGCGCGGTCGGCGCGGAAGCTGCCATATCTTCTAGCCGGAGTTTCAGTTGATCATGGTTTTCTGAGGTCGGCCGGGTGGCCGACTTGAGGCATTTTCCCTGGTGACGCGTCGGCTGGGGGTTGATTTTATGCCAATCCAGGTGTATGACCTAATGTCATGGCGAGCCTGTACCCGAAGAAGATCAGCGGCAAGACGTACTGGTACCTGCGGGAGATGGGCCGCGTCGACGGCAAGCCGAAGATGATCTCCGAGCGGTACCTGGGCACCGCCGCCGACATCGCCGCGGCGATGGAGGCCCGGGAGGCAGCGGTACTGCCGGAGCGGACCCGGCACCTGGCGTTCGGGGACGTCGCCGCGGCCTGGGGACTGCTGGAAGAGCTGCAGGTCGCGGCGGTCATCGACGAGGTCGCCGGCTCCCGCCCGGCGGGGGCGCAGCTGTCCGCCGGCACCTACCTGGCGCTGGCGGCGCTGAACCGGCTGGCCGCCCCCTGCTCCAAAGCGGCGTTCGCAGACTGGTGGAAGACCACCGCCGGCGACCGGTTCACCAAGATCCCGGCCAGCGCCCTGGATCACCGGTACTTCTGGGAAGCAATGCACGCAGTCACCCTGGAGCAGCTGGAAGACATCAGCCGCACGATCGCGGTGCGGATCGTGGCGGCATCCGGGGTGGACTGCTCCTCGGTGGCGCTGGACATGACCAATTTCGCCACGTTCATCGCCACGGGCAACGGCAAGGCGCCCATCGCGCAGCGGGGCAAGGCCAAGCAGAAACGCTCCGACCTGCGGCTGATCGGCCTGGGCCTGGTCGTCACCCGGGACGGCGGGATCCCGCTGACCTGGCGCGCCTACCCCGGCGACCGGCCCGACGTCACCCAGTTCCCCGCCATGACCGACCAGCTGCTCAGCCAGTACCAGGCGGTCTGCACCGCAGCCGGTGCCGACGCCAGCACCGCGGACATGACAGTCGTCTTCGATGCCGGGCAGAACTCCGAAGACAACTTCGCCCACCTGGCGGGCACCGGGCTGCATTACATCGGGTCGGTCCCGGCCTCGGACTGCCCGGACCTGACGGCCCTGCCCGCCGGCGTGCGTGCCGTCGTCGACAAGGACCGCTTCGGCGGCCTGACCGCCTACGACACCCGCCGCGTCGTCTACGGCGCTGACCGGCGGGCGATCTTGACCCACTCCCCGGAACTGCACCAGTCCCAGGCGGCCGGGTTCGACGGCACCACCCTGGCCAAGGCCGGCCGCAAACTCGATGCGCTGGCCGCCACCTTGGCCCGCGGCAAGACCCGCCGCCCCCGCGCCAAGGTCGAGGCCGAGATCGAGGCCATCACCCGCAAGCCCTGGGTCCGCCGCGTCATCACCTGGCAGCTGACCGGCGACCAGCCCAAAGACCTGCGCCTGGCCTGGTCCGTCGACCCGGCCGCCCGGGCCGCGCTGGAAGAGGAAATCTTCGGCAAGCACGTCCTGATCACCGATCACGACGACTGGCCTGCCGTCGAGGTCATCGCCGGGTACCGCTCCCAGTCCGAGGCCGAGTTCTCCTTCCGCCAGATGAAAGACCCGCACGTGGTCTCCTTCTCCCCGATGCACCACTGGACCGAGCACAACATCAGAGTCCACGTCTTCACCTGCGTCCTGGCCCTGCAGATCGCCCACCTCATGCGCCGCAAGGCCGCCCGGGCTGGCCTGCGCCTGTCCGTCCGCGAACTGCTCGCCCAGCTCGCCGGCATCGGCGAGACCGTCCTGATCTACCCCTCCACCGGCGGCCGGCCCAAAGCACGCCGCATGACCACCGAACTCACCGCAGATCAGCGCGAACTCTACGAAAACTTCGAACTAGACAACCAGGCACCACGGAGTTAGGTCATACGCCTAAACGGGCGCCAGCGGCCCACCTGACCAGCAGGAACACTCAGCCAGCATCAAGATCAACTGAAACTCCGGCTAGCGAGACTGTAGTGAACCGCCGCAAGCGCGAGGCAGGCTTCCTCGGATGCGGACGGACGTCGGTGCGCGACGATGCCTCCTGCGGTCAGGTGACGGTGATTACCGTGACGCCGACGGCGTCGTAGGTGCCCCGTGCCCGCGCATCCCGGGTGGCGAGGGCGGCCCCGTGCTCTTTGGCGGCCAGCGCCACCAGCGCATCGTAAACGGCACCGCCTGCGATGCCAAGGCGGCTGAGCGTGTCCGGCAGCTTACTGGCAAGCGGCCTGCTCAGCATGAAAGGCGCAGCGAAGCGCGCATCCAGCAGCCGGGCGGCGTCGGCTGGTGCTAGCCGCGCGTCGCCGGGCAGCCTGGTGAGAACCGAGTACGTCTCGGCGAGGGCGTGATCGCTGAGCGCGACCTCCTGCCCGCCCCACCATCGCACCACGCCCGCATGGTCGTGATGTGAGCGGACAAGCAGCGGAACGGCGACGCTGGTGTCGACCGCGACCGTCACTTGCGGCCCGCGTCGATGAGGGCGAAGACCGTGTCGTCATCGACCGGGGTCTCAGCGTCCGCGACGAGCACGCCGTCCTCCTCGACCAGGCGCGCGATCCGGCCTGCAGGCAGGAGCTGCGCGCCGGCGCCATACGGCGTGATGTCGACCTTCGTGCCGGGCAGCAAGCCCAGCGCATCGCGGATGGGTTTGGGCAGCACAACCCGGCCGGCCTGATCGATGACTGCTTCCATGGGGAAACGATACCTTCGAAATCCCGTAACGCCCGTCCCGGAACGGCGTGTCCGGGAGTGATGACCGGCGCTGGTATATCGAACCGGTCCAGGTCGCTGCACCCGGGGGATGCCACCGCGAGCTCCTGATCCGCACCCTCATCTGGAACCAGGACCATCTGCGGCGGATCCTGCGCCAGTACCAGACCCGGGTTGGCTGCCCCCCGGCCACCTGCGGGCGGTCCCGGTGCCCAGCCGCGGCATCGCCTTCTTGGATGATCTCATGTGCCCGCCGCACCTGTGCGCGGAAACGGCCGATGCCATTCCTGACTGCGACTATGTAGAGATCGGATCGTGTGGGCATCTCGGTTACCTGGAACGCCCGGACGAGGTCAACCCCGCAATGATCGAATTTCTCGACAAAACTGACCATGGGATATAGCAGTTGTTCAACTGATGACGCAGCGAAATTGAACGCGGAGTTCGGGCGTCGGTGGTTGACGTGGGTGCCCGGCAGAAGTGAAGCTGGTCCAGACACGGTCTCGACGACAATCCGATCGTGAGCCGCAGGAATTGCCCGCAGCATCAACGACGCACCAGACATAAGGAACACCTGGCCCCACAACAATACCGGTCCGGCATAGCTAGTAATACCTTCTAAAGGTGATAGAACGTTCATGGGTTACCGGGATGGATGGTGAGATGGCTTTCGCGTCGCGGGTGCCGGTCCTCTGCGGCTTGGGCTCATGGACACCTGAGAACGTGGTGACGAACGATCAGCTGGCAGCAGTTCTGGATACCTCGGATGAGTGGATAAGGAATCGTACAGGCGTGGTTCGCAGACACGTCGCCAGCGATGGTACGGCGACGTCGGACCTGGCAGCGGAAGCCGGGAAGCGAGCACTCAAATCCGCGGGAATCGACGCGGTAGATGCCTTGATACTCGCGACAACGACTCCTGATCGCCGCTGCCCCGCGACGGCACCGGAGGTGGCAAGCCTTCTCGGATTGGGGACGATCGCCGCCTTCGATATCGCCGCTGTCTGCACGGGTTTCATATACGCGCTCGCCAATGGCGCCGGGTTGATAGCCGCCGGTATCGCGGATCGGGTTCTGGTGATCGGTGCCGAAGTATTCACTTCTATCTTGAATCCGCATGACCGTACCACGAGAGCGATCTTCGGCGATGGCGCGGGCGCGGTTGTGCTCCGGGCCGGAAACTTCGATGACACCGGCGCGATAGGGCCGTTCGTGCTTGGGAGCGATGGCCGCGGAGCCGATTTGATCATGGTGCCCGCAGGAGGGTCGCGGCACCCGTACCGCGGCAACGGCAGTGCCGAGCACGAGCGCTACTTTGTGATGCAGGGCCAGGCGGTTTACCGCAAAGCTGTTGATGCCATGACCCAGTCGACCATCCAGGTGCTTGAGCTGGCGAAATGGTCGGTCGGGTCGGTGGACTGGCTCGTGTGCCACCAGGCGAATCGGCGGATTATAACTGCTGTTGCTGCCCGGCTTGGGATTCCAGCGAACCGGTGCGTGATCAATATCGATCAGGTTGGGAACACGGCAGCCGCTTCTATTCCCCTCGCATTGGACTATGGCGTGGAATGTGGTGCGCTCCGCCCCGGAGACCGGGTAGTACTAACCGGTTTTGGTGGCGGCCTGACATGGGGCTCAACGCTCCTGCGCTGGCCGGAGAGCATAAGCGGAAACCAATAAGAGTCAAGTGCGGTCCACGGCTACTCGTCGGTGTCCGTCAGGTTGGTGATCAGGCAGAACATCTCCGGCACCAGCTGGCTTTCCACGGTGCCGAAGTACTCGATGACGCGGACGGTCACGGTGTCACGGTGAGGCCGTTCCCGGTGATGCCCGAGATACGTTTGACTGCGGTACGTCGCCGGTTGAACGAACTCGCGCAGGCTGGACACCACAGAGAACTCGCTCTTCGGACGCGTCCGTAAGCCGACGCCCGGTTGACCATGGGCTGGCCGATCATGGCGGCGTTCTTGCGGTGGTCACCGGTCAGCGACTGCAGGAACTCCCGGTATAAGAGATATCACTGTCTCCATCGCTGCAAATGTCGCCTCATCGAGCGCATCGCTACGGTGCATTTGCTTCAGCCACATGCTGAAGGTGAGGCTTGGCCGGGAGCTAGCCTGGCATATAAGGATACATTTCCCGGGTCGCATACTAGAAACCGTTCAACTATTCCGGCGACGGTTGAACACCGCCCGGACAAACTGAGTGGACGCCAGCATTGATGTAAGAGATAATCACCGCATGACGAACTCTCCGGTTTATGTTCTAGGCACGGGGCTGTCACATGACGGTTCGGTATGCTTGCTCGCGGACGGCGAAGTGATCCTGGCCATCGAAAAAGAACGACTGACGCGCCTAAAGCACGATGGCTGGAACGACCGCGTTGCTATGCAATACGTATTGGATCACGCGGGTATTACTCTCGACGACGTTGCGCTAGTAGTGCAGAATGAAAATTTCGGGATGTTTCGCGAAGGAAACACCCAGTACGATGCCCAGGACCGTCTCCTGACCGACGCCACCCAGGTGGTCACTATCTCACACCATCTGGCGCACGCTTACAGCGCGTTCGGGCCCTGCGGATTCGACCAGACGGCCGTTTTCGTTGTCGATGGCTGCGGCAACGCTTACGAGGATTGCATCGATGTCGCTCCGGGGACGCTGATGGGCTACATTCCCCCAGGCCTTGAGCACACATATTACGAGAAGGACAGCTACTACACATCCCAGGATCGGACGCTCCAGACGGTCGCCAAGGATTTCTCGCCCTTAGGTGCGCGAGGCTGGCCGCTATCGCCGCCGGCCACCCTACACTCAATCGGCGGTGTCTACCAGGCGCTCAGTTACTACGTCTTTGGGGATTTTTCCGACAGCGGCAAACTGATGGGCCTGGCGCCCTACGGACGTCCCGGCCGCTTCGACTTCCCGATCTTCGAACTGCGTGACGGCCAGGCATTCGTGTGCCGGGAGAATCTGAATTTCTTTACGACACCCGCGAAATCGCGTACTGCACTGAAAGCAAATTTCGAATATTATGCCGATGTTGCTTATCATGTGCAGAGGGAAGTCGAGCACGCCCTGCTGTACATCTTGCGCGACCGGTTCAATCGGTGCCCGTCACGTAATCTCGCGTATGCAGGTGGAGTGGCCTTGAATGCCGTTGCGAACAGTCGCCTCCTCCGCGAAGCTGGTTTCGAGCGTATCTTTATACAGCCAGCTGCGGGAGATAATGGACTCGCCATCGGATGTGCCTACTATGGCTGGCTGCAGGTGCTCGGAAGGACCCAGGTCCGTAGTAGCGGGACGACCTATCTTGGCGCGTCGTACCCGGCCGACCGGATTCGTCGTGCTATAGGAAAGTTTGATGGCCGAGTCAACGTGGAGCAGAGTGCCGATGTGGCAGCGCAAACGGCTCAGATGCTTGCCGACGGCAAGGTAGTGGCCTGGTATCGCGGTGGAGCTGAATTTGGCCCGAGAGCGCTTGGACATCGCAGTATCCTGGCTCATCCTGGACTGTCAGGGATGCGGGATCACATAAACGGAAATATCAAGTTCCGTGAAGATTTCCGGCCGTTTGCCCCTTCGGTAATCGCGCATAAAGCGGCTCGTTACTTTGATTGTGACGGCTGCGATAGCCCCTATATGATACAGGTGTTCAGCGTTCGCCCAGAGTATCGCGATCAACTGACGAACGTGGTACACGAGGACGGAAGCTCACGACTGCACACGGTCACCGAGGAAAGCGAGCCGACCTACTTTCGGCTGCTGCAAGAGTTCGAGGCACTGACTGGTCTTCCAGTGCTGCTGAATACGTCGCTCAACAAGAGGGGCATGCCGATAGTAGAGATGCCCGAGGAGGCTCTCTCCTTGTTCATGGACTGTGCGCTCGACGCCATTGTTCTGGATGATACGATGGTCACGAAACCACAGTCACATCAGGTAGGCAGGGATCGGGTGCGCGGTCTGATTGACCTACCCGCGGCGAGCAGTGTCCCGCTTCTCGGGATGCGGATCGAGAGCGTGGTGCTGACCTACAAACTGGGCCATGCGAGCCACGATGAGATACATGACTCTACCGAAGAGCTCATTGTTTGCTTCAATGATGCGCCTGCTGCATACAAGCCTCCATATCCCACGGAGACCGTTATGCAGTTCTTCCGGCTTTGCGACGGTGTCCACACCTACGCCGATATAGCAGCCGGGATGGAACTCAATATTGACACGCTCCTCCAGATCGCTGGCCCCTTGTGTCAGCAGGGTATTCTGGATCAGGTTGCCTAGATGGCCGAGATGGGCTGAACTGGGTCGTTGACGCAGGTGCCCGGCAGAAGTGAAGCTGGTCCCGGTGCGGTCTCAGGTAACGCGTCGTCGGCAGCGAGGAAGAACCCGAAGAAGAAACGGTCGGCAAGGAATAATCGGCCCGATACGCAGACGTGAACTGGAGAACTCTCCGATGGCCGCGCAGGATATCGAATACGTCGAGCTCTATTCAGCCGACGAACGATCTGCCGTCGAATATTTCGAATCGTCCTTCGGCTTCACTCGCGTAGCGGAATCCGTCGGCGAAGGCAGTCGTTCGTCGCTGCTGCAGCAGGGGAGTGTCCGGCTCGTTGTCACGGTCGGCCGGGGAACCGAGGAGTTCCTCGAAGCACACGGAGACGGGGTCGCTGACATCGCCTTCGCATGTGACGATGCCGTTCAGGCACGAGACCGAGCCGTGGCGGCGGGCGCGTCTTTGATCGCGTCGGAGCCGGGCAGGCAGGTGGTATCGGGACTCTTCAGCACCCGCCATTCGCTGGTCGCACGTTCAGATGGCAGCCACGCCCCCGTCGGCCGTACCTGGGTGCGCCTCCCCGATACCCAGGTACGGCCGTCGGGGCATATCCGGCTGCTGGACCATGTCGCGGTCTGCGTTGAGGGCGGAAATCTGGCGGACTCCGCCGACTTCTACACGAGCGCCTTCGGGCTTTCGCGGTATTCCAGCATGTACGTTGAGATCGGTGAGCAGGGGCTGGACTCGATCGTCGTCCGGAGCTCGTCCGGCGGCATTACGTTTACCATTCTCGAGCAGGACCCGAACAAGAAGCCTGGGCAGCTGGAAGGATTTCTATCAAGGTATGGCGGGCCGGGCGTCCAGCACCTCGCCTTCTTGGTCGATGATATTGTGTCCGCCGTCCGAGACTATGGCGATAGCGGGATAGGTTTCCTCTCCGTGCCGCGAGCGTACTACGACATGCTCGCCGAGCGGCTGCCTGCCATCCGAGGAGAGATAGCCGATCTGCGCTCGACGAATGTGCTTGCCGACCGGGACGAGTGGGGTTATCTGCTGCAGATGTTCACGCGTTCGCCGTATCAGCGGAACACCGTGTTCTACGAGCTCGTGCAGCGGCGGGGTGCCCGGGGGTTCGGCGGCGCGAACATCAAGGCTCTCTACGCAGCGGTAGAGCGTGACGGGCTGGCCGCGGGATGAACGTAAACGCTCTTGCCAACTCCCGAACTCGGGGCAAGCCTCCGGCAGGAAGATCTGCACTCCAGCGTCTCTCTAGCTAGAGAGGTGGCCGAAGTGATTACAGCGACACCGTACCTATGAGGTGCCTAGTGAGTGATGACCTGACCGAGCCGCCTGTTCAGATAAACCTGACCGATCCGAATCTGTACTCGCATGGTGATCCATATGCGGTGTGGCGATGGCTCCGAAAACATGACCCCGTGCACTGGCACCCCCCCGCGGAGCTTCCAGGGTTCTGGGTCCTGACAAAATATGATGACGTCCGGGCCGTGTACCGCGATCCTGCCACCTTCAGTTCGGCAGGCGGGATCCTCCTCAGGCCCGAGAGTTACGGTAGCGATCCTGGCGGCGGTCGGACGCTGGCTCTGACGGATCCGCCGTATCATCGCCAGCTCCGGGCACTAGTGGACGAGTGGTTCTCGCCTAGGTCCGTCCGTGCCCTGGATGCCGAGATGCGGGATGTCGCACGCGATGTAATCATGCGGGCTCTGGAACGCGAAAGATGTGATTTCGTCACCGATATTGCCGCGCGTGTTCCGCTTTACGTCATCTGCAAGATGATGGGGGTTCCCAGAAATGAATGGGAGCATCTCTTCACGCTTACGAACGAAGCGTTTGGTGCGGGTGACGCGCTGGAACGGCGGCTCGCCCATCTTGAGATCCTTCAGTATTTCGGGGACCTAGCGAACGTGCGTGCGAAATCTCCGGCTGACGATATTGTGAGTGTGCTCGTTACTGCGGAGATCGATGGCCGGAAGCTGAACTCGGACGAGATTATCCTCAATTGCGACAACCTGCTTGTCGGGGGTACGGAGAACACGCGCATTGCGGCTTCCGGTGGGATGCTAGAGTTTCTTCAGTATCCGGATCAGTGGAAAGCGCTATCCACAGAACCGGCGCTCCTGCGCTCCGCAGTCGAGGAGGTGCTTCGCTGGACCTCAACGGCTACCCACATCATGCGCACTACCACCCGGCCGGTAACTCTACGCGGTCGGCGGATCGAGGCAGGCGAGCGGGTCACTCTGTGGAATCCGTCGGCCAATAGGGACGAGAGCGTGTTCGATGACCCGGATCGTTTCAGCGTATACCGGAAGGCGAACCGGCATTTGGCGCTGGGTACCGGGGAGCATTTCTGCCTCGGCGGCACGCTGGGCCGGGCCGAGCTGCGGCTTGTCTACGAAGAGTTGCTGCGTAACACCGAGCGGATCGAACTTGACGGCACGCCGGTTATGCTGAGCTCCATCGTCGTGAACGGGCTTGAGCACCTGCCTGTGAGACTCGTCCCACGGTCTGGCGCAACGGGCTCGGCCTGATGCAACCGGGCCGGCGGAAGCGCCCGGGCTGATCGTCGCCGGGGCCGACCTGCGAAGAAGCGGTGTAGAAATGCTGCTGCGGTCCCCATGCCCGGCCACCCCTGCCCGCCGCGTCAGAACTCAAGACGAATGTCAAGGCCCGCGCCTCGGAAGAATAGGTGGGTGGTCGCGTCCCTGGCACGTCAAAGTCCGGGGGCCTCAGAGGAATAGGTGGGTGGCCGCGTCCCTGGCACGTCAAAGTCCGCGGGCCTCAGAGGAATAGGTGGGTGGCCGCGTCCCTGGCACGGCTCTCCGGGCCGTCCCTCCTAGGGTTTCCGTCGTTGTCGCTTGCCGAGCGTGCCGGACGCCGGGCGAACTGCGTCCGGTAAAGCTCCGCGTAGAGCCCGCCCGCGGCCAGCAGTTCGTCGTGGGTGCCGCGCTCCCGGACCTCGCCCGCGTCGATCACCAGGATATGGTCAGCCTCCCGGATCGTGGATAGCCGATGCGCGATCACCAGCGAGGTGCGGCCGGACAGGGCGATCTTCAGCGCCTGCTGTATCGCCGCTTCCGATTCGGAGTCGAGGTGCGCGGTCGCCTCGTCCAATACGACCACCCGAGGGGCTTTAAGCAGCAACCTGGCTAGGGCAAGACGTTGCTTTTCTCCCCCGGAGAACCGGTAACCACGGTCCCCCGCCACGGTGTCAAGACCATCGGGGAGCGAGCAAAGCAGATCCCAGATCCTCGCTGCCTCGCATGCCTCTCTGAGCTCCCGTTCGGTGGCGTCGGGTCGTGCGTAGAGCAGGTTCGCACGGATGGTGTCATGAAATAGGTGCGCTTCCTGAGGGACCACGCCGACGGTCGAGTGCAGGGACCGCAGGGTGATGTCACGGATGTCCTGGCCGCCGATCCTGACAGTGCCCGAACCGGGGTCGTACAGCCGGGGCACGAGGTGAGTGATCGTGGTTTTGCCGGCACCCGACGGGCCCACCAGCGCGGTGAGCTTCCCGGATGGGGCGACGAAGCTCACGTCCCGCAAGGCCCATGCCCTGTCGGTGCTCTCTCGCATTGGCAGCGCGATTGATTCCAGTGAGGCAAGCGATATCTCGCTCGCGGCCGGATACCGGAAGGAGACGTGTTCGAACTCGACCCGCGGCGCCGATCCGCTACCGTTTCCCGCGACAGGCAGCGCCGCCGCCCCCGGCGCGTCCGTGATCAGCGGCTTGAGGTCCAGCACCTCGAATACCCGGTCAAAGCTGACCAGCGCGTTCAGGAAGTCGATCTGTATAGACGTTAGCTGATTGATTGGGCCATACAACCTGTTGATCAAGAGCGCCAGGGCCACAAGGGTACCGATATGGAGTGAGCCGCTGATAGCGAGGCTGCCGCCCAGACCGTATATCAGTGCCATCATAAGCCCGGCAATTAGGAGGCCAGTTATAGGCAATGCATTGCCGTATATATTGACCATTACCTGGATATCGCGGACACGCTTCGCACTCCTCGTGTACAGGTTGGATTCCTCCTCCGGTCGCCCGTAGAGTTTCGCGAGCATGGCGCCGGCAACGTTGAACCGCTCATTCATGACGGACGCGAGCTCGGCGTCGAGTTGCAGCCCCTCACGCGTGAGCCGCTGCATTCTCAGGCCGACCAGCTTGACGGGCAGGACAAAGAGCGCGATCGCTGCCAACGCCACGAGGCTGATCTGCCAGGACAAGGCGAACATAGCGGCCAGTACGAGGCCCAGCGTCAAGAACATCCACAAGACCTGGGAAAGCAGCGTGGTAACCGCCTGTTGCGCCCCGATGACATCGCCGTTCAGCCGGTTTACCAGCGAGCCAGTCTGCGAGCGGGTGAAGAACGCCAGCGGCTGCTGCTGTATATGCGAGAACACCTGAGTACGCAGGTTAAATATGAGCCCTTGGCCTATGCGTGCCGACAACCATGCGTCAACGTACATCGCGACGGCATTCGCCAGCGTTAGTCCGGCGATAACCAGGGACAACGCAATGAGAACCCCAAGCCGGTGCGGCTCTATACCTCGATCGATGACCACCCCGAGCAGCACCGGGTTTGCCGCTGTGATGCCGGCGTCGAAAGCGGTGACAAGCAGTAGCAATCCGAGCGCCCAGCGGTAGTGCCTGGCATACGGGAAGATCCTCCGGATCGTACCGGGCCTGACCTTCTGGCGGGTGATGGAATCATCGAGGCGAAGCAGACCACGTGGAAGGAACCTAATCCTCGGCATTATGGTGCCCAACCCCCTGTTCCATTTCAAGTGTTTGAACGCAGACCGGCAGGACCGCGCGCCCGTCAAATACTGGGGCGGCCAGCATTATCGTCACCGACACCAAGCTAACGTTCAACCGGCGCGATCCCCCGGTTGAACGCCAGGTCATCATGTCTTGATAGCGAAGTTCGCTCATGTCATAGTGCAGTGACTTCATATACCGAGTGCCGTAACCGTGATGAATGGCCAGAGAATCTTCAGGATCTAGGAGCCGATATGGGTGATGAGGCGAGGTTTCTCCGGCCCGACGCTATTATCGAGCCGTTGGTGGACGGATTCTATGCCTGGATGCACACGGTAACGCCCGTACAGGCGGCCATGAATCTTGCGTTCGTGCAGGTCCCGCTCCTCGAGTCGTATCTCCAGTCTCCCCTCGTGCACATCAACGCGAGCCGCAATCCGGAACTCAGGGGCGGGTTTTTCGTCGGCATCGAGGAATCCAGGAGTGGTGAGGTTCAGGATCTCCTCACCTCCATCAAGCGGGACAGAGCGGAGATGCTGGACTTCGCTGCGGCGGTGGCCGAGGCCGAGGAATTGGTGCGGACCAGCGCGACCGGGTTCGATCTCACCCCGCTCTACCCAAAGCTCCCGTCGGCACTGTCGGGTCTGGTGGAGATCGCCTACGACACGAGCAATCAGCCGGCGATACGGTATATCGAGCCGTTGGTGTACGAGAGTAACGTCTACACCGAGGCGCGCCAGTCGGTTCAGCTGTCGCTGGAAACCGGGGTCGAGCGCCCCTTCATCCTGAGCACACCGCGGCTGAGCTCACCGGACGTCCTCGACCTGCGGATACCGTTCCGGCATCCCGGACTGGAGGAGCTGTTCAGGTCGAGGGTGCACGGTACGACGCTGAGCCGACTGCGCGAGATGCTCGAACTGGATGACGACGAAGCAGCCGCACTTAGCCGACTAATGGCAGACCAGCCGGACCTGTCCGCTGACCGCCACATCGATAGTGGCGCCCGGATCCGTTACTTCAACCACGCGTGCCTGGTCCTGCAGACACCGGAGGCGGCGATAATCACGGATCCGTGGATCAGCGCCGATGCCTCGGCCACCGATCGGTTCACCTATCGTGACCTGCCAGACCACATTGACCTGGCGCTGATAACGCATGGGCATCAAGACCATATCGTGCTGGAGACCCTACTGGCGCTGCGCGGCAGGATCGGCACGGTCGTGGTTCCCCGGTCTTCGCGCGGCAACATGGCCGACCCGTCCATGGCGCTGTACCTATCGCATCTGGGCCTGCCGGTGACCGAAGTCGACGACTTCTCCGAGGTGGAGTTCCCCGGCGGTACGGTGATCGCGACGCCGTTCCTCGGTGAGCATGCCGACCTGGACATCCGGGGCAAGTCAACCTACTGCGTCAGGCTCGGTGGCCGAACAATATTCGTGGGGGCGGATTCCTCAGGCATCGATCCAGGCCTGTACAGGTACATGCGCGGCCACGTAGGACAGGTCGATATGGCGTTCCTGGGAATGGAATGCGCCGGGGCACCGCTGACCTGGCTGTACCAGGGACTGTTCACCAAACCGGTCACCAAGAAAATGAGCGATTCACGCACGCTGTCCGGGTCGAACGCGGAACAGGCGGCCGGGATCATGACGGAGCTGGGCGCGAGCGAGGCCTATGTCTACGCCATGGGCGAGGAAAGCTGGCTGGGTCACGTCATGGCCACCTCTTACAACGAGGACTCCTACCAGCTCAAGCAGGTCGCCGAATTCATGACCTGGTGCGCCGACCATGGCGTCAAGTCAGATCATCTGCTCGGCCAGCACGAATGGCGCTGGTGACCGCGCATGAACGCTGGACGTATTAGCGAGGAAGCCGACGTCGTTGTCGTGGGCGGCGGGCCGGGCGGATCGACGCTGGCGACGCCCGTCGCGATGCGAGGGCACCGCGTCGTGCTGCTGGAAAAAGAGAAGTTCCCCCGCTGGCAGATCGGCGAGTCACTGCTGCCATCCACGGTCCACGGCGTCTGCCGTCTCACCGGCGTCGCCGACGAGCTGGCCAAGGCCGGATTCACCAAGAAGCGCGGCGGGACGCTGCGGTGGGGCGCCAACCCCGAGCCGTGGACGTTCGCGTTCTCTGTATCACCGAGGATGGCCGGCGAGACGTCACACGCCTACCAGGTCGAGCGGAGCAAGTTCGACCAGATCCTGCTCGATCACGCACGCCATACGGGCGTCGACGTGCGTGAAGAACACTCGGTCACGGACGTGATCGAAGATGAAGACCGGGTCTGCGGCGTGTCTTACACGGACGCCGAAGGCAACGAAGGCACCATCCGCGCGAAGTACGTGGTGGACGCCTCGGGCAACAAGAGCCGCATCTATCAGCGAGCCGGGGCAACCAGGCAATATTCCGAGTTCTTCCGTAGTCTCGCGCTCTTCGGCTACTTCGAAGGCGGCAAGCGCCTGCCCGAGCCCAACTCCGGCAACATCCTCTGTGCCGCCTTTGACAGCGGCTGGTTCTGGTACATACCGCTCAGCCCCACGCTCACCAGCGTCGGAGCTGTCGTCCGGCGGGAGCTTGCCAGCAAGATCCAAGGTGACCCCGAAAAGGCCCTCGCGTCGCTCATCGCCGAATGCCCGATGATCAGCGACTACCTGCACGATGCCAAACGAGTCACAACGGGCCAGTACGGAGAACTCCGGGTCCGCAAGGATTACTCGTACGCGAACACGAAATTCTGGCGGCCCGGCATGGCGCTCGTCGGCGACGCGGCGTGCTTCGTGGACCCCATCTTCTCCTCCGGCGTCCACCTGGCCACCTACGGCGCCCTGCTCGCCGCGCGCTCCATCAACAGCGTCCTGGCCCGGACAGTCGACGAGGAGACCGCGTTCCGCGAATTCGAGGAACGATACCGCCGGGAGTACGGCGCGTTCTATGAGTTCCTCGTGTCCTTCTACGACATGCACGTCGACGAGAACTCGTATTTCTGGTCGGCCAAGAAGGTAACCGACAGCACGTCTTCGGATCTGGAGTCGTTCGTCAACCTGGTGGGCGGGGTATCCTCCGGCGAGGCGGCCCTCGCGACGACGGAAGCGCTGGCACAGCGCTACAAGAGCCGGTCCAGCGAGTTCGCGGCGGCGGTGGACCAGGTCGTCGCGAACAAAGAGCAGAGCATGGTGCCGCTGATGAAATCCTCGATCGTCAAGCACGCCATGCAAGAGGGCGCCAAGGAACAAGCCCGCGTGCTGCTTGGCCAGGACGTCGCGGCCGAGGCCCCGCTCTTCGATGGCGGCCTGGTCGCGTCGCCCGACGGCTTGGGCTGGTCACTGCCCGCCTGACTCGTGGAATCAGAACTGCGCAGGTACAGCAGCCCGTCGTCGGCCACCTGCACGGGACCTGGCACCTGCCCGGGTTTCAGAGAATCTTGACATCATCGAACAGCCGCGCCGCGGCATCGCTCTCCAAGTCCAAGCCATTCAGCGCCAGCCATTCCTGGCTATACAACGAGTTGAGATAGTTCGATGCACCGTCCGGGCAGATGCATACCGGTCGCATGATATCTTCGTTTACCGCGAGGTAGCGGCTGCAGGCGGCTATTACCGCGCCAGATGATCCGCCTAGGCCGAGGCCTGGCTCGTTCCGGAGCCGGTGGCAGGTAGCGATCGCCGACAGGTCATCGACCAGCACGACGTCGTCGTAGCCACCCGGCCGCAGGAACGAGGAAGGCCTGCTCGAGCCTATCCCCGTGACCAGTCGCTTGCCGACGGGCAAGCCGAAGACCGCCGATCCGTGCATGTCCACGCCCACTATCCGCACCGAGGGATCCGCCGCCTTCAGGTACCTCCCGGTGCCGGCTAGCGTGCCCCCGGTGGAGACCGCGACGAATACAGCGTCTATCTCCGGGCACTGCCTGTATATCTCGGGTGCCGTCTGCCGGTAATGCACGTTCGGATTAGAAGGATTCTCGTACTGGTTCGGCCAAATGGCGTCAGGCTGCGCCGCCAGGAAATCGCGGACCGCGGCCAGCCGGGATAGCAGGTAACCCCCCGCCGTATCCGGCTCGGTGACGCATATCACCTGTGCTCCCAGGCTCCTGATGCGATCCAGTACGGCGGGGTCGGTTTTCGGATCAGTCACCGCCGTGAAGCGATAGTCGTATTCCCTGCTGAGCAGGGCCAGCGCGACACCTAGGTTTCCCGACGTCGATTCTATCAGCGTTATCCCGGGCCGCAGCCGGCCGGCTCGCTCAAGATCGTCGACTAGGCCCTGTGCCGTCCTGTACTTGATGGAGCCACCTGGGTTATAGGATTCGAGCTTTAGGCTGACGCGCCGCCACTTCGAGTTGACCTGCAGCGCTATATCAAGCAGTGGGGTCACCATAGGAAGGATTATCCGCTATCCCTAGGAGAGCTGCCCATTCAAAGGATCGCTAGGATCTCGCGGGACGTGTCCGCCACCGTGGTCTTGCGGCCCTGCCCCGGGTGGCGCCGCAGATCCCCAGTGCCCGCATCAGCCGCACCTCCAGGATCTTGGCCCATCAGCAGTTCATCACGCCGCGCCCTGGCTGACGGCCCCGTGCCGCGTTCAAGCGATGCCATGCATCGGTTGGACACCATGGCGGGTCGTAAAATGGCAGGCTTGGCTTCATGGCTGTGCATACGAAATACTGCGGCTTGTACCAGGGTATAGCCTCGCAACTGGACATCGGAACTGATTACCTGCTGTGAGATCTGGATAATTCGTGTGCAAGGGATGATGATTCATGGGTGCTGGCCACACGGAATCCGCGGAGAACTGCCCCACCATCTTCCATGTTCTGCGCTGGCGGGCTGAGCATCAGCCTCAGCGGCGGGCCTACACGTATCTGCGTGACGGCGAAGAAGACGCCGCCGACATCACCTACGGTGAACTGGACCGCCGCGCCCGCGCCATTGCCGCGGCCGTACGGCAACGGGCGCGCCCGGGCGACAGGGCGCTCTTGCTGTACCCATCCGGCTTGGATTTCATCGCCGCGTTCCTCGGCTGCCTGTACGCGGCGGTGATTGCCGTCCCCGCTTACCAGCCGAACCCGCGCCTGGCACGCACGCTCACCCGCCTTCGCATGATCACGGCTGACGCACGCCCGGCAGTTGTCCTCACGACAGCGTCACTGCTTTCCGCGGCGTCCGGCCTCGCAGCCAGTGATCCCGTCTTCCGTGAAGCGACGTGGCTGGCGGCTGATGCCGACGCCGATCAGGCGGAGAGCTTTCGCGACGAGGCGGCGATCGATCAGGGCACTCTAGCCTTCCTGCAGTACACCTCCGGGTCGACAAGCACGCCGCGTGGGGTGATGGTCACACATGGCAACCTCATGAATAATGAAGGCCTGATCCAGCGTGCGCTTTCGCTGACCGAGGATTCGGTCCTGGTGAGCTGGCTGCCGCTGTTTCACGACATGGGCCTGATCGGTGCGGTGCTGCAAGCGCTGTACACCGGGTTCCCATGCGCGCTGATGCCCCCGGCCGCGTTCATACAGCGGCCGATTCGCTGGCTGCAGGCGATCACGCGCTATCGCGGCACCTTCAGCACGGCTCCCGATTTCGCCTACGCCATGTGTGCCAGGCAGATCGACGAAGCCGATCGCGGGACGCTTGACTTGAGCAGCTGGACGGCGGCGGTCAACGGCGCCGAGCCGGTCCGGCCGGATACCCTTGATGACTTCGCCGCGGCCTTCTGGCCATGCGGTTTCAGCCGCGAGGCGCTGACCCCCTGCTACGGGCTCGCCGAATCGACGCTCATAGTGAGCGGCGGGCCGGCGCTGAGCGGGCCGGTGGTGCTGCGCGCCCAGGAAGGCCCGCTGCGGCGCGGTACGGTAGCCGTGACCGAAGACGAGGGGAAGCCGCTGGCCAGCAGCGGCCAGATCCTGCCCGGGTACCGCGTCGTCATCGCCGACCCGCAGACCCGGGTTCGCTGTCCGGCCGGGCAGATCGGCGAGATCTGGCTGGCGGGCCCGAGCGTCACCTCGGGTTACTGGGCTTCGCCCGCCGCCACAGAGGCCACCTTCTCGGCCCGGCTGGCCGGGACGGACGAGGGGCCGTTCCTGCGCACCGGGGATCTCGGCTTCATCGGTGACGAGCAGCTGTTCATCACCAGCAGGCTCAGCGACCTGATCATCATCAGGGGAAGCAACCACGCGCCGCAGGACATCGAGCGCACCGCGGAAAACAGCCATCCCGCGTTGCGCCCTGGATCCGGCATCGCCTTCACCATCGAGGACGGCGGCGACGCCCGGCTCGTCGTCGTGCACGAGGTCCGGCTCAACCGACTGGGGGTGGATTGCGAAGAGGTCGCCACGGCAGTCAGGCAAGCGCTAACGGAAGAGCACGGGCTTGACGTCTACGCGGTCGTCTTGCTGAAGCCGGGGGCACTGCCCAAGACCTCGAGCGGCAAGCCACGGCGGCGAGCCTGCCGCGACCAGTTCTTGGCGGGCGACCTCCGGCAGATCGGCCAGAGCATCCGCCAGCCGGCGGCTGCGGGCGCCCCTGCTGACGAAGAGGCGGCCGACCGCATCTTGCCTGCCCTAGTGAGTGCGGAGCGGCCGAGCCGACTGCCGATGCTGGTGAGCTATCTGCGGCAGCAGATCGCCGCCGCGGTGGGTGGCGACGCGGGCCAGGTGGATGTCGGCCAGCCCTTCGCCCCACTGGGCCTGGACTCACTCAAGATGCTCCAGCTCAAGGAGCGGGTCGAGATGGAACTGGCCGTGACGATCCCGCTGGAGCGGTTCCTCGATTATCCCACTCCGGCAGAGCTGGCCGTGCCGTTGCTCGCCGACCTGGAGCGCAGCATCGATGCCGCATGGGCCGAAGTCGCCGGGCTGACCGACGAGGAGGTCGGCTTCCGGCTGGCGCAACTCACCGCGGGGGAGAACTGACATGACGGCGCTGACCGGACACCCCGAACCGACCGCGGCGGCGGGCGCCAAGCGCGACCTGCTGCTGCGCCTGGTGCGCCGGGGAGGCAGCCGGCCGTCGCCGCAGCAGGATCAGGAAACCAGGAATCTCCCGGCGATCAGCACCGACCCGGACCGGCGCAACGATCCGTTCCCGCTGACCGAGATCCAGCAGGCGTACTGGATCGGCCGCAGCGCCGCCTTCGACTTCGGCGACGTCTCGGTCCATGCCTACGTGGAAGTCGAAGGCGGCGACATCGACCTGGCACGGCTGGAGCAGAGCTGGCAGCAGCTGGTGGACCGGCATGACATGCTGCGCGCGGTGGTCCTGCCGGACGGCCAGCAGCGCGTTCTGCCGACAGTGCCGCATTACCAGCTGCGGGTCACCGACCTGCGCGGCCACGATCCAGGAGCGGCCGCCCTGGCAATGGCGGATATTCGCGAGGAGCTATCTCACCAGGTGGTCAGCGCGGAGGAGTGGCCCGGTTTCGACCTGCGCGCAACCCTCCTGAACGGCGGCCGCACGCGGGTGCACCTCAGCTTCGACATGCTGCACGTAGACGGCGGCAGCCTGATGATACTGCTCGACGAGTGGATGCAGCTCTACCACCACGGCGGTGCCGGGCTGCCCGCACTGGAGCTGTCGTTCCGGGACTATGTGCTCGGCGAGATCGGGCAGCGCGACAGTGAGCAGTACCGGCGTTCGGTCGCGTACTGGCAGGACCGGGTGCAGACCCTTCCCCCGCCGCCTGCCCTTCCCGTCAAGCCGGTGGTCCATGACCCGGCGCTCCGGCACCGGTTCCAGCGCCGCAGCACTACGCTGCCGGCCGACGTCTGGCAGCGGCTCAAGGCACGAGCGGCCCGGTCCGGGCTGACGTCGCCGGGCGTGCTGCTCAGCGCTTACGCGGACGTGCTCGCTTGCTGGAGCAAGGACGACGCGTTCACCGTGAACGTCACGCTGTTCAACCGGCTGCCCCTGCATCCGCAGGTGAACCGGATCCTTGGCGACTTCACATCTATGGTTCTGGTGGAGATACCGGCCGCGGTGGGCCAGCCGTTCGCGGAACGTGCCGCGACGGCCCAGCGCCAGCTGTGGGAAGGGCTTGAGCACCGGACGGTGAGCGGCATCCGGGTGCTTCGCGACCTGGCACGGCTGCGGCCACACGCCGACGGTCCACTCATGCCGGTGGTTTTCAGCATGCTCGACCTGACCGCCCAGGGCTTCCAGCCTCCCCTCGCCGCGCTGCGAACTCTGGGTGAGGTGGTGTACAGCATTACCCAGACGCCCCAGGTGTGGCTCGATCACCAGGTGTGGGAGGAGGAAGGCGCGCTCGTTCTGATGTGGGATTCGGTCGAGGGCCTGTTCCCGCCGGGCCTGCTGGATGACATGTTCGCCGCCTACGTCCGGTTTCTCCGCAAGCTGGCCGACGATGAGACGGCGTGGCAGCGCCGCGGCCGTAGCGAGCACATCCCGCCAGAACCGATGGCGCGCCGCGCCGCCGTCAACGCCACCGACGCGGCCATTGCGGACGACACCCTGGTCAGCTTGTTCCTGCGGCAGGCGGCGGAGTGTCCAGGCAGCCCGGCCGTGATCACTTCCGGCCGCACCCTGACGTATGAGCAGATCCTGCGGCAGGCCCGACGGCTCGGCCAGACATTGCGATCTGGTGGCGTGACGCCGGGCACGCTGGTCGCCGTGGTGATGGACAAGGGCTGGGAGCAGGTGGTCGCGGTACTCGGTATCCAGATGGCTGGAGCGGCCTACCTGCCGGTCGACCCTTGCCTTCCGGCCGAAAGGCGTGCCTACCTGCTAGGCCACGGGGAAGTGCGGATCGCGGTGACACAGCCGTGGCTGGATAGCGGCCTCGACTGGCCGCCAGGCATCAGCCGCCCGTGCGTGGCCGATGACGCGCACGGCGACGAGGACAGCGGGAACGACGACCGGCCGGCACCGGTGCTAGGGTCGCGCGACCTTTCGCACGTGATCTACACGTCGGGCTCGACCGGGCAGCCCAAGGGCGTGATGATCGAGCATCGCAGCGTGGTGAACCGGATCACCGATGTCAACCGCCGGCTGGGGACCGGCCCGCGGGACCGGGTGCTGGCGCTGACCGCGCTGCACCACGACCTGTCGGTCTACGACATTTTCGGTGTCCTGGCGGCGGGCGCGGCGATGGTGATCCCTGACGCCGATCGCATCCGTGATCCCGAGCACTGGGCCGGACTCATGGCCACCGGGGAAGTAACGATCTGGAATTCCGTGCCGGCCTTCCTGCAGATGCTCGTTGAATATCTCGAAGCCCGAACCGAACGGCCGGAGCTACTGCCTCGATTCCTGCGCAGCGTCGTGCTGGCCGGGGACTGGATCCCGGTTACGCTGCCGGAGCGGCTGCGGCGGCTGGCGCCCGGGGTGCAGTTCATCGCTTCCGGCGGGCCAACCGAGACCACGATCTGGGATATCTGGAACCCGGTGCAGGACGTTGACCCGGCCTGGCCGAGCATCCCGTACGGCCGGCCGATGGACAACACCCGTTACGACGTACTCAACCGGCTCCTTGAGCCATGCCCGGTATGGGTGCCGGGTCAGCTGTGCATCGCCGGCGCGGGGCTGGCGCGCGGTTACTGGCGGGACGACGCCAGGACGCGGGAGCGTTTCGTCACCCGCCCGGATACCGGTGAGCGCATCTACCTGAGCGGGGACATCGGCCGCTACCTGCCCGACGGCAGCATCGAGTTCCTCGGCAGGGACGACTCGCAGGTCAAGATCGGCGGGCACCGCATCGAGCTCGGCGAGGTGGAGGCGGCGCTGCGGCAGCATCCGGACGTGCGCGACGCCGTCGTCATCGCGGCCGGCCAACCGCGGCAGCTCACGCACCTGATCGGCTACGTGGTGCCGGAGAACGCCAGCGCCGGGGCCGCGGACCCGGTGGAAGCAGGACAGGCTCCGGGCAGCATGGACTCTGCCGAGTTCAGGGCGGAGGATCTCACCGGCATCCCCGTGCTGGATCCCGTTGAGCGGATCGACTTCAAGCTGAATCAATGGGGTATCCGGCGCGACACCGGCCGCGAGGCCGTCGCGCTCGCCCCGGCACGACCGGACGGTGAACTGCCGCCGGCCTACGCGCGGCGGCGCAGCGTGCGGGAATTCTCTCCCGAGGCGGTGCCCTTCGAGTCGCTAGGCGGCCTGCTGGCCAGCCTTACCCAGCTCGAGGCTGGCGGGCTGCCTAAGTACCGCTACCCGTCCGGTGGCGGCCTGTACCCCGTGCAGGCGTACGTCTACGTCAAGCCCGGCCGGGTGCAGAACCTGGCCGCCGGAGTGTATTACCACGACCCGCGTGAGCACCAGCTGCTGCTGATGTCGGCCGGCGCGGTCCTCGATTCCGGCACGCAGCTGCCGCACAACCGGCAGATCTTCGAACGCGCCGCAGTCGCGATCTTCCTGATCGGCCGGCTTGCCGCGGTGGAGCCGCTGTACGGGCCCATGGCCCGCGACTTCTGCATGCTCGAAGCCGGTTACATGGGCCAGCTTCTGATGAGCGTAGCGCCCGAGCACCAGGTGGGCCTGTGCCCGGTCGGGGCGATGGACTTCGATTCGGTGCGGCCCTTGTTCGACCTGGATGACAGCCACTTCCTGACGCACCTGCTGATCGGCGGACCGGTGGCGGACAGCGCCTGGGACAGTTCCGGGTCCGGGCACGGCTCGGCGCGGCGGCCGTCGGCGGGCCGGCAGGGTGAGCCAGAGCTGGTGAGCCGGCTGCGTAACTTCGTCGCGGAGAAGCTGCCCGGGCACATGCGGCCGGCCGAGTACGTCGTGCTCGGCCAGTTTCCGCTTACGCCCAACGGCAAGGTCGACCGGCGCCTGCTGCCCGCTCCGGCGGAGGGCGGGCCCGCGCGGCCGCCAGACGTTCCGCCGCGAAACGACGCCGAGCGGGCCTTGCTGTCGGTTGCCTTGCGGGTGCTGCAGGTCGATGGCATCGGCATCCACCAGAACTTCTTTGACATCGGCGCCGACTCGATCCAGATGGTTCAGATCCTGAATGAGATCCGCAAGACCTTCGACCGTGAGGCGTCGATCACCGAGATTTTCCGCCATCCGACCATCAGTTCACTCGCCGCCAGCCTGGCCGGTGAAGATGCCGCGGCAAGCACCCTCGACCAGGCGGCTGAGCGGGCCGCGCGGCGGCGCGCATCGCGCGGGGCGAAACGCGGCCGGCGCGGGAGCGCGGACTCAGCGGAGGGAAGGGGCACCGAGTCTTGAGCACAGGAACGCTGTCGACCGGAGACACCGGTTCCGACATTGCCGTCGTCGGTATGGCCTGCCGTTTCCCGGGCGCGGCTAGCCCTGGAGAGTTCTGGCGCAACCTCCGCGACGGCGTCGAGTCCATCACCCAGCTGTCCGTGCGCGACATGCTGGATGCCGGGCTCCAGCCAGCCGAAGCCAACGACGAGCGACGGGTCGCGGCGGCCTCGACGCCCGTCGGCGTCGCGGACTTCGACGCTCGCTTCTTCGGCTTCAGCCCGCGGGAGGCGAAGCTGACCGATCCGCAGCAGCGGCTGTTCCTCGAATGCGCGTGGGAGGCGCTGGAGGACGCGGGCTATGATCCCGCCGGCGGCGCTCGCGCGACAGGTGTATTCGCCGGCGCTAGCATAAGCACCTACCTGCTGTATCACATCCAGCCGGCCCGCCCGTCGGCGACGCCGAGCAGAGATCTGCAGCTTCTCATCGGCAACGACAAGGATTACCTGGCAACGCTGGTCGCGTACAAGTTCGGCTTGCGCGGACCTGCCCTGAGCGTGCAGACGGCGTGCTCGACCTCGCTGGTGGCCGTCCACCTCGCCTGCCAGAGCCTGCTCGGCCATGAGTGCGACCTGGCACTCGCCGGGGGAGTCACGGTGCGCCTGCCGGCTGGAGTCGGCTACCTTTACGAGAAGGGCGGCGTGCAGTCGCCCGATGGTCACTGCCGCCCATTCGACGCCGCCGCCCAGGGCACCGTCTTCGGCAGCGGCGCTGGCGTGGTCGTGCTGAAGCGACTGGCTGACGCGCTCGCCGACGGCGACATCATCGACGCGGTGATCAAGGGATCGGCGGTCAACAACGACGGATCGCTCAAGGCGGGCTTCACCGCGCCCGCCGAGGACGGGCAGGCCGACGTGGTGGCCGAGGCCCTCGCCGTCGCCGGGGTGGAGCCAGCGGCGGTCGGCTACGTCGAGGCGCATGGCACGGCCACCCCGATCGGCGACCCGATCGAGGTTGCGGCGCTGGCGCGCGCGTTCCGTGCGCGCGCGGGCGCCGCCGGGATTCCTGCGGCGAGCTGCGCGCTCGGCGCGGTCAAGTCCAACCTCGGACACCTGGAATCAGCGGCCGGGATAGCCGGGCTGATCAAGACCGTGCTAGCTCTCAAGCATCAGGAGATCCCGCCCACGCTGCACTTCACGAAGCCGAATCCGGTTATTGATTTCGCGGCCACCGCATTTTATGTCAGCTCTCGCCTGACACCGTGGCCGGATGGGCAGGCGCCGCGGCGGGCCGGGGTCAGCTCGTTCGGTATGGGCGGCACGAATGCGCACGTGGTAGTGGAACAGGCTCCTGCGCCGCCGGTCACTGAGCGCGCGCCGGACCCAGCGGCCGACGCCCCCCACGACCGGCCGTACCTGCTCGCCCTGTCTGCACATGATCCCGGTGCGCTGGCGGCCCTTGCCCGCCGCTACGGCGAGTTCCTCGCCGACGGAGGGCCGGGCGAGCGCCTGAACCTGGCGGACGTGTGCTGGAGCGCGGGCGCCCGCCGCATCCACCACGGCTACCGCGGCGCCGTAGTGGGCCGGGACAGAGAGGAACTCTGCGCCGCGCTGTCGGCTGTCGCCAATGCGACCGATGAGGACTCCTCCGCCGCTGCGCAGCACGGTCGCAGTTGCAAGATAGCGTTCATCTTTCCTGGACAGGGCTCACAGTGGGTGGGCATGGGCAGGCGGCTGATGGCAGGTGAGCCCGCGTTCCGTGCGGCGGTCGAGCAGTGCGACGAGGCAGCGCGGCGGCGGGTCGGCTGCTCCCCCATAGCCGTGCGTGGCGACAGCCACGATGGTCAGCACGCGCCAGGTGATGCGGGTGCCGTTCAGTTGGCGCTCTTCGCCGTGCAAACCGGGCTTGCGGTGTGGTGGCGGACGATGGGCATCAACCCTGACGCGGTGCTTGGCCACGGCATAGGCGAGATCGCGGCGGCCTACGTGGCCGGGGCGCTGAGCCTCGATGACGCGGTGCACGTCGTGGGTCGCCTGGCCGGATCTGAGATGACGCCCGCCGTACGCGCGCCCGCCGTACGCGCGGCCGGGGCGGTGGGGGACATCCGGCCATGCGCATCCGCAATCGAGTTCATCTCGGCAGTGACCGGAGAACCGGTGGACGGCGCCCGGCTTGACAGCAGCTACTGGGCGGAGAGTCCGCGCGACCCGGCTCGGTTCACGGACGCGGTCCAGTGGCTGGCCGAACACGGGCATGAGATATTCGTGGAGATCAGCCCGGACCCGAGCCTGCTCCCCGCCATTGAGACCAGCCTGCTCCGGCTGAGTCGCCCCGGTACTACCGTCGCTTCCCTCCGGCGCTATGCCGACGAGCAGCAGGCACTGTTGGACGGGCTTGCCGCACTCCACCGCGTCGGCCGCACCATTGATTGGGGCCGGCTTTATCCGCACCACACGTTCGTTCGCCTGCCAACCTACCCCTGGCAGCGCAGCCGCTACTGGGTAGACCCGCCGCAGGACCGGGTGCCCCGTAGGTAGCGTGTGCGGGCCTGGTTGAGCTGGTGTCGGGTGGCCACCTCTCACCACGCTACGAAAAGACGGGTGTGACCGCGGATGGCTAGACCTTCCTTCCAGGCGACCGCGTCCGGGCCGGGAACTAGCCGAAGTTCAGGGAATCGCCGAATGAGCCTGGCCAGGACCGTCTGCACCTGCAGCCGGGCCAGTGGTGCGCCCAGGCACCGGTGCGCGCCGTGGCCGAAGGTCAAGTGAACGGATTTACGCCCTTCTGGCAGCAGGAGGGAAGGCTTCCCAAAAATCTTCGCATCGTGGTTGCCGTGAACCAGTGACACGATGACGACATCTCCCTTATCGATCGTGACCGCACCGAGTGAGAGCGGCTCGACTGCCACTCGCGGAAAGCTTAGCGGCGTCGACGGGGTAAGGCGAAGCAGTTCCTCAGCGGTCGGCACCAGTGACTCAGGCCGTTCACGCAGGCATCGCCATACCTTCGGATCGGAAAGCAGCCATTGCACACCAAGGCCGATCTGGCCGGCAGTAGTCTCGTAGCCCGCCATCAGCAGAGTGAGGCCCAGAGTGATCATTTCTCCCCGGGAAAGCGCGGCATGTTCGTGCAGTCCAATAAGTGCGGTAAGCAGGTCGTCGTCATGCCGAGTGCGCTTGTCCGACATGAGTTCCGTCATGTAATCCACGAGTTCGAGGCGCTGACGGAATTTCTGCTGCAGGGTGCTGCGGGAAATATCAAATAGTACTTCGACCAAGTCCGCGAACTTCACGTTGTCCTTGATTGGAATTCCGAGCAACGCGCACAGGACGGCTAGGGAGACCGGTGCCGCCAGCCCGCTGATTATGTCCGCAGGCGGTCCAGCCGCCGCCATCTGGTCGAGCCGGGCGTCTACCAGATGCTCAGCATAAGGAGCCAAGGCGGCGATCTTGTGACGAGAAAAAGCCCCGGCGACGCTACGCCGCAGCCTTGCATGGTCGGCGCCGTCCATACTCATCATCGAGTTTGCGGCGGGCTCCGAGTCGGTGATCTTCGGCACGTGCGGTTTCACCGCCTCAGCCCTGCTAAAACGCTTGTCGGACAGCACAATCCGGCAGAGGGCGTAATCGCGCACCAGCCAGACTTGCCTGCCGTGAGATGCAGTAACCGGCGCGATGTCTCCTAGTCCATCCCGCAAGAAAACAGGCAGTGGTCCGAATCGATCCGTGTCGAAAGTGGTCATGGCAAGGTTGCTACGTGCTCCATGTGGTGTCCGGCGTGTGATTGAGTGTCCGGCGGCCCTGCGATCCTGACAGATGCCGTAGCCCACAGCCAGGCGATACGCCAGGCGAGGTGTTCAATTGCGGAATCGCCGTGATTGAACGGCTTGCCCGCTGATCCCTCGGCCGAGGTCATCGGGATGATCGAACGAATTGAGCAGTCCGGCAGGCTAGGTCATAGTGGGTGGAGTACCCCCGGAGGAAGCCGAGTGCACAGTCTTGCCGATAACGCGGTGAGCGCCGATTTCCGCACGATGCTTCTGGGAAAGGTGTGCGACGCATTCCAGAAAGTGCGGTGCGACCACCAGGTCGTGTTGGTCTTCGACGGCAGCACCCCGGTGAATAGAGGCGTCTTGATACGACAGATCCCCAAGGTTGATACGCGGCTTCGCCGAGCGTGCTGTCGACCCGGACGGCCTGCGCGCGGCCATATCGGTCGGCGATCCGGACGGAATGTCAGCTCTTCGATCTGGCTGCTTGGCTCATATCGGGCTAAGGAGGACACTCATGACTGAGATCGGGTCGCCGGACTTCGCGGCCGCCGCCTGGGCCGGGCGCGGCCTGGCGGATGCGCCTGAGGAGCTGCTGTGCCAGGCGTTCGCAGAGATCCTCGGGCTGGAGTCGGTGGGGCCCGAGGATGATTTCTTTGCCCTGGGCGGGCATTCGCTGCTGGGGATGCAGCTGGCCAGCCAGGTGCGGGCGGTGCTGGGGGTGGAGATCGAGATCGAGGTTCTGTTTGATGCTCCCACGCCGGCGGCGCTGGCGGCGCGGCTGGCGGGGGCGGGGGCGGCGCGGGCCGGGCTGGTGCCGCGGCCGCGGCCGGGCCGGGTGCCGTTGTCGTTCGCGCAGCGGCGGCTGTGGTTCATCGGGCAGCTGGAGGGCCCGGGCGCGCTGTATAACACGCCGGTGGCGGTGCGGCTGTCGGGTGCGGTGGATGCG
>WNFX01005219.1_pt1 | contig 44729 bp, 42 predicted proteins | sample 5400111 | NCBI WGS metagenome assembly WNFX01 (sample SAMN13153363, study PRJNA577476) | soil metagenome | isolation source: 40 cm soil or saprolite under grassland replicate 1 | place: USA:California | collected 2016-06-15
AGTGATAATGGCGCGTTGACTGTACTGCAATTCGGGCCGTCATTGCCCGTTGAAACAGCAACGAAGATTCCGGCATCTCGTAAATGATTCGCTGCGGCAAGCAGAGCATTCGGGTCACAACCCTCAAGTTCAGGGCATCCCCACGAATTGTTCAACACATCGGCGGCACGCGTCGGGTCGCCGTCCTTAAACGGATCGCCTCCTTGGGGGAACGGGGCGAGCATGAATTGCATGCAATCCAAATACAACGCGGGATTGCCCAAATTACGATTCAAATTCGCACATGCAAACCAGGTTGCCTCGGGTGCGATGCCAATTCCATTTTGTCCCAAAATCGTTCCGAGCGTATGTGTGCCATGTCCGTTATCATCATAAGGCGAAGGCTTGCCATTCCACGGATCGAACCAGTTGTAATTATCACCTTCAGTGAGACCACGATAGCGATCATGAACTTCAGGATGAGTCACATCCACGCCACTGTCAGATTGCCCCACCACGATGCCTTCACCGCGTACGCCAAACTCATTCCATACTTTGTCAGCGCCGATCATGCTCACATTCCATTGCACACCGGTCGGAGGAGTGTCACCTCCGCTCGGAGCCAAGGCTTCGCCCGGGGCAGCGGGACGCAAGCGCGGGCTAGGAATGACTCGATCCACTTCGGAGCGCGTCAATAAATATAAACGGACTAGAGTCCCGCCGCGTACCTCCATCGCGTTGACGAGATAATATGGTGTGTACTTCACGCCAAAATTATCAAATGTATTTCGTAGAACTGCTTGCGTCTCATTCGCATTTTGTGTGAGCATTTGATAGGCAGCAGTTCGTCGTTCATCAATATCCTTGATTTGCCTCACACTCGAAAGATCCGCTTGATCTTTTATAATGACAAAGAGTCGGTCACCATAAAAACCATGATTACCATCTGCAAAGAAAAGGATAATGACAACAGCCCATGCGGCGACCGCACCTACTGCACCCAATATTCGTATTACATTGGATCCTGTGCTAGTTCTCGTTACATATCGAATGATCAAAGCGATCAGCCCTACCGCCAAACCCAAACCAACAGTGAACTCGACAGCCTTAATGGCAAGCCCGCTGATATCGCCCAGCACAATCGTGAGTTCAGTAGGGTCAAAAAAGATCAAACCAGCCGCAGTCAGCAAGCCTGTGAGAATCATAGCCGCAGCTCGCGAAGGCATCACTGTCGCGATGGCAAACGCAAACGATGGAAGGATGGCTAGCAAAATCAATTGCGCGCCATCATAACCAATTGCGGAGCCAAGCAATGCGAGCACTGCGCCGATACCGAACGCGTCGAGGAAACGATTCTCCGTTGTGGATTCCATCAATAGTGCCGCAAGCCAGCCAAAGGACAAACCTGCCAGCAAACTAAGGATTGCATCGGTCGGAGATCCGAACGCCCCAAAGATCGCAAATGGTGCAATACCAAACGCAGCCAGGAAAAATGCAAGAGAGATGTTATTTGAGCCCCAGTCAATCTTTACTCCGCGCACTCTCGCAACAATCAAAGCCACGATCACGCAAATCGAAATTTGTAAAATGGATCCTAACTGATCATTGTTAGGACCAAGCAACCGCAACAGCAATGCAGGGACTGCCATCAGCGCGGCGACAAACCATCCCGCGTAAACAGGCTTGAAGCGTAGGTCAGTTGTGAAGCGCCATAAAATGGCGATACCACCCATCATAATGATCGCCTGTACAGCCAATCCGATCAATCCAGCCCAAGCAAGATACGCAAAACTTCCATCGGCAATGGCTGTTTGCTCCATTGACCATAATACAAAATGATAAACAATTAAGCAGATCGGCATCGGTAATGCAAGCAACAAAAATAAAATCAATGCACCAGTGGAACGATTTCTTGGTTCAGGGTAAGAAGTTGGAATTTCCATTTCACTCATATCAGCCTCTCCTCAAAACAGAGATTAGGTTGAGCCTTGCGAAGGTTAGATCAACACAAGAGTGTCAATGAGGATAAAACCTTCGCAAGGCTGATTTTCGGCTTCCATTATGACGGGATAATATCACCTATGATAAACTCACGCCATGCTACAAGTTATTGAAACCCATCACGACAATTTTACAATTAGCACTGACCCCGCTCGCCTTGATGTAGATGCCATATGTAATTTTCTCACACGCGCCTACTGGGCAATCGGACGTCCGCGTGAACGCACCGAACGCGCTCTAAAGAATTCGCTTGTCTTTGGCCTCTATGATGGCGACAAACAGATCGGACTCGCGCGCGTTGTCAGTGATTACGCTATCTTTGCTTATCTCTGCGATGTCTTCATTCACGAGGATTATCGTGGGCAAGGACTCGGTAAATGGCTGATGGAAACTGTCCATAGTCATCCAGACCTTCAGGGCTTGCGCCGTTGGACTCTGGCCACGCGCGACGCGCACGGACTCTACCGTCAATTTGGCTGGGATGCGCTCGCAAATCCAGAAAGGTGGATGGAAATGTTGCGACCATTTCCCGGAGAAGGACGTGACTGATGTCTTCAATCGTCCTCAAGCAGGGCCGCGAGAAATCTTTGCTTCGCCGCCATCCGTGGATTTTCTCGGGCGCGATCCAGCATGTAGATAACGAGCTCACCTTAGGCGCGACCGTGGATTTGCTCTCGTTTAATCAGCAATTTCTGGCACGCGCCTCTTACTCGCCAAACTCCCAAATCCGCGCCCGTGTCTGGACATTTGAGGACGAACCTATTGACAAAGAATTCTTTCGTAAAAGAATCCGTTCGGCAATCGCGACACGTTCCCATCTCCTTTTAGGAGAGGGGCTAGGGGTGAGGTCAAATGCGTACCGCCTGATTTATGCTGAATCAGATAGTATCCCAGGTTTAATCGTTGACCGCTACGGTGATGTACTTGTCCTTCAATCTCTCACAGCGGGCTCTGAATTTTGGAAGGAGACATTCGCAGATCTCTTACTCGAAGAGACTGGCCTCTCAACGATCTACGAACGCTCAGATGCTGATGTCCGCGAACTCGAAGGGCTTGAACCAAAAGTCGGAATTCTGCGCGGCTCAATCTCTAATCTCCAATTCTCAATTAGAGAAAACGGTTTAAGTTTTCTCGTCAATCTCCAACACGGACACAAAACCGGCTTCTATCTCGATCAGCGCGCAAATCACCTACGCGTACGCGAACTTGCAAAAGATAAAGATGTGTTAGATGGTTTCTGCTACACCGGCGGATTCACCGTCAACGCGCTGGCTGGCGGAGCAAAGTCAGTGCTCTCGATCGATTCCTCTGCCGATGCTTTGGCATTATGCAACGAAAATATTGTGCTCAATAATCTGGATACTACTCGACAAACCTCACTCGAAGGTGATGTCTTTCAACTGTTACGAAAGTTCCGAGATGAGAATCGTTCCTTCGATATGATCATCCTCGACCCGCCCAAGTTCGCTCCCACGGCTGCACAGGCTGGACGCGCCGCGCGTGGATATAAGGATATCAATTTACTTGCATTCAAGTTACTGCAACCCGGCGGGACGTTGGTCACATTCTCGTGCTCAGGGGGAATCGACGCGGCGTTATTCCAAAAAATTATCGCGGGCGCAGCTTTAGATGCCGGTGTGGAGGCGCAGATCATCGAGCATTTATCACAGGGCGCAGATCATCCTATCTCATTACATTTCCCTGAAGCATCTTATCTCAAAGGATTGATCTGTTACAAGCCGAGATAGCAGAATAGTCTTCTTGATATAATCCTTTTGATGGCGAATAAGCGTACGAATGAGGAATGGCTGGAGGAGTTGAGAGCAGGCGGTGCAGCACAAGAAGCTGCGATCGCTGACCTGCGGAATCTTTTGCTGCGCGCAGTCTTATTCTTTTTCAGCCGCAACGTGAGTGATTTCGAAAGATTGGCTCGCGATGAAATCCTGCAACTGGCAGAGGATTGCGCGCAGGACGCTCTGATCGCTGTGATGAACCATCTTTCGGATTTCCGAGGCGATAGTAAATTTACTACTTGGGCATATAAGTTTGCTGTCAATATTGCGTTGATGACGGCACGCCGGGAACGTTGGAAAGGCGTATCTCTCGATCAATTATCCTTCTCCCATAACGGTACGCTCTTCGAATGGGCGATGCAGGACAAATCCTCCAGTTTCGCGCCTGATCAATCTGCCATGCAAAGCGAGATCAGCGAAATTATCTGGGAGGTCATCGAGCAGGATCTGACCGACAAACAGCGCCGCGTGCTTATTATGATGGTCTTTAATGAGGTTCCCATGGATGAAGTTGCGCGGCGATTGGATACAAACCGGAATGCCATCTATAAGATACTTCATGATGCGCGTCGCAAACTTAAGAATAGATTGCAGGCACGTGGTTTTGAGATTGGCGAGATACTCGCCTTATTCACTGTGCAGAAGTAAGACTCTGGCAGGATTTTGCAACGAATGATTGAGGAGTATTAATGAACCGGGAACGTTTTGAGCGTTGGCTGCGAAACATCTTTGAGACCCAGGACGAAGAGATTTCCTGCACCGAATGCTTCGACCTTGTGTCTCGTTTCGTGGAGCTTGAAGCCTCCGGTCAAGACGCTGCAGCCAAAATGCCACAGGTGAAACAGCATTTGAACCAGTGCCCTGCCTGTCGGAATGAATATGAGACCCTGCGTGATTTGCGACTCCTCGAGGAGGAAGGTGATTTGCCGTCAGTAGATGAGCTACAGGATTTGATTCAGTAGATTTCGAACATTATGTAAATAAAATCAGCGCTTCTATTTCGTGGAAGCGCTGATTTTATTTTGGTAAGAGAGTCTCTCTGAGTGCAACTAATAAGCAGAAGTTGCATGCAAACTTCTAGACTCAAGGCTAATCCAACATATTGAATTGAGGCTTGAGCTAAATCCGGCTCTACTATTTAACCGTATATTCTATTGAAGCATAATGATATTGATCTAATAAGCACAATCCTTATTAGAAAAAAGGAGATTATACGCATAAAGTTCATAAATTAAAACCAGTGGGGGAGCGCGCCCGTTCACTTTTCCCAGACATAAATCTCTGGGCTCCCTATTGACCTGGTGTAATGCTTGTTTTTAGGGTGAAGAAAGGAGAATGCATGTCAAAACAGAAAACATTTCACAAAACATTGATCTATTCAGGAGTATTCCTCCTGGTCTTAGTCCTGTTCGGGGCAGTCAGCATGCAAGCAAAAGCTAGCCCAAATCTTGACTTGATTTCGCAAGGCAAACAAATCTTCCGCTTTGATACCTTCGGTGATGAGGATTTTTGGGGTGGACAGCTCGGGCTGCATCAAGCGATCGAAGGTGAGCAGTTCGGCGGCGTAGGACCTGGAGTAAGCCCAGCGACAGCTCTGGCAGTCGGCTTGAAAGTCGATCTACAGGCCTTGCCAAAATCCCTGCAAAGTCAATTGAAGAAGGGGCAAGTTGATCTGAATGACCCAGCCGTGACTTTGGCTCTACTCAAGTTGAATGCGGTTGTCGGCATCACCGGGTTTTTCAATTCCGATGGCAGTCTAAGCTCGATCGGCATTCAATGCGCCTTATGCCACTCGACCGTAGATGATTCTTTTGCTTCTGGGATTGGTAAGCGGCTGGATGGCTGGGCCAATCGTGATCTAAACGTAGGTGCGATTGTTGCACTCTCGCCAAATCTGCAGCCCTTCGCGGATCTGCTCGGTACCGATCAGGCTACGGTGCGCAGCGTGCTCAATAGCTGGGGACCAGGAAAGTTCGACGCCGAACTGGTATTAGATGGGAAGGCTTTTCGGCCAGATGGTGGGTCTGCTGCTACACTAATCCCACCAGCGTTCGGTCTAGCAGGCGTCAACCTGCACACCTGGACAGGTTGGGGTTCGATCCCATACTGGAATGCTTTCGTTGCTAACATTGAGATGCACGGCAAAGGAACATTCTACGATCCGAGATTAAATGATGCTAGCAAATTCCCGATTGCAGCCAGGAGTGGATTTGGGAATATTCGCAGTTCTCCAGATTTGATTACCTCCAAGCTGCCCGCCCTGCACGCATACCAACTATCGCTGTTAGCTCCGTTGCCACCAGCCGGTAGTTTTGACCCAGCGGCCGCCGCGCGCGGACAGGCGCTCTTTGCTGCAGATGGAAAGGCCAAATGCGCGACTTGTCATGTACCTACCCTGTTCACCGAACCGGGCTGGAATCTGCACACTCCAGCTGAGATTGGCATTGACGACTTCCAAGCTAATCGGTCACCTGACGGCCGCTACCGCACTTCTCCGCTCAAGGGCCTGTGGACACATACAAAAGGTGGCTTTTATCATGATGGACGGTTCGCCACTTTGCTGGATGTGATCAATCACTATAATACACTGTTCGGGCTAGGCTTGACTGAGAGTGAAAAATCTGACCTGGTCGAGTATTTGAAATCCTTGGGTGATACTACCTCGCCTTGATCTCACAACTCAAATTTCAAGGGATGATGATAATGAAAACGACAATTGAAGGCGCGAAAGAGGAAAAGGTAGCCATGAAATTGAAAGCTGATGGCGTCAAGTGATTTACAAAATCTGATTCCCGAAAGTTCGTCAGCGCTTCCACCTTCCATGGAAGCGCTTTTATTTGGTAAGAAGTCACAGTTTTTTGAAACTAATAAAGTGTCACTCGTGATTAGTCTGATGCGCATACTTTGGAAAGACTGGGTTATTTCTGTTAGTAAGGTGTTATTATTCGTTACGTCTATAAATCATATTTATGTCATTGCGAGGAGGAGCGAAGCGACGACGAAGCAATCTCCATTTAGGTGATAGAAAGTCCTCGATGAGATTCCCTGTTTAGCGGAAGATTGCTTCGGGCTAGGGTGCGGTGGACGAACGCCGCCTACTCAATCATTAGCCCTGGCAATGACAGAATAAAAAGGAGGAAGAGATGAAACACTATAAATATTTAATTATCGGCGGCGGGCTGGCAGGCGATGGTGCCACGCAAGGAATCCGCGAACTGGATGCAGAGGGTTCTATTGGCATGATCAGCATGGATCCCGATCCGCCGTACATGCGACCAGATCTCTCCAAAGGTTTGTGGAAGGGCCGCCCGGTGGAGAAGATCTGGCGCAAAACAGTAGAGCGGGGAACGGAACTTCATCTCAGCCGCAAAGCAGTTCAACTTGACCCAGCGAAAAAATATGTCCTTGATAATGGAGGAGATGAATACACTTACGACAAGTTGCTGCTCGCGACAGGGGGCACGCCCAATCATTTGCCGTTTGGCAATGGCAATATTGTTTATTATCGCAGTTTTCAAGACTATAAACATTTACGTGCTCTAACTGAACAAGGAGATCACTTCGTGGTAATCGGCGGGAGCTTTATTGGCTCGGAGCTCGCCGCAGCACTGACGATTGTCGGCAAAAAGGTGACGATGCTCTTGCGTGAAGATGCGATCTGTGAGCGTTTCTTTCCCAGCAACCTCGCGCATTTCTTGAACGATTATTATCGTGAAAAAGGTGTAGAGATAGTGACAGGCGATACAGCCGCTAGTGTTCAAAAAGAGGACGATCACATTACGGTCCGCACTGGAAGCGGACGCGCCATCGAAGCAACTGCAGTTGTGGCTGGAATTGGCATCCACACCGACTTAGACTTGGCGAAAGAGGCTGGCCTCAAAGTGAATGATGGTATTTATGTAGATGAGCACCTGGAAACCTCAGTTCCCGATATTTATGCGGCAGGTGATGCAGCGAATTTTTATCATTATGCGTTGGGCAAACGGGTGCGTGTGGAACATGAAAATAACGCCGTGGAAATGGGAAAAGTGGCGGGTCGCAACATGACAGGCGCAAGCGAATCATATACTTACACCCCGATGTTCTATTCCGATTTGTTTGATCTGGGTTATGAAGCGGTTGGCGGGATGAGCAGCAAGATGGAAACGATCGCGGATTGGCAGGAAGAACCCTTCAAGAAGGGCGTGGTCTATTACATGGACGATGGCCGCGTCCGTGGTGTATTGTTATGGAATGTTTGGGAAAAGGTGAATGAGGCGCGTGCGTTGATGATGGAGAAGGGCCCGTTCAAAGAGAAAGATTTAAATGGCAGGATCAAAGGGTAACAACACAAGGGCACGATTTGATCGTGCCTATTTTAATCACTTATCGTCTGGCAATCTAGAATTCATTTCTCATCCCCCAGTGACGAAATCGCTCTCAATAACCCCATGATCATCATGCCGAGTTTCACCCCATCTCCTGTAGAAAGCGTGATTTCATTACCGGTTTTCTCTGCCCGACGTTGGAGCATCATTGCGGCAACCAGTCCAGTTACTGCGCCGATCAGCGCGCCGAAGAGTAAGATCCTGTTTTGATTCATAATTTATTTCCTCTATTAGATTGGAAAAGACCCTAATGGTCTTTCGGCAGGGATGATACTATTTTTGCAGTGCTTCATCTTATACTTGCACATTTGATTGCAAAGCAGACCTTTAGGGTCTCTCCAAAATTATTTCATTCCTAAAAATGTCTTGATAGTTGCACCAATTCCGTCTAAAAAGATAACTGGCTTGACTGTGGCATCAGCGGCAAGCCTAATGCGGATCGCCAGTTTATGAACGAAATTCTGCGCCTTATTTGTATAAATAGGCGCAATTCCAAGCAACCGCGCGAGCAAATAAATAAGTCCAACCAGCAGGGCAAGAAAAACAAATCCCACAACAAAAAATGGAATAACAATCCACATTGTAGAGATCGCAGCCCAACGCGCAACATCTCCATTATTGCGGAAGGTAGCGATGTTGATCAACACAACCAACGCGATAAATAGAAGCGCGGTCAACACCATAGGCAAAATGATCTGGCTTGTCAGTTGTTTACGATGTCTTCTATAAGATTCATGAACAGGTTTGGGGAGCACTGCTTTCATTATCTTTATTTTAGCATAATTACAATATAAGATACTTGGGGGAAATACCTGAGTGAAGGTGGGGTAAACGCACGGGGCGGCCAGGCATGCCTCGCCCAGGCACGCCACCTTCGGCCGCCCCGGCAAATGGGGAACTGGACTTGACCAAATTATTTTGACGCGTCATGTAGGGAACGGCAGCTGCCGTTCCCTACATGACATTATCTACGATTCCGCAAGAAGGTCGGAATATCGAGATCGTCCTTGTTCACAGAGGGCAAAGACGCTGATTTCGTCTCACCAGACTGATGCTCCGCGTGAACGCTCACTGATTCAGAAGGCCTCATGTAAGAGAGAGAATCCGATCGCCTGACTTCAGTATGCGGCTGACGTTCCAATGCGCGACGAGGCATGCTGGTGCGTTCAAACCCTGTTGCAATGACTGTAATGCGGACTTCGTCGCCCATGTTCGGATCAATGACCGCGCCGAAGATCATGTTCACATCCGGATGAGCGGTCTCACGGATGATTGCCGCAGCTTGGTTCACTTCGAAGAGCGTCATGTTGGGGCCGCCCATGACGTTGAAGAGAACGCCGCGCGCCCCATCGATTGTGATGTCGAGCAGTTTGCTGGAGATAGCGTTCTCAGCCGCTTTCTTCGCTTTTTCGTCGCCCTCGCCTTTTCCAACCGCCATGAGCGCCAACCCAGGAATCGTAATCAATTCTGAAATGCCCTGAATGCCTTGATGCAGAACATCGTCCGCGAGGCGGAAGGCATCCTGCAAAGAGGCGCGCTTATCGGCAACCTGTAACAGGCGATCATTTGGAATGGCGATCAAGGTATCCGCGTGTTCCTTAAGTTTACCGATACCTATCTCTGCGGATTGCAAACGGCGCATTCCTTCAAACGTGAAAGGACGCGTCACTACGCCGATCGTCAATGCACCGCTTTCCTTGGCAATCTGCGCAACGACTGGCGCTGCACCAGTACCTGTTCCGCCGCCCATACCCGCGGTAACGAAGCACATATCCGAGCCTTTCAGCACGTTATATAGCTCGTCTGCGGATTCTTCAGCGGCTTTCCGTCCGATTTCAGGATCGCCCCCCGCACCTAGCCCGCGGGTGAGCTTGTCGCCAAGCCGGACGTGCGATGGCGCTTTCGACAGCATGAGAGCTTGTGCGTCGGTATTCACTGCAATGAATTCAACGCCCTGAATGCCCTCAGCGATCATGCGATTGACGGCATTTGTTCCACCACCTCCCACGCCGATCACTTTAATGCGGGCGAAGGCTTCCTTTCCCTTCTCTTCAACTTGCTTATTGGTCGAGTCCATGTCTACCTCCATCAAAAATTGAGTCTTATGATATTAATTGATTCCGTAGCAAAAATTAATAATTACCACGGTGATATCTTGATTCCAATAGCAGTTGGAATCAAGTTACGGCAAAATCCTACCAATCAACTTCTTGACAAAATCCATACGCTTTTCTCCTTTTGAGCGGCGATCGCGTCCGATGCCCAGATCTTGATCGTGCATTGACATTGCCCAGCGCAGCAAGCCTACGCCGGTGGAATAAGCAGGTGACTTCAAGCGATCTACCAGACCAGATAAATTCTCGGGCTGCGCGGTGCGGACAGGCATGTTCAACACTTCAGAGGCAACGCGTTTGATACCAGGCAACGCAGAGGTGCCACCCGTCAGCACCATGCCTGCAGGCAAAAGTCCATCGTAGCCTGAGCGCTTGATTTCCTGTAATGTAAGTGAAAAGATTTCCGCCACGCGCGCTTCAATGATGTGAGCCAGGTCCTGGCGATTGATCTGCACAGGGTGATCCTCACCAAAAGGTCTGATCGAAAAGTATTCTTCAGAACCAACTCCAGAGCGCATTGCATATCCTTGCTGCTTCTTTACATCTTCAGCCTGTGGAAACGACAGTCGCAGTCCATGCGCAATATCTTGTGTGATGTGATTGCCACCGACCGCCAGTACCATCGTATGCCACACATCGCCGTTGACGTAGAGAGCCAAATCTGTTGTGCCTCCACCAATGTCACAAACCGCTACGCCCATCTGGCGTTCCTGCTCAGTCAGCACTACTTCACCAGAAGCCAGTGGATTCAACACAAACTGTTGAATCTCCACACCAGCTGCGCCCACCGATTGACGCAGGTTATCACTCGTCGCGGCAGAGGCTGTAATGATGTGCGCTTCGACCTCCAGGCGATACCCATGCATCCCTTTCGGGTTGCGGATACCATCCTGTCCATCCACTGTGAAGCCGCGTTGAATCACATGAATAATTTCGCGATCATAAGGAATCGCCACGGCGCGCGCTTGATCCAGCGCATGTAATACATCATATTGTTCAATCACATTTCCATTGACAGCCACCGCGCCCCGGCTGTTCACAGATGAAACATGCGCGCCAGCCATACTCACCAGCGCAGATGTGATCTCAAGCCCCGAGGTGGATTCAGCCTTTTCCACCGAACGCGTGATCGCCCGCGAAGCCGCGGCTAGATCTACGATCATGCCTTTGCGGATTCCTTCCGAAGGTTCGATGCCAACGCCCAGGATCCGAATGGATTTGTCATCCTCCACTCGTCCAACCAGCGTGCACACTTTGGTTGTACCAACGTCAATGCCTACAACGATTTCTTCCATGTTAGTTACTCATCCTATAATATGGCGCGGTTGGGTAGGTCACATTGATCAACGCCGGCCGAATGCCTCTTTGCGTCAGTGAATTCACCATCGATTCATACACACGCATTTTCAACTCAACATCATTTCCGCTCGTCCCAAAATAGACTCGCCAGCCACGCGGGTCGTTCCAGCCCAATCCAAAATTTGCATCATATAGAATCTGCATACCTGGCGGGACATGACCGGCGAATCCCTTAATTGCCTTTACCATTTCGAATGAAATGAACGGAGCAGGAGTCAGCGGATCAGGAGACACGTTGCCTTCTATGGGTGGAGCAGATACTGCTACAACAGAGATCAACTCTGGGAGTTCTCCCCGCGGCCGAAATGCCACGCCATCCTCTGAAATCCATGTGTAGCTACCTCCCTGTTCCCAGCGAATGATCGGGTGTCGTTCCTGGACATTAATAGAAACAACATTAGGCAAAGAAGTAGTCACCGTAACGGAAACAAACTCAGGAAAGTTGCGTCTGATGCGTGACTCCAGATCTGAAGGGATAAGTAAGAAGATTGGTTGGCCCGCGATATTCAACACAGAGTTAATTTCTGCCGCGGGCAATATCTGATTGCCCGTTACTTGCGCTCCGATCACGCGAAATTGAGGCAGGTTGAAAGCAAAATAGAGTGCAGCGCCAAGCAAGGCAACAATCAAGAATGAAGGGAAACGCCGTCCCAGGCTCGGACGGGAAATGCTGATGCCACGTAGATCTGTGTCCGGTGCCACAGGCAGCAGCGCAACCTGAAAGCGACGATGCGCACTGCGCGGAGTACTGGCACGCGTAGACTTACGATTCGATTTCACAGCATTCCGTCGGGCGCGAGTGGTGACCGGCGGTGCGGAGCGCGTAGCCTCTGTCGCCGCACGTTGCATCCGCTGTGAATTCTCTTTTTCACGGCGCAGGCGAATGAGGTCAGAATGAGTGAGTTCTTTCTTTTTCCTCATGCGTTACTCCGATATGTATATGACGTGCGGTCATGGTCTACTTTACGTTCCATTGCCAGCTCGATCAAGCGGTCAACCAGTTTGTGATAGGGCAGGCCGCTGGCTTCCCACAATTTAGGATACATGCTGATCTTGGTAAAGCCAGGGAGGGTGTTCAACTCGTTGAGATAGATTTTGTTTGTATCTTTTTCAATGAAGAAATCCACGCGCGCCATACCCGCGCAATCAACAGCTTTATAAGCTTGTACTGCATACTCGCGAATACATTCACTGATTTCGTGAGGCAATTGTGCAGGGATCACCAACCCCGATGTACCATCAAGGTATTTTGATTCATATGAATAAAACTCGCGGCTGGGCAATACTTCGCCACAAACAGACGCAACAGGTTCATCATTACCCAGCACACTGACTTCGATCTCATGCGCGTCCCTCACGCCTTTCTGAATGAGTACGCGGCGGTCAAAGGCTGCGGCTTCCATTAGTCCTTCCTGTAAATCAGAACGATTGTTACATTTGGTCACACCAACGGAAGAACCGAGATTAGCAGGTTTTGTGAACAGTGGATAATCGCTGATTTTCTCAGCTCGCTCAATCACAGAAGCCATATCGTTTTCAATCTCGGCTCGTAAAACCACCATCATATCTACAACAGGAATATGGTTAGCAATCATCACATCTTTGAAGACGCCTTTATCCATACCAACAGAGGAACCAAGGACGCCCGCGCCCACATAGGCAACATCTGCCAATTCAAACAAACCTTGCAGTGTGCCATCCTCACCAAATGTTCCATGCAGAACGGGGAAGAAGACATCAACATTTGCCCATTTCCGAAGACCCGAAATACCTTCAATCACATAAATACCTTTTTCTGAAGGATCGGGAAAAACAACGACAGGCAGCAAGCCATCTGTCTTGTTATTTTCGAATTTATCAAGAACATCTTCGCCCGTCAGCCATGTGCCTTCATGCGTGATACCAATTTGAGTCACTTCATATTTGGCAGGGTCAAGTACAGACAACACGGAATGCGCGGACATCAGTGAGACCTCGTGCTCACCTGAACGTCCACCGAATATTACTGCCACATGAAGTTTCTTTTCAGCCATTCAAAACCAATCTCTAGTTCTCTAATCTCTATTTACTAATTACAATTCCGCGCTTCGTCTGCGGGGCAGGAAAACACTGTCCCTCCGCTCAGCGCGAGGCAACTACCATTCTCCAACCAACTCAATCTCCAGTTCCAAATTAACACCTTGCGTTTCTTTCACAGTCTTCATCACCAATTGGATCAACGCGCGAATATCATCTGCTCTGGTTGCGCCATGGTTGATAAAGAAATTTCCATGCAATGGACTGATCTCAGCGTTCCCAATACGTGTGCCTTTCAAGCCCGCGGCTTCGATCAACTTCCCTGCATAATCGCCATTTGGATTTTTAAACATCGAACCCATACTTGCACCAGGCGGTTGAGTCGTTTTGCGATGCGCACTGAACTGCTCGATATTCGTAGTCACTTCTTCTTTCGTCGAATTCTTCAAACTTAACTCTGCTGCAAGAACCACCGCGTCCAATTCACCGCGCTTCAGTATGCTTGTACGATAGCCGTAGCCCATTTGCTCGGCCGTAAATTTCTCGCGGCCGTTTTCAGTGAGCAACTCGGTCCAGATTAAATTGCCGGCTATGTCACCGCCGAACGCGCCAGCATTTCCATACACCGCGCCGCCAACCGTGCCTGGGACTGTTGCAGCCCACTCGAGTCCCGCGAATCCTTTGGAGGCGCAACGATTGGCAAGGTTGCTGAAGATGACGCCCGATTCAACCGTGACCGAGGGCTGGTCCCCATTATGGAAGCGGACTCCCTTCGCTCGGTTCAATACGACAACGCCCCGCACACCTTTATCACTCACCAACACGTTCGAGCCTCCGCCGAGCATGAGGTAGTCCAAGTCTAGTTTTCGCAACAGCTTGATGATTCGCGCCAACTCATCAGCGGATTCGGCTGTAATGAGGACATCTGCCGGTCCACCAATGCGCGCGGAAGTATACGGTGCAAGAGAAACATTCTCTTTCACCTTGTCGCCGAGTTTGGCGTATAAGCCATCAATGGGTCGGGTCAGTATAACCATTTTTGATTCACTCGTCTTTTTCACTTAATTTCTCGATCAACTTCTCAACGTTCTTTTCGACCGTTTTTTCCTCTTTTTCAGCATCCTTCTTCTTTTTCTCGCGTTGATGGGACTCCTTATCAAAGAAAGAGAGGATCATTTTTAACGGTGGCAGGAAGAAAGTCTCAGGATGACGCGGTTTCTTATCCTTTTCATCAGACATCAATTCCAATTACCTTTCCTGTAATCCTTTTAATACATCCGTACTGATCTGATCTGCATCACCAGCGGAGAGCACGAGAACCACATCGCTGGGTTGGAGATGCTTTAGCAAATACTCTGTCACTTCGGGCAGGGTTTTAATATAGCGTGCAGAAAGATGCGGCATGGCACTCACAATTTCAGCAGATGTAAACTCCTGTTTCGGTTCACGCGCGGCATAGACTTCGGTAACAATCACCTCATTGGCATCCTTGAAAGCGCGCGCAAAGTCGAGGAAGAGCGTCTTCGTGCGCGAATAAGTATGTGGTTGCCAGATAGCCCAAATACGTGCTTTTGGATAACGCGCGCGCGCACCAGACAACGTAGCCTTGATCTCAGTAGGATGATGAGCATAATCATCAAAGATACTGATACCATTTACTTCACCGCGCAATTCAAAGCGCCGACCTGTGCCAGTAAATTCACCAAGAGCCTTCGCGGCTTTTTTGCGTGAAAGACCTAACACACCAATGATTGCCAGAACAGCCAGTGCATTGCGCACGTTATGCTGACCCGGCAACTGCAAAGAGACCTTAACAGACGCGGCAGTTTTACTAGCCAAATTCGTTGTGGCGACAAAGTCAAAGCCACCGCGCTCATTTGGCATTACCTCACGCGCTTGTACCCACAAAGGTGTGCTGATCGTCATATCGCTTTGCACACCATAAGAAATAACGTTCTTGCCATCCTTGCGCACATGTGGGATCAACGCGGCCGCGCCTGCATCCTCAGCACATGCGATCAGCGTTCCATCGGCAGGAAGCAAGTTCACGAACTTTTCAAAGGCTTCGTATATCGACGCGAGCGTTGGGAAGAAATCAGGGTGGTCATGTTCAATGCTCGTTACCACGGCAATCTGCGGCTTAAGTCCCAAGAACATATTGTCATATTCATCCGCTTCAATCACAAACGCCTTGCCTTTGCCCGAGTGTGCATTGACGCCCAGATTATTCACCACTCCACCAACAATAAAGGATGGGTCACGACCCAACTGAGATAGGACCCAGGCGGTCATGGCTGTCGTGGTCGTTTTTCCATGCGTGCCCGCGATAGCGATACCGGTCTTATCTTCCATCAAGCGACCCAGAAAGTCCGCGCGTTTATAAACGGGGATTCCCGCCTGATTCGCTGCTTTGACTTCAGGGTTATCTTCCGTAATTGCAGAGGAACGCACCACCCAATCCGCTCCTGCTATATAACGCGGATGATGACCTACGTAGACAGTCGCGCCAGCTTTGCGCACTTCTTCGGCAAAAGGAGTAAGCGCGCGATCAGAGCCGCTCACCGTGTATCCGCTCTCCAACAGGAGGCGGGCGATAGCGGAAAGACCGCTTCCCCCAATGCCGATGAAATGAACATGTGTCATATTAGCTGTCAGCTTTTAGTAATTAACCTTTCCAATTAAATGTAAACTACAAGGACAAATACAAACGCAAGGATGATGGCAAAGTAGATGCCAGGTTCGCCAAGCAATTGAGGCGGCATGTATAACATCATCTGGTTGACAGTTTGCAACAGTGCCGGGTCAGCAGGCTTAGAAATCACTTTCTCAAACGGATAATCCGCAACATGCATATAGAACAATATTGTTCCAGCGATAAGATAACCATTGATCGCGCCCAGAATCGCGCCGAAGAGCGAATCCTGCAAACGCTCACGTGCCGCTCGTGAGGCAAGATGTGGAATACTGACGACAGTTTGGTAACCAAAATACACAAGTACAAGGAGAATAATCGTCCGCACCCAAAAGAGCGACACATCTGTTTCGGGCAAGCTTTGCGCGATGGGAATGTACCTGCGTAGAACATGATTAAGTGCCAGCGCAAGAATCACACTGAAGGAGACGAGAAGTTCCTTTGCCCAACCGCGCATTCCACCGACGATGGCAAAGAGGATCACGAACATCCAAAAGAGATAGACAATGCTCATCATAGTGTTATTCTCCAGCCAGTTCTATCAGCGCGCTGGCAATCTTCTCGGCTGCACGTGGGTGGGATAGCTCAAACATCGCGGCACGCATGGCTTTTAATTTGTTCGGGTTTTCTAACAAGACATTTAACGTAACCACTAACTCGTCGTTAAGATGATGATCCTGCAATATGATTGCTGCGCCACGGCTCGTAAGATAATCTGCATTGACTTTCTGATAGCGCCAGGCATGAGGGTAGGGCACAAGAACAGCAGGCAAACCAAAGAGTGGGTATTCACCCAAACAACTTGCACCCGCGCGCGAGACAACCAAATCTGCTGAGGCTAATGCCGCACCCATCTCATGTAAATAAGACATGGCATGATAACGGGCTGCTATTTCCGTGGGCAATCCTTCGCGCATACTTTTGACAATCTCCCAATCTGTTTCACCAGAGAGATGGATAATCTCAAATTTTTCGAGCAACGCGCGTAAATTGTTTAATACAGCCAGGTTAATGGAACGTGCACCCTTACTTCCGCCAAATACCAAAAGGACAGGAAGTTTGCCGGAAATGTCTAGGTGGTGATGAGCAGTTTGGCGGTCCCAAAGCGCAAGGTCCGGGCGCAGTGGGTATCCAGTCTCGTACACTCGTTTGTTAAAGAACTGTTGCGATTGCTCAGTTGTTACTGCGATAATGTCGGCAGAGCCTGCAAGTGATTTCAAAGCCATGCCAGGTTCGATATCCGGCACATAAAGAATGGATGGAATAGAACGGCCGGCGATAGCCATTGGCACAGCTACATAACCACCAGTGAAGAATAGTACATCAGGCTTGAAGTCATTGAGAATACTTCGTGCAGCGAGGATACCGCGTCCAATCAGGATAAGATTGCGCGGCAGCACAAGGGGACTCACACCATGCAAACCTGCGGCGGGAATAGATTGGAAGGGAATCCTCTGGCGCTTCACCAGAGATCCTTCTATGCTATCCTCGCCGCCCACCCACAGCGTTTTCACGTCTGTGACCTTAGACGCGAGTACGCTGTGAACGGCGAGGGCGGGATACACTCCGCCGCCCGTTCCGCCTGCGCAAATCAATAACCGCACCGAATGACCTCCAATCGTTTTCTTCCATCTTTACCTTCTCGCCACTTTGACGAGAGATATTCAACATAATACCAATTGCAGATAGTGTTGATATCAGGTTTGAGCCGCCTGCGCTAACAAACGGCAAGGCATTCCCTGCAAACGGCATCAGACCGACCATCACAGCCATGTTGATTAAAGCCTCCATACCGATCCAGAACGTTACCCCCGATGCAAGTAGTGTGCCCAACATGTCAGGCGCGCGGCGTGCGATCATAAGTCCGCGCCAGACGAGCGCTGCATACAAGCCGATCAATAGCATTGAGCCGAATAGCCCAAGCTCTTCTGCAACAACGGCAAAGATACTATCAGTAGGTGCGAACGGCAAACCTGTTAACTTAGTATCAGCTTGACCCAGCCCCACACCGAAGAAACCGCCTTTGATCACAGCTTCAAGCGAGCGCTGTACGTGATAGGAGGCATGAGTCGGATCTTGCAATCCAGCGACGAAAGTAGCCACGCGGTCTTGACCTGTTGCGCTGAACTGAACGATGATCCAGCCTATGAAGACTGCCAGGATCAATAAAAATATGATCTGCCGAATATCAGAACCTGCCAGGAAGAACAACAAGCCGCCAAGGATTAAAACGGTGCCTGCTGCACTCAAATCTGGCTGTAGATAGATTAGACCGCCAATGATACCAAGAATAACGCCCAAAGGGATTAAGCCTAAACTAATGTCGTGCAGAACCTCGCGTTTTGCATACAACCAGACCGAAAGATAAATAATCGTAACAAGCTTTGTGATTTCTGAGGGCTGATAGGAACCTTGATACAAGGAACGAGATGCACCCAAACGGATTTCATTGATAAATAGAACAATAACCAACAAACCGATCGTCACAAGCATAGTGGGCACAATAATTTTGCGCCAGTTGTGATAATCAAAAAATGAAAGTCCAAAGGCGACAACGATTCCAAGTGCCATCCACCTTAGCTGACGAGTGAACATATATGTTGATGAACCGAATTCCTTATAGGAGAAATCGAATGAAGCAGAATACAGCATGATCAAGCCAAACACGATTAAAGCGACAACTGTTAATACCAATGGAATATCCACGCCGCGTGTCAATTTCTTGACTGGCGAAAAAGACAAACGATTATTTACGAAAGTTCTTGTACCCATTCTCTAAACCTTTCTCCGCGTTCTTCAAAGTCTTTGAACTCATCAAAACTCGTGCCACCCGGTGATAATAAAACAACATCTCCTGCTGCCGCGAGGTCTGCCGCTTTAATGACTGCCTTATGTAGATCATCTACTCGCGTGAGAGTGAAACACTGCTCACCCAGCCCGAGACTGTTTGCCATTTTCTGAATTTTTTCAGCCGCCTCACCAAAGAGCACCACGTGCTCGACGCGTTCACTGATAAGTTGCAACAGGTCTTCCCATGGAAGATTCTTGTCGCGCCCGCCGAGCAGTAACACTATCGGTTCATCAAATGCATGGATGGCTGCCATGCTTCGTTCAGGCGCAGTTGCAATCGAGTCGTTATACCAGCGCACCTCGCGTAATTCCCGGACAAACTCCAAGCGATGTGGCACGCCGCGAAAATCTTCAACCGCTTCGAGCATGGCATCCAGAGGAAAGCCTGAAGCATGTCCAATTGCAAACGCCGCAAGGACATTCAGTACATTATGGTCACCACGCAATAAAATCCTTTCGCGCAGGATCAAAGGTAAATATGCATCTCCATCACGAAGATTCAATAAACCATCCTGTAAATATGTGCCATTCAAGCCTTCCTCAAGTTCGCTCAAACTAAAGGTATATAACTTGCCACGCACTTTGCTCCTCAGGCTCCACGCGCCTTTGTCATCGCGCCCCAAAACAGCGACATTTTCCTTACTTTGAAATTCAAGAATGCGCGCTTTGGCGGCTGTGTAGGCTTCCATCGTACCGTGACGATCAAGATGATTCGGCGTGATATTTAAGATCGCAGCAATATTTGGAGAGACTGTCATCTGATCCAATTGAAAGGATGAAAGCTCAAGAATGGCAACATCCTCGACTTTCATATTGTCGACGTAATTGATCAAAGGATCGCCGATGTTGCCACCCATATAAGCTTTATCGCCATAAGCATTTTTTGCCATTCGTCCAACCAAAGTTGTTGTGGTTGTTTTTCCTGCTGAACCAGTAATTCCAATCGTTTTGCAAGGAACAGCTTCCATGAAAATCTGCGAATCGTTCGAGAGAGAAATCCCTCGTTTAACAGCTTCAGCCACAATTGGCAGCGTGAGTGGAATTCCGCCAGAGAGACAAAGTACATCCATTGAATCCAATAACTCAAGTGGATGGCCGCCAAGCGCCCAATCGATCGGAAATTCGGCAAGCGACTCGCGTGCTAGGCGTAATTCATCTTCACTACGCATATCGCTCAATGTGACACGAGCACCATGCAGTGAAAGCCAACGCGCCAGGGCAAGCCCCTGACGGGCAGCGCCGAGAATAAGTACATGCTTGCCATTCCAATCTTTCATTGCCTACACCAACGCCAATCCCATGCCAACCATCGCGGCTAGCAGACCAATCAACCAAAAACGTTGTACAACCTGTGTTTCACTCCAACCCAGCAATTCAAAATGCAAATGGATGGGAGCCATTTTGAAGAAACGTTTGCCTTTGGTCAATTTGAAGTAAATAACTTGAATAACAACACTCAATGCTTCACTAAGAGGAATTACTGCAATGACCAGCAATAGGGGCCATTGACCCGTCATCAGCGCGACCACGGCAAGTGTGGCACCTAGCGCCAGTGAGCCGGTGTCACCCATAAAAAGCTCTGCAGGATGTACGTTGAACCAGAGAAAACCAAAGAGCGCGCCCACTATAGTGAAGCAAAAGCGAGAAAGATAGAACTGTCCCTGCAGGAGAGCAACACCGCCAAACGCAGCAAAGATCGTTGCGGAGATCAACCCTGCAAGTCCATCGAGGCCATCTGTAAAATTGATCGCATTCGATTCGCTCACGATGATAAACGCCGCAACGGGGATGTACCATAAGCCAAGCTCAATATCACCTTTGATACCAGGCAGACGCATTTCAGGAACCACCAAAACATATTTCAACACGACAGCGGTTCCTACGGCGAGAATTACCTGCGCCAGAAATTTTGTTCGTGCGCGCATTCCTTCGCCGCGACGTTTGCCGCGAATGCCTTCCCAATCATCCAATGCACCCAGTACCGCGTAACCAACCAACACAATTAGTGGCACCAGGACCGAACGCCCAATGACTGTGAAACCAATCAGTGTGGCAGCATTGAGTAGACCAGTCAATAAAAGCACTGGCAGGATGAACAATACACCTCCCATAGTAGGAGTGCCCATCTTTACATTGTGATGACCAGGTTCGTCCAGACGGATCAACTTTCCAATCCTGAAATGACGAAGCACGCGTAGCAAGGGCGGACCCCAGATGACCGTCATCATAAAAGAAAGCATCGCAAGGCCTAGCACGAAAGTGGTTTGTTTCATGAACGCGCCTCCAGCATCGGGGTGATGCGATCCATGCGAAGTCCATGAGAACCCTTGATCAATACAGCATCATCTTTTGTGAGATTGGTTCTTAACCACTCCACGAGCGGATCAAATTCGTCAAACTCAAAGATAGAAGATTTTTTCATGCCCGCGCGGCGTGCAGCTCCGGCAATGACATGGGCGCGCTCACCCAGCGTAAGAAGAATATTCGCTACCTGCGCAGCGCGTAGACCGACCATCTCGTGTCCGCTGCGCTCATATGGACCAAGTTCAAGCATGTCGCCCAACACAGCTACTTTGCGTCCCTCTAGTTCATCGAGCAGAGTAAGCGCAGCCAACATTGATTCAGGTGAGGCATTGTAAGTATCGTCGAGCAGTAACGCGCCCGTTTGACTCCGGACAGCTGCGAGGCGCAACTGAGTGTGTCCCTGATAGAGGCCCTCCAGAATTTCCTGCCAGTTCATACCCTCAACCAGCCCTACTGCGGCAGCACGTAACGCGGTATGAACAGAGTGACGACCAATCAATGGGATTTTGAGCCCTATCACGTTATCTGCCCAGAGATGCGCCTCATGAGATAGCCCATAAAAAAAAACGCGCGCTTTGGTTTTCTCTTCCATTTGGCGGACCCACGGGTCATCGAAGTTCAAAATTGCGATCCCGTCAGGAGCCGGGGGCAATGCCTGGACAAGTTCCGCTTTACCGTGTGCGATTACTTCCTGTGAGCCTGCGCGTTCCGCATGGACCATACCGATATTCGTCACTACCCCAACTTGCGGCAGAGCAATATCACAGAGAAAAGCGATCTCGCCGGGAATATAAAATCCCATTTCGAGCACAGCGCGCTGATAACCGGAACTTAATCGCAGGATGGTAAGAGGCAGTCCAATTTCGTTGTTCAAGTTGCCCGGGCTTTTAAGCGTTCGGTAGCGAGTGCTAAGCACTTCAGTTGCCAATTCCTTGGTTGTGGATTTGCCGACACTACCCGTAATGCCAATCACACGCAAATCCAGTTTGCGGCGCCAGTAACGCGCGATCTGTTGAAGCGCAGTGACCGTGTTCTCCACGCGCAGGCACATCGGCGGGACGAGATCTTGCCGAGGAAACGAGTCGATGGATAAAACAGCGCGCAGGTCAATTGTCCGAAAAGAGCCGTTCATATCTCGCTGGATTAAAGCAAAAGAAGCCCCGCGTCGAAATGCTTCCTCAATGAAGTCATGTCCATCCACTTTTTCGCCGGGAATGGCAACAAACAACGAACCAGGGATCACCTGTCGCGAGTCAATCACTGCTTCGGTGATAACCGTTGTTGCAAGCGGACGAAAATTCGTCAGAGCTTCGAGTGCGTCGGCGAGTGTCAGCATACTATTTCGATGGTAGTTGACTGCGAACAACATCCGGCGGGATGTTGAGCAGAATCACGGTTTGTTCAGCAACTTTTGAGAAGACGGGTGCAGTAGTTTCGGAGCTCCAAATGGATGTAGTCGGACTTTGAAGCCAGATGTATACCATGAATTGCGGATCATCCACTGGTCCCCAGCCAATAAATGAAACATTCGTATGAGATGGATCATAGCCATACTCTGTTGGGATTTGCGCTGTGCCTGTCTTGCCAGCCAGGCGATAGCCAGGCAAAAGAGCCTGCGAGGATTCCTGTTCTAAGGAGACCGATAACATTTCGTTCAATGTATGGGCGGTCTCAGCGGAAATTGGCGAGCCGGCATATTGCGAGGGAACGTTGTATTGATGTCCATCGCGCAGCATGGAATACAGAACATGCGGTGTGACCATCTTTCCATCATTGGCAATCGAGGATGCCGCCATCAGCATTTGCAAAGGAGTCACTGATACCCCCTGACCGAACGCGTTCGTTCCAAGATCAACAGGATACCAATCCCCATCGCCCGGGACCTTGAGCCTGCCAGTCGCTTCCCCAGAAAGATCGATCCCTGTTGCATGACCCAGCCCAAAGCGTTCCATGTAACTGTAAAAGGTTTGCACGCCCATCTGTGAGGAGACCCACGCTAGACATACATTCAATGAATGTTGCAGACAACCAATCATGTCCTGCTGCCCCCATGCGTCACGGTTCCAGTTTTGGATGGTAATGCCACCCACCTCAATGGAACCAGTATCTATGAAAGTTGTATCCGGGCGAACTGTTCCTGCGTCTAATGCGGCAGCCATAGTTAAGATCTTGATGACCGAACCGGGCTCATAAGCCTGGCCAATGGAACGGTTATATTGACTGCCGTTATCATACAAAGAAAAATAATTGCTGTAATTGTTCAAGTCCATGCGCGGCGTGGCAGCCATCGCAAGGATTTCGCCATTGCGCGGGTTCATAACAACGATCGTGCCGTTTTGCGAGCCATAATCAGAAAGTGCCTGATCGAGAATGGACTCAACTTTTGCTTGCAAGTCACGATGCAAGGTAAGCACAAGCGATGTACCATTCGGCACTTTTGGGATTTCAGTCGCTTTGTTCGGATCGCGCGGCACCCATATCTGCACAGGGTTGCCCGCGAGCAAGTCATTGTATTTTTCTTCGATGCCAAAATAACCGCGCCCATCACGGGTGACAAATCCAAGCACGTTTGAAGCTAATGATTTTTCAGGATAACTCCGCTGCAAATGCGGCTTAAAATCTAGCCCATTTAAACGAGGATCATCTGCATCATTTAACTGCTGCACTAATTGCTGCAAAGCCTTAACAGTTTCTACTCCAACATAATCCTGAATCACCACATATTCCCAATTTTTCGGCGATTCAGTAAGTTTTTTATAAACCTCATCGTACTTAAGTCCCAGGTATGAACTCAAGATGTAAGCCATGGAATCGGGGTTTTCCACTTCACTCAAACTCACACCAACTTCATAGACGGTTCGATTGCCAGCAATCAAATGACCGTTGCGGTCATAGATCTCGCCACGTTCGGGGTAAACCGTTTGGAACTCACCTGCATAACGATCTCCTTGAGATAGGAAGATCAGTGCTTGCTCGCTGTTTTGAATGCGGATCATTTGCACAATAACAGCTAGCCCCACAAGCGCGAGACCAACAACAATAATTGATGAACGGACCGCATATTGTTGTCTCATTGTGAGCGCGGGCCTCCGAACTTGATCTGTTCTTCGAACCATTCGAGTAGAGACTGTGTATATTCAGCAGGCTGGGTTTGCACGCGTGGAGTCGCATCTTCCGCAGCCAATAGAATGTCAGGTTCAGGTATCACAAAGCCGGGTACAGCCACGTAATCCAATTCGCCAGGCTGTACAGGACGATATCCCAGTGCAACTGCGCGTTGCTGCATCACAGCGGTGGATGTGAGATTCGCTAGTTGCGTCTCTAAATCTGCGTTTTCGCGCTGGGTGGTTGAGATTTGTAATCGGAGTTCTTGAATATCGCGCCCAGCCAATGCAGTGCGCGCAGTCACATCGAGATATAGTGCCGCGATCATTGCGACGCCGATCACAACAAGTAGAAATGCGCCGATCCACTGGCGTTGAATACGCCAGGGGGCCTGTCTATGAGCATGGATAATTTGAGTTGCCTGTCCTTGCATAACGACCTTTTTATTTGGGCGATTTGGTCGGTTTCAACCTGGCGAAAGTTCCGTTCTTCAGCTTCACCTCAGGACAACCTTCGCAAGGTTTGCATTCATATTTTCTCTACAATGCGAAGTTTCGCACTGCGCGCTCTCGGATTGTTTTTGATTTCGTCGTCCGAGGGCATGATCGGTTTTCGATTTACCTCTTTCAGCGTTGCCGTGCGTTCTTCTTCATAGATCCGTTCATAAGGCGGATTGACCAAGTCCTTGCTTTGCTCGCGGAAGAAATCCTTGACAATGCGGTCTTCCAGCGAATGGAAGGAAATCACTGCGAGTCTTCCCGCGGACTTTAGGGCTGATACCGCTTGGGGAAGGACTTCCTCAATGGAAGTCAGTTCCTCATTCACCGCGATCCGAAGCGCCTGGAAGGTCCTCGTTGCCGGATGAACTCGCGCCCCTCTTCGGGGAGAAACAGATTCGATCACGGCGACCAGTTCGCGGGTGGTATGAAGTGGTCTCGCTTTGACAATAGCTCGCGCGATCTTGCGAGAGTCACGCTCTTCGCCATATTGGTAGATCAAGTCAGCCAGTTCCCGCTCTGAGTACTTGTTCACCAAGTCGGCGGCGGTCTGCAAGACATGAGGTCCGAAACGCATGTCAAGCGGAGCATCGTGAAGAAAGGAGAAACCTCGCTCGGGCGTATCAAATTGCATCGACGATGCACCGAGGTCAAGTACGATGCCATCCACCGCGTCCCATTGAAGCAGCGCCATTTGAGTGGACAGAGATGTATAGGAGGCTTGCGCCAAATGGATGCGCTCTTCATAAGGAGCCAAGTTCTTACGAGCGAGCGCGAGCGCCTGCAGGTCTACATCAAGACCCAGCAGTTGCCCATCTGGCGCAGATGCCTCCAAGATACCGCGGGCGTGTCCACCCGCCCCCAATGTCCCATCTATATAGCGGCCACCGCGTTTGGGTTGCAACGCGTGTATAATCTCTTTGTAAAGTACAGGTTGATGCGGCATGTTCATGTAGTAACGACTTTAGTCGTTAACGGCTGAAGCCGTTACTACGAAGAATAACCTCTGGAAAGGTCGAGCGTAGCGAAGCGTTGATTATTGGTTTCAACATCCTGCAGTTGATTGATTTGCGCGTTCCAATCAGCAGGATTCCAGACTTCAAAGTATTCGCCTTGCCCGGCAACAATCGCTTCACCGTCCAACGCGATGACCTGACGAAGATTCTGCGGAACAAGAATACGTCCAACTTTGTCCGCTTCAACGGAATAAGCATTGGAAAGAATGAGTCGACGAAGGAGACGTGCAGTTGGGTCAGCCAGGTTCATGGCATTGATGCGGTCATAAACCTGTTTGAAATAGACATCTGTCATCACCATGAGACATTTGTCGAAACCTTGTGTGATGAAAGCGCCAGCTGCCAGCAACTCACGATAGCGCGCTGGAATCATCAAGCGGCCTTTTTCATCGAGATTATGCTGGAACTGACCCAAGAACATTTGTGCTATAATTCCTTCTTAATAGGTGAACGCCGGCGCAACCGGCGTCCTTACCACTTTCTACCACTTCTTCCCACATTATACAACTTTCAAATGAAAAAGCAAGTAGTTTTGTCCGATTTCCTCTTCCCTCTTATGTACTACTCTTTATGATCACCTCCTCTTTTACTTTGCTTGAGTCTCCTCATTGGACAGATTATGCTTTGCTTGATAGCGGCGATGGCCTGAAACTTGAACGTTTTGGTAGTTATGTTTTTGTTCGGCCTGAATCACAAGCCATGTGGAAGCGTTCGCTTGACGCGGAATGGAAACAGGCCCACGCAGTCTTTCAACCCACTGGTGAAGAAAGCGGTGGACATTGGGATTTCAAAAAGAAGGTGCAGGAAAAATGGGAGATGAGATATATCCTCGATCCCTCTCGTGTTGAGAAAGGAGAGTTAAAGTTTTGGGTCATGACAACACCCGGTCGACATCTTGGTGTATTCCCTGAAGTTGCCACCCATTGGGATTGGTTTAGTGGATTGATCGCTCAATCGAAAAGGGAAATCAATGTATTGAATTTATTTGGATATACAGGAATCGCGACTCTTGCCGCCGCTGCGGCTGGCGCCAAAGTGACTCATGTGGACGCCTCCAAAAAATCTGTGAGCTGGGCGCGTGACAATCAGGCATTATCTAGTCTGACAGGGAAACCCATTCGCTGGATCGTGGACGATGCGTTGAAGTTCGTTCAACGTGAAGCGCGGCGCGGAGTCAAATATGATGGCATCATTCTCGATCCCCCCAAGTTTGGGCGAGGGCCAAAAGGTGAAGTATGGGAAGTTTATAAGTCTTTACCAAATCTCTTGGAAGCCTGCCGCGAATGCTTGAGTGAGGATTCATTATTTATTGTAACAACTATATATGCGGTGCGCGCCTCAGCCATCCATATAGCGCAGGCAATGGAAGATATGATGAATGGATTTGAAGGGGAAATTGAAATGGGAGAGTTGATTACGCGCGAGCAAAGTGCAGGGAGATTGTTGTCGCAGGCAGTGTATGCGCGGTGGGAAAGAAAAGCATAATGCTAAGTCTTCTTTTTGTTTTTTGCTATAAAAAGTCTCTCCAACTCATTCAACCATTCTGAAGACTTATCCCAGCGCTTGCGTGGATAGACCGCGAACAACTTATCGGGCCGATCCCATTTGGGCCCTGGCGGACCCGATTCATCACGAGTCAAACTCTTTACTCCCCATAAACCTTTATATCGCACCCAATCTGGTTCAGGAGATAACAGGACTGGTTTCCACTCGCGCGAGTGTGGATGTACCACCTTACGGTCCGACATAACGCGCTTAAGATAACTGCTCGATCTGCCAACCTCCTCATGCTTTGGATCCCCTTCATAGCCGATACGGAATCCATCCCCTGTTGCAATTTCCAAAGGCAAGCTGACCATATAATGATCCTGCTCATCACGTAACTTTTCAAAAGTCTCTTCTGTTAAAGCAGTGGCAGGATGCGTGGCCAACTGGTATAAAGCGATCTGACGTTCTTTTTCACTCGGGTTGAAGAGCATGAACAGAAAATGGATCAAGCCATCGACCCAATAAATGAAGCGCTGAAAAAGTCCTTCATGGAATAGGCTTGCAGAACGGATTACTTCCGGTTGGCTGTAATTGGCATGAGAACCAAGCGCAACATAGATAAGTGGGTGAGTCGTATCTCTCCCATCTTTAGCTTTCACACAGCGCACACCTTCCCATAATTCCATCGCTCCTGAGCCATGTTGGGAGAGCAGCACTGAGTAAGGTTCATCATTCTTCAAATACACCGCGACCATCTCCCAATCGCCTTCATGGTGATTAATCCCATTGGCGGCGAGTCGCCAGTCATTGAACGCGTAAAAGAAATGATATTGGAGACTTTTCCAATTGTTGCCTTCAACATCCTGCCAGCGCGCAACGCGTCCATAATATATGGGCTGTGGCTCCTTCTCGAGAATCTCCGCATATTGGTAAAACGATTTGCGCGCGATGGTCTCTGTCGCACGGGAAAACATATCCATAATCACGCCAGGCGCCTCAGGGATGATATAGTCAAAGATAAATTTCATTGTCCGTACAGAAACATAAAATAATACAAACAAATAGATAGGCAACAAAATCAGGTATTCGATCTGAACGCTAATGAAGGAATGAGGAGTTAAGAAAAACCAGATCGGAGCCGCCTCAAATATAAAGAAGAAAAACGCGGCAAACGCGGCGGGAAAAAATCTCAAGCGGATTGGCGATGCCTGAATAAAGATAATGAACGCGGCGACCAAGGCTAGAACAGCTGCGAGCCCAACTCCCCGCCAGCGAGATATGAACCAACTTACAATGATCACGAGGGTAGATGAGATTCCCCACCAGACCCAGACATCCGAAGCAATCAAAGGATCATTAACGAAGCGGAGAAAATACTCTCCACTCTCTAGTTTACCGATGCGTGTGACCAGCGGTCCATTTGGATGAGCCAACAATCCGACCACGCCTTGTGGTCCACTTGGAAAGATCATACATTTTTCTAGATATGGCTCAACTGCCATTGGGAAGAACCGTTCACTTTTTGCAAAACGCAGAACAGGTTCATATTGTTGTAGTAACTCAGAATCGTCCATTGAGAGTTCATATAAAAACCCTAAAGGTCTCTACCTTCTTCCACTTCATTTTGGGTACTTTGCGAAGACCTTTAGGGTTTGCATATTATTGAAAGTATTGTAATGCCATCCGCAAGCGTTCCTCTGTGTCATCGGGCGCGTCTTTGGGAAGAGACTGGATTGCAGATTGTGCCTCGACAACAGAATACCCGAGTGCGGTCAACGCGGCAAGGACTTCACTATCGGTGTCAGACATCGCAGCGACTCTCGCCAGCGCGTCGGTGGGTTTGAGTTTGTCCTTCAAGTGGAGCGCCATCTTTTGAGCAGTCTTCTTCCCCACCCCAGGGACGCGGCTCAATATATCCGCTTCATCTGCAAAGACTGCCCGTTGGATCGCGTCTAGTGTCATCGTAGACAGCACAGACAAAGCGACCTTCGGCCCGACGCCATCCACACCGAGCAGGATGTTGAAGAGTTCGCGCTCCGATTGAGACTCGAAGCCGTAGAGAGTCAGCGCATCTTCACGAACAACGAGATGTGTGTAAAGCAAAAGGACTTCACCAACCTTGAGCCGGGCCCGCAACGGTGCAGGGACAAAGACGCGCAGCCCCACACCGCCCACTTCTAAGATAAGGGCGTTTTCTTCGATTTGTGCAATTTCACCACGGAGAGTTGCTATCATAATTTCATTTTTACCACAAAGAAAGCGGAGTCCAAAGCGTTGTCCTGACTAGCGAAGCTGTGTCGAAGGGTCTCCAGACTTTGAAATCTCAACGACTGGAGTCGTTGACTCCGCTACATCAAATCATATCTTTTTGTATTCAGATGCGTAATTGCCACAGCTAATGCATCGGCTGCGTCATCAGGTTTGGGGATGGAATCAAGTTGCAGCAATGCGCGCACCATTTCCTGCACTTGTCGTTTTTCTGCACCTCCATAACCCGCGACTGCCTGCTTTATTTCATTTGGAGTATATTCAAATGCTTCGATCCCTGATTGCTGCAAACACAACATCACCACCCCGCGCGCCTGCCCCACCGCGAGGGCTGTCGTCACGTTTCTTGAGAAAAATAATTTTTCAACCGCGGCGGTGTCGGGTTTCTCCTCACTGAGCAGAGCTCGCAATTCGTCATAAAGCATTACCAACCGCGCGGGAGCAGTGGATTCCTTCGGAGTTAAGATCACGCCATATTTAACGGCGACCAGACTTCCATCCGGTGCAAGGTGCACGAGTCCATAGCCTGTGGTTGCTGTACCTGGGTCAATCCCTAATGCGAGGGTCATTTAAATAAATGTAGGGGCGACCAACTAGTCACCCCTACATGATTATGCGGCTTCAAGAGCAGCTAACGCTTCGTCTGAAACTTTTAGATTCGAGTAAACATTCTGCACGTCATCGAGGTCTTCAATGGTCTCGAGAGCCCTGAGTACCCGGGCGGCATCTTCAGGATTGAGCTCTATTTCCTGCTTGGGACTCATGCGCAAGCCCGCTTCTTCAGGCTTGACATTGGCGTTATGCAAGCGAGTGGCGATCTCCTTGAACGATTCAACCGGACCAGTGATTTCGATATGTCCATCCTCTTCAACGACATCGTTCGCGCCTGCTTCGATCCCAAGTTCAAAAGCTTTATCAAAATTCATCTGGCTGGCTGGAAACAAAAAATATGCAATCCGATCGAACTGCCAACTCACCGAGCCAAGCTCTGCCATGTTGCCGCCCGCTTTCGTGAATGAATGGCGCAAATCAGCCACAGTGCGATTACGGTTATCGGTAACAGTCTCGACCAGCACTGCTACACCATGCGGTGCATAACCTTCATACATGATCTGTTCAAAGGCCGCGCTATCTTTATCTTCACCCGAACCACGCCGGATGGCGCGCTCGATATTCTCTTTTGGCATATTCTCAGCGCGAGCTTTATCTACAGCGAGACGCAAACGAAAGTTAGAATCGGGGTCACTACCACCCTCGCGAGCGGCAAGTACAATTTCACGAGCAAGACGCGTAAAGATTGCGCCACGCTTGGCATCAGCCGCGCCTTTTTTACGCTTGATGGTTGACCATTTTGAATGACCTGACATGTCTTTCTCCTTCAATAAAACCACAGTCGTGGGAAATTAAGCAATTAGCCTAAAAATTATACCACCCTGAATATTTGCAATTTAACTGCTAAATGAACTCAAATTATGTGTCAATCTTCCCATTATTATTAGTTTTCCCTACTTACTTTTAACTTTGATAAGCAATGAGGTAGTTAATTTCAGGTTGATTATTATGGATTTAGCTTGTACAAAGAATAATACATATTCGTATAAACGAGGCTTAATTGCTCAGGATAATATAAATCCGCGTTATAGGACTCGTGGAGAAGAAGATAATCTGACTGAGTATTTTGAGCAAGTTTCACGATCCCTTTGATGAATGCTCTGCGGCGAAAAGGAGATTTTCTTAAGCGTGCAAGTTCTATCATTGTTTCAGAGTGATCGTTCCATATCAACAATTGTTTTTGGTCAGTGTATGCCAATGGAGCACCATCTTTATAGGTAAAGACCAATGGACGCAATGCATAATAACGAACAGCCACCTCTTGCCCCTCAGAAAAAATACGCGACCCAACAGGTGTTTTCTCGCGTACAGCGTCCATGGCGTTAATAAAATTCATGCTGATTTGAGGTAGGGCGCAAACAAGTTTTCCATGAAACCAACACGAAAGGTTTTGATTTATTACGCCCCGAAGTTGAGAACTTTGCACCTCACCACTCACTCCCCAAGTCGCCAAAAGGAATAGGCTTGCTCCTACAAATAAATATTGAGAAGCATTCGGAGACAAAATACTTCTTTTCTGAAAATAATCTCTTACCAGCCACAAGGCGTAGAAGGCAGCTAACAGAATAAGAGGAACCAAATAACGGAGTGTTCTCAAAATTTCAAACTCAGGTGGAATCCGTTTTAAATAAGCAAAGATAAATCGTTCAAGCATAGGCGCAAACCCGCTCACAATTAAAATGCCTACCATCCACGCAGCAATCTGGCGCAAATGCGCGTTCTCCTCTGAATCCTTGCGCCAGATGAGACCAAAGATGATACCGACTATCCCAAGCAACCAGACAAGATACCAGACGAGATCAAAAATAATTCCTCTTCTCCCAGCGAAAAAAGCCAGGAGCGCTGAAAGCGATCCATCCATCGTCGAGAAGCGCGATTGAAGAATCGCCAAAGTTTTATCGTAACCAATCACATCACTGGTTTCCAAAATTGTGCTTTTGACATAATTAAAGACAAAAGGGAAAAGTACGATCAGAAGCACGATCATAGCTAACCCCATCATGTGCGCTTTTTCCCAAAATCCCTGCTTTGGCGCTGATACCCATAGTGCAAGCATCAAAGCGATTGTCCAAGGAGGAGTGCTAAGCGGATGAATATAATTCAACACGCCAATTCCACCCATGATCACTGGCCACCATTTCAAATCATGGCCACGCGATATGGCTAACGCAAGCAGAAATGGGATCATCCCTTGATAAAGAAAGCGAGGCAGAGCATCCAAGATGAGACCCCAATAGTCATAAGAAGTCAGCATTGGCGAGGACAGAAGCAATGAAACTAATAATCCCGCCCAAGAATTCTTGAAAATTGAAACGCCAAGCACGTAATACCCAGTTAAGTGTACGAAAATAAAGAATGGGAGGAGAAAAGCACAGGCAGTTCCATAATTTCCAAAGACTTTTTTTAAAGACTTTATTAACGGAACCTGGATCATGTTGTAACTATTAACATTTTTCTCGTTTGACAGGAAAGGATCTCTACTGAAAAGTTCCGGCGACTCCTGCGCGGCTGCAAATGTTGCATAAACTCCCAAGTCTGGCGTTAAGAGTGCAAAGGAATGGAAAGCAGTCCCGACTCTGCCCAATGTTAAAAAGATGGCAATTGCCAAGAAAGAGAACAAAACCAGAGCATGTAATTTGTTTTGCGAGACCAATGTCGCTCCACTTGTCTGTTATGGATTCATAGTTTTAGGGTGAATTATATCTACCTGCGATTCATATTGTAGCGCTACTTCCTAAAATAGGACTATACGAGCTGAAAGAGGTTTATAGAAAAGTGCGACGGCAAGCCGTCGCACTTCAGAGTTATATTGCTTTGATATAGGAGTATATTAAGGGCGGATGTGTCAGGTGGCGCAGAGCGCCATGGCGCCAAAAGCGCTCATTCTAAATCCGGTTCATCTTCATAAATGATTTGCTTCGCGAGTTCACGTAATTCCTCAGCCTCATTTATTTTTGCAGAATCAAAATATTGCGTGAGTAGATCCAACGGACTCAAGCTACTGATCGCCTGCCCTTGAGGGATGCGAACACGCGCCTCGACCTTAGGTTTCTTGACAAGATGAAATTCAAATGCCTGTTCCGCATATTTTCGTAAGGCAGTCTCATCAATCAGCACATCCAGTTCTCTAGGATATTCCACAGTCAGCTTGACGATCGCGTCAGCCATTTCCTTCTGCCTGGGCAAATTAAATGTAAGGAACTCAGTCACGTTCTCGCTGGACTGTAGAATTGCCCGCCTTTCAATGAAAGGACGCGTCCCATCAATTTTTCTCCACTCAACGGTTGTCGCGCCACATGTCACCTCTGCAATGACGAAGAACTTATCATCCATGGCTTCACCAAAGTCAATGCGTTCGATGGAACCTGGATAAATTACGGGTGGATGATATCCTTCGTTCAAATTTTGCGGTTTGTGGATATGTCCCAGCGCCACATAATCGAGGCGCCTATCTTTGACAAGCGAGGTGGGCAACACCAAATCAGCACCTAGCATAACCATTCGTTCCGCGCTGAACAGGCACACCCCATAAATGCTCCGGCTTTAAAAATTCTGGCTTTTGCAAGACCCGCACATAGGGTACTTCCAAAGTATCGAACTCCTGGATCGCGTGGGCACGTCCGCTAGAAGGTGATAGATCGTGATTTCCGACAAGCAGGAGTGTTGGAATTTTGGCGCGAGATAATCGAATGATGCGTTTTCCCCACTCACGTTGAAAGGTCGGCGCGGGCGAACGATCTTTGTACGCGTCTCCCGCAAAGATGACCATATCCACTTTTTCCGAGATTGCCGCGTCTACAATCGTATCCAGTGACTTGAGAAAATCGAGCACACGCAGTGGCAAGCCCGTTTCCGGATCGTGCCTACCATAGTTAGCCATATCGATGTGGGCATCAGCGAAATGAAGTAGCTTCATGATCTACGCTCCTCGCGCCGCGCAAAGCGTCGACGCTGGATTTGGTAAGAATATACAACAGACTAACTAAGGTTGTATTCCCAAATCTTGAAGTGCCTGGGTTGCAGGCAGCCATTTGGGATGGACTTTCAACGCAGCGCGGTAATCCTTGACGGCCAGGTCAGTTTTGCCAGCCATGTAGTACGCGCGTCCGCGCCAATAGAGGGATTCCTCAAGCACAGGCTCAGAGATCGTATCATTCAAGGTCGTATTTGCCAGGTTAATCACATCTGCAAAACGGTTGATATAAAAATACGCTTTATACGGACCTGTTTGATACCACAGCATACGATAAGGGCGCACGGAATCATTCACATCTAAACCAGCATAAACGGTGAAAGCATAATCATATGCAACAGCCGCATCTGTATATTGAAGCAAAGCAACATTACTGGTCCCAACATTGAACCATGCAAAGAAGCGATCAATATCAGCAAGGGTTTGCGCTTCGGTCTGAGCCACACTTAATGCATGTTGACTCGCCCATTGTTCATCCGCATATGGACCAAGAAGAGTCATTACCTGACTTTCTTTATCAACGGGAAAGACAATCACGAATACGTAATCGAATGCGCGCCAGCCTTCGATAAAGGTCGAATATTTGATGTGACGATTCGGTCCCGGATTCGTGGGGTCTGTCTCGTAACTATCCTGATAAATGATCTCTTGCTGCGTTTCGTCATAACCAGTGACAAAAGCATAATGTCCCATCCAGCTATATTTGCCGTTGATATCCACTTCGTAAATCCCTTTTTCAGCTACCACCGGGAAACCCGCGGCGACCATGTGCTTGAGAAGGTCAATATCGCCGCCGTACCGGACCACAGACGTCATGCCTGGGACATTGTCTGCGATGTAATCTTGCAATTCATATGGCATCACGTTTTTGTCTTTTTCATTAACAGGCATGACCGCTTTGCCGATCACGTCGCGGTTCCCGCCCCAGCCCCAGTAGGTGAGCGCCATCGAGAAGTTCGTGGGACCACAATAATTAAGACGCCCGTGCTGCGTTTCATATTTGACTCCAGATAACATAACGGTAGCAGGCAGAGGCGTTGTCGTGACTGTTGGCTGGAGTGTGGGACCGGGTTGAGGCGTAAGAGTCGCTGAAGCAGATGTTCCTGCTTGAGGAGTCAAAGTGGCCTGAAGAGTCTGTATCATTTTGGTGACAGCTAAATCTATCTGTGTTTGTTGCGATGGTTGAAAGACTGCTTCATCAGGTGGGTTGAGCAGATATTTAATTTGTGTACGAAGAGATTCGAGCCGCCAAGCCAGACGGCTGTGAATAGGAGGGATGTAATAGAGACCAACGATAAGGAGCAAAGAGACTGGAACGGCCCAGATACGGTTAAAGCGGTTTTGCATGGCGAGGATTATATAACAAAAAAGACCCTGAGAATTTTGATTCCCAGGGTCTAATGCTTTTCTTATTCTTTGACTTCGCGAAAAACCTTGCGAAGGTTTGATCCTTCGGACTTACCTTCGCAAGGTTATCATTTACTCGTTTACTTCGCCCTCAATAACATCATCACCATTCGATCGAGGGGACGGTCCACCTGGTGTCTCAGGCTGAGGCTGCCCTTGCGCCCCTTGGGCGTAGAGTTGCTGGCTCAATGCATGGAAAGCTTGTTCCATTTGCTCGCTCGCCCGCTTGATGCGACTAAGGTCATCGCCCTGCGCGGCAGATTTGAGTTCATCTATCTTGCCTTGAATGTTCTGAGCATCCGAACCTGAAACTTTATCGCCCAAGTCACGCAACGCTTTTTCAGTTTGATAGACGAGGCTATCAGCAGTGTTCCGCGCGTCGATCAGTTCACGGCGCTTCTTATCTTCGCTTTCATGCTGACGGGCTTCCTGCACCATGCGATCAATATCGCCCTTATTCAGGTTCGTCGAAGCAGTGATTGTTACCTTCTGCTCCTTGCCAGTTGCCTTATCTTTTGCAGTGACATGCAAGATGCCGTTCGCGTCAATATCAAACGTTACTTCCACTTGGGGAACGCCGCGCGGTGCAGGTGGAATTCCATCCAGTCGGAATCGTCCGAGCGACATATTATCCGCCGCCATCGGGCGTTCGCCTTGCAGAACATGGATGTCAACTGCGGTTTGGCTATCTGCAGCAGTCGAATAGGTCTCGGTCTTACGAACAGGAATGGTTGTATTTCGTTCGATCATCTTTGTCATCACGCTACCAAGTGTTTCCACACCCAGCGAAAGCGGAGTGACATCGAGCAACAAAATATCCTTCACGTCACCACCGAGCACACCACCTTGAATGGCCGCGCCTATGGAAACAACTTCATCAGGATTTACGCCTTTGTTCGGTTCCTTACCATTGGTCAACTTGCGGACAAGTTCCTGAACCATTGGCATGCGCGTCGCGCCACCAACGAGTACCACTTCATTAAGTTTGCTTGCGTCCATGTTCGCATCTTTGAGCGCATTCTCAAATGGCTTGCGGCAACGCTGAAGCAAATCTTCTGTCATCTGCTCGAATTTAGAACGCGTGAGTTTCAACTGTAAATGTTTTGGACCCGTTGCATCAGCAGTGATATACGGAAGATTGATTTCAGTTTCCATCACGCTAGAAAGTTCGATTTTGGCTTTCTCCGCAGCTTCACGCAGACGTTGTAACGCCTGGCGATCACTACGCAAGTCAATGCCTTGTTCTCGTTTGAATTCATCTGCGGCCCAATTGACGATGCGCTGATCCCAGTCATCACCACCGAGGTGCGTATCACCATTGGTAGCTTTAACTTCGATCACGCCTTCGCCTACTTCCAAGATAGAAACGTCAAACGTACCACCACCCAGGTCGAAGACGAGAATAGTCTCATTCTTTTTCTTATCGAGTCCATAAGCAAGCGCAGAGGCGGTCGGCTCATTGATGATACGCAGGACTTCAAGCCCGGCGATCTTGCCTGCATCTTTTGTCGCTTGCCGCTGGCTGTCATTGAAATACGCAGGAACAGTGATCACAGCTTGCGTGACAGGTTGACCCAGATACGCTTCCGCATCTGCTTTCAGCTTGCCCAGGATCATCGCGCTGATCTCCTGTGGAGAATATTCGCGTCCTGTGATCGGGATCTTCACGCGCACATCACTTGCGGGACCCGGGACAACTTCATAGGAAACCATCTTGCGTTCCACTTCGGTCTCATCAAAGTGACGGCCGATAAAACGTTTGATGGAGTAAACAGTATTTTCTGAATTGACAACGGCTTGTCGCTTCGCGGTCTGACCGACGAGGCGCTCGCCGTTTTTATTGAAGGCTACCACTGACGGGCATAATCTGCCCCCCTCCGAGGTTGAGATTACGGTAGGTGTGCCACCTTCCATGACAGACACAACGGAGTTAGTTGTGCCGAGGTCAATGCCTATAATTTTTGCCATAGAGATACTCCTTGCATTTAATTCATCTGTATAGCTGGCTTCAAAGAACAACTACACAATTATTTTCTAACTTTCACATCTTACCCGCCTAATGCAAGAATAGTATTAACGAAGTATAGAAATTGAATTGGATTTACCCTGCCCTCACCCGGCCTCCCCCAAATACGCTACAGAATTTTTCTAATTACCATGATTTTTATTGCGTATTTGGAGGAGGTGCCCGAAGGGCGGTGGGGGCTACGGCTCACTGACCTTTACCCAATCGAACGCGGTAACGACAGGAGTATTTTCAAACGAGGAAGCAGCGATTCCGACCTTGCCATTAGTGAGCTCATAATGGCTCACATCGACGCGACGAATGAGATTTTGATCAACAAAGAGGGAAAGGATCGTATCCGAACAAATCAAACCAATTTCTTGTGAAGCACCGCTGGGCTGTATTACATTAGATAAGGCAGAAAGGATTGGAAGATAATCTGCAATTCCATTTGCTAGCCAGTGACCATAAAGAAGGTTGTATGTTCCATCCGTAGAAACATTGTATTCGAACCATCCATCTGACTCACTGTAACGACACATCAAACCAATGGAGGCCGGGCTGCCCGCTTGATTTGTAAATTGAGCATCAATACGTATGTCCTCATAATCTTGCGCGCCATAGAGAACATACACCCATGTGTAAGGAGAGTCCATTTGAAGAATAAGATTGCTGTTTTCAGTTTTGACGTTCGGAGTCGAGTCATTTCCTGCTTGGAGAATAACCCAGCCAGCAAGAGATGAGTCAAATTCATCGGTGAAAAGACGCGGGAAGGGAGTCGATGTAAGCTCAGGGGTAGAAGTTGGCTGGGAGGTAACGGTAGGTGGAATCGGCGTCAGCGAAGCGGGAAGCGTCGATGTTGGAAAAAGAGAAGGCGCGGGAGTAGGAGTCATAGGCTGGCAGGCAGTGATGAGGATGAGACATCCAATGATGAGTTTTTTCATGGCGCTTATTAAAACACAATTGTCCAGCGCTTTGTTCCAGACAATTCACTCTAAGAAGTGCTATAGACGCCACAATTAAATGAAGTTGACCAGCAGTTCGATTTGCTTAGCAAATCGAACTGCTGGTCAACTTGTTTGGTGGAGATGGCGGGAATTGAACCCGCGTCCGAAAGATTCGACCCTCGGAAATCTACAAGCGTAGCCTGCCGAACGCTTTCGCGTGTCATCACAGAGATCTCGGCGGGCAGGTAACTCTGTGACCATCTGCTAGTCTTAAGCACATTTAGCAGAATCATGTGCAGCACTCACACCATTGTTTCGCCCGATCCGTCACCGGGTGGAGGACGGGGCCGGCAGACGTGGCGCCCTTAGGCGCCAGCTGTTATACAGATCGCTTATGCAGCGAGGGGCATAGCAGCGTAGGAAGTGCGATTGGCACTTGATTGTTTGCGCTGAGTTTACGAGTTCGGCGCCTCTCGGCTCGCATTCCGGGACCAGCCTCTCCCGTCGAAGCCTGTCATCCCCAAATTGGGAGAATATCCCATCAATCTACCTTTATTATAGCATACTTGCAAAACAGTAAGCGTCTTGCCCTACACGAAACTTTATGCTAGACTGTTGGAATAATGTTAAAGGAATAATCATGGCATGAGCGAAAAAATCCTTATCATCGATGACGACCTGGATACACTGAGGTTGGTGGGGCTTATGCTGCAACGGCAAGGATACCAGATCAGCGCGGCAACAAATGGACAGCAGGGATTGGAAAAAGCGTTTGAGGAGGATCCGGACTTAATCCTGCTTGATGTCATGATGCCTGATATGGATGGGTACGAAGTGACACGTCGCTTACGACAGAATCCTTCAACCTTGGAAACTCCCATTTTGATGTTCACAGCCAAGACTCAACTGGATGACAAAGTGATTGGGTTTGAAGTTGGCGCAAATGATTACCTCACCAAGCCAACACACCCATCTGAGCTACAGGCTCGAGTCAAAACTTTGTTAGCACGTGTGGGTGATAAGAAGACAAGCGCCGGTTCTGCCAAAGATGAAAACCGTGGTTATGTGATTGGGGTACTCGGCGCGCGGGGCGGGCTTGGCGCTACAACCATGGCAGTGAACATAGGGGCTGGCTTGCAATCACGCACAAAATCTGAAGTAATTGTGGCAGAGATGCTCCCAGGCCAAGGAACCCTAGCACTTGAGACTGGCGTGACAAGCACCAAAGGGCTTGTAGATCTTCTGAGCGCCAATAAGTTGGGTGAGATCACACGCGATAAAGTACGCGAATCAATGGTCTCACATGGATCAGGATTGAAAATGTTGCTTGCCTCGGATCGTCCGCGCGACATGCAATTGATCAATCAAATTGCCAATTATGAGGCGATCGTCAGGAGACTTTCAGCTTTAGCCCGTTTTGTTGTTCTTGATCTCGGCGTGGGAATACAACCCTTTGCCGAAAAGATCCTGCCTCTTTGCGATGAGGTGTTTGTCGTCTTGGAAGGTGTACCTAATACCATCATCCATACCAAAGCCCTTATAGACGATATCGCTGCGCTTGGTATTACCAAGAAAAACATCAAAGTGGTCCTGAATAACCGAATCCGCTCGGATACTCAGTTGCCTTCGAGCCAGGTTCAGGCAAAGTTAGAGCATGAAATCTTGAGTACATTGACACCAGCTCCCGAGCTATTTGTGCAAGCCACCCGCGTGCAGATACCGGCCATATTGTGTCAGCCCGATAGCCTCACAGCACGACAAATCACAAAACTTGTGGAGTTCGTCACTGAACGGGAGGCGCTTCCCAGATGACCGAAACCGCCAGTCCGACACTCGCCTCCAGCGCGGCGATTGAGGACGCGGCGGTGCTGATCCGTAAAGCAGAGCGCGCCGTGGTGTTGACAGGCGCGGGGATTTCCACACCGTCAGGCATTCCAGACTTCCGTTCGGAGGGAACTGGTTTATGGTCCCGTGACGAGCCGCTGGAAGTTGCATCCCTCAACACATTTCGGATCGCTCCTGAACGCTTCTTCAACTGGTTCCAGCCGCTTGCAAATCAGATTTTCAAAGCGCAACCAAACGCTGCCCATATGGCTTTGGCTGAATTTGAAAATGCCGGTTATGTGCGTACGATCATTACACAAAACATCGATGCCTTACACCAGAAAGCTGGCTCGCAGCATGTGGTGGAAATGCATGGCACACTTCGGACTCTATCATGCACAAACTGTTTCAGGCAATTTGAGGCAGCTCCCTATTTACAGCCCTACATTGAGACAGGCAAAATCCCACAGTGCTTAAATTGCAATGGAATCCTCAAGCCAGATGTGATATTGTTTGGGGAGCAATTGCCACAATCTGCATGGTATGAGGCACAACGTGCGGCGCGTCAGTGCGATCTGATGATCGTCGCAGGTTCCTCCCTAGAAGTGCTTCCCGTTGCCAGATTGCCTATGCAGGCGCTTGACCGCGGGGCGCATTTGATCATTATCAACAATACACAGACCTACTTAAACATACGCGCGGATGTTGTCATCATGGATGACGTTGCTGCCATATTACCTGAAATAGCGAAGCGAGTGTTCCATGGCTGAGATCAAAACCCAAACACTAGATAGTTACCTGCGAGTGATCGAAATATCACGTGATCTGGCATCCACATTGGATCTCGATATTTTGCTGGATGACATCGTGCGTGCCGCGGCGGATATTACCCGTGCGGAGGCTGCCTCCATTTTGCTCTATGACGATACAGCGCGGCAGCTCTACTTTCAAGTTGCCACTAATATTGATGAGCCCACCATGCGTGGCCTCATCGTTCCGCTCGATAAAAGCATAGCAGGCTGGATCGTGACCAATCGCAAATCTGTACGGATCGATGATGCTCACAAGGATGACCGTCACTTTAGTGAGGTGGAGCAGACTATAGGTTATTCCACGCACTCACTCCTGGGTATTCCACTGATAACGAAGAATAAAGTCGTTGGGGTACTTGAAGTGATCAACAAGAAAAAAGGCAAGTTCAGCGACCCAGATGAGTCGATGCTTTCTGTGCTAGGTGCACAGGCCGCGGTCGCCATCGAGAATGCGCGTTTGTTTCAGCAATCAGATCTGATTGCTGAATTTGTCCATGAGCTGCGTACACCACTTGCCTCTCTAAGTACGGCCACTTACTTGTTACTCCGCCCTGAGATGTCGCGCGAGCAACGAGATCAGATCGTCAACAACATCCACACTGAGACGTTACGGTTAAACTCGCTGGCTTCCTCCTTCCTAGATCTGGCTCGTTTGGAATCGGGACGAGTACAATTTCGCAAAACACGTTTCAGTGTAGCAGACCTGCTCTATGAGTGCCGCGACGTGATGATGTCTAAGGCACAGGAGACGAATGTTCAAATCCGTGTGGATGTTCCCAATGACATGCCGCTCATGGAAGCAGACCGCGATAAGATCAAACAAGTGTTGCTGAACTTGTTAAGCAATGCCATCAAATACAACCGACCCAATGGCTCGATAATTATCACCGCTGCTTTCGATCAGTCTGATATATTGATTACGATTCAAGACACAGGCTTAGGCATACCGGAAGAATCCATCCCCCACCTCTTCGAGAAGTTTTATCGTGTGCGTGAACATGAGGGCAAAGCAGGTGGTACTGGTCTCGGACTTTCCATTAGTAAGCAGATCATTCAAGGGCACAATGGTCGCATTGAAGTCAAAAGCAAGATGGGCGTGGGAACATCGTTTACCCTTTACATCCCTCGCTCGACAAAGACAATCCCCCGTAATAATGAAGCTCAATAATATGTCATTGCGAGAAATCTCGCGCTGAGCGGAGGGTCGAGACCCGCAGACGAAGCGTGTGTCTTGTTGCCTGCACTTCGTCTACACTCGCCTGGCGGCTCGCTCCGCTCAGCGCGAGGTTTATGTCTGAACCAACACTTTGAGCACGCCTGTTTCTGCAGCACGCTCAAATGCTTTTAATGCATCCTCCAATTTGAATTCATTTGCGATGAGGACAGTCGGGTCGACCTGCCGTGATTCCATCAAGCGCAACGCAGGTTCAAAGGGACCACAGCGCGAGCCGATGATGTTGATCTCGTCTACAACAATGGATGAGAAGTTGATGCTCATCTCGCCTTTATAGGTAGATTTGAGAACCAGCGTTCCACGCGGACGGATAGCTTGTCTCGCTAAAGAGAAGCCACTTGGCGACCCGGTCGCTTCAACCACTACATCCCACCTCCAAGGTTTCAAGGGGTTCAGTAAAGACCGCCATCTCGTCCGCGACTGAGTCGGGAACGCGATGCAAATTGGCAATAGGTAATGTAGTAAATTCAGCAAACGTGCCATCACGATTGACGATGCCCAATACAGTGCGTTTCTCACAATGTATTGATCTACCGTTTAGGCATTGCTCGCATTGATGACACACTGCGTTGATTTCTCCTACTACGCGGTCACCCATCCTCACCTCTTGTCCCTCTGCCATTTCGCGCTGAGCGGAGAGTAACGAAGCCGAAGCGTGGTTGAGAGAAACCACCTCTCCAACAAACTCATGGCCGAGAATGCCGGTGTACGGATAATAGCCTTTGACCAGTTCAAGATCGGTGCTACAAATCCCCGCTTTGCGAATTTTGATCAATGCTTCGTCTGGTTTGCGTGGTTGAGGGATATCACGTAAGGAGATTTGATTGTTTTCGAGCCACAAGGCTTTCATCTTCTCTCCTCAGCCGCAACCCATTGATCGCGTCCGTTGTGCTTCGCTTTGTACAGGGCGGCGTCCGCGCGGTTGAGCAATGTCTCCCAGTCTTCGTTATGGATCTGGTATTGGGCAATCCCAATACTAACGGTGACCGCGATCTCCTGGTCAACGGACTTGATGCGCAACGACCGAACATACTTGCATAATCGTTCTGCCTGTTCGGTTGCGGCTTTGAGCGTGCTATGCGGAAGGACGATCAGAAATTCTTCACCGCCATAACGGCCGATTGTATCGGGGTAGCGAATATGGTTTCTTAATTCACTCGCCAGGCTTCTTAATACCTCATCGCCAACTGTATGACCATAGGTATCGTTGATCTTCTTGAAATGATCGATATCCAGCATGGAAATGGTCAACGGAGTGCCATAACGATCTGAGAAGATCGCTTCCTGTTGCAAATCCCTGATGATTTGCCTCCGATTAGGAAGGAACGTCAACGCGTCGGTATGAGAAACCTCATCTGCCTGAGCAATGACTGCTTTCAGCTCTGTTTCCTTAATGGTCAGGATACGCTTTGTTCTTTGCAATTCTGCGGTAACATCTTCGAGTTCGGAAGCAAGAGGAACCAATTCCGCAATGAATAAAACGCGTTGACCTGGCAAGGGAATAAAGAGACATACGAAATTGTCATCGTGCACTTCGCCAGCGAATTCTAAGTCTGCTTTCGTCCTGATGCGTTGATTGAGCGCTGTCGAAAGTAATTTATTAAACAAGTCTTCGCTCTGCGAGGAGAGAAAATCCTTTAGATGCGTTTTATCAGGGTAGGATACATTCAACGAATCAAATGACGGATTCCACGAAAGCAGACCGCCACCCTTATCAAGCAAAACCACGAACAGACTTGTGGCTTCAAGAAATGGTTCAACCCCATATTCAGCAAACAATGTAGATAATTCGCTCAATGCATCACGCTCCCATTAGCGCGCCCCGCGCCGCCCAAATTGACGTTCGAGCATATCTACCGAGAGATGGAGCATCGTCGGCCTGCCATGCGGACAAGTGCGTGGCGAATCGCAGGCTTCGAGATCATTTAATAAAGTGCGTTGTTCTTCATTTGATAAGGCTTGTCCTCCCTTGACTGCCATCCGCTTACAGACCCGCGCCGCGAGCTTCGCTTCGATCTCATTTTGCAACAGCGATTCATCTTCTTCGAAATCTTCAACTAGTGCAC
>WNFX01001024.1_pt1 | contig 44696 bp, 37 predicted proteins | sample 5400111 | NCBI WGS metagenome assembly WNFX01 (sample SAMN13153363, study PRJNA577476) | soil metagenome | isolation source: 40 cm soil or saprolite under grassland replicate 1 | place: USA:California | collected 2016-06-15
AGCCCAGACCACGTCGGGGTTCTTGGGGGACTCGGAGATCGCGAAGATCGTGGTGTGCATCTCCGCGGACGAATTGTCGACCGTCACGCCGCCCGACTGCTCTTGCTTCTGCTTTTCCGGGTCGTTGGTGGTGAGGTCGGGAGAGACGCGCTCCCACGTCTGACCGAAGTCGCGCGAGCGGAACAGCACCTGCGCCCCCAGGTAGATCGTGCCCGATTTCGTGGGGCTCACGTGAATCGGCGTGTTCCAGTTGAAGCGCAGCTTGCCTTCCTTGTATTGGGGCAACGGCCTGATGTTGCGCGTCTCGTGCGTCTTGCGGTTGACCCGGGCGATCTCGCCCCCCTGATACTCGGCATAGAGGTAGTCGGGGTCCGTGGGATCGACGAACATCCAGAAGCCGTCGCCTCCGTACATGTTCTCCCAGCGGCTGCTGGTGACACCGCCGGGATATTCCGACTCGCCCACCCAGGAGCTGTTGTCCTGCAACCCGCCGTACACGTGGTACGGTCGGTCCATGTCCACGCTGACATGGTAGAACTGGGAGATCGGGAGATTATCGGCCTTCCACCATTTGTTGGCCGCGTCGTAGGAATACCACACGCCGCCGTCGTCCCCGGTGATCAGGTGATCGGTATTGCTGGGATCGATCCACACGTCGTGAAAGTCGCCGTGGGCGCCGCCCGAGATGTTGCTGAAGCTCCGTCCGCCGTCGGTGCTGACGATCAGTGGCCCGTCCGGCTTGTAGATCCGGTTCTCGTTCTTGGGATCGACGATCAAGTTGGCAAAGTAGAAGGGCCGCCAGATCATGGCCTGGCTGCGGTCGCGGGCCTCCCACGTCTGGCCGCCGTCGTCGGAGCGATACAACCCGTTGGTCGGGACTTGAGCCTCGATGAACGCATACACGACGCTCGGCTTGGACGGCGCCACGGCGACCGCCACCCGACCCCACGGCTTGGACGGCAGCCCTTTCGCGCTGCTCAGCTCGGTCCAGGACGCGCCTCCGTCGCTGCTCTTGAACAGGCCGCTGCCGCTCGGCGCGTTGGGGCCGTCGCCCCCCGAGCGGAACGTCCACCCCTTGCGGCGGAAGTCCCACATGCCGGCGAAGATCGTCTTCGGATTCGTCGGATCGAGCGACAGCATCGAGCACCCGGTCGAGAGGTTCGATCCCTTCAGCACCTTCACCCACGTCTTGCCGCCGTCGGTCGTCTTGTAGACGCCGCGCTCGTCGCTATCGCTCCACAGCTTGCCCGGGACGCAGACGTAGACCGTGTTCGTCTCGGATGGATCGACCACAATCTTGGCGATGCGCTCGGACTCCTTGAGACCGAGGTTGGTCCAGTTGTCGCCTCCGTCCACCGACTTGTAGATCCCGTCGCCGATCGAGACGCTGTTGCGAGTCCACGCCTCGCCGGTGCCCACCCAGACCACCTTCGGGTTCTTGGGATCGACGGTGATCGCGCCGATCGACTGGACCGGCTGCTTGTCGAACACCGGTTTGAAGGTCGTGCCGCCGTTGACCGACTTCCACACGCCGCCGCTCGCGGCGCCGATGTAGACGGTGAGCCGCTCCCCCTCGTGCACGGCGTCGAGCGCCGCGACGCGGCCGCTCATCGCCGCCGAGCCGATATTGCGGGCCCCCAAGCCGGAGATCGTTTCAGAGTCGAGCTTCACCGGCGCGGCTTGCTGGGTCGCCTGCAGGAAGAACGTGGCCTCGTGTAACGACGGCTTCTTGGTCTCGGGCTTCTTGGTCTCGGGCTTCTTGGTCTCGGGAGGCTTGGCCGGTGCCAACGGCGTCGCGCCTGCCACGGGCTTCGCGAAGCGCTGATCGTCGATCGCGACGTTGGCCTCGATCTTCTCGAACGTGATCTTCTGTTTGTTGTCGCTCCCTTTAACGTTGCTCTCCATCGAGTACGGCAGGTACCAGCCCGCGACCTTCTTGTAGTCGCCCAGCGAGGTCTCGAACTCCTGCTCCGCCCCCCGGATCATGCGCTTCATCTCGATCTTGATGGGGACGTAATAGTCGCTGTCCATGTAGTAGTACCGCACGTCGCCGCTGGCGAGCGTCACCTTGAGCTTGAAGGCGTCGGTGCCCTCGACCTGATCGGTGCCCACGAACTCGACCTTGTTCCCCTTCTGCTGGTAATTCACGAGCGGTTCGTCGAAGTCGGCGTCCTCCACGATCTGCTTCATTTCCTCTTCGCTCAGCGCCTCGGGATCCTTCTTCCCCTGCCACGGCTCGATCTTCCATCCGGTCTTGCCGTCGTACGCATTGACCCCGGTCATGCCTTGCAGCGCGAACTCCTCCCGCACTTTGGTCGGGCGCTTGTTCTCCTGGAGCACGGCCGCCTCGAACCCGCCGCCACCGGTGAACTTGCCGGTGCGGCGCAGCGTCGTCACGGCCTGGATCTTGTCCATCCCGCCGACGGTCTTCACATACTTGGCGATGATCTCGTCGGCGGTCTGCGCCGAGAGCGGCGTCGCGAGGAGCGCCAGCCCGGCCAGTCTCAGCATCACATTTCGCATGGAGGTGCCTCGATCGAAGATGACGATCCGACATCCGCGCTGACGCAAGCTACTCTGCTTCCTCGGCCTCCGCCTGTCGCAGCTCGCGCTGCAGCGGGTGACGCCGCGACAGCACGACGAAGGTGAGCACGGCGCCTACCAGGTTGCCGCCCAGGATCCGGACCCACGCCAGCTGCCCCAGACCGACGTGTGCCAGAATCACGGTGAGCATCACGAACCCGAACTCGAGGATGAAAAAGACGAATGCGGCGCCGAACAGCAGGGCCGGCTCACGCGCCGCGCGGTGCACCACCGCCGCCGCGGCCAAACCATACGCCAGGCAGAGCGCGTAGTGGAGCACGGTGAACGGCGCGATGCCGCCGAGCACCGCAAAGGTCCGGAACGGCTGACCCGCGATCGCGTCGACGATGGCCAACCAGAGCCAGATGCTCGTCGCCACGACCAGACCGAGCAGCACGCCTTCGCGCAGTGAGTGACGGCTTCGTGGCATGATAGGAATTTAGGCCTGCTGCCGGATGAGCTGCCAGGCCGTCTCCACTGTGCCGTCCGCGATGTCGGTCATTCAGACGTAACGGGCGACCGCCATCGCTGCGGCCAGGAGGAGGAGCAGCGCCACGGCCTTCCCCACGGCGGCGCCGCGAGCCCGGAGCCGCTGGATCTCCGTCTGATCGCTAGACGCCGCGGCCAGCGTCATCGCCGACCGCGTCACCGTGATACCCAAGAGAAACGCGAGTACGGCCGCCGCGCCGCCGATCCCAAACATGAAGCCGACGCGCGTAGCCATCATGCCGGCGAAGCCGCCGTAGAAGCGCTGGTACAGCCACATCCCCGAGACCAGCGTGCCCAGGGCAATGAGCGGCGTCACGAGCATGACGCCCCGGCGCTGCAACGCCGTCATGACTTTCCCACCCTCCGGACCTACGTCCCGAACGGCGGGCGTCAGGAAGATCACCGTGAATGCCATCATGCCGACCCACACAGCGCCAAACACGACGTGAACGAGGCGAAGCACCACCCGGCTCAGTTGGCGGGTCGTGGTGTGGCCCGGACGCCATAGGCGCTACCGCAACAGGGCGGAAATTGTGGCGTGGACGCAGCGTTCAGCCTGACGCCTTCGCCCCCGAGCCAGCGGGAAATGGTGCTCCGGACATGACTTGCCGATCACACCCATCCCCATAAAGTGTCGCCCGAGACTTGCGGCGTCGGCGCCGCGGCCACGACGCGGAGGATGCTCGGTTTGAAACGAATCGGGCTGGTCCTGAGTGCCATGCTCGGTGGTGCGGCAACCGGGGCGTGGCGTGCAGGCGACGGCTCCGCCCCCTCCCCGGCCCTCCAGCCGGTGTTCACGGTGGATCAAGCCCGTCAGGGCCGCCAGGTCTACGGCGCCTCCTGCGCTACGTGCCACGGCGCGGCGCTCGAGGGCACGGCTGCGCCGGCGCTGGCCGGCCCGGCATTCCTCCGCCGCTGGCGGGCCCCCGAGCGCAGCGCAGCGGATTTGTTCTACGTGCTGCAAACCTCCATGCCCAAGCTATCGATGGGCTCGCTCGCGCGTGACGACTACGCTGCCGTATTCGCGTATCTACTGCAACGCAACGGCCTGCCCGCCGGGCCACAGCGATTCGACGCCTCAGACAGCCTGCTCCGCATGATTCGCTTCGATCGGCTCGCCACCACCACGACGCCCGACCCGCTGCCGGCACGCGAGTTCGTCAAGGGCGAGCGGGCGCGCCCGCTCGGCGCTGGGCCGAGCCAGGCCGAGCTCACGAGCCCCGACGCGGCCGACTGGTTGTATCACACGGGCAACCTGTCGGGCACACGTTACTCGACGCTCGCACAGCTCACCCGGGCCAACGTCGCACGCCTCGCCGTCGCCTGCGTCTTTCAAGCCGGCTCCAGCGAGACCTTCCAAACCGGGCCGGTGGTGTATCACGGCGTGATGTATCTGACGACGACGCGCGCGACGCTGGCGATCGACGCCGCCACCTGCCATCCCCGGTGGCGTCATACCTGGCAGCCGCAAGACTACGAGCTGTGGCCGATGAATCGCGGCGTGGCGCTCGAGCGGGGGTACGTGGTCCGCGGCACGGCCGACGGCTATCTGTTGGCGCTCGACGCCCGCGACGGCACGTTGCTCTGGGCACGGCACGTCGCCGATCCGGAGGCAGGCGAGACGATCACCATGAGCCCGCTCGTGTACGGGGACGTGGTGGTGATCGGGCCGGCCGGCGGCGAGAACAGTATCCGGGGATGGATCGGAGCCTTCCAGCTCGCCGACGGCAAACCGCTGTGGCGGTTCAACACGGTTCCCCGTCCCGGCGAGCCTGGGGCGGAGACCTGGGCGAACCCCACCGGCACTCCCCAGGGCGGCGGGGCGGTTTGGACGCCGCTGGCGCTCGATCCGACCAAGGGGGAATTGTACGTGGCGGTCACGAACCCCGCCCCAGACCTCGCGGGTCATCTCCGGCCGGGGAGGAATCTCTACACCAATGCCCTCGTCGCCCTCGACCTGCACGCCGGCACGCTGCGGTGGTACGACCAGCTGCTGCCGAACGATGCGCACGATTGGGACCTGACCCAAGTTTCCCCACTGTTCCACGAGACGGTCGGCGGCCGGGAGCGCGACCTGGTCGCGGCCACGGGCAAGCACGGGGTCCTCACAGTGCTCGATCGGGACACGCACGAGCGGCTGTACCAGGTGCCCATCACGACCCGCCTGAACGTCGACGTGCCCGTGGGTCGGGAGCCCGTCAGAGTTTGCCCCGGCATCCACGGTGGAGTGGAATGGAACGGGCCGGCGTACGATCCGCGCACGCACCTGCTGTACGTGCCGGCGGTCGACTGGTGTGGCACGTTCCGGGCGAGCGAAACCGCTCGTTACGTGCCTGGCGAGCAGTACTTGGGCGGCGTGTTCGTAGCCGACTCCGCCACGCAAGCGAAAGGGTGGCTCACAGCAGTGGACGCCGCGCGCGGCACGGTGCGGTGGCGCTACCGGTCCGCGCGGCCGTTGGTCGCGGGCGTCACCGCCACGGCGGGCGGGGTGGTGTTCACCGGCGAGCTGACCGGAGACTTCGTCGCGCTCGACGCCGCAACGGGAAGCGAGCTGTACCGGTTCTACACGGGCGCGGGGGTCCTGGGCGGCGTCGTGACGTACGCCGTGAACGGCCGGCAATACGTCGCGGCCGCGTCAGGGGGCGGCTCGTTCAACTTCGGCCGCGAGGGCTCACCCACCATCCTGGTCTTTGCGCTGCCCGCGCGGCCCTAGTCCGCCGGCACCTCGGCCGCTGCCGGGGCGCTGGTCCAGCGCTTCACCCGGGCCCCGACCCACGCGCCGAAGTCGTCGAGATAGGTGTAGACCACGGGCACCACTACGAGCGTGAGCAGCGTCGAGGTAATCAGGCCGCCGATCACCGCGTGGGCCATCGGGGCCCGGAACTCCGACCCCGCGCCGAGCGCCAGGGCGGTCGGCAGCATGCCGAAGATCATCGCCAGGGTCGTCATCACGATCGGCCGCAGCCGCAGCTCGCCAGCGTCGATCAGCGCCTGGCGCCGGTCGCTGCCCCGGTCGCGCGCCTTGTTCGCGAAATCGACCAGCAGGATCGCGTTCTTCGTCACGAGCCCCATCAACATGATCACCCCGATCATGCTCATGATGTTGAACGTGCCGCGCGTCACCATCAGGGCGAGCATCACCCCGACGAGCGACAGCGGCAGCGAGAGCATGATCGCGAGCGGCTGCAGGAAGCTGCCGAACTGCGACGCGAGGATCAGGTAGATGAACACGATCGCGAGCGTCAGCGACTCGAGGATGTAGCCGACCGTCTCGATGAAGTCTTTCTGCTCGCCGCCGAAGTCGAAGCGGTAGCCCGGCGGGAGTTGCAGCCGCGCCAGCCGCAGCTGGACGTCCTTCATCACGTCGGTGAGCGGCCGCACCTGATAGTTGCCCTCGATGGTCGCCACGCGCTCCAGGTTCAGCCGCTTGATCTCGTTGGGCGCGCCGGACGGCCGGATCTCCGCCACCTGGCCGAGCGGCACCATCACGGGTGTGCCCGTGCGGCGGTCGATTTGGCTCGACGCGAGGGGGATGCCGGCGAGGTTCGCTGCCGTCTGACGCGCTTCGGGTGCGAGCCGCACCACCACGTCGTGCGCCAGTCCGGTTTCGTCCTCCCACGTCCCCGCCCTCTCGCCGGCGAGCACGGGGCGCAACGCGCTCCCGACCGCCCCCACCGAGAGGCCCACGTCCGCCGCCAGATCGCGATTCAGATCGACGGTAAACTCGGGCTTCCGCCCCTCGAGGCTCGAGCGTAAGTCCACCAGCCCGGGCACGTCACGAATCGCCGCCAGCGCCCGGTCCGACATCTCCTGCAAGCGCGCCAGCTCGGCGCCCCGGAGGTTCAGCTGGATGGGCGACTGGCTGCCGCCGGCGGCGCCCAGTTGCACGATGCGCGCGCTCACACCCTGGAAGCGCGGCAGCACCTCACGCAGGTCCGTCTCGAGCTGTTGCTGCGTCCGCCGGCGCCGGCTTTTCGGGGTGAGCTTCACGTAGATCTGTCCCTTGTTGACCGCCTCGTTCTGCTGCGCGCCGCCGACTGTGGCGTAGGTGAGCGCCACCTCCGGCTGCGAGCCGAGATACGTCGCGATCTCGAGCGCCTTGCTCGACGTGTAGGCCACGGACGAGCCCACCGGGGTCTCGATCGAGAGCGCCGTCTGCTCGTTGTCGGAATTGGGCATGAACTGGCCGCCCACCAGGCCGAGCCCGAACAGGCTCATCGCGGCGACGAACGCTGCCACGGCGATGCCCATCGTCGCCACCCGGTGGTCGAGCGCCCACGCGATGACGCGCCGGTAGCGCTGCCCCAGGCCGTGGAACGACTCGTTGAACTTCACGAGCACCCGCCCGATGGGCCCGCGCGGTGCCCCGCCTTCCGCCTGGGGATCGTACCACAATGACGACAGCATCGGGTCGAGCGTGAAGGAGACGAACAGCGACACGAGCACCGCGAACGCCACCGTGATGCCGAACGGGAAGAAAAACCGTCCCACGATCCCCTTCATGAACGCCACCGGAACGAACACGGCGATGACCGACAGGGTGGTAGCGAGCACCGCGAAGCCGATCTCGGCCGTTCCCTTCCGCGCCGCGGTGTAGTGATCTTCCCCGCGCTCCACGTGCCGCACGATGTTCTCTCGCACCACGATGGCGTCATCGATCAGGATTCCGATCGCGAGCGACAGCGCCATCAGCGTCATGATGTTGAGGGTAAACCCGAACGCGTAGATCGCCAGGAACGAGGCGATCACCGACACGGGCAGGGTCAGCCCCGTGATCACCGTCGACCGCCAGGAGTTGAGGAACAGGAACACGATCAGCACCGTCAGAGCCGCGCCCTCGAGCAGCGTCTTCTGCACGTCGTCGACCGAGTTCCGGATCCAGGTGGAGTTGTCCTGCACCGTCGCGAGCGCGACGCCGTTCGGGAGCGTGGAGCCCAGCTCCTTGATCACGCCCTTCACGCCGTCCGCGACCACGACGGTGTTCGCGCCGGAGGTCTTGCGGACCTCGAGCGCCACCGCCCGCTCGCCGTTCACGTAGGCCGCGTCGCGCGCTTCTTCCTGCGCGTCCTCGATCCGCGCCACCTGCCCCAGCCGGACGGGGATCCCGTTGCGCGTCGTCACGATGAGCTTCGCGAAGTCCCCTGGATCACGGATCTTGCCGGCCACCCGCACGAGATTCTCGGCGTTGCCCTGCTCCACCCGGCCCGCCGGCACGTCGCCGTTCTCGCGCTCGACCGCGCGGGCCACCATGTCGGGCGAGATGCCCAGCGCGTGCATGCGGTCGGGAAGCAGCAGCACGTGGATCTCGCGCTTCAGCCCTCCCACCACCGTGACGCTGCCGACGCCGGAGATGTTCTCGATACGCCGGCTCACGACTTCGTCGGCGAGCCGGGTGAGATCGCGCAGCTGCCACCCGCGGCCCCGCACCGAGAGGACGAAGATCGGCTGGTCGGACGGGTTGGCCCGCGAGATCACGGGCGGATCGATGTCCTCGGGCAGGTCCCGCCGAACTGCGTCGATCTTGGCGCGCACGTCTGCCTGGGCGTCCATGATCTTCGTGCCGAGGTTGAACAGCACGACGATGGTCGAGAAGCCCTCGGTCGACGTCGATTGGATCTGCTTGACGCCTTCGACCGTGTTTACCTGCTCCTCGATCTTCTTCGTGACCTCGCGCTCCACCGATTGGGGGCTCGCCCCGGTGTAGCGCGTCTGGATCACGAGGAGCGGGAACTCCACGTCCGGAAACTGGTCGATGTTCAGCCGCCGGTACGAAAACAGCCCCAGCACCACGAGCGCCATGATCATCATCGTGGCCAGGACGGGGCGCTTGATCGACAGATCGCTCAAGAACACGGGCTCAGCCCTCCCCGCCCGCGATCGTGACGGGTTGACCGACCTGAAGTCCGCTCCCCGGCCCCACGATCACGGTCTCGCCTCCCTGGAGGCCGGATGTGATCTCGACCAGCGACGCTTGCTCATCCGTCGCGCCGGTCGTCACGTCGCGGCGGGCGACGCGGCCGCTTTCGACCACCAGGACATAGGCCTTGCCCGCCGCCTCGCCGTGCAGCGCCGTCTGCGGCACCGCAACTGCGCCTTTCACCTCGCGCAGCACGATCCGCCCGGAGGCGAACAACCCGCCCACCAGTCGGCCACTGCGGTTCGGCACGGTCACGTACAGCTTCACTTGTCGCGTTGCTGCGTCGACGGTGGCGTTTATGCGCGAGACCCGGCCAGCGAGGCCGGGGTCGGCCGCACCGCTCACCACGAATACCACGGGCGCCCCCACTCGTACCTGCGCCACGTACTCGCTCGGCACCGTGGCCTCGAACTCGAGCTGCGAGGTGTTGACGAGCCGGAACAGCAGGTCGCCGTCCTTCACCCGGTCACCCGATTCCACCGCCCGCTGGCTGATCACGCCGGCCAAAGGCGCGCGCACCGTCGCCTCGTCGAGCTTCTTCTTGGCCTGGGCTTCGTTGGCTTCGGCGGCTCGCAGACTCACCTCGGCGTTCTCGACATCTTGCTCGGAAACGGCGCCTTCCTTGAACAGATTCTGCATCCGCTCATAGTCCGCGGCGGCCTTACGCCGCTGCGCTTCCGCAGAGAGCGCCGACGGCTCGAGCGCGCTGGCGCGGAACCGCGCCAGCACCTGCCCCTGACGCACCGCCTGCCCCTCTTTCACGAGTACCTGCTCCACCACCTCGGGGATCGGCGAGGCGATCCGGACGTCCACCGCCGGGTCGAGCGTGCCCGACACCGGAATCCCGGCGATGAGGTCGGTGCGGGCCGCGGTCGCCACATCGCTCCGTCCGAGGACGGCAGCCGCCGGCGCCGTATCCGCCACGGCGCGCGCTGCCGCTTCACCGCGCGACCCGTGACGGGTGGCCGCGAGGACAACGAGGGCGGCGCCTGCCAGCGCCCCCACGATCAGATTGCGCTTCATGGCTGTGTTTCCCCAGAGTGAGAAGCCTGCGCCAGCCGCTCGATCGGCTGCTGGACGACCGGCACCGGTCGCCCTAGAGCCCGCTCGAGCCGGGCCAGCGCGACGAAGTAGTCTCGCGTCGCCTGCACTTCGTTGACTTCCGCCTGCTGCTGGGCGACGCGCGCGTCGGACACTTCAAGCTGCGTCGCCATGCCGTTCGCATAGCGCACGCCCGCGAGGTGCTGCGCCCGCTGCGCCTGGCGCACAGTCTCGCGGCGCGCCACGATGAGCGCGCGGGCCCGGTCCACCTCGGCCCGCGCCTGCGCCACCTCGAGCTCCACCTGGCGGCGCGTCTGGTCCCGCTGCGCTTGCGCCCGCAGCAGGGCGGCGCGGGCGCGCTCGATCGAGCCCGCCGTCTTGAACCCGAGGAAGATCGGAAACGCGAGCTTCAGGTCGCCGCTCCAGCCGCGCCGGAACTGATCCACGGCCGGGAACACGTCCGCTGGGAACGCCTGCTCTGTGTAGGTCGTCGACAGTGAAAGCGTCGGCCAGCGGTTCGCCCGCGCCACCTTCAGGAGCTGCTCCTGCTCGCTCACCGCGAACTCCGCTGCGGCGAGGCCGGGGCGGTCCGGACCGCCGAGCGAATCCGTGGCCAGGACCGGGATCGTTGCGTCCGGCGAGTCCAGCGTTGTCTCGAGCGCGACCGCCTGCTCGGCCGGAACATCGAGCAATCGTTTCAACTCGAGCATGGCGATGTCGTACTCATTGCGCGCCTGTACGACCTGGGGCTCCTGGTTCGCCGCCTCCACCTGCGCGCGGAGCTGGTCGTATTCGGCGCGCGTGCCAGCCTGGCGAAACAGTTGGACCTCGCGCAGATGCTGCCGAGCCTGATCCAAATTCTCGACCGCGATCGCGAGCAGCCGCCGCTGCAACGCCGCGTTCCAGTACGCCCGTTTGACCTGGAAGGTGATGTCCGCGGCAGTCTCCGCCTGGTTGAGCGCGGCCACCTGGCGCACCGACTTGGCGGCCGAAAGCGCCGCCCCCACCTTCCCCCCCGACCACAGCAGCTGACTCGCCTGGATCTGCAGGTTCCAGGTGTTGGGCGCGCCGAACGGCGTGTTCTGGAACAGCTTCGCGATCGAGCTCGTGTCTGCGGCCACGCCCTGATAGATGGACGCAAACTGCCGGCTGTAGGTGAGCGACCCGGTGACCTGGGGGAGCGCGGCGGACAGCGCCTCACGCACCGCGCCGTTCGCCTCTAGCACGTCCGCGCGTGCCAGTCTCAGCTCGACGCCCCGCTCCAGCGCCCGCTGCACCGCCCCGTCAAGCGTCAGGCGCAACGTGTCCGCAGGCTGCTGCGCCAGCGCGGCCCGGCCGAGTCCCGTGAGCAGCAGCGCTGCAATGAACCGTCGCATGTCACTTGCCTCCGCGCGGCGCCAGGCCCTCGAACACGAGCGTCAAGCGCCGGCGCAACTCGTCTCTTAACGGGAAAGGTGGCTCCGGAGATTCGACGAACTCGAGAATCGTTCCCTGATGGACCGCATGGAGCACGCCCGCCAGCCGCTCCGGGACCTCATCCGGGCGCAGCTCGCCGTTCGCCTGCAGCTTCCCGATCATCCGGATAGCGAGATCATCCCAGCGCAGGCACATCTCGTCGGTGCCGGTGTGCTGGTTCCGCATCCACTCCGCCACGACGTACCGGGCGATGGTGGGTTCCTCTTCATGAAAGGCGGCGAGTTCGGCGAACATTGCGATCAGCTGCGGGCCGACCCGTCCGGGCCGGGAAAGGATCTCCGAAGACTCCGCCTCGGCCTGTGCGAACCACGTCTCGCCGAGGTACCCGAAGACCGCTTCCTTGTGCGGGAAGTAGTTGAAGAACGTGCCCTTGGCGACGTCGGCCTTCGCGGAGATCTCGTCGACCGTGGTCTGCTCGACCCCCTTTTGCTTGAACAGGGCGAGGGCGGCCTTAAAGATCCGCTCCTTGGTCTCTTCCTTCTTTCGCTCGCGGCGGGAAAGTTCAAGTTCTGGGGACATTTGGCACCTGTATCAGGGCTAATTATGACTGTAGTCGATTTTGTAGTGGGGACAATATTGCACTCACTCCAGCATGTCAAGGGCCGTTCAGAAGGCGACGCCCTTACGCACGGCGACAGCCCAACCGCTGAACCCGCGCCCGAAGCGATACCCCAGGGCGAACTCGCCCACGTCGCCGTGCACCGCGCGGGTCGGGCCCATCCGCAGGGCGAGCCCCACGTCGCCGCCGAGCCGGGTGGGCTCATCCCCGTACCACCACGCACCGCCGTAGTCGAAGAACGGGGCGAGCCCCAGACCAACGAGCCCCCACACCTCGTCGCTCACGAGAATGCGGTCCTCGAGCGCGAGCCACACCATGCGCGTGCCGGTGAACTGGTGGATTCCGAACACGCGCGGTCCCTTCTGCAGCACCCACAGGTCGAACTCGGCGCCCGGCTTCGGCCGCCGCAGCGCACCCCCTTCCAGGTGCAGGATCAGCGTCTGGCGCCGCAGGTTCTGGCTTGCGACGGTGACGCTGCCGGTCACCCGTGCCGTGTCGAGGCCGGCGGCGGTGTAGACCCCGTTCCCCCCGCCCCGCAGCACCGCGAACCCGCCGGGCCAGAGCGCGCTCACCTGGCCGCTCAGCTCCGGGCCGATCCCGGCCCGCTCCGACGGATAGCCCCACGCGCGGGGCGCGGCCCACACGCCGACATGCAGTAGCTGCGAGAGATCCACGTCTTCTCGCCGGGCGTAAGAGTTGAAGCGCTCGAGCACGTGAAACCGCACGTGCCCGACGTCCACCCCCCCACCCACCGCCCCGAACGTCGAGCGCGGGAACACGAAGGTGCCCTCGGAGCCGAAGTCCTCCCGGCGCCATTCGCCCCCCACCCACAGGCGCACGAAGCCGCGGCTGGTGGCCTGGAGCGCGAGCCCCGCACTCACGCCGACCCGGAGCGCGCTGCGCTCGACGGTGTCGACGGTCGCGGCCGCTACACGATGGTGGAACACGAGCACCCGCTCCGAAGCCGCTTCACCGTCGGTTCCGAGCGCGCGCCGCGCGCCCGTCTCGTAGAACGGCACCCCGAGAAACCAGAGGCCCCGCTTGCCGTCCGACTTGCTCGCGTACTCGGCCACGAGCCGCGTGCGCCGCCCGAAGAAGTGGGGGCTCCCGTACCGCAGGTCCACGACGCTCCGGTCCGGAGTCTTGCTGTAGACGGCCGCGAGCGCCGTGGCCGTGCCGAGCAGGTTCTCCTCCACCAGGCCGGCGAGCCACGTCGCATCGCCTCCTGCGGTCGAGTAACCGAACTGCGGCTTGGTGCTCCAGCCGTCCGACGTCTCGACGCGCAGCGCGAGGCGGCCAGCGATGCGGGTAGTGTCCAGCCGGACGCGGCTGAAAACGTACAGCGCCCGCAACGCCCGCTCGCTCTCGGCCACGCGCGCGGAGTCGTAGCCGTCGCCCGGGTTCACGAACAGGGTACGCCGGATCACGCCCGCGCGCGTCGTCACGTGCAGCGCGTTCGCGAGCCGGGCGAGCAGCCCCGGGGCGTCGTCCGAGAGGTCGAAGATGTTGTGGTTGACGACGACGATCGTGTCGATCGTGGTCTGGCCGGTCAGGCGGTCAGGCAGTCGGGCGGTCAGCAGCATCACCGCGATACCGACCGCCCGTCCGCCGGTCCGCCAGACCGCCGCCTTACTTGACCGCGTCAATGCGCTGGTGCAGCGAATAGGTGACGTGCCGCGAGGTGTCGTTCCACTCGGTAAAGTACAGCGTCGCGTCGACCCGGCCGGAAAGTTGGCGCAGGCCGCGCGTCGCCAACAGCAGGGTGCCGCGGACCGAGTCCGGTTTGAGCGGCCGGCACAGGCAGGCGACGGTCGCGTGCGCCGGGACCCGCGCCGGCGGCGGGCCGAGTGGGTAGGGCGTGCCCGGCGTGAGGTCGCGCACGCGGCCGAGCTCGAGCCCGAGCGTGATCGAGTATTCATCCCCCTCGCCCACCGCCGGATTGAAGTCGTAGCGTGCGAGCGCGACGTCGCCGCCGCCGTGGGTCGTGTCGATGCGCAGCCGGGCGATAGTGAGCTGCGGGTCGGCGTCGGCCACAATGCGCCCGTGCCACTCCCAGCGCCCGAGGCTTTGCAGGCCGAGGGTATCGCCGGGGCGGGAAACGCCATCGCACGCCGCGACTACAAACAGCGTCACGGATAGACGTAGCAGAACGACGTCGCGTGAAATCGTCACGTACAGGCGTTAGAAGGGTGACACTCGGTGCCGAGGGGGCTGCTATGCTGGCGCGGTATGGTGCTCAAAGCTCACGCCGCACGGCTGCGCGTCCACGAACTGGCCTGTGAGCTTGCGGCCGACGCGGTGCGCCTAGCGCGCACGTTCCGGGGGCCCGGCAGCTTCGAACGCGGCGACCAACTGGTACGTGCAACCCTCTCCATATGCTCGAACATAGCGGAGGCATGCGGCCGGGGCACGGTACCCGAGTTCCGCCAGTTCCTGCTGTATGCGCGGGGTTCGGCCCAGGAGGCCGTCACGCACTTGCGCGTGGCCGCAGCACTGGACGCCACCCATCAGCGCGCGATCTTCGCCCTGGAGGGCCGGGTCATCGTTATCAGCAAGATGATCGGCCGGCTGCACGCGAACCCACCTTCTGACCGCTAACACGTCTCTTCGCGACGGTGCTCCGTGACGTTGCTGCGCGACGTCCCTCCGTGACGTCTTTCCGCGTGCGGTCAGTATTGCCCCAGATATCTGTCTAGTTCCCACTCGCTGACCTGCCCGATGTACTCCTGCCATTCTTCCCGCTTCGCGTCGAGATACCGCTCGTAGATGTGCTCGCCCAGCGCCTCACGGACCACCGGGTCCTTCTCGAGGTAGTCCAGCGCTTCGTGCAAATCCCGGGGCAGGTCGTCGATCCGAAATTTACGGCGCTCCCGATAGGACATGCGCGCGATGTTCTTGTTCACGGGCTCGCCCGGGTCAATCCGCTCCTGGATGCCGTCCAGGCCGGTGGCGAGCTGCACGGCGAGCGCGAGATACGGATTCGCCGACGGGTCGGGCATGCGGTTTTCGCACCGGGTCGCGTCGCCGCGCTGCGCCGGTACCCGAATGAGGGGAGACACGTTCTGAGTGGACCACGACACGTTCACCGGGGCCTCGTAACCCGGCACGAGCCGCTTGTAGGAATTCACCAGCGGATTGGTTACGGCGCAGTAGCTGCGGGCGTGCCGCAGCAGCCCCCCGATGTACCACCGCCCCACCTCCGAAAGCTGGACCGGGCCTTGGGGGTCGAAGAACGCGTTCTTCCCCTTGGCAAACAGGGACTGGTGCGTGTGCATCCCCGAGCCGTTGCGACCGTAGATCGGTTTGGGCATGAAGGTGGCGACGAGGCCGTGCCGGACGGCGATGGTCCGCACGACGAACCGCAGCGTGGCCAGGTGGTCGGCCATCGTCAACGGGTCGGCGGAGCCAAGGTCGATTTCGTGCTGGCCACGGGCTACTTCGTGATGCGACGCCTCCGAGCTCAGCTTCATCTCCTCGAGGCCAGCCACGATGACGCGGCGCGCCCGCTCCCCGCGGTCCACCGGAATGAGATCGAAGTAGCTGCCGGCGTCCAGCGTCCGGGTCGTCGGCTCGCCGCGGTCGCCCTGCTCGAAGATGAAGAACTCCACCTCGCACCCGACCCGCATCGTGAAGCCCAGCTTGCCGGCCCGCTCGATCTGCCGCTTCAGCGTGGTCCGAGGGCAACCCTCGAACGGCCGGCCGTCCGGGTAGCGGATGTCGCAGATGAGCCGCGCCACGGCTCCTCCGGCCTCCCCGTCGCCCGCGTGGCCGGCCGCGCCCTCCCAGGGAAACACCCGGAAGCTCGCCAGATCGGGCACCAGCAGGGCGTCCGCCTCCTCCACCCGGGCGAAGCCCTCCAGTGCCGAGCCGTCGAATAGCACCTCGCCGGCCAGGGCCTGCTCGAACCGGGAAGCCGGCACCTCCACTGCCTTGTTCACGCCCAGTAAGTCGGTGAACTGCAGCAGCAGAAAGCGCACGCGGCCCTTCTTCAGCTCGTCGAGCAGCTCGCGGGTTTCGGCGGCAGTGGTGGCCATGGGGGACTAAGATAGAGGGCAGCAGAAGGCCGCAGAAGGCGGCAAAGGCGGCAGGGGAGCCGCTGCCGCCCCGTGCCGCCCTTGCCGCCCGCTACTGCCCTCGTTCAGACGTCGTAATACAGGAAGAACTCGTACGGGTGCGGCCGCAGCGCGACCGGATCGACCTCCTTCGCCCGCTTGTAGGACAGCCACGTCTCAATCACGTCCTTCGTGAACACGCTCCCCTGGAGCAGGAAGTCTTGGTCTGCCTCGAGCGCGGCCAGCGACTCGGAGAGCGACCCGGGGGTGTTCTTTACGTGCTTGCGCTCCTCGGGCTCGAGCTCGTAGAGGTCCACGTCCATCGGCTTGGGCGGCTCGATCTTGTTCTTCACGCCGTCCAAGCCCGCCATGAGCAGCGCGGCGAACGTGAGGTATCCGTTGCTCGAAGGATCGGGCGCCCGGAACTCGATTCGCTTCGCCTTCGGCGACTTCGAGTACACCGGGATGCGGCAGATCGCCGAGCGGTTGCGCTGCGAGTAGATCAGGTTGATCGGCGCCTCGTAGCCCGGGACCAGCCGCCGGTAGCTGTTGGTGGTGGGCGCCGCGAACGCGAGCAACGCCGGCGCGTGCTTGATCAGACCGCCGATGTACCAGCGCGCCGTGTCCGAAATCAACCCGTACCCGTTCGGGTCGAAGAACAGGTTCTTGGCGTCCTTCCAGAGGCTCATGTGCACGTGCATGCCGGAGCCGTTGTCCCCGAACATCGGCTTGGGCATGAACGTCGCCGTGTAGCCGTGCTGGTGGCAGACGTTCTTGACGATGTACTTGTACATCATCAGCTGATCGGCCATGCGAGTCAGCGTGGTGAACCGCATGTCGATCTCGGTCTGACCGGCGGTGCCCACCTCGTGGTGATGCACCTCGACGTCGATCCCCGACGCGATCATGGCGAGCATGATCTTGGACCGCAGGTCCTGGAGCTTGTCCACGGGAGGGACGGGGAAGTAGCCCTCCTTGTGCCGCGGCCGATGACCAAGATTCGGGCCCCCGCCGTTCGTCCCCGAGTTCCAAATCCCCTCCTCGGAGTCGATGTGGTAGTAGCCCTCGTGCGCATTCTGGTCGAAGCGCACGGAGTTGAAGATGTAGAACTCGGCTTCCGGGCCGTAGTAGGCGGTCGTGGCGATCCCCGTTTTCACGAGATACTGCTCCGCCTTCTGCGCCACGTAGCGCGGGTCACGACTGTAGCGCTCGCCGGTCACCGGGTCGGCCACGTCACACGTGAGCGACAAGGTCGGCACCTCGAGGCACGGATCCACGAACGCGCTCGCCGGGTCCGGGAACAGCAGCATGTCGCTCTCGTTGATCGCCTGAAACCCGCGAATCGAGGACCCGTCGAACCCGATCCCTTCCTTGAACAGGTCGTCGGTCAGCTCCTTTAACGGGGTCGAAAAGTGCTGCCAGGTGCCCGGCAGGTCGGTGAACCTCAGATCGACCACCTGCACGCCCGCATCTTTGGCTTTGCGGATCACGTCGGCGGGCGTGGCGCCGGTGGCCGGCTTGGCTGCCGAGGTGGAGGTGGTATGGTCCAACGTCGCGGTCATAAGGTCGCTCTCCTAAAGCGGTCTAGTTAATCGGGGCTCTTGCACGGGGGATGCCAGCAACGACGCCAGCGTGACGCCGGGCTCGGGGCGACAGGCGCTCGAACATCTCACGACGTGGATTGCGGCGGGCATGCGGGAACGTAAGGGCGCCGTGGCACGGTGTCAACCGTTCTGTGTCTGAAACGCAACAGCGAGCTGGCTTGGTGGCTTGATAACGGGTCTCTCTGCACGTGTGAGCGCGAAATCGTGCAAAATATGCACGATTTTCCACGCGCCCGGTCAGCCGTCCAGCGCTTCCACGAAGTGCCACAGCTCCACAGCCGAAAATTCACCGAACCTGTCCTGAATCTCGCGCTCGGACCATTCCAGAAAGATCCAGCTGCTGGTGCGGCGCCGCTCGCCGCTCATAAAATGCAACCGTCCGCGCACCGGCCCGACGCGGCCAGCCGGGGCGCCGGGCAGCGGCGCGCCACCGCCCTCCAAGTCGGGCTGCATCTCGAGGTAGACCTCCCAGCGCTCGTCGCCACGCTTGAGCTCGCCCATGTGCTTGGCGCGGTCCTGGCCCGGGAAGGCGGCGCTCATAAGGCGGCGGTCAGGCGGTCGGGCGGACAGGCGGTCGCGTAGTGACCCACGCGGGATACACTACGCTCCCTGGCGGATTCCTGCCAGTTAGATTCCGGCCTCCATGACCTGTCACGCGTGCGGTGCCCCACTCACGGCCACGGCGAGGTTTTGTCACAAGTGCGGCGCTCAGGTGGCGGGCGCCCAGGCGGCCGGGTGGCGGGTTGGGCTGCCGTGGGCCGTGGCGGGCGCGGCGCTGGGGGCGCTCGTCGCCGTGCTGCTGCTCCGCCTCGGGGGCGGGTCGGGAGGCGGAAGGCGGGAAGTGGGAGGGGTGGGGGATGAGCCGGCTGCCGCATCCCCCATCACGCCTCCCGACATCTCGCAGATGTCCCCCGAGGAGCGGGCCACACGGCTCTACAACCGGGTGATGACCCTGCATTCGCAGGGGAAGTCCGACAGTGCTGGGTTCTTCCTGCCGATGGCGTTGCAGGCGTATGCCATGTTGCCGGCGCTCGACGTCGACGCGCGCTACCACCTTGGCGTGCTCGACCTGACGGGCGGGGATTACGCCGCGGCGCTCGCGCAGGCGGATTCCATCCGCCGCGCCGTCCCGACGCATCTGTTCGCGTTCATGCTACGCGCCCGCGCGCTCGAGCTGCGGCGCGACCCCGCGGGCGCGCACCGCGCGTACCGCGACTTCCTCCAGAACGAGGCAGCCGAGCGGGCCCGCAAGCGACCCGAATACAGCGATCACCAGGACAACCTCGACGCCTTCCACGCGCAGGCGACGCAGCTCACGGCCGGACGGACTCGTGCCCGCTGATCCCGGGCGCACCATCCACCTCGCGCACAGCCCGGACGCCGACGACGCGTTCATGTTTTGGGCGCTGGCCGCCGGCAAGATCGACACCGGCGCCCGGCGCTACGAGCATGAGCTCGCCGACATCGAGACGTTGAACCGCCGCGCCCTCAACGGCGAGCTCGAGGTGACGGCGGTGTCGCTGCACGCGTACGCGCACCTCGCCGACCGGTACGCGCTGCTCGCGCACGGCGCGAGCATCGGCGACCGCTACGGGCCCCGCATCGTGGCGCGCACTCCGCGACCGGCCGACCCCCGCGGCGCCCTCGCCGCGGGGGGAGGCGCGCTGGTGGCGGTGCCCGGCGAGCTCACGACCGCTTTCCTGACGCTCAAGCTGTATCAGCCCGCCGCGCGGCACGTCGTCGTCCCGTTCGATCAGATCGAAGACTACGTGACCGCGGGGCGCGCGGATGCGGGCCTCTTGATCCACGAAGGACAGCTCACGTACGGCGACCGCGGTCTGCACCTCTGGGTCGACATGGGCGAGTGGTGGTACGAGGAGACACACGGCCTGCCGCTCCCCCTCGGCGGCAACGTGGTGCGGCGCGACCTGGGAGCCGCGCTCATGCGCGACATCGCGCGCGACCTGAAAGCGAGCATCCAGTACGGACTGCGGCACCGCGCGGAGGCGCTCGCGCACGCGAAGGGATTCAGCCGCGGACTCGATGACACGCGCACCGACCGGTTCATCGGGATGTACGTGAACGCGTACACCATCGACTACGGTCCCCAGGGGCGTCGCGCCGTGACCGAGTTGCTGGGGCGGGCTGAGCGCGCGGGCTTGCTCCCGGGGCCGGTGGAAGTCACGTTCGTGGAGGGTTAGCGGAAGGAGGACCATGGTGGCTGAGAATACGGGGCCCGTCCAGGTGCTGGTCGTGGACGACGAGGAGCCGATCCGCAACGCCCTCAAGAAGTTCCTCGCCCAGCAGCAGTTCGAGGTCTACGCCGCCGGGTCGGGGGAGGAGGCGCTGCAGCAGTTGCGGCGCCACCGCGTCTCGCTCATGCTGTGCGACATCCGCATGCCGGGCACGAGCGGCGTGGACCTCGTGCCCCACGCCCTCGAGATCGAACCCGAGCTCGCCATCCTGATGCTCACGGCTGTCAATGACGCCACCAGCGCCGCCCTGTGCATGCAGCGTGGCGCCATGGACTACCTCACCAAGCCGATCGAACTCGCCGATCTGGGCCGCGCGGTGCAGCGCGCCCTGAAACGGCGTGAGATGCTGCTCGAGAACCGGCACTTGAACCAGTGGCTCAAGGAAGAAGTCACGACCCGTACCGCGGAGCTCCACCGGGAGCGCGACAAGCTGGAGCGGATTTCCGTCGCCACGCTGGAGGCGCTGGTGAACGCACTCGAAGCGAAAGACCCCTACATGCGCGGCCACTCTGCGCGCGTCGCGGACCTCGCTGCCACGCTCGCCCACCAACTCGGCCTGTCGGACGAGGAGCTCGAGCGGGTGCGGGTGGCGGGCCGCTTGCACGACATCGGCAAGATCGGGACGCGGGAGTCCGTGCTGAATAAACAGGGCGCCCTCACGCCCGAAGAGTTCGAGCACGTGAAGCAGCACGTCCTGATCGGCTCCCAGATCCTCGCACCGCTGTCACACCTTGGCGACATCATTACGGCAGTGCGCGGCCACCACGAGCGCTGGGACGGCACCGGCTACCCGGACGGACTGCGCGGCGAGGAGATTCCACACGCGGCCCGCATCATCGGCGCCGCCGAGGTCTACGATGCCCTCAGCACGTCGCGAGCCTATCAGGAGAAGATGACGCCCGACCACGCGGTGCAGCGAATGGCCGATCTCTCGGGGACGGTGCTCGACCCCACCGTCTACGATGCCCTCGTGACGGTTGTGGGGCGACGCGGGACGCTGGTGTTCTTGGACGAGGGCGGCGGCACTTGAGTCGCGGCTGAAGCCGCGGCTCGGCCCTGCCGCTCAAGCGGCCCGCATCCCATGCTGGTGGCGCTGACAGGCGGCACTGGGTTCGTTGGCCGACACGTCGCGGCCACGCTCGTGCGCCGGGGACACCACGTCCGAGCGCTGGTGCGCGACCCGGGGCAGGCCGGCGTCCTTACCGACCTGGGCGCGGAACTGGTGACTGGACGCCTCGACGACCGCGTGGCTCTGGAACAGCTCGCCCGCGACGCCGAGACGGTCATCCATCTCGTCGGCATCATCGTCGAGCAAGGCTCCCAGACCTTCGCGGCGGTGCACGTGGAAGGCACCCGGGCTGTGCTTGCCGCCGCCCGCGCCGCGGGCGTGCGGCGCTTCCTCCATATGAGCGCCGTGGGAGCGCGGGATGAGCCCGGCGCCACGCCGTACCACCGCACGAAGTCCCAGGCCGAACGGCTGGTGGCGGACTCAGGGGTGTCGCACGCGATCTTCCGGCCTTCGATCATCAACGGTCCCGAGAGCGCGCCCATCCGCCTGCTGGCGCGGCTGCACCGCTGGTCGCCGGTCGTTCCCGTGGTCGGAGACGGCCGCTTTCCAACGCAGCCCGTCTGGATCGAAGACGTCGCGCTGGCGTTCGCCCTCGCCGCAGAACGGCCCGACACGAGCGGTGTGTTCGAGCTTGGGGGGCCTCAGGTTCTGACCTACGAAGAGTTCTTGCTCGCCATCGGGCGGGCGGCCGGGCGCTCCCGTCCCTTGATTCATGTTCCGCTCGGCCTCGTCCGGACCGTGACGGGAGGGTTCGATTTCCTTGGGCCCACCGCCCCCATCACGAGCGACCAGCTCCAGATGTTGATCGAGGGAAGTGCGACGCCGGCGAACGCGATCGAGTCGGTGTTCGGGATCGAGCCGCTCGAGTTTGAGGAGGGACTGCGACGTTATCTCGGGCCGGTGCGGATGTAGGGCCGTTCCTTGAGTCCTATCACTCAAGCGACGAGATGCGCGGCAAGTTCGTTCGCCCTCTCGCGGGCGATCCCGCAACGGTCGGCGAAGCCCAGAAGAACACGCTCGAACTCGCGCACCGAGGTGCCTGGTTCTCGGAGGAAGGCCGGTGCCAACAGGCGGTGTCTGAGCCGCCAGAGCTTCTGCGAATCCACGCCGAGGTACGCCGCAACCCTACAAGTACGGGTCTGTGTTGCGGCGGCTGTGTAAGCCGCCACTAGGAGCGTGATCCAGTCGAGCATCTCTTTGGGCGGAGGCAGGCTTGCGTCGCCGCACGCTCGCTCAAGTGTGCGAACGCCAACGTGTAAGTCGTGCGAGACCGAGCACACGGTCAGCGCGCCCTGGTCCTTGGAGTAACACAGGTGCGCGACCGCTTGCCGGCAGAAGCGTGCCACGTTGGGGTCGGGCGGCATGAGGCTCACAATCGTGCTTCCGATGACTTCGCCGGGAGCGTTGCGAACCAGGTCCCGCATCGCCGCTCTCAATCGTATGACCTGCTCACGGTCACGAAGCTGGAACTCCGCGGTGAGACAGGGAGCGGAACCGCACCGCACGAGCAAACTGGCGACGTCCGTTCTCGTGGGGACGAAGAGGAGAACCGGCACCGCAGGGTGCGACGTCGTGACGCAGCGCAGCAGGTGCAGCGCGACGTCGTTCCAGGGTGCGAGGTCGTACACCCAAAGGCGAGTGCCCCTCGGTAACCGGCACTCACCGTCGACTGCCTCACATTCCTCCAGCTCCCACCCCTCTTGCTCGGCGGCGTTACGAACCCAGGGACGGGCGAGGTGATCCGAGACCGACGAGGCTGCCACGCCGGTCGCCGCGCATGGCGAGGCTCGGACGCCGGACCGTGGACACGGCGCCACACCAGGCCCGCCACTCGCCGGCCGCCAACGTTGCGTCCACGCAGCGCCTGGTGCGACGTGCATTGTCACGTTAGTCGTGATCCCGTCTGACGATGGAGTAGCACGAGCGGCGTCGCAGCAAGGAGGGTTGCCGAAAGAAACGTACCAGACCCAGCCTTCTTGCGGCGATCTGCGCCCGGGATCATCCCTGTCGCTTTCAGCATCCGCATTGTCGCATTTCGCCGATGCGATCACTCGCCGATACACTTAGCGTGACGGCCCATGGCAACACGACGCACGAGTCTGGCAAGAGTACATCTCACAGGGGCCGTTCTTCTTTTATGCATCGTGACGCAGGGAGCCTGCCCCGGTTTCCTCGGCTTCAACTGGGGGGGCGGACCAGGGGAGCCACAGCAGCCGCCGAACGACTGTCTGCCTCTCGGGCCCGCGCTGTGCGGGCCTATATGGGATACGGACGGCGACACGATCAGCACGAACAGCGAGCTGAACACCACGAATAACACCGGGTACGGTGGGTTCTACACGTTCGACATCACAAAGTGGGACATCAACGAGAGCCAAGCCCGTGGAACGCCAACTAACGGGACGCTCTACAAGGGGATCAATCTTACCGACGACGGCACAGGCTACCTGCATCACACCGGTTGCGACTTCGTGGATGAAGACGACTGGGGCACAGGCCATCTGGTGCGCCTCATCGAAGGCGCGGGCCGTTGGTGGCTGCAGTTCCGGGAACATGCGACGGCGATGCAGGTGGGGGACTTAAGCCTCAAGTCTGGCGGCTTCTTCGGTGGCCGTTGTCTCCCTAACCACGACTCCCACCGAAACGGCGTGGATGCAGACATCCGGTACCTGAGAAAGGACCACTTGGAGGGGCCCCTGAATATTTGTACCGAAGCCGCTAATTACGACACGGTAGCGACCATCCAGCTACTCAACAGCTTTCTCGACGCGGAAATGCCGACCGATGCAAACGCTCACATCGAGGCCATCTTTGTCGACATGGATTGTGTCGGCATCCCGGCGAAGACTGTAACAGGTAGAACGCTTCTCTTTCACGACCCGAATCACCAGGATCATTTCCACGTGAGGATCCAGGATCCAGATGGGCCCTATAACTAGACGACATCCAGAGATGCGATGCGCGCTGCAGTGGATTGGGCTCATCCCTACTATCTCGGCACTCTATTCGCCGCTCCACGCCGTGCAGCGGCGGGACTCCGTTCCCGTGCTGGTACGAGTCGAGGACCGCACCAGAGTAGGCCCCCGCAACCGAGTCGTCATGCGCGACGCTCGAACGGGCGCAGACCGGGAGGTATACCGGTCGGACGGAGACATTCCATTTCAGGTGGCACTGTCCCCCGATGGCGACCGGGTGGCGTTCATCGAGGTCGTCGGACCGGTAGGGGCTCGAAAGCAGCGGCTGGTCGTGACCGACCTCTCGGGACGTAGCGTTCGAGTCCTGGGCGAAAGCGGACTGTACGGAGAGCGTGGCGTCCGAGACTACACCTGGTGTTGCAGCTCGGCCAAGTTGGCAATCATCACGGGCGTGGTCGGGGAAGCGGTTAGGCCCGTGGCCGAAAGCCTGTACGTGGTCGATGTCCAAGCCGGAGCTGAGCAGTTTATTGAGGGCGTTCCGCGCCCGCTGCAGGTCGCCTGGGCGGCGTTCGACAGTTCGCTGTATATCAAGTGCGCCCCCCCGCCCGAAGCCCGCGGGAAGCCGGGTGATCCAGCGTCACCGGTGTATCGCTACCATGTCCCGAGTGGTCGCCTGTCTCGCACAACGCACCGAGGCATCTTCTTCTCCCCCGACGGCAACTATTACTTCGATGTTCGGTGGGCTGAGGATTCCGGCTTTCGGCTATATCGGGCGAGTGACGACGAGAACATCACATCTCGCCTGGCATTGTCTCCCCGTCAGCTCGGGCCCGACGCGATGTGGGCGCTCGGCGCCGGTCACGTTCTGGTTTTCATCGAGAAGGAGCCCCGAGCTCCCGAGCCGAAGCCCGGACGGCAGCCCGACAGGTTTCAACTTACCGACCGTCATGCTCCACTTGTATATCCGGACCGCTGGAACGTGGAGGTGGATGCCGAAACAGGTCGGGTCATCGACCGATTCCAGGGAGATATCCACGCCGGGTGGAAGACAAACGCTCCCACGGTGCCGGTCGAACGGCGGAGCGGCGTTGAGCTGGTTCGACCTCGTCGACCATAGGGTGCGAGAACATGATCAAGGCGACAGTACGTAGGGTCTTCGTGATGGCAATCGCGCTACCAGCGATCGGAGCCTTCCCTAGACGTGCAGCACCACAGGAGCCGCCGGATGCCCTCACGCCTCGAGCGCTCGCGGACTCTACCTACGGCGTACGCGTCGCGGTCGACGCCCTAGCGGAAACCATCCGCCACGGCGAGCTCGACCTGCGACAGTTAAACGACCCTGAGCTCGGTGCGGCAGTCGCACGGCTCTCGTCCGCCGTCGGCCGGCGTTCGCGCCAGCCACCACGCCGCGAACTCGGCATCCTCTGGGACTTCCGTATCGATATCGCGGACTTTCAGACGCCGGCTCCGGACGTCTTGCGTGCCCGTGCACATGTCTTTCTTGCCACGGAGGGTGATTCTGCCAGCACGCTCGTCACATTCATCTTCCGGCGGCGCGGCGACCGCTGGGCCCTGGCTGCGTACGAAGGGTTCGCCGCACGCCTGGTGGAGATAGCGGCTCGGCTTGGCCGAGGGAGCCGTTCATGAAGCCGCCAGCTCGAGCACTCCTTGCCTTGGCTCTCGCCGCCGCCGGAGAACAACTCCCCGGCCAGACCTTCAACGCGACGCAAGCGATCCACGAAGTCGAATGCCAGCGCTTTCTCTTCTCCAACAAGTGCGTGACCATCGAAACGGACCGTCTCCACTCGACCTTCACGCGAGATAAGCTCGGCCACTACGTCTTCGGGCGGACCTGGGCGACGGCATCCCATTGCACTCGCGTCAACACCAGCGAGCTGAAGTGCGCGCAATCCGTCTTCATCTCCACGGATCCGGCGTGGAACCGCCTGATCTGGGGACAAGCGGGCAACGAGTTCCTGGAGATCTACGGAACCGGCGGGACGCCGTCCCAGGGGCCGGGGCATTTCCTGGCGCCCCTCGGCGCGGACATCACGCGACGCGAAGGGGAGTGGCACGTCGGCTTCATCGCCGACTCTCGGAACAACAGGATTGTGGTGATTGCCGTCGGTTACACTTGCCGCTGCGTCAAATGGCTCGGCACGCTGGACGGCTCGGAGTCCGGGACGCCCTTGAACACGCCGTACGACGTCACCTGGGATCCGGCCGATTCATGGTCGCTCACCGACGACCGGGTGTTCATTGCGGACACGTACAACAACCGCATTGTCGTGTACCGAGTCAGCCTCGACCCGGTCGCGGGCACGATGACCAAGACCTATCTCAACTCCTTCGGCACACCAGGGCAGGGCGCGGCCCAGTTCTCGGGACCGCAGGGGATTACCGTAAGGTCCTGGATCAGCGGCTCATGGCTATTGACAGATGTATACATCTCCGACACCGAAAACCAGCGTGTGTCTCTCTGGTACTATGACGGGCCCACTTCCGGCACACCCGCGACGCCCACGGCGGTCCAGTCGACAAACGTCGCCTGCATCGACCTTCGCCGGTGCGATCCCCTGGAGTTCGTCGGGATAACTCAGGATCATTACGGCGATGTGATCGTGGCGGACCGGTCGACGAATCGGCTCTGGAAGTTCACGAGATACGGACTCGGTTCTCTCAAGACGTATGGCGGGACAACGTCCTGGAGCACCGGTAACTTTAACCACCCCACAGACCCGAAAGTCATCTACCATTACTGGCAGGATTCGTACGGCAACATGATCCGAGAGGGCCTACCCTACCTGCAGACGGTCGAACAATGGACCGCGGGCACGGGGGGGGAGCTCCACCATCTCGGTGTGGACGCGGAGTACCTTGGGGTCACTGCGGGAGTGTGCGACGCGACCTTCAGTTTTCTCTTCACCGCGTACGGCGATTACACCGTGAAGGTCAAGAATGCTGCGGGAACCGTTGTGGCGTCCTGGTCCAGGGTGGGAGTCGGCTCCGGGTGGAGGAGCGAGTACTGGAACGGCAAGGACCGGCCGCCAGGCACCTACTCGTACGTTGTCGAGCACCGAAACGCGTATGGCGACGAAACGACGTGGCGAACCTCCACTGGACCGACGTTCAGCCAGAACTGCTTCACCGTCACCGCCAGCGCTCCCTCGTTCGTGAGCTCGGGAGGTACGTACGCGCTTTCTGGCTCAGGCACCCATTCGGCGGACTCCTGGAAATGGGAGCGCAATAACGGAGCAGGGTACTTCCTCTGGGAGAACGCACAGAACAGCTCGTTCTACGTGCCTCAAGATCCGGGTGCCTCGTACACGATCGACTGGCGGCTCAGCGCCCGTCGCACAGCTGACGCCATTTGGGACTCGGCTTACGCCAGCACCGATGTGTACATCCCGTTCGACAACGGCTGCCTCCAACCACCATGCCCCTTCTCCGTCATCGCCTCGGCCCGGCCAGGCACCGGGTCCCAGGTGGTGCAATCGCAAATCGGACCGGCACGGCGCAACAGCCATCTCGGATCGGGGGCCTGGGTCGGTGCTCGGCCGGCGACCGGACCGACCGTCTTACAGTTGTACTCGTTCATCGGACGCCACCAGACGCGCGGTGCGAGCTGGCCAAATGCGCTTGGCGACGATGCCCAAACCGTGCAGGAGGGGGCGGTTGCCGGGATGTCGACTCGCGTGACGTTCACCCGCCGATCGCTCGATGCGGACATGGAAGCCTACCGGGTGCGGTTTGTCACCGGTGCCGACATGCTCCGGGAAGGATTCGCAGGCCTCGCCATTGATCCTGAACTGGGCGCGCGTCCCAGCGACGATTTGTTGGGGTTCGATGCGGAGACGGGACTGATCTGGGTCGCGGACCCGGACTCGGGCGCGCTGGGATACCTCGTGACCGACGTGCCCAGTGGCGCAGGGGCCACTGTGCGCCAGTTCTCGACGAGGAAGGATGCGTGGCGTCCTGACCCCGTTAGCGACAGTGCGGCTTACGCCGAACTCTCTGCCGGCGCCTTGGCTGTCACGGGCAAGCCCGGTGATGTCCGCTTCCTGATCGCAGTCGGGCCTGTTCGATTCTCCAGCCAAGCCACGGACGTCGGGCTTGTCGTGCTCCGTGCGCCCTCCCTAGCAGCGCTCCGGGACCAGGCCGCGGGCGCTCCCCGCTCCGTGCTCTCTCTATTCCCCGATGACGCAACCACGAGCGCGGGCAAGAGTGGCATTACTCGGTTCCATTTGACACAAGCACCTCCGGAGCCCGAAGCCCCGACCGGCGTGGCAGCGATTTCCCCTTCCCTGGTACGCGGCCTCATCACAGCGGCGGGCGATTCCGCCCCAAGCGACCAGGCCAGCAAGGCTCAGCTGCGGGACGCTGTTCGCCGGTACGGAATCACGGCCTTGGCATTTGCGGTCCCCGATGGCGCTCCGGCAAGAGTGATGATCCGCCTGTACGATCCGTCCGGCAGGCTGCTCCGGACGCTGATCGACGAGACCTAGAAAGACGCACGCGGCACTCGGGTCGCGCGCGGCGTCTACATAGCGATAATGGAGGCGCAAGGCTTCCGCGCCATGACCAAGCTCGTCGTGGTCCAGTGAGTGTGCGCGCCCGTTCGCTGTTGTGCCTTCCCTTCCTGGTCGTGTGCCACCTGCCGAGCGCCCTGGCGCAGGGAAGGACCGAGACCAGTTTCCCGTTGGAGCCACTGAACGCGTGGGCTGTCGCTCTCGGCGGTGCCGGGGCCGCTAAGCAGGGGGCGGCGTTCTCATCGCTCAACCCGGCCGCTTTAGCAGGTGAGCGAGGGGCTGAGCTGAGCCACCGCGCGTCCCCGATCGGAACGCGAGATTACGCGATTGCCGCTGGTCACGCCGGCCGTTGGGGAACCCTCCGCATAACGGCGCGTCGCCGTGACTGGGGCGAGATCGCACACGACCTCGGCGTCGACGGTTTGACCGCCGGAGAGCAGTCGGTCGCACTGACCTTTGCTGATCGCGTGCTGCGGGGACGCGTGGCATGGGGGGTGTCACTGGCCCGCCTCGACGCTGACTATCTGGGCTCGCGATCCGGGACATGGGCGGCGGATCTCGGCGCTCAGGGGTACCTTGGACGAGGTTTCGGTTTGGGGGTGGCCCTGCTGCACGCAGGCAAGGGCTTTGAGAACGACGGGGGGCGAGCACCTCTCCCCACTCGGCTCCGCCCGGGGGTTGCTTGGGAGGGACGATTAGGAACACTGCACCTGGCCATGGCGGGCGATCTCCCGCTGCCCGTCGCCCTGGACGCGCCCCCTGATGCCCACGCCGGCGCGGAAATCGGCAGCTCATGGGGCTCTGTGACTGCCGCCGTCAGGACAGGGTATCGCTCGTTGGTCAACCGCGACGGCAGCGGGTCGAGGCTAGGTGCGTGGACCCTCGGGGGAGGAATCCGAGTCGGTCGTCTCGCGGCCGACATCGCATACACGTTCGGTGTCGTGTTCGGCGACGAGCGCTTCGTTTCGTTGTCCCTCCACTGGTAGCCGCCCTAGGCCCGCTCCACCCGGTTGCAACCAAGTCCGCCGTGCGGCGTTCACTGATCGCCGCACTTGCTGTCTTGTCCTGCGCCGCCTCATCCCCGGAGGCGCAGGAGGCGGCACGCGTAGGCCGGCGCCTGATGATTCTCGCCGGACCTCTGGATATGGCGGAGCGCGACGAGCACGCCTCTCCGCTGCGCTATGACGGCGCAGGGCCCTTCCTGCAAATCAGCTACGCGCACAGGACCGCGCGCGTGGCGCTCGCCGCCCGGCTCGGTGGAGTGATCGGTACGCTGCGATCCGCCGCGACCGGGGCTGACGACCTACCGCGCCAGGAGATCACGCGAGGCTGGGTCGATGTCGAATACGCGCGCCTGCTTGGCGCCCCTGGGCCGCGCACCCGCTGGCTCCTCGGCGCCTCGTTTGCCGAGCGCGGCACGGTCCTCCGTCATCTGACGGTCCCCGCCGATGCCAATAGTGTGGGCTACGCGCTCTACAGCACGGCCATCGGCCCGATGGTCGCTATCGAGCGCCCAACCGGCCCACGTAGCAGGTTGAGCGCGCAGCTTACCGTGCCGGTGCTGGCGTTGATAGGACGCCCATACGGTGGCCTCTACAACCGACTGACTCCGATCCCAGGTGGCCTTCGTCTCCACGTCGCCACGGTCAGCGCCTTTCAAGCAGTGGACGTCGCCGCCGCCTACACCGTGGAACTCAGTGGCGGCACGGACCTGCTGCTCGGCTATAGACTGGTGGTCGAGCGCTACCACGACGCCGCCCCGTTCGGCTTCGCGTCGCAAGCAGCGTCCCTTGGGCTTACGATACGCATCGGGGCGGATCGATGAAACACGGTCACGCGGCCGTGGCGGCCGTCGCGCTCCTCACAACCGGTTGCAGTGGCGTCTTCGTCGGCCCTGACCCGAAGCTCGACCGGCTTGGGCTGTTCGAGCGGGTGTGGCGTGACGTGGACCGCTACTACTCGCTCTTCTCGGTGAAGGGCGTGGCTTGGGATTCCCTGCACGATACGTACGCCCCTCGGGCAGCCCAGGCCGCGAGCGACAGTGAGCTCGGCGACGTCGTTGGGGCGATACTGTCGGAGCTGCACGACATCCACGTCAACTTGGCCGCAGGGCCGCAATTCTATCGGTACTCTGGCTATGACGCTCGCCCTGCCTTCTTCGATCCGGGCGTCGTGGCGCAATACGTCACCGACCGCCACGCCGCCCCGAACGCACACTCGGCGTTTGGGCACGCCGCACCCGACATCGGCTACGTCTGGATCCTGCATTTCGCGGGTTCCGGCTTCGGCGCGGACATCGACACGGCCTTGGCGCAGCTCGTGGACGTGCGTGCCCTCATCATCGATGTCCGTGACAACCCCGGCGGGCAGTCCTCGAACCTTGAGGCCGTCGCCAGCCGTTTCACCGATCGCGACCGCACCTACGCCTTCACCCGCGTTCGCGACGGCCCGCGGCACGACGATTTGAGTCCACGGGAGCCGCAGGTCCTCTCGCCGGAAGGCCCGCGACGTTTCACAGGCCCCGTCGCCGTGCTCACCAACCGCAAGTCGATGTCCACGGCCGAGGGCTTCGTGCTCGCCATGCGTGCGCTACCTGGCGTTACGATTGTCGGAGACTCCACTGAAGGCGGGGCCGGGAATCCAGTGACGCGAGAGCTGCCCAACGGTTGGACCTACCGCTTCCCGTTCGCCACCTGGTACGCGCCGGACGGTGCGACGTTCGAAGAGATCGGGCTGGCACCTGACGTGTGGGTCCGCGGCAGCGCCGAGGAGCTCGCCGCTGGACGGGACGCCGTGCTGGACACGGCTCTGGCAGTGCTGAGGCGATCCCAGTGAGAAAAACCAAACCCGGGGCCGAAAGCTCCCCGGGTTGGCGGTCGGGCGAAGTGGCCGTCACACTTCGGCCGCGACCGTTGTCTGTCTGTTGTACGGGACCGAGGCCGGAAGGTTTCACCTCCGCTGCTCCCCCGCCCGGTGTCCGGTCTATTAGACGCGCGGCCCCCCGAATTGGTTGCACCGGCGTTACCAACGTTTCACTCTGCCCACCCGCGACACCGTAATGGTGGCGACGTGAGGCCCGCGCCGCAGCACCACGCGGGTGTTCGAGAGGCCCCAAGCGAGCCCTGTGGGGATGAAGACGACCTCGGGATTCGAGACTTCGAGCGCCACGCCGTGCTGGGCTGGCCCGGGCCAGCGAGCGTAGGGCCGCCAAGCCGGCTCGGGCCCGCCGATCGCACCGGCCCGGCGGTCGATTCGCAGGGAGTCGGCCGCGATGAGCAACCGCGAGGGGGAGCCGTCGAACACCGCGGCGCTCCGGGCTACGGCGAGGGCGGTGCTGAACTCCACGGCAGCCCGATCGACGGCCACCCAGTCGAGCCAACCCCATAAACGAGGGAGCGTGACCGCGGTCACAACACCCAGGATGGCGAGCACGACTGCCAGTTCGGCAAGAGAGAAGCCCCGTCGCATGGCAGAGAATTAGCGACGGCAGGCCGCCAAGGCGGCACCCGAACAATGCAGCGAAAAGCCAAAAAACGCGGCAATTGCGGCCTAACGCAGCTGTGCAGAAAGAGGTATGTTGTGGGCCCGTTGGACTTGCACCGAGGCACGGCGCCTGCCCAGAGAAGGGGTGGCGGACATCACAGGCTCCAACTCCGGAGTGCATCGGGAATGCCCGGTTCACGCTTGAAGTTCGACTCGCTACCCCACGCGATCTTCCTACAACGGGTTACGGCCCAGCTGCCGGCGACCTCACTGGAAGCCCGTCTGGGGCAGGGGGCGTTCCTGGCGCTGCGCCTCGTCGACCTGCTCGCTCCCGATCGGGAGCCCGTCTCTCCGGATGCGTTTCACTATCAATGGATTGCGACGGACCGGTTTTGCAGCGAGCTGCGCGCCGCCGCCACCGAGGGCGCGCACGTGCACGGGATCGCGGCGAGCGCCGCCGACGCCCACCGCCTGAGCGACCCGCGCTTGCTTGCGCCGGCGCTGCTGGCGTACGCGCACTACCTCGAAGACGCCATGCGCTTCGACGAAGCGCTGGATGTGTTGTGGACGCTGGTGCAGGTGGGCGACGCGCGCCTGTCGTCTCCCGATGCGGTGGCGGTGCGGCTGCGCATGGCACGCGTGAGCCGCAAGCAGAACCGGTTCGACGAGGCGGAGGCGGCGTACGTCGCGGCGGGCGAGCTCGCGGCCACGGCGGGCGACCGGTATTCCGAGCTGCTAAGCCGGATCGGCCGGGCGAATACGCTGCTGGGCCGGGGCAACCTGGCTGAAGCGGAGCGCTGCCTGCGGGCGACTCTCGCGGACGCGCGTACGGCGGGCCAGCAGGACGCGGAAGCGCGCGCCGAGCACGGCATCGGCGTCGCGTTGCATCACATGGGCCAACCGGCGGACGCGATTCCGCACGTGTGGCGCGGCTTCGAGCTATACGAGGACGAGGAGTCCCGGCTGCGCGCGCTCAACGACATCGGGATCATGCTCCTGATGGTGGGCGACAGCGTAGGGGCAGAGCGCGCGCTTTCGGAAGTCGTCCGCCGGGGCGCCACGCAAGACAACGTGAACAACGCGTTGGTCGAGTTGATGCACTGCGCGTCGTTCCGTCGGGACCGCGTCGGTTTCGCGCGCTGGCGGGAGCGTTGCGAGAAACGCGCCGCCGACATGCCCCCCAACATCCAGGCGGACTACTATTTGAAGCAGGGGATCGGTCAGGCACGCTTCGGACAGTTCAACAAGGCCGAGGCCTTGATGGGGTGGGCGCTGGAGGTCGCGAGCGGCGCTGGTCTGCATGAATTCGAGTTCCGGATCGAGCGCATAAGAAACGAACTCCGCGACTGCGAGAGGCTCCTTCAGGGGGAGCTGACTGCGGCCGCGGAGCCGGTGTTCGACACCGAGGAGCTGCGCGAGGTTTCGGCCTCGTTGGCGCAACTCGTCGGCTAAGGCGTTACCGACACGTGTTGCTGTTGCTGGTATCACACGGCTTCGTATCCGGCCTGGGGCCGGTGGCGTCGGCGCAGGCGCTGGCGGTGAGCGCGAACGACACGACGACAAGAGCGAGGAGCGCGCGAATCCGACGGGACATAGGAACCTCCGGAGACCAGTTTGGGGGAGCGACTGTAGTCCGCGCACCAACCTGGGCGCCGTGCCGCGGCATGATTAGGGCGTTTTTGCGGCACCGTAGGGCGCTTTTGCGACATTCATGCTCCATTCCGCCCGCCTCATGACCCCCGAGCCCTACACCGTCCTGATCGTGGACGACGAAGCGCCGTTGCGGCGCGTGCTGGAGCGCTTGCTCAGCCGCGAGGGGTACCGTGTCGTGAGCGCCGGGAGCGCGGAGACTGCCTACGAGCTGCTGGTGACCGAGCAGGCGAAGGCCCTGCTGCTCGACATCCATCTCCCCACGATGTCGGGGCTGGCGCTATACCTCGCCATCATCCATCGCTGGCCGGCGCTCGAAGGATGCATCGCCATCATGACGGGCGACGCCGACGCGGAAGAGGTGCGGACGTGGCTCGAGCGCCACCGCTGCCCGGTGATCCGCAAGCCGTTCAACCTGAAGCAAATCTCCGAGTGGCTCGCGGCCGTCATCGCGCTCCAGGAGGGGCGGCGCGAGCGGGGGGGAGCTCAGGCGTGACGGGAGTTGGAACCGGCGCCGGGGCGCCGCACCACGACCCGCTGCACAACCTGCGAGAATACCGCACGCTCGCGCCGTGGAACCTGCGCGACCTCGCGGCACTGGTGGGCGCCATCCTCGACGCGTCGGCGATCACGCCGATCAATGCGGCCGCCAAAGCCCAGCCCAGTGAGCGGACGATCCGCTTCTATGTGACCAAAGGTCTGGTGAGCCCGCCCGAAGGGCGCGGCACAGCGGCGACGTACTCGTATCGCCACTTCCTGCAGCTGCTGTGGATCAAGCTGCGCCAGATGGAAGGGGCCACGCTCGCCACGATCACCAAGGACATGCAGGATCAGACTGGCGACGTGTTGGAGCGCCGAGCGGCGCAAACCCTCGGGGCGTCGCTGCCGGTGCCTGACCGCTTGCCGCTGCGCACCAAGGGCGCGCCGCCCCGCGGCAAATCCGGCCGGGCGCTCACCGCCTGGATGGCGCGCGACGCCGAGCGCGAGCCGGACGTGCCGAGCTCGTGGCGCCGGATCCCCGTGGGCCGAGGGCTAGAGCTGCACGTCGAGGCGGCGCATCCGCTGGCCCGGCTCGGCCCGGACGAAGGGGCCGTCGCCGACGCGGTGCGGCAGGCGCTCGCGAAACTCATGCCGCACGGCGGCGCGTAAGGGGGGCACCACCTTCTCGAACCGGGAGCGTCCATGGGCTCGCTGATACTCCTCGCTTTGCTCGTCGTCGTCGTGGGCTGGCTGATCGGTGCCTACAACGGGCTCGTCTCGCTCAAGAACCAGACGCTCAACGCGTTCAAGCAGATCGACGTCCAGCTGAAGCGCCGCCACGACTTGATCCCCAACCTCGTGAACGCGGTGAAGGGCGCGATGGACTTCGAGAAGTCCACCCTCGAAGCAGTCATCCAGGCGCGCAATCAGGCCGTGAAGGTGAACGCCGCCGGGCCCGAGGCGATCAAACAGATCAGTCAGGCAGAGAACGCGCTTTCGAGCGCGCTGTCGCGCCTGATGGTGGTGGTAGAGCAGTATCCGCAGCTCAAGGCGACGGCCAACATCGGTCAGCTGCAAGAGGAGCTCACGTCGACCGAGAACAAGGTCTCCTTCGCGCGCCAGCTCTACAACGACACGGCGACGCAGTACAACACCAAGCAGCAACAGTTTCCCACGAACCTGGTGGCCGGGATGGCCAAGGCGCAGGCCGCCGACCTGTGGGAGATCGAGGACCAGGCCGAGCGCGCGGTTCCGCTGGTCGACCTGTCGAGCAAAGGGCCTCCCCCCTTGAACCCCGCACCGCGCCGCGGAGAGATCGAACGGGGGTGACGACCCTCAACCTGTTTCAACAACAGGAAGCCAACCGCCGGCGCACCTTCTGGCTGGTGGTTGGCTTCGTGGTTTTTTTCGCCTGGCTGGGCTTCGGCGGCGACTACATCTACTACCTGTACACGCGTGACGCGCCGCGTCTCGCCTATCACCACACGTTTCCGTGGTTCGGGCTGGTGTTGTCGCTCGTCGCGCTCGCCATCGCGTGGTACGCCTACAAAACCGGGCCTGAGAAGGTGTTGTGGTCGACCGGCGCGCGGGAGGTGACTGATCCGCAGGATCCCGGGGAGAAGCAACTCGTCAACGTCGTCGAGGAGATGGCGATCGCCGCGGGCATACCCCGGCCGCGCATCTGGATCGTGGATGACCCCGACCCGAACGCGTTCGCGACCGGCACGGACCCCCTCCACTCCCACCTCGCGGTGACCCAAGGGCTGCTCGACATCTGCACGCGCGACGAGCTACAGGGAGTGATCGGCCACGAGCTCGGCCACGTGAAGAACCTCGACGTGCGCCTCATGACCACGCTCGCGGCCCTGGTGGGGGCCGTGGCGCTGATGCACGACGGGGCGACGCGCGTGTTCCGCGGGGGGGGTGGGGGGGGCGGCTCGAGCAGCGGAGACCGGAAGGGCGGCCCGCTTCTGTTGGTCTTGCTCGTCGTCTGGATCGTCTCGTGGCTCCTCGCCCCGATTATCGCTCAACTGCTAGCGCTGGGGGTGAGCCGCAAGCGGGAATACCTCGCGGACGCGATGAGCGCTCAGTTCACGCGCAACCCGCTCGCGCTCGCGAGCGCGCTGCAGAAGATCGAGGGCGCCGAGGCTCCGACCGCGCACATCAAACGCGGCGCCGCGCACCTCTGTATCGCGGATCCGCTGGGGCGTCGCCTGACGAACCACGAGGGCTTGTTCGCAGACGCGCTCGCGACCCACCCGCCGATGGGGAAGCGGATCGCGATCCTCAAGGGGATGGGGTATGCGCAGCTGAAGCGGGAGGGCGGTTCTGTAGCCTAGTTCCGGCGGCGACCCAGCGCTCAGCCCGCCGCGCTCAGACCGATCTCAGCTGCGCCGCACTCCTCCAGAAACCTCGCCAGGAGCCGGTGGACGCCCCCGGTGCGCACCCTTCTCCATGACGTGCCGGTGATTCGCTGGACCAAGCGGTAGCATGCGGCGGGTTCCTTGCCTGCGCGGAGCGCCGAGCGGCATAGAGAGGCGCCCTCCCGTTCCCATGTCCATACCCAACGGAGCACTGTGATCCAGCCCCGCAGCCGGTGGAGTGGTGGAAGGCCGTCCGCTTCCAGCATGGCGGCGACGCGAGACCGGTTGCGCAGCCCGAGGTGCGTCGCCACCCAGTGCGAAGAGCCGAGCGAGCCGCCGCTGAGCAGAAGCGCATCGATCAGCGCGCGGCTTGGGAAGGAAAGCCATGGCAGAGCGACGTGAATGATCGGACGCAGTTCGTGCACCTGCAGCATTCCTCGTGTAAACGGGTTCGACATTCTACCGCGATCACGTAGCGTCGTAAAGCTCCCAGCGTGGCGCCGACGTACCACAGAAATCGTGATGGCGATCACGGGCGACGCATCGCCGCACGATTACAAAATGTCACAGCGCTCGCGATGGCCGCGTTCTACCTTGCGCCGACCCTCATCGCGAGTTGACGCACCTTGTTTCTGCGGAGACAACTTTGCTACGGCATGCTGGCCCTGGGCGCGGTCGCATGCGAAGCCGACAGATCGGCGACCGGACCCGGAGGGCACCTGCCCGGACCGCCGGTCTTTGAGGCGATCACGCAGCCGACTGTCTCCCTGACGCTCACGCCGACCTCGAGCTACCAGAACCTTCCACGGGACAGCGTCGTCTACTACCCGAAGTACACGCTGGTCACGGTCCACGCCACCGGGCTGCTGCAGGAGTACTACAGCGACGCCGCCGGCTGGGACACGCTCCGCGGCAGATCCATCGGCTCTTGGGACGCGGCGGGAGGGTATTCCCAGGCCTATGGTTGTAACGGGAACGTGTACGTCGGTTTCGCGGACCCTGGGTTTGTGGGGTTCTGTCGTGGTGCAGGCGACACCGTCAAGCACGACACGTACACCGCACAGCTGATCGTGAAGGGAACCGGTACCGTGGGCTGGGATCGCGGACCGGTGACCGATCTGGCTTTCTGCGACAAGCCAGGGCTGCCGCCGTGCTTCGTATTCACCGGCTCGCACACGGTCAGTATCACGCCCGAGCCCGTCAATTTCGACGTGACGGCGAATCCCACGACCGCCAACTACAAAGATACTGTCACCGTCACCGCGACCGTGTCACCGGGACAGGTCGGCACCTTGAACGTGCCGTGGACGATCGACTCGGTGAAGTGGGCGCCCGCCTTCGGTACTCAGACGTCGCCGTGTCAGTGGTCGGACTTTGTGACGTCGAACCCCGGCACCCGCACCTGCCGCAAGCCGTTCACGCGCACGGGCACGCTGACCGTGTTCGCGACCGTGAACGGCGTCGCCGCGCAGAAGGCGCTAACGATCACGGTGACTCCGCCGCAGCTTAACGTGACGGCCGCGCCAGCCAGCGTCACCCCATCCCAAAATGTGACCTTTACGGCCTCCGTGACACCGTCCACGATCACCTGGAACCTGTCAACTTGGACGTGGAGACCCGACAGCGGGACGGGCGGCATCAGTGCGCCGTGCAACTGGTGGGAGAAGACCTGCTCGCGAGGGATGTCGAAGTCGGGGTGGATGAGGGCGACGGCTATCATCGGGGAGTACACGCTGAACGACTCGGCCCATGTGAGCGTGGTACCTTGCCTCACCAACGACTCGATTCTCGATGACTCGAGGATCAGGAGGAAGCTGAGCCAGGCGTGGAACAACTCAAATTCGAACGCTACAGCGAGCCAACGGCTCGAGCAGTGGGGTATGCGAGTTCGGCTACCGGATGGGCGTATCGTTGACTCGAACTTTACGAATCTCCCGGGCGCCACGCCATGCAAAGCGTTTGACGAGCAACTGTTCAATCCCAATTCGATCGGGACGGTACTCCTCACATGGCACACGCATCCGTTCAAGCCGGCTACCAAAGGGTTCAGCGCGTGGATACCAGCACCGCCGGGAGAGTTGCTGCCGATAGGACCCGCAGGCTGTCCCACCGGTCAGAACGGCGGTGCGTTTCCTGGTCCGAGCGATGCCGACAAGAATCACCCGTATCAGCAGATCATTGTGGACAAGACAAACGCCTATTGGATTGATCACCCGCCCACCAACTTCAACCAGTTGGCGAATCTGGTGTATCAAACCAAGCGTCGAAATAAGTGCGACATACTGACCTACAACTAGCCTATGAGCAACAATATTCGTGGAGGCACTGTGAGCACCAAACGGACTCAGGGTGTGTTGGCGATCGTGCTTGCCGCTACGGCGGGCGCTTTCCTGCCGGTGCGGACAGCCGTCCTGGAATATCCGTGCCGAGCTGGGAGCGATACTGCGACCTTGGCGCTGAACGTTGTGAAGAGCGGCCTTGCAGCAAGCGATTCGGCCGGGTCCCTGGAACCGCAAGATGTGAACGCTTCGCTTGTCACGGATTCGGTCACCTGTCAGGCCATCGTGAATAGTTACAACGCGGCCCGGGTCGGGGCCGACTCACTCCTGCGCGTCACCAGCGGGTTCGTCGTTCGAGCTGTGATACCGTCTGCAGACACGGCATACGCAATGTATCTGCCGGCGACCCCTGGTCCACCCGCTCGGACTCAAGAGGTAGCTCACTTTGACAAGGCCTTTCAACTCTTACTCATTCAGGCAGGCCTAAATTGAGATCAGGTGATGGGCCCTTGCCGTGAGAGCACTAGGGGATGGCGCCGTCAGTCGCCTCATGATTCTCAGACCCGCTTCCAGCTCGCTGTGATTGTAAGCAGCCCGATTGGTGCCGCCCGTGACGTTGTGCGTCCATTACTGCCGCTCGCGTCGTCCAAGACGCGCTCAAGCAGGAGCAGACCGACTTCATCGGTCGCGACCGCTACGCCCGCACGGCGGGCTGGGGCAAAGCGCAACGGCTACGTGCCGGGGCCATCTTGATACCGCGAAGGGTCGGCTTGCGGTGGCCGTCCCCCAAGTCCACGAGGCCGGCCAGCCCTACCGCTCGGCGTTCTACGACTTCCTGCGCGGCCATTCGAACGTGGTCCAGACGCTCGCGGTCGAGATGTATGCCTCGGGCTCTATGTATGCCTCGCGCTCTCGACGGGCGACCGAAGCAGCCTTCACCGACGCCACCGGCAGTGCCTCCTTTCGAAATCTGCGGTCAGTGAGCTTACAGTTCACGTGTACGTGGCGGTTGCCCGTCCAGGCCCGGTCGTCGGTGGTCGTGCATCGATGCCTGACTGACTTGCTTTACCTGTACAGCGAGCGAACTGCGTCCAGAGTCTCCGCGCTGCGGGTCACCCGAAATCAGGTGCGTGCGGTACGATGCGACTTCACGCAGTCGGGAAGGCACTCGCGCCCTCAGGGCCGCCCGGGGCTCACACGGTGGCAACGAGGGGGGCGAGTTCATGGCGAGCTAGGTTGCGGACACCGCGTTCAAGATCCTGGGCAGGATCGTAAGCTGATCGCACACGGACGCCTGCTGTTAGTCGCGGTCTCTTAGCCTCGGCCGCGCGCCTTGCCGGCGCACAAGCGGCGTGCGCCGACTCTAACGAGTTCACTCAGGACGAGCTGAGCCATCTCGTGGAAACGGCAACTTCGACGGACTCGGCTACCATCGCGATCCGCCAGGCGCAGAGCATCCCTGCTGCGTCGGAAACGGAAATCGCCTTCGTCCGAGACCCGGCAGTGTGTGCACAGGCAGGCGTTGCCTACGCCCCGGCCGAGCGCGATAGCGTCTTGACCGGCGGTCGCACTCCGCAGCCAGGTGATTCCACCCTAGGCAGGGTAGTCCAGGTGTTTAAAGTCGCCGACCGTTTCATTGTGGCCGATGAGCACATTGTGGCTGGCCAGTTCGCCATGGCTTGGGTGTTCGACCAGACGTTCGCCACGCCCCTAAAGCCGATTGGGCTCTGAGTCGGTGGCTGGTCAGTTCCTCGTTCGACGATCACGCAACGCATGGCCCACGCGCCTGCCTCTGCTCCTTGCCAGCGCCGCCTGCCGGACCGTCGCTCCACAACCGCCCTCACCGGAATCCTCCGCGTGCGCGGCGGATCACGAGTGGACGGAGGCCTTCGCGACGTCGATCCGCGCCGTGTTTGACAGCTCAACCTCGCCACGCCCCGAAGAGATCGTACCCATCTACGACTCCAGTGTCTGCGCGCGAGCGATCCGGGCTTTCTTGGAGGAGGACGCACCTAGCGACTCGCTGCGAGAGTTGTCCCTGACCGCACGGGTCCTCTCGATTGGGAACACCGAGTGGGCCGCGATCATCCTCCCCGACGAATGCACATATCATTGGTTCAACCGAGCCTGGCATCACGTCGGCGTGCACCTCTGGGCCTGCCTGTGACGGGGCATGCGGCCGGGTCGGGCCACGGAGAAAGGCTCGCGCCCTGACCGCGCCGCCGTAGTTTAGGCGACGTGCCCCTCCTCGCCTGGCTTGCCCTGGCCGCTGTTCTCCTGTTGATCGGCAGCGGGGCGCTCTGGCTCACGCGCCGCCGCCTCCGCCAGGCCGCCCTCGCCGCCATCCACCAATTCCGCACCCGCCTGGCACGCTACCACCTGCAGCAGCGCGCCGTGGCCAAGGCGGCGCTGGCCGCAGACCCGGTCGTGCAGGAGGCGGTGCTCGAGCACGCGAGCGGATTCGGGCTCTCCGAGGCCGAGGTGCGCCGGCGCGTCGACCACTACATCGACGAGATCGTCCCCCAGCTCAACGTCCTCTCCTATTACAAGATCGGCTACAACCTGGCGAAGCTCGTGCTCAACCTGCTGTACCGGGTGACGGTCGATTACCAGGACGAAGCCGCGCTCGGGCGGGTCCCCAAGAAGGACGTGGTGGTGTACGTCATGAATCACCGCTCCAACGTGGACTATGTCGTGGTCGCCTACGTGCTGGCCTACGGCGCGCACGTGAGCTACGCGGTGGGCGAATGGGCGCGGGTGTGGCCGCTCGAATACGTGTTCAAGTCGTTCGGCTCGTACTTCATCCGGCGTGGCTTCCGCGAGCCGCTGTACCACGCCGTGCTGGAGCGCTACGTGCACCTGATCACCAAGAACGGCGTGACCCAAGGGTTCTTCCCGGAGGGCCGGCTCGCGCGCGACGGCCGGCTCGGCCCCGCCAAGCTGGGACTGCTCGACTATATCTGTCGCACCCTGCTCGACCCCGAATTCACGCGCGACATCTGGTTCGTGCCCGTCGCCATGAACTTCGACCGGGTGCTTGAGGATCGCACGCTGATCCGCGAGCTGGTGGACGAGCGGGACCGGCCCGGGCGTCTATGGCAGGCCTGGACGGTGGTCACCTACGTCTCGCGCAACCTCGCACGGCTCCTCACCGGGCGACTCAAGCGCTACGGCCGGGCGGCGATCAACTTCGGCACGCCGCTCTCGCTGCGACATTGGCTGCGGGCGACCCCCGGTGTGCTCGAGCTACCCAAGGCGCAGCGGCTCGCTCAGCTGCAGCAGCTGGCGCAAGAGCTGATGACTCGCATCGGCGCCATCATCCCGGTGACACCGGTCCCGCTCGCCGCGGCGGCCTTGCTGTCCTTCGACCAGACGGTGATCCCGAAAGCGGCGTTGCTGGACCGGATGGACCAGCTGCGCGACCGGCTGCACGACGTCAACGCGAAGGTGGTACGTGGCGACGCCCGCATCCTCGACGTGTGGGACCGCGCCTGGCGTATGCTGCGCCTGCGGCGACTCGCGATGGAAGACGGCGACAGCATGGTGGTGCTGCCGGGCGGGCGCCCTCTGCTCGAGTTCTACGCCAACTCGATCGCGCATCTGCTCCCCGTCAGGGGACCGAGAACGCCGTTCCACAAGGAGCACGAGACGGATCCGGGGCTGCCGAGGCACGAGACGGATCCGGGGCTGCCGAGGTTGCGCCCCCGACGCACCTAGGGCGTTAGAGACGTCGAACGGCCGTTGCGGCACGATCGATTTGTGCAACGACCGCGAGCAGGAGCTCGCGCACGACGAACTCGTCGGTCTCCATCCCGGCTAGCTCCGCCGAGCAGCGTGCGGCACACAGCGCGTCATGGATTTCCGCCACTGTCGCCTGGGAGCGGAGCCGCTGCGGCGTCGGCATTCGATAGGTGGGCGCCATGGGGCGAGAAGCTAGGAGGTCGCGCGGTCCCACTGGCACCCGATTTTCCCCGCTTGGTGCGCCTTTGCGCGACGCCGCTCCGTGACGCTGTCCCGTGACGTTGTTCCGTGACGCCGGACAGTCCGTTACGCCGCTCCGGCCGTTTGCTCGAACTCGCGCGTCAGTCCCAGCAACCGCCACCCCGTCACCATCGCGCCGAGCAGGAGGACCGGCAGTACCTGGAGTCCCTGCAGCGCGAGGCCGGCCGCGACCGCCCGCTCGGGCGACACGCCGAAGGGCAGCAGGCCGACGACCAGCGCCGCCTGGACCACTCCGACGTTGGCCGGCGTGGGCCGGAGCAGGCCTCCCAGGTTCGCGGCGACCAGCGCGGTGAAGGAGGCCGCGAGGCTGACCGGGACGTGCGTCGCTTGCAGCACGAGGTGATAGGTCGCCCACTGCGTGGCCCAGTTCCATAGCCCGAGCAGCGTCGGCACCAGCAGCCGCCCGCCCGAGCCCATGCCGCCGAGCAGGGCCAGCCGAGCACGCAGCGCGGCGGGCAGCTGCGCGACGAGCCACGCCCAGCCGCGCGCCCACGCGAGCAGCAGGACCACCACCAGCCCGAGCCCCACGCCGACCTGCAGCGCGCGCAGCCACGGCTCGAGCTGGAGCACGCTCGGCGCCATGACGAGGAACACCGCCAGCGCGAGCGCCTCGGCCACTCGGGTCCACACGACGGACGAGACCGCCGCGCCGACCGGCACGCCGGACTGCCGCGCGATGAGGTGAACGCGCGCCACTTCGCCCGCGACCGCCACCGAGAGGTCGTTCACTGCGGCGCCCACGAGATTTGCCTCTTGCGCGGCACGCCAGCTGTGCGGTGCGACCGGCTTGAGAATCAAGTGCCATGCCCAGCCCTTGGCGACGAGCGAGGAGAGGTTCACGACGAAAGCGACCGCGAGCAGCCACGGGGAGGCGTCGAGCAGGGCGGCGAAGGTGACACGCCACGGGAACCCGACGAAGAACTTGAGGGCAAGCCCGGCGCCGCCGAGCCCCACCAGCCACCACACCCACCGCCACCGGCGCGCGTTCACCTGACGAGGTCCCCGAGCGGGCGGAAGACATAACCCGCGGCGCGCGCGTCCGCGATGATGCCCGGGAGCGCGGCCGCGGTGCGGCGGCGGTCGCCAGCGGCGTCGTACCCGTCGCCGTCGTGCAGCAGGATGATCGCCCCGGGCCGCAGCTTGCGACCCACCCGCCGGCGGATCTCCTCGGCCGGTACACGGGCATCCGAGTCCCACACGCCGAACGTCCATCCGAACACGATGTAGCCCAACCGCCGCGTGGCGGCGGTGACGAACGGGTTGCGATACCCGTGGGGGGCTCGGAACGTACGCGGGGCACGCCCCGTCGCGTCGGCGATGATCTCGTGCGTGGACTCGAGCTCTGCGCGGATAGCGCGCGGGCCGCGCAGGTGGAGCTTGCGATGCCGTAGGGTGTGATTGCCGACCTCGTGGCCCGCTGCAGCGACGCGCTGGGCGATGGCCGGGAAGCGCCGCACGTGCTCGCCCACCATGAAGAACGCTGCCGGGACCCCCTCGGTCTCGAGCGTGTGGAGGATCGGCTCTGTGGCGCCCGGGTTCGGGCCGTCGTCGAACGTCAGGTACGCGACCCGCCCGGCACGCGACCCCCGTCCGATGGCGCGGCCGAACAGCGGGCTGTTGGGCTCGTAGGTGCCGTAGGCCCAAGCGCCGAGCGCGGCGGCGGCGAGGGGGAGAGTGAGCATGGGGCAAAATAAAACAAGAAGCCCCCGGGACGGCACGATAGGCCGCCCGGGGGCCCCTACACATCGGTTACCCGGAGCCGGGGGATTGCTCCCTCCGTTCTTCATCCCGCCGCCGCCGGTTGACTGATTCGTCGCTCGGTAGGGCGAACAGGAGCTCCGGCTTCCATCCCCAAGCAGCCTGGCCGGGCCGCAAGGTTCACCGATGTGGGTGCTGCGGGTCAGATCGGGTCGCGGACCGACCTTCCGCACTGCACGTCGAGGCACCGCG
>WNFX01000326.1_pt1 | contig 44662 bp, 38 predicted proteins | sample 5400111 | NCBI WGS metagenome assembly WNFX01 (sample SAMN13153363, study PRJNA577476) | soil metagenome | isolation source: 40 cm soil or saprolite under grassland replicate 1 | place: USA:California | collected 2016-06-15
CCGGTATGCCTCACGTGAGGGTAGGTCACCCATGTGTTACTCACCCGTCCGCCACTCCCGTGCCGTAGCACGGACGTACGACTTGCATGTGTTAGGCACGCCGCCAGCGTTTATCCTGAGCCAGGATCAAACTCGCCATTCGTGTTGTATCTGTTCACACGTGCGTAGGCACGTGCGAAAAGTGCAGCGTCACGACGATGCGATCCAGGCCAAGCTATTTGTTTGGTTGCACTTGGCTGTTCGCAGATTTTTCGCTCCCCTTCCCTGCCGCTAAAACTCCACAAGAGAGCACGAGCAGAGAAGCAGAGCCTCATTGACAGGAACTGCTGTGTTCGCTTTGACCTTGCGTTCACCCAGTTGCTGTTCTGCTTTCCACTTTTCAATTGTCAAGGTGCCACTGGAAGCAAGTCTTGCTTGCTTCTCTATCGTCAGCTAAAGACAGGCACAGAAGCCAGGAACCACATTACTCCTTAAAGAGAAGACGGTCCTGGGTTCAATGTTTTTCTAAGGAGAAACCTTTTAGGAGGTTTACTTACTAGAAGCTGCTTACCTGTCGTTATTGGCGACATGGCTATTATGCCACAGTACCTATCCTGTGTCAAGGGTTTTTGGCAAGATTTTTGTAAATTTATAAAAATTGAAATTTAGACTTTTTCCTTCGTATACTACCCTCGAAAAACCAATTCCAGACAGGTATTTCACTTCCCAATACAAAACTCGCTGAAAATTCTATCTAGCAAATCGTCGCTTGCCGTTTCTCCAGTTACCTCCCCAAGCCCATCATAGGCTGCACGTAAATCAATAGAGACAAAATCTAGAGGTAATGCCTGTTCAAGCGAGACAAGGGAAGCGTCCAGATGCTCAGCTACGCGACGCAAAGCTTCCTGGTGCCGCGCGCTGGTAATCAGCGCACTTTCACTATACAAGGTCCTGCCTGCCAATACGAGGTCAGCAATTGCCTCTTCAAGCTCCGGCAATCCCGCGCCTGTGAGTGTGGATGTTGTGACCATTGGGACACCTGGCCACATACTCTGCAGTTCAGCGATCTCTAACCACTGTGGGCAATCCACTTTATTCACCACTACAATCATCGCTCTAGTACTACTGGATAAAACCTCGTCATAAGCATATTCGTGATTTGCATAGGTATCATGGTGGTTATTCGTTATAGCATCCATAAGAGGGGCTTCCAGGGCACCCGCAGGAGTTTTAAGGGCACCCGTAGAAGTTTCCAGGGCACCCGCAAGGGGTGCCCCTACTATATTACGGTTGACCGGTTCGTGGGTAGTCCTGGATTGACTACCGAAGCCCATTATTCGCAGTTCTTCGGAGACACGTTTATCCTGTCCGGTCAGACGTTCGGAGCCATCAAACACGAGCAAGACTACGTCAGCACTTTCGGCAGCAGCCCGGCTACGTTGTACACCTATTTGCTCGACGGGGTCATCGCTTGGTGTAATGCCAGCTGTATCAATGAGATGCAACGGAATACCATGCAAATTGGCTACTTCCTCTACAGTATCGCGCGTTGTTCCGGCAACAGGTGTAACAATGGCTCGTTCGGCACGCAATAGGGCATTCAGCAAACTTGATTTACCTACATTTGGTCGGCCGATAATGGCGGTACGTAGTCCTTGCCGGTAGAGCCGCCCGTGCTCGGAACCCGCAAGGAGAGCATCTACTTTTTGGTGTGCCATTTCAATGAGCGGTCTTAGCTCTGCAGGTTGGGGAGTCGGTACATCTTCTTCGGGAAAGTCGATACTGGCTTCGATACGTGCGATAATACCCAGCACGGCATGACGAGCGCTCTGGACTTGTTCAGAGATACGCCCGCGTAGTTGCTGCATCGCCAGTCGTTGCCCTGCTTCGGTCTGTGCGCTAATCAGGTCCATGACTGCTTCGGCCTGTGCCAGGTCCAGCCGTCCATTCAGGAATGCACGCAGCGTGAACTCTCCTGGGTTTGCCATGCGAGCGCCTTGCGCAAGCACCAGGCGTAAAATACGCTGCAGCACGAGCGGACCGCCATGCCCCTGGATCTCAACAACGTCTTCACGAGTATAGGTATGTGGTGCGCACATAAAGGCGACCAGCACCTCATCCAATGTTTCGTAGGTGCTTGGATCGACAATGTGCCCGTAGGTTAGCAAATGCGATGGTGGTAGATCGGTGTGCCCACCCGGTCGATGTAGGAGTGGCAGCACCAAGGGAAAGGCTTCAGGTCCACTCACGCGGATCACCCCGATACCACCGAAACCTGGCGGTGTGCCAATTGCTGCAATTGTGTCGTTCTGCATAGCAGGATTATACAGTAGGGATCAGAGAGTAGCAAGTATCCGCTCAGGGTGGGTATACACATTCATTGAGCGATCCCGTAAAAAACCTATCAACGTAATTCCACACTGATTAGCCAGTTCTACGGCCAGACTTGACGGGGCGGAGATAGCCGCAATGCAAGGGATACGGGCAAGTAATGCTTTCTGGATGATCTCGAAAGAGGTGCGTCCACTTACCATCAGAATATGCCTGGAGTAAGGGAGGGTATGGTGTAAAAGACCATGCCCGATGATTTTATCGACGGCATTGTGGCGACCTACGTCTTCACGTAGAAGGCACAACTCGCCTGATGAAGTAAACAGGCCAGCGGCATGCAGGCCACCTGTGTGAGTAAATACATCCTGCCCTATACGGAGCCGATTGGAGAGATCATAGATGCAGGTAGCAGAAATATATAGATCACTCACTTCCAATGGAGGTGTAGAGAGTATCAAGTCGGCAATACTGTTTTTGCCACACAGTCCACAACTTGCGGAGACAGTGAAATGACGCTCGAAACTAGAGCTATCCTTGTAGTCATCTATGCATGTTGATGGGTCCTGTTGCTCGTGGTTATGCAAGAGCACATTTACTACGTTTGCAAGTGGCAAACCATCGGTATCTGTTGCAACTTCGATTGCTTCTACATCATTATATCCGCGAATTACCCCCTCTGTAAAAAGAAAACCCATCGCCAGTTCGCGATCGTGTCCAGGTGTACGCATAATTACGGCCACACTTCGATGGTCGATACGGACTTCGAATGGTTCTTCAACAGTCAGGTGGTCCTCGCGCTGTTGCTGTTCATTTTCTTGCCAGTGGGTCAAATCTACATTCACGACACGCTCTGGATCGAGCGAGGAACGCCAGAAGCCAGGAATAGTCATTTATCTTTTTCCTCTGTACTCGTAAGCAGGCACTGGTTGAGACCCGGTCATTCGTGTCGATGTTTGCAGGTACTGACGTTTGAAGTAGTACTTACAAGTGCCAGGGCGTACCGGGTCAGGTGGCTCGATGGCTACCAGACCCCAGCCTTCTTGCTCCAACCAGCTCCATGCCTCGTATTCTTCATCAAAATCACGCACAACATCACCTGCGATAGTAAACACCATCGTACCTAATAAGTATCGATGTTCCCAGCGAACCATTGATTTCTACCCTCTCGGGTCATATTGACCCTGTGTAACTATTGTATAGAATCTGCGGACAACCGCAAGGGGATGGTTTTTCCCTATGGAAATCAACGTCAAAATGATTTGTAGTCGTGTAAGTTGACGCTTCATCAAAGCAATGTTAGGATATGATTACGAAACTAGAGCAACGAATAGGGGTTGAGGATGCATCATTACGTGAATACGAGCAACGAAATGCTGCGCAAGCTGGGTTATCGACTAACGCCACAACGTTATATGATTTTGAGTGTTATTCAAGAAGCGGAAGAGCACCTCAGTATCGATCAGATAATGGAACGTGTCCTGAAACGCAATCCATATGTTAGCCTCTCGACTATCTACCGTACGCTCGAATTGCTGAGAGAGTTGGGGCTGGTACGGGAAAATCACTTACCTGGCGAGCAACCTCACTATGAGGCGGCGGAGGGAAAGGCTCATCATCACCTGGTTTGCCGACGCTGTCGTACTGTTACTCACCTCAATGATACCTTATTGGGCAATTTGAACGAACAATTGCAAGAACAATATCACTTCCATAGCTTGACGCTTGACCTGGTTGCGGCTGGCTATTGCGATACTTGCTGGAACATTATACAGCATGAAGTTTCAGAAAAGCATGCATAAAAGCTGATCACTGCTTTTCCCCAATAGTAATATAGACTTCCCAGCGACGACTACGTACACGCTCAGAACGGCGGCGTAGTCCATGCTGTTCCAAGGGAATGTATCGACCAAACCACGCATCGATTAGCACATCGGCTGTCATTCCTGTAACTGTGTCCCTGTTGCTCCGCAAAATATTCTTTTCTGGGTGCGCAGTGCCACCATAACGAGCCATTTCTTCATCTAGATTACGACGCTCACGTGGACCGAAAACGGATGCCGTGCCATACACTAGCATCTGTACGAGCATCAAAAATGGTTGCAGGAACCCAATGGGTAAAAGATTAGCACCTTCCACTACGATCAGCCGTCCACCTGGGCGTAAGACACGATCTACCTCGGCAATGGTATCGGAATCATAAATATATTCAGAGGGAAATGTACTCACAACAGTATCAAATGAGGCATTCGAAAACGGTAAATGCTGAGCGGATCCCTGGATCACCCATGCTTTTTTGTTAAGCGCCCTGCGTTGAAGCGTCTCGCGAGCCGCCTCCACCATCTGAGGAGATTGCTCAACGGCAAGGCAAGTATAGCCCAGTTCGGCCATATCTGACAGCAAGTCACCCAACCCACATCCTAATTCCAGTACATCATGACCTTGCACGCGTGGCAACACAAGGCGTTGCCAGACACGCCACTGACCTGCAAAGGGAACGGTACTGGCGAAACGATAGAGGTACTTATTCTTATACAGCGTCTCAAACAGCCACTTACGAAAGCGGGGTGTCACTATACACCTACCTCTGTGATTAGATCCAGCAACTCACATGTTTGCTCGATAATCAAGTTAGGTATAACTTCGCCACTAAAATACTTTGCGAGATAATCACGGCTCTGTACTTGCGCAAGTATGTAATCGTCATCTGTTACGTGCATGCCAGCCATTGGGCCATCCCCGGAAATCACTTCTTGTTGACTCGCAGGCTCAGGCGGTGTTTGTCGTTCATTAACTACATTGGAAGATTGCCTGGTAGTAAGTAAATGAGCATTGATGCGTTCACGTACTCTTGATTTAGGTTTCCAGATAGCGAAAATGCCGGTCCTTTGCGCCCCAACAATATCGGTGCTTAATGAATCTCCCACCATCACGGCATCTTCAGGAGCCACGTTGAGCGCATTGAGTGCATGAAAAAAGATTGCGGGGTTCGGTTTCCGCACTCCAAGATCTGCCGAGACAGCTATCGTCCGTAGGTCAAAGTAATTGTGCAGGCCGAGGGTTTGCATATCCTCCTGAAAAGGTTGCCCACCCCAGAGACGGTTAGTGACTATACCCAGGAGATAGCCACGCTGTTGCAAGGTTGCCAGAGTCGAGAGCGTATCCGCGAAAAGCGGGCGCGATTCTGGAATACGTACGCGCAATGCTTCAAAAATGGCGCCACTAAAAGTAATATCGATCCCTTCGAAACCCAATTGGAGTAGCGTTTCCATAGCAACGGAGGCACCTTCAGGTTCGATATCTGGATTACGACGGATTAAGGTTCGTACATACTGATTGAAGGCATCACGTAGACGCAACCCGAGCGCAAGATCGTCCAGGTTCGCAGGAAGTTGGGAAGCCACACGCTCACGAAGTAATGCTACGGCACGCTGGTTTGCAGAGGCTTCCAACCGCTCCCAGTCCTTGAAATCTTTACGACGCCAGAGTGTATCACCAAGGTCAAACAGAATGCAGCGAACTACACGTCCTTTGAGAGCTTGTTTTGGCTTCTTAGGCAAATGCCCTCCCTTTAAATTGCGATAAAACTGATGATACGAGCATCTCAGATGGATAGGTCTCAGGGCAGCAGAGTCACCCTGAGACCTATCCATCTGAGATGCTTCAAGTTACTCAATTTACCGCGAGCTGGCATCCTCTTGAGAAAGTACCTCGTCAACAAGGCCATACTCAACCGATTGTGGCGCTGTAAGGAAGTAGTTGCGGTCTGCATCTTGCATGATTCGCTCTCGCGTCTGGCCAGTGTGATACGCGAGGATATCATAGATGCTGCTGCGCAGGCGTAAGATTTCACGCGCTGTGATTTCGATATCTGCTGCCTGACCTTCCGCCCCACCCAGCGGCTGGTGAATCAGCACAGTAGAGTTGGGTAGGCAGAAGCGCTTGCCTTTAGCGCCAGCAGCCAGTAATACCGCGCCCATGCTCATCGCCATACCCACACAGACGGTAGAAACATCTGGCTTGACCCATTGCATGGTATCATAGATCGCCAGTCCAGCGTAGATCACACCACCAGGAGAGTTGATGTACAGGTTAATATCCTTGGTTGCATCCTCGCTCTGGAGGAACAGCAATTGAGCTACAGTGAGGTTAGCAACGTTGTCATCGATTGGCGTGCCGATGAAGATGATGCGCTCTTTAAGCAGGCGTGAATAGATGTCCATTCCACGCTCACCACGTGGCGTCGACTCGATAACATTGGGGACGATGATCCCTTTTGGTTCCATTACTTCACGGGTTTCTTTGATCCATTTTGGATCGTTTGGGTTAAAAATGCTACCCATCTTTGCTCCTTTTAATATCCGAAACGATCTGTCTCTCTTCCTTAATATACCTGGATGAGCTAGACTATCGGCAAAAACTGAATGTGCAGAGGAACCTTGCAAAAGCAAGGCCATGTACCACTATGATAGCACCTGAAAGGTGCAAACGCAAGCATTACAACCATCAATTTAGCACTCTCAAGCAAAGTCTGCTAAAAATACTAGAGTTGCCTTGGATTGTGAGGCCGATAATCCTTTGCCCGGTCTAGTATCACCGTAGTTACCAGGCTTGCATCGGTTAAGCGCGAGCGTATACGTTCATCGATTCCCTGAAGTCCCCTGGAGTTAGCAGTGATGACGGTCGGAAAGCGAGAATTGTAACGATAATTGAGTAACTGGAAGAGTTTCTCGTTGGCCCAAGGGGAACTCTGCTGCGCTCCCAGGTCATCGAGAACGAGTACTTCTGCTTCGCGCATACGTGCAAAGAGTTGGTCGTAGATCTCGGTTGATGCAGGTGCGAAAGCGGCTCGTAGATGGTCCAGCAGGTCTGGTACTGTAGCGAAGAGTACGAGTGCGCCATCTTCAAGGCTTTGATTGGCGATTGCCGCCGCCAAGTGTGTCTTTCCACAGCCGTTAGGTCCAATGAGGAGAAGCCAGCCATTAGGGTTCTGAGCAAACTCATATGAAGCTCTAAGTGCTTCTTGTATGCCGGGCACACGGGGATTAAAATTTCCAAAGCTCTTGTCATAAAATGCGCCAAGATTAGACATCTCTTGTAATTGTCGGCGCCGCTTCGCCTTGCGTTCAGCTTCTTTGCATTCACAGGCAATAGGTCTGCCAAAACTGGGATGGCCGTAGGGTACATCGGCGCGCAGATAGCCAGCGCCTTTACAGATGGGGCAAGGATTTGCAGCTGAGTACAGCTGTGCTTGCTCGCGCCTGGCAAGTTGCGATACAGGTTTTTGTGTATGAGGTCCTTCTTGTGAAATATCCTGGTTCACGTTTGGTTTGAGCGGTTGCGTCATACGCAGAGAGCGCGACACCTCCTGTGGCAACTGTTGAGGTGATGGTAGCTGCCTCTGCTGGACGTGGGAATCACCGGGAAGGCGTCCCATTTGTGTCCTGGGTTCTCCATCGGAACTCATATGCAACTCTTGCCTAGCAAACGATCGATTGTTCTTTGGATATACTTGCGAGTTTTTGGCGGATGCCTGGCTCATGGGATGCATATCGTGCGTGACTGCCCCAGGTTCTTGCGATCTAAATGGTATGTATGCTTCGTTTCCATCGTTTTCCCAATCCCCATAACGCATATCCGCTGTATCGTCTTCCCATTCCTCGCGCACATCAGACTCAATAATAGTTGAATAGGCATCAATCGAATCGGGGGGAGCTATTCTTGGTGCACCCCGGCTACGATCGTGGGTAGGCGTAAGATCCTCGTTACGAGGATGACTGTCAAGATCAATTTGGCGCCGGGAATGCTGCGGATAGAGTGCTGCTCCACCCGGCTCATTTATTTCTGACCGTGGCCTGGAATAACTAGATTGGAACGCACGCGACGTGGCTGGTCCCTGCTCGCTACGAGTATGGTGAGATATTTTGTGCTTGTAATGGGATTGGGCGGAGCGAGAACTAAGTCCCAAGTGTGCTGTCTGTTCTTGCAGAGGGTAGCGCGATGGGGGTAGGCTCGGCCACTGTACCTCAGATGAGGTGTTCTTAGGTTGTTCCGTTTCCTGCTGGTGGTATTGTGGCATTCTCCCAAAAATATCATTCAGGCGTTCCATACTTATCTGCCTTCCGTTTCCCAACGCCTCAAAATGGCGCGGATATAGCTCCATTTTCGCTTGTTGTGCTGAACAGCTTCGCGGAACGCGGCTTCAATCCATTCCGCCGGATACTGGTCGGCAGCGTCTTTCAATTCATCTGCTAGTAACGGCGAGAGTAATCCGATATTTTGTTCATATAATACAAAGATATTAGGACGTTCAATTTGTACTTGCACATGCTGCGGAGTAGCATATCCCCTCGTTATTGAATGTTTACCCGCTGAAATTCTTCTCACGTTATCGTGATCTTGATGTTCCAGCTCCATATTAAGTGTACTCACAGGAACCACCTCACCTCCTTGGAGCTCTTTTACAATTTTGCGACTGCGAGCTGTATTAAAGAAATACCAGTCAATGAGTTCTTCTTCGTCGTCGTCTTCGCTCAACACCTTTAAGTGTATCCGCAAAATGGTCCCTCGCGCAACCGCCTGTTCTAATCCCTGGCGCAGGCGTTCTTCTGGTGGTCGCAGATCACCCTTACGCTTGAGACTGTGCAGCAGCACCCTGTCAGCGATCAATTCGCGATCGCTCACGCAGCGCGGGTCGCCCTGTTTTTGTGACAATAACCAGAAGAGATGCAGCGTCACTTTTAGTTCGGCAGTATCCTCGATCTCTGGTAACAATACCATGAAAAATACTTCCGGCACTGGCACATACGGGTTTTTCCCCGATGGAAATCCGGTAAAGAGTGTCATTCCATTTCATCCAATTATTCCACTGATGGGTTGAGTTCAAGGTCGCGAAAGCGGGTCTGGCTGGCTTGAAAATAGAGACTGATTTCGCCAACCGGCCCATTTCGATGTTTTGCGATAATAACATCTGCGATATTTTTTCGTTCCGATTCTGGGTTATAGACGTCGTCTCTGTAAATAAACATGACGATATCCGAGTCTTGCTCAATTGAGTTATGCGCTACAATATCGGCGGCGATAAAGTTATGCAATCCTTCGACTGTCAAATCATAGACTTCAGCTTCGCCATCGGATTCTATTGAAATGATTTCATCCCAGTACACGTCACTCTGTGCTAATTTTGCCAGTTGCTCAGAATCTACAACCTGTGCAAGGCGGGTAGCACGCTCACGGCTCAGATTTTGCTTATAAAGACCTGTACCACAAAATGCGATGCGCATACCTGAAGACAACCCGTCGAGTCGCTGCCATCCCTGAATTGTGAGGAATTTATGGTTTGCTGTGGCGCGGATAGTGCGTCCCAAACGAGTAGTCATCAGATAAACTGGCTTATATCCCGTGGCAAAGGCTCGATTCACTTGGCAAGATTCCAGTTGCCAGGTCTCAGTGTTCAACGCGAGTACCTGGAATCCAGTTTGACCCACCAATTGCTCAATCGGCTTGTAAGTGCCCGAATCAGGTAGGTAAACAAGTGTATCGCCAGCCAAGCAGCCGCTTTCACGCAGATCCGAGAGTTGAGGCACTTTCGATTGACGGCTCTCTACGGCACGGGACAACTGTGCCAGCGCCAGCACAGGAATATTCAATTCTCGCGCTAGCCCTTTCAGGCTGCGGCTGATCTCGGAGATCTCCTGCACACGGTTCTCGTTACGCTTACCGCCAATGGTGGCCTGCATTAATTGCAAATAATCCACTATAATCAAATCAATGTTATGCTGAGCATGCAATCGCCGTGCCTTGCTGCGCATCTCCATTGTAGAGATACTCGCTGAGTCATCGATCCAGATGTTGGCTTCTGATAGCGTGTTCATGGCGTACACGATTCGATCCCATTCATCCTCCTCGATTCTGCCCATGCGCAGGCGCTGCTGATCTATACCTGCATCCATCGAGAGGAGACGCTGTGCTAACTGGTCCCTACTCATTTCCAGGCTGAAGATTGCCATAGAATTCTGGTATTTTAAGGCGGAGTTATGCGCCATACTCAAGGCAAGGGAGGTTTTGCCGACGCCAGGCCTGGCAGCCAGCACAATCAAATCTGACTTTTGCAGGCCCCCTGTCAAACGATCAAGGTCAGTAAACCCTGTTGGCACACCGACGATGGTACTCTGGTGCTCGTGCAACTGATCCAATTTGTTCATATACTCAGCAAGAATATCGCGCATGTGCATAAAGTCTGTACGGGCGTGACGCTGGCTGATATTGAAAATCAACTGCTCGGCTTTGTCAAGCGCGATGTCGGCATCGCCTTCCTCATAGGCGATAGCCGCAATCTGTCCGGCAGCGTGAATCAAGCGCCGTAAAATCGCTGTACGCTCGACGATGCGTCCGTAGAATTCGACATTGCCGCTGGTCGGGACCTGGTTGATAAGCGAGGTAATGTAGCTGGCTCCCCCTACCTCCTCAAGCTTGTTTCGCCGCTCCAGGTCATCACAGATTGTGATAAAGTCTGCCGGTTCGTGTTCTTCATAGAGCTGGAGAATCACTTCATAGATCGTGCGGTGAGCATCTCGATAGAAGTCATCGGCGTACAGGAAATCTGACACCTGAACGATGGCTTCAGGATCGATAATGATACTACCCAGTACGCCGCACTCGGCTTCGATGTTTTGTGGTAAAAGCTTCTCCACAGTCTCGTTCACTCGCTTCATGCCTATGGGGTTCAATGCATTGTGTCCCTGCTAGGCGGATTATAGCACATAAGTTCGATTCCTTGCGCTCGTCTCTCAAATCCGAGGACAAAAATCTCTTCGGTTCTTCAAACTTTGTGCGCCACATTAGTGTAGCGAATCTTATCGTTGAAATCAAATAGCAAGCAGGGTGCGTGTCTTGTGGATATGTGGATATGTCTCTTTTGTGCCTATGCATAAATGTTGTACGCAGCATGACATAACATCATTTTTCCCCCACTTATCCACCAGAATAGGTAAGTTATCCCCGTTATCCCCGAAATTATCCACAGGCTTATCCACCTGGAAAGATTGTAAAACACGTGTTTTTGCCAAGAACTCAGCATGAAAAATTAGATATCAGGACTTGACCCAATCACACGGGGGGGTTATTATAGCACGCAAAGATGGTACTCGTTGGCCACCCACCGTATCATTCCATTATGCAGGAGTGACTCTTAATTGTCGTTTATCTCACTGGCTGGGGGCCTTCCATATTGAATGATTGATTGATATAAAAAGGAGTAATTACAGAACCCCATGCCAAAAACAACAAAACGTGATGCAGCAAAGCGGGCAGAGAGAATTGCGAAAGCGCACGCGACACCATTACAGCCCTTAGAGGTCAAGGAGTCCAAACAACCACAACGTGGACCAGGATATAAACGATCTGCCCGTGGGTTGGCCCGCTATCCCTGGGCAATCGCATTGTCCTTATTGGTCATTGGAACAAGTATCTTCGCACTCTACTATTTTCATGTAGGTCCCTTTGCGCAGCCCAAACCAAAACCAGTAGTGGTGAAGCCTACGCCGAATCTCACTCTACCAAACCCGTCACCTTGCTTAAAGGTCGTTAAACAACTTACCGACAAATCGCCTGCTCCCAGTGCGGCAGAATTCAAGAAAAATCAGCATACTTATTCGCAAGCTCCAGCGATGTTTATCGACACCAACAAATTCTATTGCGCAGGTATCAATACCAACCGCGGCTTAATTGTGCTGGAACTTGATCCGCAATACGCCCCAATTTCGGTGAACAACTTTATATACTTGGCGGATGCTCACTTCTATGATGGATTGCTTTTCCACCGCGTCATCCAGTCTGGTTCGGGCATCCACATTATTCAGACTGGTGATCCCAAGGGTACTGGCCAAGGAGGTCCTGGTTATTCATTCAAAGACGAGACTGTAAAGGGAAATTATACGAAAGGCTGTGTGGCGATGGCAAACTCTGGCCCGAACACAAATGGCAGCCAGTTCTTCATCTGCACTGGAGACGACACCTCACTGCCAAAATCGTACAATCTGTTTGGACGTGTTGTGCAAGGTATGGATGTTGCCCAAAAGATTCAAGGTCCTGGCGATGATACGTCCACAAAGAATATCAAACCGGATATTATGAATCATGTGATCATAGTTCCGGCACCGTAATCGTAGCAGTAAGCGAAGAGAAGAAAGGAAATTGTTATGCCAGCGAAGCGCTATAATGCGCCACCGCCAATGCAGATTGAGACGAACAGGACATATCATGCGATCATTAAGACCAACAAAGGTGATATTCACCTGCAATTGAATCCAGCGGAAGCGCCTATAACGGTGAATAACTTTGTGGCCTTAGCACGCGATGGTTTTTATGACGGCGTGACATTCCACCGCATTGTGCCGCGTTTCGTCATTCAGGGTGGTGATCCCACCGGCACTGGTACAGGTGGCCCTGGTTATAAATTCCAGGATGAAGCGGTCAAGCGACCATATAAAGCTGGTACAGTGGCCATGGCCAATGCTGGCCCGAACACAAACGGCAGCCAGTTCTTCATCTGCCTGGAAGATCAACCGGGGCTTCCACCCAACTATACCATTTTCGGCGACACGGTCTCCGGAATGGACGTGGTGCGCAACATCGGCGTCGGCGATGTGATGCAGTCGGTGACGATCGAGTAGCAGTCTGCTGTAACTTTTTTCATGAGCAAACTGGGCACGAGTAATCGTGCCCTTTCTCTTTTGTCATTGCCATTCTTTCCTATTCATGCATAAACGGCATTAGGATACGATTTACCATGTTCACACTTCTACAAGTGGCTCAGCTAACTTCCTCGTCCATGAGATAAGGCGTTCATCCGCCATGAAAGCCGCGATGCACTGCAACCCGAGCGGTAAGCCATTGATAGCACGCCCGGCTGGTAACGAAATCGCAGGCATACCAGCATATGTCCAGGGCAAATTCATGATCGGGTTGCCCGTCGTTGTAATTCCCTCCGGTGCAGGGCCAGGAGCAGCAGGACTAACCCATAAATCTATGCCGGCTTCTGTCATCAGCAACCTTAGTTTAGCACGTAATTCCGCACGACCCGCACGACATGCAGCCAGCTCTTCTGCGCTCACCTCTTGTCCTTCGCGAATTGCTGCTACCGTACGTGGTCGATACAATGGCCCATACCCCGCAAACCACCTGGCATGTACCTGCGCCAATTCGGCAAAGATTAGCCGCGTGTGTCTGCGGTTAATAGTCTCAATATCTTCCATCGCTCTCACACGTCGCACTGTATACCCAGCCTTTTCGAGCAACATGAGTTGTCTCTCAAAAGCAGAGAGTCCCTCCAGTGATGTCTGTGCAAGATAAGGCCCATCCGGCACGCCAATTACAGGTAGTGCATCAGGTATTGCTGATACAGGCGATTGCCAATTTTTGCACAACAGTGGCGCCACCAGAGCCATGCCCGCCACATCCTGTGTAAACATTCCAATGGTATCAACCGATTCAGAAAACATCACCAGTCCGCCCGTCGGGATGCGGCCATAACTCGGTTTAAAGCCGACGATACCACAAAAGGCGGCAGGGCGGATTGTTGAACCAATAGTCTGCGTACCAAGTGCCAGCGGACAAAAGCCAGTCGCGACAGCAGCAGCAGAACCGCTGCTTGAACCTCCCGGGGTATGCTCAAGGTTATGCGGATTGCGAGTATGTCCGGGCTCAAAATAAGCAAACTCAGTGGTAATAGTTTTACCCAGGATGAGAGCGCCTGCATTGCGTAATGTGCTAACACATGAGGCCTCAGAACCGACAAATAGTTCCGCTGGAAGCTGTGATCCCGCCTGCGTAGGAAAGCCATCAACCCGAAACACGTCTTTCACTCCGATAGGTATGCCATACAAAGGAGGATGACTTGCCTGGTCAGGAAAGCGAGTCTCTAATGCCTTTGCCTCATTTTTTAAGCGACTATGACGATCTGGTTCTGGTAGCAAGGCATGTAAATGTGGTTCAACAGCATTAATACGATCGCAAAGCTCGTCAATATAAGTCAGTAAATCAAGTTGACTATTGCGAAGCGCAGCAGCCGTTGCTGCAAGCGGAGTTTGATGTATCAACGTGCGCAACACCTCTCTATAAATTTTTCAGTATCTATCAATATGTAGGGGCACAATTCATTGCACCCACCTGGAGGAACTACCCACGCCAGGGCGCAATGAATTGTGCCCCTACAGCTAATTCACTCATTTCACTGTACATAGTAGTAAGGGTGTCTGCGTGTCGCGAGCCAGGCTCCGACGAGGCTTGCAAGCCCGCCAATTATTCCCCACACAAGCAGGAAAACCAGTGACACGAGAAGGCCGCCACTTACACCGATCAACCCGCCGCCGCCACTGCTGGCAATATGGGTTGGATAGCCTGGGATGTAGTTTAACAGGAAACTGAGAGCATAAGTAATCACTCCCGCGACGAACCCCGCCAGGAAACCCATCCTACGCTCGACTGCAATTTTGCCAGTTATGAATCCAGCGATAAAGCAGATGATCATACTTATGAAAAAGGTGAGACAAGCCAGGCCGAAAATGGTAAAAGCGAGTGCATTTTGAACGGCTTGTTGACCACCCGCCGCGATATACGCCTGGTACGTGGATGAATTCAAGAGAGTGATAACTACGCTCTGTATAGCACACAGGATGCCAGCACTAGCCCCAATGATTAACGTATTTCTTAAGTGACCACGAGGTAGCTGGGGGGTGGCCGGTATCTCGCGTTGATGAAGCGGTCCGCGTCCGCGCTGAACCGGTTCCTGGTATCTACCCGCGTTACCCAAATCATCCTCGGTATCATCGTCAAATGGGTCATGATGCCCATCCCGCCTGGGCTGACGCAATGGATATTCTTGATCTGAATTTCGCATGTGTTACTTCCTTCAATGGTTTGTCTTGATACCGCTATAGACAGGTGGGTATGTATTGATGAGATGCCAGCTATTTATCGGCCAGTATACCAGGACAGCTTTGCCAATTATATAACTTTTAGGGACAAAACCCCAATCTCGAGAATCATCACTCACCTGCCGATTGTCACCCATAACGAAGTAGTCATTGGGTGGAACCACCAACCTATCCCCTTTTGGATTAGCGGGTACACTAATATAAGGCTCCTTCAATACCACACCGTTGACCATTACTGTTGTACGATCAACCACGATGACATCTCCAGGTAAGCCTATGACGCGCTTAATCAGGTCTTTGGTGGTATCGACTGGCCAATGAAAGACAATGACATCCCCTCGCTCGGGTGTATGAAATAGATAGGCCAATTTATTCACCAGGACGTATTGATTATTGTTCAGTCCTGGCTGCATGCTGGTGCCGTCTACCATGTAGTTTTGTACGGTAAAGTGAATAACTAAAAATATGATGAGGGTTAGTGCGAGGGTTTCGATAATTTCTCGAACTAGATGTGATGAGCGTTTCAATTCTAACCTCTATAGAACGAGGACAACCACAAAAGGTTGCCCTGCTTTTATGATAGGAGCGTCCACAAAAGACACCCTCTTGTAAATACTCAGAATCGTCAATTCCTGGGATGTACGGCAGCAAAGACAGATGGGAAGGTATTAATGAGTTCCCAGTTGCTTACCGGCCAGTAGACTGCAAGGGCCTTCCCTATAATATAGTTTCTATCTAATGGCCCCCAGGAACGCGAATCGAGACTATTGTCACGGTTGTCACCCATTACAAAGAACTGGTTCGGTCCTAACTTCCACGTATCGCTTTCAAAGTTATGGGGAAGGCTGATATAAGGCTCATGGAGAGCCTGACCGTCAACAATCACTCTGGCGCTGGTTGTGCTTATTGTGTCACCAGGCAGTCCAATAATGCGTTTGATGAAGTCTCTATGAGTGTCCAGAGGGTAGTGAAAGACAATCACGTCTCCCCGTTGGGGTGATTGGAAGAGATATGTCACCTTGTCAACCAGCACAAATTCTTCGCTACGTAAACTCGGTTGCATGCTTTCTCCATCCACACGGAAGCTCTGTACCGTAAAACGGATCACCAGGAATATTAATAGCGTCAAGGCTAAGATTTCAATCAACTCACGGATGAGATGAGTGCGTTTTTCTGACAAGTTTGCAGACTCTATCCTGTCACTCATTGACTACCCTGCATTACATCTGCACATTATAACGGGCAAGCAGGGCGTGGGCAATAGGCAAGGTGGGGTAAGTTCCGACCTCTACTATAGTATACGATGAAAGTACTCTGATGTTTCGTATGTAGTAAGAAGTGGTTGAACAATGAACACAGTCGAGCTGCTACCACGGGCGGATAATCAAGTGACCCTGTGCGACCGCATGTACAATATCAGCGCGGCTGACAATACCCACCAGCTTAGCGTCTTCCACGACCGGAACACGCTTGATTTTGCGTTCGGTGAGTAAAGCGGCAATCTCATTAACAGGGGTCTCTTCACTAACAATAATGACATCGTGGCTCATAATATCTGCAACACACAGGCCTTCGCGGTTAACTTTGCTGATGATATCAGCTTCCGTGATAACGCCAATGAGCTTGCCGTCTGCATCGACAACAGGGGCCCCGCTAATACGGTTTTGATATAGTAGTTGTGCAGCTTCTTGTGCACTAGCCTCCGGGTGGATGGTCGCAACCTTACGGGTCATAATATCTCTTGCGATCATCTGGCACGCTCCTTCGAGTGCTGGTGAAAGATCGGCAGAGCCATACGCCTACTGCCTATATATATAATAACATATAGTTCACCACATTTTCTTATGCATTTTGACAAGGTGAGCCTACTCAAATTTTTTGGTATGAGCAAAAGCTGTTGCTTTTGCTAAGATAACCTTCCCAAGCACGATCCAGGCAAAAATGGCAATTGGTATATCGCGCCTTCGCGCCCACTTGGATACTTTGTCAGAAGACACATTTACGCGCAATCTATTGAGGCTGTTGTTATGCGAGGGCATGAGTGCTATTTTCTAGTTCAGATGAATGAAATGCTATCATCACGTGCATTACATAATATGTACACGTTTATACCATGACATAGAGTATACACAGCTGACTTGCCATAGCATTCCAGAGATCAAGGACATGAAAAAATGAGGAGGTAGTGCGTGTGGAAGAAAAGAGTAGAATGACGAGCCTTCGCCATGCGTGAGACATCACGCGCAATCAAGCTGGGGTGCAGGGATTCGAACCCCAATTGGCCGATCCAGAGTCGGCAGTCCTACCATTGAACGACACCCCAATTTCGTTCGTGTGAAGTATGATACTCTAACTCTTGTGCATTGTCAAGCAAAGTTTTTCGACTTCAACGACTCCGCGAAATGCCAACCTGCTGAGAATGTACGCAGGTTTTGCTCAGCGAAACGCGGTAAACGTTTGACGATAGAGTGTTCAAGGGCGGTACGTGGAAGAAGCTCGGAATATCCACAGAGGACACCGAGCATAACGATATTGATGCGGCTATTGTCCTGTTGTTCTACCCCGGTCTCGCCTGTTGACGATGGCAGGATTTCAGGAACAAATATACCGGTCACCCCGGCTTCTTTCAAGGCGGCCTCTATCTCTGTTTGTGTTGGGTAATGAATACCGGCAACACCCGCGGCAATGGGCAAGCGGCGATAAGTGTTGATATATGCCAGGGCGTTTGTCCGAGCCATAGGAAGAGCGCGTAACACCTCGCTCATTTCCAGGGCGAGCAGGATGTCCGCTTCACCTACAGGAATAGTCGGGCTGGCTGAGGGTCCTAGGCGTACATAACATATGCCGGAGCCGCCCAGACGTGCAAGGCTGACACGAGATAACACACGAACCTCTTCACCGGCCTCTTCTGCTGCCATTGCCAGCATTTCCATCATGGTGAGGGTTCCCTGGCCTCCAATGCCAAGCATTATTATGTTGGTAGTTTTAGACATCACCCGGTCCTGATACTTATCGAACACGCATTAATCCTGCAGTAAGTGCCTCAATTGTACTCCTGCGCACGCAACTTCTCCCTCTGGCTCTTCATCTTTTTCACCATGTATCGGTTTGATGGCATCAAACGGACAGGCAGCCACACACAAGCCACAGGCAACGCAGGTCGCTGTATCAATAGCCACGCGAGGACGCACATCATCCAATGAGAGCAGGACTGAGGGGCAACCCACTTTATGATAGCAAGGCGTATCCTCGCAACCTCGCCCTGCCATACAGGCACCCTGGTCCACCTGCACAGGCTCTTCATTGATTAGCGCGCCCTGCACTGTGCAAGGAGCCTCGGCGATGACAACGGAAACTCCAGGATGCTGCATTGCATCCTGCAGGGTATCGATCATCTTCGGCAGATTGTATGGATTAAGCCGCTTAACGTACTCAACGCCGCACCCTCGCACAATCATGGCGATGTCTGCGCGTACAACTGGTTCGCCATTTGCCCGGCGGCCTGTGCCAGGATCAGGCTGCATACCAGTCATGGCGATCTTGCTATTATCCAGAATAATGAGCGTCAAATTGATACCTGACTGCACAGCATTCAGCAGCCCTGCGATGCCGTTATGATAAAATGTGCCGTCGCCCATTGCTGCCAGCACTGGTCGCTCGATTCCAGCATACTTGAAGCCCTGTGCAATACCAATACTGGCGCCCATCGAAACTTCTGTCCAGCACGCATCTAGTGGGGCATTCATACCAATAATGGTGCAGCCAACGTCTCCCGTGGTAATCACCTCGTCCCTGGAGAAGCCTAGTTGCTCAATAGCCCGATTGAGTGCATAGTAGGTCATACGGTGGGGACAACCAGGGCAGAACTCCAACGATCGCGGTGGAACTGCAATTTCACTGCGTGGCTGTGATTTGTAGTGCCCATTGCAAGTAATTCCTGAAGCCTGCTGCTCTTCTATATCCGGCTTGGAAACTGCAAGAAGTGGCATCTCTTGCATACCTGCTGAACTCTCTGGTCGGCGAAGTTTTACCCATACAGATGCTCGTCCTGACAACTCGTCGACCTTAGCAAGAGCTGTTTCAACCAATTCTAGCGAATAATCACCAACTCGTGGCAAAAGCCCGTTGCGTTTTCCGAATATCTTAACTTGAAGTCCAGACTCAGCGATTAGCGCCATGATCTGAGTCTCAATGATCGGGTCCAGTTCTTCCAGTACCAGCGCAACATCAACATGCTCCAGGAAGCCCAGAAGTTCCTGCTGCGGCAAAGGATTCACGACCCCTAACTTGAGAACGGAGACATCCGCAAATCGCTCAGGATAACGCTGGCGCAATTCTTGCAAGTAGGTGTAACTGACACCAGATACAACAATGCCAAGTCGACTGGTTTCTGGGAAAACAGTGTGCTCTGCTGGCGCGGGTAGAGTAAATACCAGAGGTGTTCCGTTTTCTTCTGACGTTTTTCTAAAAAGCTCACCAGCTTGCTCAAGACGCTTAATTGTATCGGCATGCTGGTCGCGGCACCATTGAGGGGCAGCTTTGGTAAATTTTGCGAGGTTGCGTGAAAAATGGGCGGGAGTTTTTGGCATGTCCCGTTCGATTTTTCCTACCTTCATGACCGTTATAGCGTTGGCGACCGCTGTAGTAGAGAGAACGAAGACCGGCGCTCCTGCGCATTCCGAGACGGTGAAGGCTATGCGTGTCATAGCATAGGCTTCTTCTGGACTGGCTGGCATCAAAAGAGGAAGGGAGGTGAGCTGCGCATAATAACGTGTATCCTGTTCTACCATGCCATAGTAGACACCGACATCGTCAACGGCATAAATGACCAGTCCTCCCGTCACACCACTGTGGGCTATGGAGAGCAAAGAGTCCGCCATCACGTTCACCCCGGACATTTTCATCCCAACGAGACAGCGCCTGCCTGTCCAGGCTGCGCCAGCAGCGACCTCGAGGGCAACCTTTTCATTCACACTCCATTCTACGGTCATTCCAAATTGGTGAGCAATTGGAATGAGAGCAGTAATGGCTTTTGTACTTGGGTTGCCAGGATATCCTGTGGCAACATCAACACCTACTTCCAATGCGGCGCGAGCAACTGCTTCATCGCCTGATAAAAAGAGCCTCTTGCCGGGTGCTGTCAGAACGTTCACGAGCGGGTCCTCTTAGCTTTACGAATTTCCAAACGGAACAATTGAGATATTTATTAGAGTAAGTGTATGTTATACATTTGCGTTATGTCAATAATAATTTGTAACAATCGTATAACAAAAACTCGCTAGAGGCCTCTTCGTCTATCAAGCGGAGCGGTGTGAAGCGCGGCACTGCCAGCAAAAAGCGTATCAACGACGGGAGGGAGCGGCGATGCCCTGGGGCGAGGCTGCTGACGCCAAAGGTCAGCAGTCGTCCTGTGGGGTGGGATCAGGCGCCTCGCGCACCTGCAAGACTTCCGGTGGCCCGGCTTTGGTGATCCAGACCTGTCGCATATGATTCTGCCTCCTCTTGTAGTTTCTCCCTCCTTGCTTTCTGCTTCAGTATAGCACTTGGGAGCCGACAGGAGAGGTGAAAGACGTGGCCTCCTCAAGCCAGTGTCTCCTCTGTATTGCCCTCAACAGGCCAGCGTGTTGCTGGCCTTACTGATTGCGGAGAGAGTGGCTAAAAGAGAAAGGGTAGCCGTCCACGATACGCAGAATGTGCCATAGAGAGACCCTGCCGACTATTATAGTAATACATGAGCAGGGTCTCACGCCAGTTGCTTGCGTGCACATCAAGAACGGAAACCGTGAGTTTGACCGTTGTCAGCATTCACATTGTAGATGCGTAGGTCCTTAGAGTGGCGGGAAATCCTGTATAGTTGCTATGAACATAGCATCCGTTAATGGAGGGTTCTATTCAGGCGCAGCAGGATGTAATAAGATATCCCGATGATCGCTGCGGCCTCAATAAAAGGCAAAGCATAACCTAAAGGCCCAACCTGTCCAAAAAGGCCCTGGAAATTATAGATGGGGGTAAAGTACAGAACCGGTATCATAGCGCAGAGGAAACCAAGTACGGCGGCAAATTGTAGAGTATGTTTCAGGCGGGCAAATAGAAGATAAGAGAAAACTAAAAGTATTGCAGCTATCCACAAACCCAATAGGAAAAATGCGTGAATGAAGTTCACCAAGAATTCATTCTGGAAGGCTAAAAGGATGGCCACAATTAGAAAGATCAGAGGTGGGGCTACCATGAGCACTCTTATCCACATACTTAAACGGCGAATGCCAAAAGCAGAGGCAATATCTTGCTTCTGCTGGTAGAGTGAACCGGTACTGATCCAGAGAAGGCCCAGGATGAGAATAGCATCTATAATGACAATCGCAAAGATCACTACTACCTCATTCTTCCAATCTAAAGAGGTTTGATGCCAGGTACCTGTAATGAGCTCCTGGCATCAATTATACCAGCTAATAAAAATGTTTAGTCCGACAGCGCCTCGGCACGTTTTTCGCCACCGGCAATCACCGCGCGCCGTTTGAAGCCGAACCAGTAGATGGCACCGACGACAAGGAGAATTGCCAGCGTAAGCTCAAAGAGCGGCGTACCACCAAGAATAGGTACATTAGCTAAACTTGGAAAGGCCAGGCCTACTGCCGAGTTGGTATAGATGCTCCGTAATCCTCCGAACCAAAGGAAGTTAATGATCATTAAGCCACCGTAGACGAGCGCCAGTATGTTGATCAGCATGCCCCAGCGACCAAGGCTGAAAGGAGCTTTAGTCCTGGGCCAACCCCTCAAACGAGCGCCGAGCGAGGCGATGTTATTCAAGAAGTACGAAGTGTAAATCAAGCCTGTTGCACCTATTACGATGATACCGATGGAATTGGGGAGATTAATCAAGGCAAGTAAGGGGATTGCGCAGAGCACTGCGACTGCAATGCCTGCCCACATTGGTGTGCGGAATATTGGGTTAACCCTTCCCCAGACTTGACCAAACGGAAGACGACCATCGCGCCCCATCGAGAACATCAGGCGAATGGTTGCCGATTGGATGGCCAGGGTGCAGACACACACGGCTATGAAGACTACTCCCAGGTAGACGTTACCCCAGGAGGTGCCAAGCGCATCCTGGATAATGGCCGGAAGAGTCTGAGTGAAGTTCGCGCTACTTGCAATTCCCTCGAACTTACTAAGGTTCTTGATCGAAAGGATGGTGCCACCCAGGAAGAGTATTCCAGCAATGGCCGAGAGTCCAATAGCCCACAAGACGCCGCGTGGTGCATTCCTCTGAGGGTCCCTGGTCTCCTCACCAAGTGTTCCCGCCGTGTCGAAGCCATAGATGACGAACAATGACATGAACATCGCTGCGGCGAAAGCTCCAAAGTAGGTGTCGTCAAACCCCGGTGTCCATTGACCGCCTAGAGATTGGGGAGAGACAGTAGAACCCGTGAAGAGGAAACTGAGCGGCTGATGATTGAAGAAGATCAGTAAAACGAGCGCGAAAACGAACATGCCAATGATCTCAGCGGCAACACCAATATTATTGATGATAGCCAACAATCTAACGCCCGCAATGTTAATGATCGTACCGATCACGATCGAGACCAATGCGATGAAGACTGGACTGGGCATATTCAGAATAGTTGCCGGGATGCCAGGGAAGATGGCAAGCAAAGGAATAGGGACAGTAAACGCCACACCTGTGATTGTGAGGATGCCTGCGAAAAAGTAAAACCAGCCGGTGAACCAGCCCAGGGTGAAACCAGAGAGGCGCTTGCTCCACTGGTAAATCGAACCCGCGATTGGGAAGTGTGAGGAGAGTTCAGCGAAGTTTAGGGCGACGATAAACTGTCCAATGGCGACGATGAACCATGTCCAGAAGAATGCAGGGCCACCCGCCAGAAGTCCGAGATAAAAAAGTGAAAATGTGCCGGTAGAGACTGAGATGTAGGAGAAGGCCACTGCGAAGTTTGAGAGGAACCCCAGCGTGCGCCGCAATTCCTGTTTGTACCCAAACCGTTGCAGTAATGCTTCGTCCTTCTGTTGCTGGGATAGGTCGCTTTGCGCCATGTGAGAACGCCTCCTTACGGTAAATAATACCAACGATAAGAAACGAGAGAACGGCCTCACTCACCTCTTTGTCATTACCTGTGGATGACCAGGTGAGCGCGACAAGGAAAGGAGCAACTAACAATCACAGATTTGCCATATCCGTATGATATATTTGTAGTCTGTTACATCTTCGTAACAATTCATGCTGAATATTTCGAAACCTGCAACTGTCAATAGTACATAGTAGAGTTTACCATATACAGTTGCCAATAAGCAATGTGCCTATATTACAGAAGCGAAATGTGGACATTTTGCAATAGTAGAGTCACAATTAATCAGCCTCGTGATGAGCAATTCTGAATTAGCAAAAGTACGTCACGCATTGCCATTTGATTTGAACACGACATACAATACTCTTAGACCACCAGGACAGGTATTGGTTCCGATCTCCAGAGCGTTGTGGTCTTTGTGTGCAGAGAGCAAAATCTTAAGGCAAACATACATTGACTTCTTTATTTGTAGAATGAAAGGAAAGGGTAATGCGAAGTAAAATAACTGTGGTTGGGGCAGGCTTTGTCGGTAGTACCCTTGTGCAGCGTCTCGTCGAGCGCGACTATGCCGATGTTGTCATGTATGACATCATACCAAATATGCCCCAGGGCAAGGCACTCGATATGCTCCAGGCGGGGCCTGTGCTTGGATACGATTCACTGGTTGTCGGCACAAATGATTACGTCGATACCGCGAACTCGAATATCGTTGTAATCACCTCGGGTTTACCGCGCAAACCCGGCATGACCCGTGACGACCTTGTGAAGAAAAACCAGGAGATCGTTACGCAAGTCACCCAGGAAGTCGTCAAGTACTCGCCGGACTGCATCATCATCATGGTCACGAATCCGCTAGATGCTATGGCCCAGCTTGCTTACCATATCAGCGGTTTCCCACGGAACCGTGTGATTGGTATGGCCGGTGTACTGGATACGGCACGGTTCCGCACCTTTATCGCACAGGAACTCAATGTATCTGTGCGTGATGTACAGGCATATGTACTGGGTGGACACGGAGATACTATGGTGCCACTTTCCCGTATGTGTTCTGTAGCAGGAGTGCCGATTTCGCATTTGATTTCCGCTGAGCGCATCGAGCAAATTGTGCAGCGCACGCGTGATGGTGGAGCCGAAGTTGTCCAATTGCTTGGCACCGGCAGCGCATACTTTGCACCATCCGCTTCGGTGCTGCAAATGGTCGATTCCATCTTGCTCGATAAAAAGATGATTATGCCGTGCGCAGTCTATTTACAAGGTGAGTATGGCATTAATGGACTCTTTGTCGGTGTGCCCGTCAAACTGGGCGCAAAGGGTTTAGAGCAGATCGTAGAGATCGAACTGACTGAAGGCGAACGGACATTACTCCAGAAATCGGCTCATGCGGTGAAAGAATTAGTCGAGGTGATGGGGATTTAGACGCATTAGGAGAGGGATTATTGTTAGTCAAAGTAACTAACACCAATCCCTCTCCCAATAACCTTGTACAATAATTAGCTTATCGTTGGAGCAGAACAACATACCACCCTTTGAACGATGCCGCGACTTCATCTCCTTCACCTATTTCTGTCAATAATTCAAGCCTGGCTTTTGCTCTCCTTAGCTGCTCCGGCAATCACAACGATGAACTCTCCTTTGAGCTTCGACAGCTGTGTCACCCATTGCAAAAGTGATGAAATCGTTCCTCGCTGGACTAACTCAAACATCTTGGTCAAATCATTGGCAATTGCAGCCTCCCTGTCCCCAAGAACTGCAAGCGCATCGTGCAAAAAAGCGTCAAGACGATACGGGCTTTCATAAAAAATCAGCGTATGAGGCAGCTCTTTATCAACCTCTATGAACCTGCGCCTGGGACCAGATTTGCGTGGAGGGAAACCCCGGAAGGTGAAACTCTCAACGGGTAGCCCTGACAAGACAATTGCCATAACAAAGGCTGTCGGCCCTGGAATCATGGTCACGTTTATGTGAGCGTTGATAGCACGACGCACCAGGGTAAAGCCTGGGTCGGAGATGCCAGGAGTTCCTGCATTCGTGACAAGTGCGATCGATTTTCCCTGCTTTAAGAGGTCCTCAAGGTGTTGGCCTGCTCGCTGCTCATTGTGTTCATGGAAGGCTATTTGCGGCTTGGAAATATCGAAATGTTTGAGCAACAAACCTGTCTTGCGGGTATCCTCACTGGCAATAATATCAACTTCGCGAAGTGTATTGAGTGCACGCAAAGTGATATCGTTGAGATTCCCAATAGGAGTAGCTACCAGGTAGAGCATCTTATCTCATTTCACTTCTCATCGCTTGCAACTTATCGAGTACCTCGGGGCGTTTTACTTTGAGCGTGTGCGTGCGAGGGAAATCCTCTTCAGGCCAGATGGTGAAGCCGCGCACCTGTTGATGCGAAGCAAGTTGCTTGTTTGCCTGTTGAATTGCTGCTTTCGCCTGGCTTGGATCCTCCATCAAGAGCACACCATGCACAACTGGTCCCTGACCTTCCTCCATCAGCCCAAAGACGACAGCATCCTTGACAACAGGATTGGTGAGTAGCACATTCTCAATATCTTCGGGGTAAACATTTAAGCCATTTGCAAGCACAATCAAGTTTTTCTTACGCCCCTTCAGATAGAGGTTGCCCTTCTCGTCCATATAGCCCAGGTCGCCTGTATGGTACCAGCCATCCTGGAAAGCAGCAGCAGTGGCTTCTGGATTCTTCCAGTAGCCGAGGGCAACATTCGGTCCCTTTACTAATAGTTCGCCATCCTCAGCGATACGTACCACCACACCTGGTAAAGGTTTTCCGATCGAGCCATATACGTGTTCATTGTAAGGGGTAACGGAGACAACGGGAGCGCACTCGGTGGTTCCATAGCCTTGCATCACCTTGAATCCCATATTTTCCCAACGCTTATGCAAGTTCGGCGGTAGGTAGGCTCCTCCACTGACAAAGAAGCGAAAGTGACCCCCAAAGCGCTTATGCACCTGCCTGAAGAGCAAATGTCGGAAGCGGAAAGGGAGGCGTGCCGCGATGCGATGAAGCATCTCCCACTGTTTCTCCTTCTTTAACTGCCGAACTTGCCGCTCAATCCCATTCAGGAAGAGCATAAGGGCTTGAGGCACTAGAATCATGCAGGTGACATCCTTAGAATCGAGTAGCTTCAACAACGTATCCGGTGACAATGTGCGAGCATACACTGCGCTGGCACCGCAGTGAAGTATCGCCAGCTCGATTGTCAGCTCAAACATATGACTTAGAGGCAGGATTGAAAGAGCGCGATCGCCCTTGATAATGTTAACGGCTTTTACCGCAGCTGTAGCATTGCTGGCAATATTGCGATGACTCAGCATGACTCCTTTGGGTTGGCCCGTTGTACCCGACGTGAATACAAGCTCTGCCAGGTCATCGCTATCGATTTCAGGTATCGTAGACGTGTTAAGTGTACCCTGCGGTATGGCATCGATATTTATCAGAGGAGCGTGTAGCTGTTTTAACCCGCTGTACTGCTTTTCTGTCGTAATCAGGTATTTTGCTTCTGTCGACTGCTCGATTCTAGAGAGGAAATCTTCTTTTGAATTTACATCCAATGGCACGATAACAGCACCGATCAGCATAGCGCCTAAATAAGCAACCATCCAATCTATACGGCTGGCTGACCATAGCAGGATACGATCTCCTTTTTCCAGCTTTTCATTCTGTAAGTAGCCGGCGAAACTATGCACACGTTCAAGAAGGCCACCATAAGTCAGTGAGGTCATACTCTCCCCCTTAAAAGGTTCGATGAATACGGTACGGTCCCTGTATTGGTCAACTGAGGTGTTTAGTAATTCGTTGATGGTCTCCATGGGCTACTCTCTTTCTGCCCTGCAGTACAGAGCCAGTGAAGTATGTCGGCAGTCATCTGGTCCCTCTACCCATACAGTCAATTCTAGCTGAGAAATAGGCGGATTACTATCTATGAAACAAGAATTCCCCCGTTGATGTGCATTATAGAAGACCTAGATTTTTTTTTCCAGTGTTGCGTATATGATTTTTTGATGTTGAAATTGAGATTGAGATCAAAGCAGAGTAGTACTTTCGAGAGGATGCGAGAATTTTTGGCTCATAATGCCGAATATACTGTAACAACAATTATTCTACAGCTTCGTATTTCTGTATGCAAAAGATTTAATTTTGACGATGAAATGTATGTAGTGATTTGAATAATGGATGTGCTTATTACAACTTCCAGGTGGCAATATATTTCATACAAAATAGTTTATTTTTAATTGATTAATATCACGAAAATATATGGTTATTGAAATCACAAATTGTAGAGTTAACTGTATTTGAATGACTAATTATAGTTAGCGAGGAGTATAGATATGAAAACATCAATTGTGTAATTACCAAGCGAGTACTTCCTGAAAATAAGGAATTTGTACTGTTGACTAGAACCGCTAGATGTGCTATAGTTGTGTATAGAATGATGTATCTAAATGTGATCTATTTTTGTGTGGCCAATTTACATCAACGCATTATTCTGATTAATAATGATGCGTTGGTTTATGCTGCACAGAAATAGATCACATTTCTTTTTCTGTGTACTGAGTTTTTCATCAACTAAAGATTCAGAATTGGTTCCCCCAAATTCTGAAAGAAAGGGATCGCTCGAATGGCTACTATGGAAACAGCGAATGTTGGTAGAGCCGTTGCCGCGAGAGTAGGTACAAATATAAGGGAAGTGCGAACAAAACTTGGGCTTACTCAAGCTCAACTTGCTGCCCCTGAATTTTCCATCTCTTACATATCTGCAATCGAGAGAGGAAAAATTCGACCATCTCTCAAGGCTCTTTCTATTCTTGCTAAACGTCTTGATGTTCCCCTGACCTTCCTACTTGAAGGCTCACCAGCTGGTGCAGCTGAGGCGAGAGCTGTTGGTTACTCTCCTGCAGATTCTGGTCCAGATCAGCGTATCGATGTAGACCTTTTACAGGCCAGTGTGCTTATCCAACAGCAGAAATTTCAAGAGGCGGCTGAGCTGTTAGCGCCTATTCAGCCCGAGCGTATTACGACTGATCAAGTGTATCGTCTATTCCTTCTCCGTGGGGAAATACACTTAGGATTACATGAATATCAAGAAGCTGTAGTTGATTTGCGTGCTGCTGTTACTCAAGGTGAAGGTCTTAATGACATTGAAAGTATAGAACGCGCTCGTAATCTGTTAGGAAAAGCATACTTCTTGTTATATAATTACACCTTGGCCATGGAGAATCATCTTCGCTGCAATACAGCCATTGAGAATGGACAGATCAACGATCCGATCTTCTCGTTGGAGGTATATAATAATCTAGCTAATGACTACTTCAGGCATGGGGACTTGGAGAAAGCCGTTACGTTCTATCACAAGGCGTTAGAGACGCTTGAGGGAATGAATCGCGACAGCCGGAGCTTTGCTGAGAAGTATATGGAGATAGGCCAGCGCTACAAGTCCACAGGGAAGTTGGTTGTGGCCCGTGAATATCTGATGAGAAGCCTTGCACTCTATGAAATGCGCGATGAGCAAAGACTTGTTGGGCTTACTCATCAGCATCTTGGCAAAACCCTGGAGAAGCAGAATGACCTCGATGGCGCCGAGAAGGAGTACAGAGAAGCGATCACCATTGAGCAAGAGCTTGAGGATAACGTCTCGGCTTCCGTTTGCCATACTAGCCTGGCAGAATTGTTGCTAAAACGAGGAAAGGTTGAGGAAGCTGAGCAAGAAGCCCAGAAGGCTCTTGCATATGCGAAGGCAAGCCAGGATGTTCAGACACAGGGACAGGCACTTATGGCCTTGGCCCAGATTCGACATGATGCTAAAGACTATTCTGGCGCAGATCAACTATTCACTGAGGCTCTGGAACTGCTTGATTCGTCGAACGCCCATGAGATCGCGGCTAGCGCTTACTCCCGCTATGCGAATTTGTTAGAGCAGCGCGGTGAGGTACAGCGCAGTTTGAGTGCCTTTAAGAAGGCATTCGAGCATCAGCGCCAGGGAAATCGCGGTCACGTCGAATAGAAGAACAGTTTCTGACGACTACAAAGCAGGCTAAAGCAAACAGGAGGACATCCTAACAGGGCGAGTGCCAGCCCCGTCCTTACCATGATTGTACAACAAGAGTAAGGACGGGGCTGGCACTCGCCTTGCTTTGTGCACGTTCTGACTTTTGTCCTACTTTCCCTACTCTACAATCGACTTTTCCGCTATAAACAAATATATTCAAAGATTTATTTTAAATGCAAAATATTATGCAAAAGCTCAAAGAGAAAGGATTCATTATCTACTACGCTGGAGCGCTGCATCATTTTTCATGAGAGGTGAAAGGCTTGATTCGATTGTTACAAAGCTTTTTCAAACTTGTTGTGTTAAGGTTCACCGGGTAAGTACCATTCTCTATGCTAAAATAGAAGTGCATATGGCACATATACATATTTCTTATGTGATATCCGCATAAGCGTTATCCGTTATCACTTCGGAGGGTTCGCGAATGCCATTCACGGCGCACGATCTCAGATATGATTTAGAACGCAGTTATCCTTCCCTCTGTGCCTACTTACAAAAGCGCGCGCAACGTTTTTTAGGTCCGCTCGCCTATGATGCATATGAAGTCGACCAGGTAGTTGGACATATTGTTGAACAACTTACCCGCCTGCAACTGTTGGGCGGGGGTGATCATTCTCCTCAAACTGCGCTGGACCGGCTGAGTAATGCGCAATTTTATGCGTTTCTAAATCATAGTGTTAAAAATAAGGCTATTGATCGCTTACGTAAACGTCGCTTGCCGACAAGCACTCAGGCTGAACTTGAAGGTCCGAGTAACAGTGAAGAGGAAAATGATCCTCTGAATACCGTGGCCGATTCTATCTGGGGTTCAGCTCCTTTTCTCACACCGGAAACAGCAGCGCTACAGGCTGTTTCCCAGCAGGAACTGCGTATACTGCTGAGGCACTGTATCGAAGCACTGAGCCCTGCTCCTCGTCAACTTCAGGCGGTAATGCAAGAACTTGAAGAGTTGGGAGGGGGGGACCTCCTCCAGGAACTGAGAGAGGAACATCGAGAGCTATTGGCTGATTTGCGGCCTCTCCATCTCAGCCAGCACAAAGATCATGCCCACAAGAAGTTACGCCATTGTCTGCAAAAGAGTAGTACCAATTTGGCAGTTCTCGTTGCTTTACGTTTGACAGAATATGGAGTTCATTCTGCCAATATTGATGAAGTATCGGTGAATATCAAGACTTTGGCGCAGGAGGACCTTTCCGAACAGCAGGTACAAGCGGGTCTGAAACACCTGGTCACAGCAGGCTTACTAGAATGGCATGGCGAGGAGATTGTTAGCTTCTCCTCTGTTCAACATAAGCACCTGGCACGCTTCTATGAAGAAGGAGAGTAAGCACACCAACTCTGAGGAGCAAACATGAACACACGCGATCAAAACGAGAGTACACCCAATCCCCGCAATGAGTATTTGCCGTTAGCACAGTGGTTGCAACAGGTTCTGGCAATCACTCCACGACAACCAACAGCAGAGCTAGCTTCTTTTACAGACAATGGAGGGCAGTTTGGAGACGATTATCACATCGAATTTTATCAGCAATTACCTGACTTTGTGCTGGCGCTTCTCAATAACGACACGCAAGCTACTATACACTTTGCGCCTCTCTTGTTTCACTTGATTGGTTGTCCTACCTGTCACACGGCATATGTAGAAATTTATGATGCGATGCGGGCAACGGTGGGAACTGAGGAAAAACACCTAATAATAGGCCATGGCTCTTACTCAATGGCAACCACTTCGACGCGTATGTTGGTATACCTGTGCCGGTTATTAATTAACCAGGCGGAAGCGGTTTTACGCAAGGCACATCACGATCATACAGATAATGATGCATGGGCTCGTTCGCTATTACAGCAGGCTATTCATATCAGTTCTCATTTAATGCAGAGTACCATGCGACAACGGGCTCTGCGCGATCTTGTGGAAGTTGCGACCCTTTTCGATACTACTAGCACATCCACTGATCAAAATCCTGTTGCGCATTCCTATACACCTGTTTTGAGTAGTGGTAGCGGTACACGTCATGGCAAAACGAAGCGCAGAGCCGAAACACTAGCTCGCCCTCCAGGCCAGCCCGCCATTTACCTACAATCGGGCTTCTCCGAAGGAGCAGGCGTGATTACGCAAAATCAGGATGTACTTGAACTTCATCTGGAGGACCTTGATGAGGAGTTACGTGGTCATTTCCTTATCATCTCAGTGCCACTTGGATCTATACTCGAACCTGTTCGTTGGTTCGGTGGCAATCCTCGCGCTATAAGAAGCCAGGTTCCCGTTGGTGAAGATGGAACACTGACGACACTATTGGGTAAAACTGAACTACAATTGAGTAATCCAGAAGATCATAACCTCTTAGAAGCAATGTTTAAAAAACTGGATGTACGTCCAACTGGGTCATAGGACCAGGCCCCGATTGTGGAGCTTAGAGCATCTGCTTAGTATACGAATACTATGCATTCGGACGAGAGGTATGTAACTATTCTGTATTTCGATGACTGCGCAAGGCTTTCTTGTAATACTTAAGCGCTTCATGTTCCATTCCCCTCTCCTCCAGCAGCTGCGCATAAAATACACATTGATTGGGGAGATCCTCATGAGCACCAATACGTTCTAGCATTTCCAAGCCCGCTACAAAATTGCTATTTCCCGCTTCATAATCCTCTTGCGCATAATCAACTCGTCCCAATACGATGAGGGCAAATGCAGTTATGATGGTATCACCTGAGGGTGAGGCTAACTCATATGCTTTTTGTGCATGCTCATAAGCCTCATCTACTTTTCCTTGCAAAAGGAAGCATTCCGCCATGTTGGTAGTCACACTGGAAAGCGCCAGTTTATCTTGTAAAACAAATGCATCATGCAACATTTGGTCTAAGTAGGTTAATGCTCTTTGCGTATCTCCATGCATCATCACTCGCCCAAGGTAGTGGTAAATCTCACGCCTTAAAGAATTGCTATATTCCTGCAGATGAAGCTGCAGATATTTTTGCCCATAGAGTGCTGCATTATAGTAATCTTTTGTTTCGGCATAGTGCCGAGAAACATCCCAGTACATCGATCCGAGTTGGTCAAGTGATATAAGCTCTTCAGTCATTGATAGAGCACGCTGGAACATCTGGATCGCATCTTGAAATCTGTCCAGCCGAATGTAGTGCAGGCCAATATTCGTGTAGACTTGCGCCATAAAGAAAGCGTCTTGCGGTTGCTGTTCCTTCTCAAGCATAGCCAGGCAGCGTTTATGATATTCAAGACCTAGTGTGTAGTTATGCATCGAGGCATGAACCATTCCCAACAAATTGAGTATTTGCAAACTCAAATACCCATCAGGACCATTGGCAATTTTGAGGGCCTCAGCGAGTACTGATTCACCCTCATGTAATAAGGCCATGTTATAATAGGCCCAGCCGAGTAAATAGCGCAGCCGTATTTCTTGTTGAGGGCTCAAGGCATGAGATGTGAGATTATACAGGGATGAAATTACTTGCCGCGCAGCACCTTGCCGAATAAATATTTGCGCCTCGAGGAACTGTAATTCTACTTCTTCCTCACTTTGCATTGATCTATCCAACGCAAAAAATTCATCAGCCTCACGCGATGTTTCTTTCGATAAAAGGTCTGTAGAAGACAGGCCCAGACGCTGCGCGAAAATTTCTAAAGCACGGAGTGAGGGATTAATTTGTCCACGCTCGATTGCCGAAACATAACTGACTGAGAAGTCTGGATGAGCAAGCTGGCTCTGTGTAAACTTCTTGGCTAACCTTGCCGCCCGAAGTTTTGCCCCGACAGTTTGCCCCATCTGCTGATGAGTCAAATCAGACATCATAATACCCTCCTACCATCAAAAACCATATCCAAATGGAGAGTCAATAAATAACAAAATAGACTTCATCTATATCATATAATACACTAATGCTTCGTGTCAATATCAAATAATAATACATGGTAAATCGACATTAATGCTTTTTTCTTGTGTACTACTAGAATAGTTTTGTAGCATGTTGTCTAAGATCGGTTCGTTCTATGTTATAATAGTGCGAGCAAAAAGATTGGTCAGAAGATGAAGGAATTGAGTTGTGTGGGACCATGAATTATTTTATGGTGGGCTAGAATAAAAGTGAGTATGTATATAAGATTAAAGCAAGCTCCTACTGCCTACAAATGGTTATTAGGAGCAGGAGTGTTCCTGATTTCGTTTCTGGTCTTTACGGCCATCTTCTCAAACAATATGCTACTTATTCCAACTTTGAGGATCGAACAATTACTACTCCATCGCCCTCTTACACGCTTCGATTGCGTCCTTAATGAGTGGAAGGTATTCGGAGAAGTTCCTGTAAGTGCGCTGCTGACGCTCCTTCTTGGACTGGGATGCCTGTGGTTGGGATATCGAAGGCGTGTACTACCCTATCTCTTTCTTTTACTCCTGGTTGGTATTGGAGTTGAATATGTTGGGAAAAATTATCTGGCTCAGCCTGTGCCAAAATTTTTACAAAGAGGTATAGATTCCCTGAGTTGCCCACAAATAGAAAATCAGCCGCATGCGGTAAAATTTATGGTGATACTGGGTATGTGGTGGCAAGCCCCTGCTGCTCCTCCGAAGCGTTTACAACATGCCCAGCATGCGGCGACCACACCACTGAATTCAAGTAGCACCTATGATGATTATGGTTATCCGAGTGGGCATGCTATTCGCTGGATCTTCATTGGTCTGGTCGCCTGTTGGTTATTTTGGAGACAGGTGAGGAATCGTATCCTGCGCTGGCTGTTGATGGCCCTGGCGCTCGCGCTTGGTCTTGGAGGAGGCCTTGCGCAAGTTTATATCGGCTTTCATCTCACTACAGACCTGGCTGCGGGCTGCCTATTTGGAACCAGTATCGCCTGTTGCGCAATTGGTCTATTGTTGTTGAACGAGACCAGAAACAGGTATACCTTGTGACCTACCTTGCTTGTCAATCGATGGTAACAATGATACACTTCTTCCGAAGAAAATAGAGGATACCATATTCGAATCAAGGATTGAGATGTGAATATCAGCACGAGCATTCGTAGACTCACAACCTTGTTTATCATACTCTTCGTTGCACTCAGTGGAGGACTAGTCTACTGGCAGGTAGTGGTGGCGCAACAGGTCACATCAAACACCTATAGTACTTTTAGCCGCCGTTGTAGTAACGATAACGCTCCAAGACGTGGGCGTATATTCGACCGCAATGGTGTATTACTTGCATACTCAAAACCGAGTAACAATCCAACGCTTTGTGGCTATCAGCGTGTTTACACCAAGGATGCACAGTCGCTGGAGGGAGTGATTGGGTATTACATCAGCCCGCTTTTCGGATCGACAGGCATTGAGAAACAGTTTGATTCCTACTTGAATGGGCGTATAGGTTCGACCGGACTGAATAATACCATCAATCAAATGCTTCATCTCCCACCTGTTGGGGATGATATCTACCTGACAATTGATGCGCGCATACAGAAGATTGTCAATCAAAACTTTGACGTCGTAGCGTTCGTCGATAATATCACTGTTTTTGCAACGGATCGTGGCTCAGTGATCGTCTCGGACCCCCACACAGGCGAAATTCTGGCTATGCTGAGTCGTCCAGGATACGATGCAAATTGTGTTGTTACCTGCACGTTAGCACAGCTTAGAGATGATTTCGTAGCTAAAGGGTACGATACAACCATTGGCTGCAATGCTCCTTGCACGGTGGACCAATTTAAAAACGCCTTGAGTAATAAAGGAGACGATCCCAATTGCGAAGCCCAACATACATGTAACCTGATTTACTTCCGCCAGCTCGAAACCGATCCCAAGCAGCCCTTGCTTGAACGTCCTATTGATTCCTGTTATGTGCCAGGTTCGACGTACAAAACAATGACCCTTCTGGCTGGACTTGATTCAGGAAGTTCTCATCTTGATGATAAATTCTACAACTTTAATGGCTTTGATCCCCCTCGATACCCACAAGCTCTTGGCCCGGTCTGGATTGGTGATGGATTTGATAAGGAGAAGTTTGGCCCGGTTGGCAATAATATCAGTGGCTATACCTTCACGTACCCTGTCGATCTGCGCTACGGATATGCACATTCCGATAATATCATCTTCGCGCAGGTAGGTGCGAAAGCAGGTGCTGATACCTGGCTAAAGTATAACCACGCTCTGTATGTCGAAAAGCAAATACCGTTTGATCTTCCTGTCCATGTAAGTACGGTTACCCCTCAGCCGCACCTGTGCCCTATAAACGCACCGGTGGAGACAAAGCTGAGTACTAAGCAAGCTGCTGAAGATTCCTTTGGTCAGGGGGTTGACTTCATATCGCCGATGCAAATGTCGCTGATCAATAACGTTAGTGCGAATAATGGGCATTTGATGCGGCCTACACTAGTGTACAAGATTGTGGATCCAAATCAAACTGTTTTGCAATCCTTTAACCCTCAGGAGCTTGGTACGCCAATTACTGACACCACGGCGGCGCAGGTGCGTGACGCGATGTATGGCGTTGTGCAGTGTGGTTCTGGTTCGGTTGCGAGGGTTAATTTAACAGGCTCACCATGGTCGATTATTGGCAAGACGGGAACAGGGCAGGTAGATAATACTGGCAAGACGGGAGCCGAAGCGTGGCTTATAACACAAGCTCCATACGTGTACCAGTCGGGACAGCAACCGCGCATAACTATCGTGGCCATGAAGGAGAATGGCGGTGAGGGTGCCTTTGCCAATGGGCCAATGCTCAGGAATATCTATGATGCCATCTTTACACAGGTGATTAAGAACGTTCCACAATCATCGCGGCCTGACCCCAATTTCTGCTCTAACACAGGATTGTTTCAAGCACGCCCATAGTCCGGACTCGAGATGCTCGCCTATCATCATTTTTCATGGCCTACCCATTTTGGCGCCTCAGTGACATAATGATGAGCATGACGGTACATAATGGTGCATATACATGGGTGTCCTTGTGAATCATGAAACAACTCAAACAAAGATTCGGCAGCATCTATAGCGAAGATGAAGAACGTGTACTTGGTCCGTGGCAGAGAATACGCCAGTTTTTTCTTGCACCTATAGCTGCAACACTCTCACGACTGGGTATCAGCCCTGACATGCTTTCTTATGCCTCGGTCGCCCTGGGAATAGGTTTTTTCCTGTTGGCTCCATTTAAATTTACTGTTGCGTTCTGGTTGTTAGTAGCCTCTATTATCTGTGATGCGCTCGATGGAGTGGAGGCTAGACTCAAAAGAATGAATACACCCCGTGGGTCATTCACTGATATGTTCTGTGACCAGGCCGTAGTGGCATTCAGCGTGGCTGGAATGGTCTGGAGAGGAAGTATCAATCCCGTGCTCGCTATCCTGTTTGTCTATCTATATACCGCGCTGGTCATATTCCTCGTGCTGCATCGTATGTTACAGGTTTCTTCCCATTGGATTGTGCGCCCCAGCCGCATGATGCTCTATGCTGCTATTGCCCTGGACTACTTCTTCAACATTGACCTGCTCAATTTTCTCCTAATCACCTATCTGCTGGCATTCCCTATGCTAGCCCTAAGTTTTTGGAGGCTGAGGAAAGCATTTTAATGCTTGTAATCTCATCATGGCCGGATAGCATCATAAATAAGCGGACCTTCCGTCGTAGGAGCATCACTCCATGTATAACAGGCGAGTAATGCTTCCTGGATGGAGGCTGCTTCGTTCTTGCTTCGCGCATGAATTTCCACCAATGGGTCACCGGCTTGACGATAATCTCCCACTTTCGCTTGCAATATAAAGCCTGTACGATGGTCTATTTGCTCACCTTTCTTAAAGCGCCCAGCTCCCAGGAGCATGCTTGCCAACCCGATCTGCTCGGCTTCAATACCTGCAATATAGCCGCTACGTGGGGCAGCTAACATCATATGTGCCGGGGCTTGTGGCAGCAGTTCGGGTCGCTCAACCTGATGTGGATCACCTCCCTGCGCTTCAACGATCTCGGCCAACTTTGCTACAGCTGCACCTGCACGTATCGCCTGTTCAACACGTTTCTCAGCCTCGTACATTGTGCTTGCCGATCCCGTCATCAAGAGGAGTTCAGAAGCTTCAAGAAAGCAAAGTTCTGAGACATCGTCTGGTCCATGACCATGTAAAATTGCGATCGCTTCGGCCATTTCCAGGGCATTGCCGATAGCTCGACCCAGCGGTTGATCCATGGATGTGATGGCTGCAATGGTGTGACGGTCTGCTAAACGTCCAATATCGACCATCATTTGCGCTAACTCTCGCGCCTGCTCCACACTTTTCATAAAGGCACCTGAACCAACTTTCACGTCCAGAAGCAGATGTGAAGCGCCAATCGCCAGTTTTTTGCTCATGATACTGGCAGCAATCAATGGAATACTTTCAACAGTACCCGTCACATCGCGCAGCGCGTACATTTTACCATCCGCTGGCGCGAGATCACTTGATTGGCCAGCCAGTACAATATGATGTCGTGTCAGAATGCGTATAAATTCTTCGCGTGAGAGGGTCGAACGGAAACCTGAAATGGACTCCAATTTATCGACTGTACCACCTGTGTGGCCTAATCCTCTCCCTGTCATTTTGCCAACTGCCACGCCACATGCCGCTACCAGGGGCGCCACTGCCAGAGTCACTTTATCACCAACACCACCCGTGCTATGCTTATCTACAACAGGAGAGATGATATCCCGCACGTGCAGCTCTTCACCCGATTGCGCCATTGCCAGGGTAAGATCGCTCGTCTCTCGCGCATTCATGCCACGCCAATAAACAGCCATCAACCAGGACGACATCTGATAATCGGGAATGAGTTCCTGTGTGTACTGGTCAACTAACCAGTTTATTTCTGCTGTACTGAGGGTACCACCATCTCGTTTTTTGCGAATAAGCTCAACTGCTTGCATATGCTGTCCTACCTGGCAGATTCACCAACTATTCGGTTAATACAATGCGTACAGAGTCGCTTTCAAAACCGTTTCCCGTCTCGATCTGGTACCGATTCGTTGTTATACCTCCCAAACGTACATTGCGATTGAAGATAAGCTGGCCATTCGAAAAGGCAAATGCTTGAGTATCCTGTTCAAGCACTCCCTGGATAAAGATGGTATCGAAACGATCCTCCTGCTGCTCTTTGAATGCCTTGAGGAGCGTGGCAACTTGTTGCCAGGCAACACCTTTCGGATAGACAATTCGCACAATTTTCTTCCGTCCATCACCGATGGCACTGTCTACCACGGTATAGGCGAGAGCGCCCTGCTCAAGCTGCTGCAATTGGGCTACTGTGCGCGGTGGAAACTGTGCGGGAGGCTCTGGCGGTGGTGGTTTGGGCAGATCCACTGGCGCTTCAGGTTGCGTCACAGTCTGTGTATGCTGCGGCGGCATCACAGGTGCACGATGCCTCGGCGTTGCAGGGACCTGCTGTGGTTGTTGCGGGGAGCGTGGCAAAGTTGTTGGGCGTCCTTGCAGTGGAGGGTCCTGGCGTCGTTGGTATGGCGGTTGCTGATTTGGAGCAGGCTGAAAGGGTGGCTGGGGTCTCAAATCGCGACCACAGTGTACACAGAAGGCCGCTCGATCTGAATTGATACCTCCGCAATATGGGCAGCGCATGGTTTGCCCTCCCGTCTATTGTACCTGACAGAAACATTGCTTGCTGTAGTATATCATAGTTAAAACCTTCGGCAAGCAAGAGGCAGTCAAGGGCGTCGCCTTTACCGATGGTGAAGGCGAGATTTTCGGCTTCATTCCTGCTTTAACACGGCTTCCACCAACTGAGCATTTGAACGTGTCTTTTCAAGCAACCTGATCACCTGCTCAGTTATTTCGCGACGGGGCAGGCCAGCAAATTTGCGGCGCATGATCGCCATTGCGCGTAGCTCTGAAGGCGAAAGTAGACGTTCCTCCTGACGCGTGCTTGATGCGGCAAGGTCGATGGCGGGGAAAATTCGTCGGTCAGCCAGCTCGCGTGAGAGGCGAATCTCTAGATTCCCAGTGCCCTTAAATTCTTCGTAGACGACTTCATCCAGGCGGCTGCCCGTCTCGACCAAACAACTGGCGACAATGGTGAGACTCCCACCTTCTTCAAGCGTACGTGCGGCACCAAAGACACGCCTTCCAACTTCCAGTGCGCGTGCATCAATGCCGCCTGAGAGCGTACGACTGCCATAACTGCCACGCTGATTACGCGGCCCATCCCACATTTCGCTGCTCAGATTGTGAGCGCGTGCCAGCCGCGTGAGGGAGTCGAGCAGGATCACGACATCTTTGCCTTGCTCGACCAGCCGTTTCGCGTCGTTCAATGCCTGTTCGACAATACGTCCATGTCGCGCAAGTTGTTGATCAAAGCTTGAGGCATAAAGTTTGACGTTTGGCCCTTGCACTTCCATACGCCATTCAGTCACTTCTTCAGGACGTTCATCGACCAGGCACAGGAATAGACTGGCGTCGGGGTAATTCTTCAGGATAGCGGTAGCGACCTGGCGCAAAATTGTTGTCTTACCTGCCTTTGGAGGTGACACGACCAAGGCCCGCTGCCCAAAACCAAGCGGCACAAATAAATCGATGAGGCGCGTCGCAATCGGTTCCTGGCCCGTTTCAAGGGTTATGCGACGATTGGGATGGATTGGGGTTAGTTTTTCAAAGGGGATATGTGCTGCTGCCACTATTTTTCAGGTCTTTCTTATTGGGTTGGATTATTGGAGGTAGACACGTTTCCCCTAGTGTATCACATGGAGGATATTGACCTATAATACTTGTACTTATCTCATCGTCTCTCCAGCAGCAACTGGAGTCTGAGTATCCCCGAGCTTACTTTCTACAGGTACATTGCGTTTGTCGGAGAAACGCTTTAGCCAACGCGCAAAGAATTCCTGCAGCAAACCTCCACCGACCGCAGTGCGGGTTCCACCTGTGAAGATGGTATCGCCAAATCGATTGATCCTGTTAATGAATTCCTGTAGCGAACCCATATTATTGACAGCCTCAATCCTCTGTTCTTCTATACCATAGACTTTTTTGAGATGGCTGCCCATGTACTCCCAGTTATCTTTATAGTAATAGCTCTTAATAATGTACTCAGAAACATAATGATTGTCTTCTGTAGCTGGACAGGAGGTAATGCGATTATGAATCCGCCGTATACAGGTTTCTATGTCAGCATCGACGAAAATAAAGTAGGAAGACTGTAGAAAATCAGAATTGAAGCACTTTAATGCATCGCGGTAATCGTTGCGCGCAAACTCGATAATAATAAGCTCATCCTTATGGGAATTCCTCCTTTCCTCTTCCTCTACTATCTTTTCAAGCTTCTCCAACGCCGTATCAAATACAGACAAGTCAATTACATCGAATCCCCCGTGAGCCGTTGGACGAAACCTTTTATATTCGAGATCAGACTCACTTCGAAACATGCTATATAAAATATCGTAATCTTTAATACGAGTAATATTCCAATCTCTCTCCTTCGCTAAATCTATTAAGCGACGAACAGCTGTTGTCTTTCCACTCCCTGGACGACCTAATACAAACACTTTTACTTTTGCAGACATACCAAAACACTCCCCGCTAGCCATTATCTTCCCTGGAATTCGCTTGAGTAAAAAGTGTCCGGCGACCATCGCTTATAAATCCAGCACCAATCGGCAAAAAATAAAATGAGTTCGGGCACGATATACAACTATCTCTACCCAATTGACAAAATACCTGTTTTCATTCGTAAAACTTCACTTCGGGTCCAGTTACACTTTTCTTCAGGCAAAGCAGGGAGCCAAGTTAGCACAATTTTTATCTTGATCTCAGATACGATGAATACCCCGAAAAGTAACATTATCATCATAAAGTAACAATGATATTTGGAACATAAATTACGGTAATTACACTGAATGTTTGCTAGATCGTTATTACATCGTTGTCAGAATGCTCTATTCAACCTTCTTTAATATCCATATTGGCTCAGATCCCCGAACTTGGAGATCCCATGAAATTACCACATTTCCCCCTTCAACTTTGCCTCTTTCAAGAGCCTGGTTGAGTGCCCGCGTAATGATCTCTCGCACTGCAATCACTGAATTTCCGCCAGCATATCGATGCAAAAGATCTTCGAGCTTCTTATATGAAAACGAAGCTACTCCTAAACGCACTGTAATATCAGGCAGCACTAACATACTAGCGGTTCGGGCTTGTTGCTCGCTAGAGACGCGCAAAGCATCAAATCGATAAGGGCCTTTGAGAGTCAATATTAATTCCTGCGCTTTTTCTCGTGCTTGTTCAAGAGTCCTACCTCGTAAAGTTATGAAGAACCGATCAGCGTAAATATGATAAAGCTTCTGATCTGGGCCTCTCAACTCATCTAGAATCCGTTCTCCCACCTCGTAAATAAGACTTCTCGTCACACGATCGCCATACCGACTGGATAGGATACTCTGGTTATCTACATCCACAGCTATCAATGACAAAAAACCCGCATCGCGTTTTGCTTCACCTGCTTGCAGCTGGGCAGCGAGATCAATGCGTTCTATTTCCTCTTTAGGTGCCTTTTCACTGTTCTCTGCCATCCGTTTATTAATTTCTTTGAGTAATACTACAACGTCTGCATTAAAGTCATTTTCGGAGAAGAAATTTTCAAATAAAGGATCGATAACATCAGGCTTTTTTATCAAATCCCTAAGTTTATCCATTACTTGCTGCCTGGCATGATATGTCATGAGTACTTCTTCAACTATTCTTCCCATCATTCTCAAGATACGTCGATCCTCCAGTGGGAAACTATGCTCCTGGTCAGAGGAGATATAGAGCACGGCAATCGCCTCTCCACTTTCTCCCCCCACTGAAAGAGCTATAGCCGAATGCACCGGTTCCTCCACTTCACGATGTGCAATCGCCGTATCTTTTGCAGCCTCTGGCCGGTAGACGACATGCCCACTCTGATATGCTCTTAGGCTGGGACTATTGACATATTTATCAGGGGAAATGGTTACTCCAACCTCGTGAGGAGAATTCTTGCTCTGGGCACGTACAACGAGACTTCGCTGTTGCAAAGGCAATAAGAGATTATTCGGTAAGAGAATGCAACAGAATCGCCAGCGATCTTGACCATCGATCCTTTTACCTCCTAGACGCACCACTATATCCGACAGTCCATCCAGAACGTCATCACGCAGTGTTGTTTCACTTGTAAATTTAGGAGCAGCGTAGAGTGCATCGCGCCTTCCTTGGCCAAAATAATGGGGCCATTCTTCTGTATCTTCATAGAGGGGCACAAGTAGGCGCTCAATACTCTCTACAAGCTCTAAATTTAATGTCAAAGGTTTCGTTTCCCTTCGCACGACGATGAAATTGCAGCTCTTAGGTGTTCCTTCTATTGGAAAATCCTCTTCCATTGCTTGCAATGGGAGAAAACGGTAGTCGCTTGGATATTGGAAAGAAGGAGAAGGCTCATAAAATAAGTAGAATGAGAGATTCTTGCCCAGCCAGCCTACTAGTGATTCGCCAACCTGAGAAAATTGTTCTGGAGTGGGTATGAAGCCAACCTCTCTCCGGCCTGGCAATACCAGGCCTACAACCGTATCAGGTATTCCATCACAAAGCATCATTAAAGATATCCTTACAGCTCGCGGAGCAAAGTAGCGCCAAAATAACTCCTTGCCAGCGCGTTTGACGCGTTGGTCAATCGGTAGATGCTCAGCTTTGTTTCCGCTATCTCTCGATGCCTGAACTTCTGGCTTGCTAGCAATCAAACCCCAGATATTATCAATATCTGGAGGAATCGAACCAGGCATATAACCACCCTCCTCGATCAACTCTTTGATTACAGCAAGCTTATCTAATTCTGTGGGGGGATACTGCCTCTGTCCACCAGTAGGTCTAAATGGCTTGATCAAGCCACGATCCTCCCAATCACGGAGTTGATTTTCGGTAAAGTTGAATAAGCGAGCGGCCCGGCCAATGGTGACTGTTGCCTCTAAGTGTCCACGTTGTATGTTCTGTCGAATACGTTCCTGGACGTCTTCATTTTGAAGATATGTCCTTATATTATGCAGGCTGCGCTCATTCATCCTGGCCTCCTATTAAAGAAACTAAGAGATACCGAGATTTGTTGACTATACCGTTTATAATATCATACCAAAGTTACGTTGTATATCGTCCTCTTTTCATACTTCCAAACAATGTTAAGATCTTTCCTGTGATACCAACAGATAAATTCTTCTAATTTCTTAAGAAACTTAGTTCTATTAGTAGATTCTATAATATTAGTGGATGCTAACTTAACATGAATATCAGCGATTTTCACATCATTTTCACATAATTCCTCACATTTCCTCTTGACAATGGTCAGGTTTCTTGTGTACACTTTCTTATATAAAGTGGAGTTTAGTAATCCTTCAATCAATTTCTTCTTCAGACAGTGCATGCGCTGTCTTTCGAAAAATGGAGGCCTTCTATGTAGGCACGCAGCGTAGAGATGTCTTCATACTGCGATATTACTTCGTAGGGCGATACTGGGTTGTAGCACCTTAACCGTTTCGAGCAAGTATCACTCATGGAGGGTATCACTCATGACTCTACACTCAAATTCTTCTGACCCTCATAGACGTGAGCTTCGTAGTGATGCATTTTGGTCCAGTCTCTACTCTTTTCTCCGGCCTTACGTTAAGCGTTTAGTATGCTCCTCAGGCATACCTTCCTGGCGGGGTCAGGAAGATGACATCGTAGAAGATATTGTACAAGAAACCATCATCCGTGTTTTAAGATGTATTCAGCGAGGAGAATCCGGAGAAGGCGTTCCAATTGTCTCTCCTGAAGGTCTGAGTATTGTTATTGCACAGAACTATTACGAAGACTTGAGACGCCGTGATAGGCGACTTGTACGTATAGCAACCGATGAACACTCACTTGGAGTACATGTCGTTCTACAGAACCATCATGACCCATCGGAGCTAGCGATTACCAATATGTTTTTAGAGTGGCTCTTTGTCAAGTTTTCGTTAGAGGCTGTCAAGTTTCCTTACAAACAGCGTACAGCCCTGCTTATTGACCTGGCAAGCCGTATGGACTTCGATGCACAGCCTACGCCACTTCAAAAAGCATTTCTGGAAGCAGGTATACGATTGCAGGATTACCAGCGACCACTTCCAAAGGACACTGTTGAGCGTAGCAGACATACATCTAACACAAGTCATGCATATAAGCGGACGAGGGAGTGGGCGAGAGATAACATTCCTTCATGAGTATTAAGATGTTACTCTCACTTTAATCCAGTATATTGACCTTGTAGTTTGCACTCCAATG